>Ga0256839_1000260_pt1 | contig 68619 bp, 69 predicted proteins | sample 354166metaG_FD_185968 | JGI IMG/M metagenome (GOLD analysis project Ga0256839, IMG submission 185968) | Hydrothermal vent microbial communities from Mid Atlantic Ridge, Atlantic Ocean - 354-166 | ecosystem: Environmental > Aquatic > Marine > Hydrothermal vents | place: Atlantic Ocean: Mid...
AGCCGACAATGTTCGCGGCCTTCTAAAGGCCAGCCCGCTTTATGATTGGCGGGTGGCGGATATGGATGCTTATCTGGAAACCCATTCTGATATTCCGCTTAATGCACTGCACAAGCAAAACTTCCCATCTATTGGTTGTGCGCCGTGTACCCGTGCGGTCAAGCCCGGTGAAAACGATAGGGCAGGGCGCTGGTGGTGGGAAGACGGGCAACAAGAATGCGGCCTGCATGTGGGTGCCGACGGGCGCTTGGTGCGCACAAAACCAACGAAAGAAGTATTATGAACACTCTCTCACACTTGGATGTATTAGAAGCCGAAGCCATCCACATTATGCGCGAAGTTGTGGCCGAAGTAGAAAACCCGGTGATGATGTATTCGGTGGGCAAGGACAGTGCGGTTATGTTGCACTTGGCGCTCAAAGCATTTGCGCCGGGCAAGCTGCCATTTCCGCTTTTACATGTGGATACGGGTTTTAAATTTCGCGAGATGATTGCCTTTCGTGACCAGATGCAAAAAGACTACGGCTTTGAACTTATCGTCCACCAAAACCAAGATGGTCTGGATGCGGGTATCAACCCATTTGATCATGGTTCGGATGTTCACACCAATATCATGAAGACCGAAGGCCTGAAACAAGCACTCGATGCTGGCGGGTTTGATGCGGCCTTTGGCGGGGCGAGGCGCGATGAAGAAGTTACACGCGCCAAGGAACGGGTGTTTTCGTTTCGGACAAAGACCCATGGCTGGGATCCAAAAAACCAGCGGCCAGAACTCTGGAGCCTGTATAATGCACATAAAAATGCCGGGGAGAGTATCCGCGTATTCCCCATGTCCAACTGGACGGAATTTGATGTGTGGCAATATATCTATGAGCAAAACATTCCTATCGTGCCGCTCTATCTAGCGGCTAAACGCCCGGTGGTTGAGCGAGATGGTGTGTTGATTATGGTCGATGATGATCGTTTGCCTTTGCTGGACGGCGAGGTGCCTATGCAGAAAATGGTACGCTTTCGCACATTGGGCTGTTACCCGCTCACGGGTGCGGTGGAAAGTATGGCGGCGACTTTGCCAGAGATTATTCAAGAAACTTTGGTCGCCCGGGTATCGGAACGCTCAGGTCGGATGATTGACCACGACCAAGCCGCCAGTATGGAAAAGAAAAAACGCGAGGGGTATTTCTAATGTCCCAAGATATGACAGATGGGCAAAAAGCTTCCCAAAAGGCAATTGGCGAAGTTAAAAATTATATAGACGCTCAGCGCCAGAAAACTCTGTTGCGGTTCATCACTTGTGGCAGTGTCGACGACGGTAAATCTACCCTGATCGGGCGGCTACTTTTTGAGAGTAAACTTTTGTTCGACGACCAGCTGGAGAACCTGAAAAACGTCTCCAAAAAGCTCGGCACTCAGGGCGACGATATTGATTTTGCCTTACTCGTAGACGGCCTTGCCGCAGAGCGCGAGCAGGGGATTACCATTGATGTTGCTTATAGGTTTTTCAATACGGAACAGCGCAAATTCATCGTCATCGACACACCAGGGCACGAACAATACACCCGCAATATGGCCACGGGCGCGTCACAAGCTGACCTCGCAGTCCTCATGGTTGATGCCCGCCAAGGCCTGACAACCCAGACAAAACGCCATGCCTATATCGTCCAGTCTTTGGGCGTTAAACACATCGTTGTCGCCATCAATAAAATGGATTTGGTCGAATACGGCCAAGACAGATTTGACGAATTGGTCAAAGATTTCCGCGCGTTCAGCCAGAAAATTGACATGGAGGCTTTCACCTCTATCCCCATGTCAGCCCTGAAAGGCGATAATGTCTTGGAGGCCTCCGCGCACATGGATTGGTACTCAGGCCCGACTTTGATGCAGCATTTGAACACGGTATCCGTAACCGACAAAGTTGCAGGAAAACCGTTCCGTATGCCCGTGCAATGGGTCAACCGGCCTGATCTGGATTTTCGCGGCTTTGCAGGGCGGGTGGTTTCTGGATCATTGAAAGTCGGAGATAAAATCACTTCCATGCCGTCTGGCAAAACGTCCAAGTTAGCGCGTATCTACACGGTGGACGGTGATTTGGACGAAGTGCTGGCCGGGCAATCCGTAACTTTGTGCCTAGAGGACGAAATCGACGCTAGTCGCGGTGATATTCTGTGCGCAGGGGACGCAAATTTGCCGCAGCAAAGTGATAATTTCCATGTGAAAATCCTGTGGATGTCCGAGCAAAAGCTTAGGGTCGGGCGGACATTCCGTATGAAAATTGGTGCCCATACGGTCAATGCCTCGGTCACTCAAACCAAACATGTCATCGACGTCAACACCTTGCAGCATATCAGCGCAGAGACTCTGGAGCTGAACGAAATTGGCGAATGTATTGTGCGAACCGAACGCGCGATTTGCTTTGAGCCTTACGCAGATAACCGCGAAATGGGCGGGTTCATTTTGATCGATAAAATCACCAATGCCACCATGGCTATGGGGTTGATTACAGATGCGCACAGCGGTGCAGACCTCGACCAACGCACTGAGGAGCTGACTATAGGCCGGGCAGATCGAGCGGACCAAAAACGCCAAGTGCCATTAACAATATGGTTCACAGGTCTTAAACGCTCCGGTAAAACCTATATCGCCAATGCGCTTGAGCGTAAATTGTTCGCGCGCGGTTGCCACAGTTTTATTCTCGATCCGGGCAATGTTTTACCGGGCATGAGTGAAGACCTGGACTTTGAAAGTTCGGATCAAATCGAAAACGTCCGCCGGGTCGCCCATATGTCGAAATTGATGAATGATGCGGGGCTAATTGTCATGACCTGTTTCACTTCGCCGCTTAGTTTCGAGCGCCGCATGGCACGGCGTATTATTGGTACGGAAAATTTTCTTGAGATCCACATGGATACACCCATAGAAATTTCTCTTGCCCAAGATAGCCAAGGTTATTTCGAGAAGGCTAGACGCGGAGAGATTAAGAATGTTGCCGGTATTGATATGCGGTTCGAACCACCCAAAGCCGCGAACCTAACATTCAGCCTGCGTAAACATTCCCCCGAAGATGCTGCGGATATAATTTTAGCCAAGCTTACCGAAATGGGCGTGTTGGGCGGGTAGAACACGCCAGCATTGGCCTTGTTTTTTCGCGTAAAACCCGCTATCAGCTTTACGCAACAACGGATATATCATGACACAAAAACGAATTGCTATAATTGGCTGTGGTGCGCAAGCCAAATATGCCAGCGAGATATTCCATCTCTCGCCTAACCACACCGTCACCCATGTGTTGTCGCCGGAAAACATAACCGAACTTGATTGGTTGCCCCATTATTCAGGTGAACATGTAATCGGATATGCTCTGGTTGAAGGTTTAATCGCAAACTACGAAATTGACGGTGCAATCGTTTGCATTGCTAACAAACAAGAAAAAGCGGAGATATTTGCCACATATGTAGACGGCAAAATCGAAACCGTCTCTGCAATCCACCCCAAAGCGGTTATCGCTAGCTCTGCCACACTCGGCGCAGGCGTTATCATCAATGCGGGCGCAGTTATTCAACCCTTGGCCACCATAGGGCGTGGCGCTATGATTCATGCCAATGTCATCGTTGAACATGATTGTAAAATCGGAGCGTGGACCAATCTGGCGCCGGGTTGCCAACTTGCAGGCTGGGTGCAGGTCGGAGATGCGGCGACCATCTTTACGGGTGCCAGTGTCGTGCCAACTATAAAAATAGGTAAAAGAGCTATTGTCGGGGCGGGCGCAGCTGTTATACAAGACGTTGAAGATGATGCGGTAGTGGTCGGAGTTCCCGCCAAGCCATATTAAGAATAGGGGTAAATATGGGCTTGCTTGCTGATATATATGTTCTGGCAAACTTGAAAATGCAAACAGCCAAAGTCAAGAAAAAGGACGACAGAGCCTTGCGATTTCTGCAAAAAGTGATGTTGAAGTCAGATAGCCTGCAAAAGCTGGCTTTTAAAAAAGCTCAACAGAAATTGAGCGAACGGTTTTTCAGGTATACTTTTTTTGATAATCGCAAGAAAAGGTTTATGAAGTCTGTAGCAAGGCGAACTAGAACTGAACAGGTAGAAATAGTTTTGGCGCATGATCTTAAGGCTGTGAAAGTTGCTCGCAAATTTGCGAAGCGCAATAATGCTGTATTTTTCTTTGACCTGGTGGAATCAACTTTTTCAAATTTAGCTGGCCTGCAGCCGACTTTTTTTTATAAGAAGAACGCTAAACAGGCTGAACGTATCGCTGCCCAGGCAGACTACATCTTATCGGGAGATCCATATTTGTCATCAGAGTTCGTTAAGCGACAGCGAACAAAAATGCCCGTTTTAGTCTTAAATGGTCAGGACGAGGTGGTGGAATCTAGGCGTGTCATTTCTATAAGAGAGCGTATAGCCGATAATACTAATAGGCCTATTGTTTTATATATCGGTGTGGTTTCTAAACTTCGGGGTATCGAGCAAATTATTGATGCTTTTTCTCTTATTAATACTGACGCTTTGTTAGTTATTATGGGGCCAGGTGGGGATGTCTACAGGGAGGAAGTTTTAGCTCAAATTCGATTGCTAGGCCTTGAAAATAGGGCTTTCGTCCTGGAAGGAGTGCCGGAACGTGATATGGTTCCTGTTAGTGCTACGGCTACTATAGGTATTTCACCAATTCTGTCAGGAACTGGAAATGCGGGTTTAGTCTATAACAACAAAATGTTTCAGTATTTGGCTGCGCACTTACCTATACTTACAACGAATTGTCCAGGGCCAGGTGGTTTCGTCAAGGAGCATGAGATTGGGTATGTTTATGAGGAAGAGAATGCAACAGACTTGGCAAAAAAAATAGATCGCGCCTTATCCAAAGATGAGGAGTTTAATTTAAAAATCCAAAACAATCTGCCGATTGTTGCCAGAAAATATGCATGGGCAACGCAAGAAAACAACCTTAGGCAACTTATTCGAAGCGCTGAACAACAAATACAAAAATGACGGTTTAAAAATGGTTTCCAATACACCCAAAACTTCAGATATGCGAGCCGTTCGTAAAAGCTTGCCCAGACGTATTGTAAATAAGTCTGCACGTATCATACGTTTGTTTTTTGGTGTCGTTAATGTTCCCAGTACCGCAAAACTTTTGGAAGATTTTTCCAGGATCACGTATCAAATTGACGGTAAAAACAAAAAATGTTTCACACAAGTTAATAATATTAATAACCTCACAAATGGAAATAGTGGGTTAGTTCCCGAAGTTTTTAACAAAAGAATGAACTCTTATCTAACAACTATGGAAAGAGCATTGGTCGCTCAAAAAAAACAAATAACCTCTCTTGAGAGAGCGAAAAACGCGTTGATCCAATCAGAAGTTTTGTCAGGGCTAGAAGCCGTCCAATCCGATGCCAGTTCCGGGCAAATTCTCCATAAAAAAATGGGGACAAGACACAATCTCAAGCAAACTCTGGATTTAGTTGATAATTGCCATAGTGGAGCCTCTATTTTAATTTTAAATGTTACTTCTAATCAAGGTATTCTTCTGGCCAGCGCTCTTGAAAGGTTCGAAGGTTGCCTTGTTGATTGTCTGGTATTAAAGCCGGAACTTGGCCAATGTGGTATTACCCTTCCGTTCCCAGAAAACCCTAGGCAATTATACATGTTCATTGATTGGGCTTATGACAAATACGAAATTGTACATACTGTCGGGTTTTCTAGTGAGGCAAAATTCCTTTTGCTCTATGATGTTTTAACAGAAAAGTTTGGGAACAGGCATCTCATACATTGCCTGAATCCTGACGAGCACATTGCTTATTTGCACTATATGGCTGATAGGAAAGCCCAAAAAAAACCGTCAGGCGCGGATGAAAAAATAGATCACAAATTATTGTTAAGCTGTATAAACCATGCCGATAATACACCGTATGATGAAGACCTAATTCCTCTAATTCCCAATAGCATGCCTGTTGGTAAACTGGGTTCTTTTGCCGTAAATAATGTATTAAAAGTGCTTATAATAGCGGAAACTGAATTATGTATGAAAATTGGAAAAGCACTTGCTCATGAAGAGATGGAAAACTTTAAACTGATTGTATTGAACAATTTTTTAGTAGACGGGTATATGGCAGATTTTGATACAAATATTAATTGCTTGATAGATAAGGCGGATATTGTTCTAGATTACTCTCAATCCCATGAATATGGCAATCATGGTTTAAACGCCATGCTTGCAGGTAAAATTGTTATTTGTTCTGGTGAAGATACGGGAGATCCAATAATAAAATCCAGTGTTGAATATCTGGTGAATGTGGTGCGCAGTATGTTGGGGGAACCGCAAAGCCTGGAGAGGTTAAGGTTTGATATTTTGGAATATGCCATAGCCCGACATAATCCCGAGACAACGGTAAAAAAATTGCGGCTTATATATAATTCTATCGATTAGCGACATGGGAAAAGGTGCCGTTTGGTGGATATAATGATATTTTTTTCTTGCATTATAAGGGATAGGGTGTATTTCTAAATAAGGGATAAGGTGTACTGCTAAAGAACGCAAAATAAGAGAATATTATGGTTAATAATGTTAAGAAGCAATCATTAGAAAGTCTTCGTAAGCAGTTGGAAGAGACAGAAGTTCGTGCGCAGCTTGCTGAATCTCGCATGCGAATATTGAATGCAAATTTTCAGGCAGAGCGCGCCCGTTTACTTTCTGAAGCCATTAGCAATAAAAATATTATGGACTTTGTCAGGATGTAGATTGCTCGTGTAGCAGGTCGAGCTAGATGAAGAAAAAAGCCTCCATTGTTAGCTTCAAGTTAGTTGAGCATCATCCTAGGATAAACCGAATTGCTAATGCCTTTGTAAAGGAAGGCTATGATGTTGTTGTCTATGGTTTGGGGCGGCAAGAGGGCGAATTCACCAATGAGAATGGGGTGAAGTTTGTTCTGTTCAAGAACGATTTTGTTATGTCAGAATTTTTGAAGTCTAGTTACATGGTTTTACCAAAATTAATAAAATTGGCAGCTGGTTTGTTCATTTTGACTTACTGTAAAATCCGAAAAATTTGATTTATATGGGCTTTCGCGTTCAAATATCGCGCTTTCGTGAATTTTTGAGCGTGGCCGTTTTTATCTTCCGTAATGGTTTTAAAGCTAGTCCCGCAGGGGCGCTTCTGAGTGTATTCTTCGATAGTCTATCTTTTATATTTCTGGTTGGCGCGGCGTTGTCGTTGATTACATTTCAGCCTAATGCGCATACGCAGATACCTGATTTCCTCAAGGCTTACGTAAATCAGGACAATATATTTCTGCTGGGATGTACGGGATTGATACTATCACTCTTTTTGAACGCAATATTTAAGTTCTTGTCGAGCATTGTAGTCAATAAGTCTTTACCTGCAATAGAGAGCTATTTTTATAAAATCACTGCAGAAAAGATAGCACAATCAAAATTAAATGACCTAGTCAAACTTCACATAAATTATGACGATTTTTTATTGCGCGAACTAAATATCAATTCACGCTTTGCAATGATGGTTTATCGTGGCCTGATTTCAGTCACATTTCCAATGATATCATTAATAATACTCTTCCCATTACTTTTGTTATCAAGCTTAGTTGCAACGCTTATGTTAATTGGAGTTTTCATAGCGGTTTTACCCGTTTATTATCTGATTAACAAGCGCAGCAATCGCGTTACATTGGACATTGATACAACGAATTTGCTGGTTAGTAATTCTAGGCGCCAATCATCGCGAAAAATCATTGACCCAAATTTTGACGTGGCTGATCTTAAAGCCGCTATGTCAAATGCATTGCAGGATGGGAACCGGGATGTCCGTAAGTACTTTCACTTATACGGGGAGAGGTTTACATTGGCGCAGGGGACGTCTTTGACCAACTCTTTGGTGCTTATTTTAGCCATTGCAATATTAGGCGTTATGACCTTTTGGGATACCGGGTCCTTGAAGTTAGATGTTGCGAAGTTTGTCACTATACTGATTGTGCTCAGGCAAGTTCATACTGTGATTGGACGTGGGTTCATAGCTGTAAACATCATGAGTCGTTTCTATTTTAAATTATTGAAACTAAGTAAAATTTATAAACTGGCTTCCGAGGACACCGCCAATGCCCCTGCAGGGAAACTTCTACCAAGCAAGGGCTTTAAGTTTACCAATTTGAGCACTAAAGAGCCTGTTGTTGTGGACTTTTTTGATAATCGGGCAGTTCTATTCTATGATAGATTCGAGTTAACAAGGTTCACAATTGTTAGGACTTATCCACCCAATAATCTCTCTTTGCAGATTGAATTATCCCGTAAAAAAGTCTGTGTGATTAAGGAGCTAATATCGGGCTTCACCTTTACAGCTGATGATAGTCACGCGTGCAAAAAACAGGTAAACAAATATATAGATGTCATTGCGTTATTGGTGTCACAAAATGACATATACCGGCAGTGGGACAGCCAGCAGGATGACCTCGCCAGCGCATTTGTAAAGTCGGTCATGGGGGTTCAAAGGTACGTGTTGCCACGACACATCAAAATCATAGAAAAAGTTATTGGCCTTGTACAAGCAATTAAAAATACTACGTCAGAGATAGTATTATTGGACGCTCGTGTTTTCCTTCAATTTGGGGGGGAGAAACATGATGTGGTTTTGGAGATGTTAGAGGCTGAAATTGACAAGGTTGTAATTATCAAGTTGAACAACGCGAACTATGATTTTGCTCAAGACAGGTTCGTTGTCGTAGGCGGCATAGGTGAGGCTGAAGGCATAATAAGGTATGGTGAGTTGCCCAGTTTAATTGTAGGGGATAAGCAACCTGTAGAGGATGATGAATACGAATTTTAGAGCATGATACCCGGAGGCCACTTTGGGGATCAATTGTCGGTTCGGGATTTTTGGTTAAATTGATTATCCGACTTCAATAAGTCCGGTATTTTGCGCTGCGTTCAGCATAGCTTCTTGCAATTTCTCAAATGCCCGCACTTCGATTTGACGGATGCGTTCGCGGGAAACCTCGTAAACTGCAGCAAGTTCTTCCAAAGTTTTAGGCTTTTCGGACAAGCGGCGTTCTTGTAAGATATGCTGCTCGCGTTCATTCAGGTTTTTCATGGCATCTTTGAGTAATTCCATGCGGGCATCATGTTCTTGAGAATCGGCAACCACGGTTTCCTGGCTGACATAATTGTCGTCCTCTAGCCAGTCTTGCCACTGCCCGCCGCCGTCTTCACCGCCAATTTTCACATTGAGAGACGCATCTCCGCCGCCGCCCATACGCCGGTTCATAGATATAACTTCTTCTTCCTTGACGTTCAGATTGGTCGCAATTTTCTTGACTTGGTCCGGATGCATATCACCGTCTTCAATGGCTTTCATCTCGCCTTTCATACGGCGTAGATTAAAAAATAATTTTTTCTGGGCGGCTGTTGTGCCCATCTTGACCAAAGACCAAGAGCGCAGCACATATTCCTGAATAGCCGCACGGATCCACCACATGGCGTAGGTAGACAAACGAAACCCTTTGTCCGGGTCGAACTTTTTGACCGCCTGCATCAGGCCGACATTACCCTCTGATATAACTTCACCAATGGGCAGGCCGTAGCCCCGATAGCCCATGGCGATTTTTGCCACGAGGCGCAGGTGGGATGTCACCATTCTTTCGGCTGCGGCACTGTCTTGATGGGAGACCCAGCGTTTGGCCAACATAAATTCTTCGTCGCGCTCCAGCATAGGGAATTTGCGGATTTCGGTTAAATAGCTCGACAAACCTTGCTCCGGCGAAAGCGCGACGGACAAACTCATATTGCCGGTAGATTTGCCCGCTTTCAGTGTTGTCTTTGCTGTTTTTTTTATAGCGGTTTTCTTATGCGTAGTGTCTTTAGTCAAAATCTTTCCTCCCAATACCCAAGAAGCGGGCTTGAATGTATATATAGGGGTAATCATAGGCGATTAAAAGAGAGGCTGGATGAATTTTTAGTGAGGTTGCGAAACCTCAAATTCACCAATTAAATCTTGGCTATGGTGCTATAATTTCATACTGGCCATTTTTACAGCCAAATATTCTTGCTCAACTTTCGAGCCGCTTAACGCAATTGCTGTCCCGTAAGATTTTTTTGCTTTGCTATATTGCCCGTCCCGCCTAAGCATATCTGCGCGGGCGGCGTGGTAAGGTTGATATTTATCCAAATTACCTCCTTGAGTAACCAACTCCAAAGATGCCAGTCCAGCGGCAGGGCCTTGGGCAAAGGACAAGGCAACACTGGCATTGAGAAGTACAATAGGTGTTGGTTCATAAGCATAGAGCCGCTCATAAAGCACGGTGATTTCCTGCCAATCCGTATCGATAAAACTCGCCGCCTGACAATGTACCGCACTTATGGCCGCCTGGATTTGGTAAACATCCGGGCGGCCTTTGGTCAGAGTTTTCAACAACAGGTTTTGCCCCTCACTAATTTTTCCCTTGTCCCATAAGTTCCGGTTTTGCTCTTCCAAAGAAATATATATATCCGGGCTGGCGAGCCGGGCAGGGCGGCGGGCATGGGTCAGCAACATCAAGGCCAAAAGCCCAGCGGCTTCGGCCTCGCCTGGTAATAACTTGACCAAAATACGCCCCAAACGAATGGCTTCGGTGCATAAATCAACGTCTTTATCCTGGTCCAAGGATGAATAACCCGCGTTGAAAATTAGATAAACTACGCCAAGTACCGATTTCCAACGTTCCGTCCATAGAACCGTATCTGGCACGACAAATGGAATCCCAGCTTTTTTAATCTTGTTTTTGGCACGCACAATCCGCTGTGCCATAGTGGTTTCGGAGACCAAAAATGCTGCTGCAATTTGCGGTGTCGATAGGCCGCACACCGTTTTTAAGGTCAGCGCCGTATGGGCAAGGGTGGGCAAAGCTGGATGACAACAGGCAAAGATCAACCCAAGTCGTTCGTCCGGCAGGTTTTGCTCCGCATCAATTTCCCCATTAATATCAATTTCCCCATTAATAATGTCGTCATCCGTCATGATGTTCAAATGGGTTTGATAAGCTAATGCCCCGGATTTTTCCCGCCGTGTCGTGCGCCGCCGGTAGCGGTCAATGGCTTTGCGTTTGGCGGTTTGATAGAGCCAACCTTTAGGATCATGCGGCACTCCCTTTTTTGGCCAGCTTATCAGCGCCGCAGCCAATGCGTCTTGCAACACATCTTCTGCCAGATCAATATCGCGAAATTGCGCACTCAGAGCCGCAATTAAGCGGCCCTGATGATTGCCCATAACGCGCTCTAGGCTAGCACGTACTTCGTCTGTCGGTATTGCCGTTATTGCTCGTAATCCATCACGGGCCGGATTTCTACTGAACCATATGTTGCCGACGGTATTTTGGCGGCATAAGCAATTGCCTGATCGAGATTGTCGCAATCGATTAGATAAAACCCGCCCATGGTTTCTTTGGTTTCAGCGAACGGCCCGTCGCGGGCTATGGTCTTGCCGCCGCGCACCGTAACCGTCGAAGCCGTCTCGGCATCTTGCAAACCCTCTCCTGCAATCCAAACACCGTCATTGGTTAATTCTTGATAGAGGTCATCATAGCCTTGCATAAACGCGCCAAACTCTGGTGCCCCCGGTGCAGGGGCAGCATCTTCCGCCCCGTAAATCAGTAACATATATTTCATTGGTTTATCCTTTCTCTAAGTGCCAATATAGTAGAGACGTATGGGAAATAGCAAATCGACATTTAATTTGCATTATCTAGGGAGCCTCTGAATAAATCGGGTTGAATTTTCAGCCGTGGCAAAACAGCTCATGAGTTATTCAGAGGCTCCCTAAGATATATCAGCTTCACTAAGCTCAGCGCGCTCTTCTGCCGCTTTTCTTATTTTCTTCTCAGCAACAATGAGAATACGCAGTTGAAATAATAGAGTTTGGTATTTAACATTATTTAAATCCTTCAATAATTTCTTTGTAATATGTATTTTGCCGCAATTGCCAGTCAGGTGTTCCTGGATAATCTGGTTTGCAAGATTTCAACCACGCCGATTGTTCCTGCTTCAGCTGTAATTGCTCACGCGCTAATTTGGCACGTTTTAACTTTTCATTTGTGTTGGCGTATTTATCTTGGCGGGGGCAATACCCCCATTTTTAGTGGGGGTATTGCCCTAGGTAGTGGTATTCGGTGTGTGTGTAAGGTGAATTCATTTGAATCTTATGAAGACCTTGCCACGGGCTTATGAAACACATATTAGCCTGCTATGAGTAAAAAAAATCCACAAGCATATCCGTGTCAGATATATTTGATAACCCCTTCGAAGATCGACGACCTTGGTGCATTCGTTGTCTTGCTAGAGCAGGTCTTGGCGGCGGCACAAGTGGGTTGTTTGCAGTTGCGCCTCAAAGATACACCTCGCACAAGAATAGTAGAAGTGGCCACAGCGCTACACCCAATCACCCAAGCCCATGATACGGCTTTGATCATTAATGATGATCCATCTATAGCTGCCGAAACGGGCGCCGACGGGGTGCATTTGGGGCAAGCTGATCTGCGCAAAGTAGATATTAAATCTGCGCAACAAATGCTCAAGCCGGGTGCAATTATTGGTGTGACCTGTCATAATTCGAAAGATTTAGCGTTCAAGGCAGGTTCAGGTGGCGCCCATTATATTGCCTTTGGATCGTTCTTTGAAAGTACGACAAAACCGGATGCACCTCCGGCAAATTTGGAGCTTCTGACATGGTGGCACGAAACAATGGAAATACCGAGCGTGGCCATAGGCGGCATCATGGTGGAGAATGCCGAGGCGGTGATCGCGGCGGGCGCGGATTTTATCGCGCTATCTTCGGGCGTTTGGAACTATCAAAAAGGCCCGGTACAGGCCGTAAAATTGTTGTCGGATTTATGTGCGCGCTTTACGCGGCCACAGCAAATTTAGGCGGTATCTCGGCGGCTTCTGAAAATCCTGTAAGTGGCTACGAAAGTGCGGTTTTGGCATTTGAAAGTGGGGATTATGCCAATGCTCTGATCTACGGGAAATTAGCCGGGAGCGGCGGCGACGCAGATGCGCAAGTCTTGGTCGGGTATATATTAATGAACGGTCTTGGTGTTGGTGCCAATAAAAACGGTGCGGTCAATTGGTATTTAAAAGCCGCCGCAAATGGCAATACAGATGCTATGGTGGCGCTCGGCGAACTGGCACTTGGCGCCCACGGTGGCTTGTCTGCTTCGGACGCGGTTAGTTGGCTGACACGCGCCGCCAACAAAGGCCGCAGCGATGCTATGCGGGCGCTGGCAGATATTTATCTGCAAGGTAAAGGCACAGCACCTGACAGAAGCAAAGCCCATAACTGGCTGGTCAAGGCATCCAATTACGGTGATGCTAAAGCCGAGCGAAAATTGGGTGATTTTTATTTTGAAACTAGACCGACCGAAGCTATAATCTGGTACGAAAAAGCCGCCGCAAATGGCGACGCCGAGGCCGCATATTTTGCCGCGATTATGTATGCGGAAAACTACGAGATAAAGCCGGATGCGGGGAAAGCCGCCAAATTGTTGCAACAGGCCGCTAATGCTGGCCTACCTGCCGCCCAAGCCGATTTTGGTTTGGTGGTTTATCAAGGCAACGGCATTGAACGTTCCGAAAAAGATGCGGCAAATTGGTTTAAAAAATCTGCCGAAAACGGTGATCCTGAAGGCCGGTTCTTATATGCGTTCACCTTGGCCAAAGGCGAGGGTGTGCCGCAATCCTATGAGGACGCCTATTACTGGTTGCTCCGTGCCGAAGAAGCGGGCGCGACAACAAGTATTGCAGAATACGACCAATCCCGCGCAGAGTTAAAAAAACGCTTGGAAGCCAATATAGACCCAGCAGTTTTATCGAAAGCCAAAGTACGCGCATCAAAAGCACGGGCGCTTTCAGGGCGGTAATGTTCTAAGAGAAATGCTAGGCACCTGATAGTCTATTTTAACCAAGGCGGCGGCGGGGTATCGAGCGCCAGTAGATTGTTGAAAATACGTGTGCGAATAGGTGGAATTTTCAACAATAAGGGTAATACAGTGCCGCGAAGCAAACGCGCCAGCATAGTTTCGTTAGTTATTTGATCCGTTAAAGCAAAGGTCTCGCGTATGGTTTTCTGCGCTACAGGTAATCTGAAATTTGAATATTCCGCCGCCTTTTTTTCTGATATTAGCCACGCTAACCATGCCGCATCTTCAATACCGAGATTCATACCCCGCCCCCCGGCTGGCGAGTGAATATGTGCCGCATCACCAGCAAGATAGACGCTGTGTTTTTGAAACGTTTCTACAACCCGATACGAAATCTGAAAAGTTGATTGCCAATGTATAGTTCTGATATTTTCTTGATCCGGGATGAGCTTAATGACGTTTGAGCCAGAGCTAAAATATCTCACCAAGTTCTTGTTTATTGGAATTGCAACAATCACCCCATTGCCCGTTAAAAAATTAGGCCGGCCCGTATGGGGGTCTATTTCGTTGATATACTCCACATCAGCTAGGCTCCATTGTTCATCGCCTGTACGGCCAGAAAAATCAATGCCGGCAGATTTGCGGACAATTGAATGGGCACCGTCACAGCCGATAATATAGTCGTAGGCTTGGTCTTCGGTTTCCCCATTTGCACTTCGGATATGAGCTATAGATGTGTCAGCATCCATTTCGAGCTTTATCAATGTGGTGTTCCACTGCGGAACCACACCATGCTGCGCCAACCAAGCCAAAAACACTCGTTCTGTCGTACCTTGTGGGATAGAGAGAATAGCAGAATCTTTGCGCGGGTGTTTACTGAGATCCAGCACGGCAAATTGCCGCCCGTCTCTCGTCATTTTGATCTTGGTGATCAAATTACCTTTTGCGCGTAGTGTGTCCGCAATGCCGCTCGGCGTTAAAATATCCAAAGTTCGCAGATGGACGCCGAGCGCCCGGCTTTCATTTTCAGGTGTCAGGCCAGAACCTTGGTCAATGATGCGAAACGGAATATTGCGCCGTGTAAGTTCAACTGCCAAACTCAACCCAACTGGCCCGGAACCAACAATCAGTATTTTGTGTTTTGCCGTCAATATTTTCATCCCAATTGCAAACGATAGCCGCCGGGTTCGGTGAGCAATAGGGTTGCATTGCCTTTTTCTGGCTCTATTTTTTGGCGTAGGCGGTAGACATGGGTTTCCAGGGTGTGGGTGGTGACGCCGGAATTGTAGCCCCAGACTTCGTGTAGTAGTTCCTCGCGAGCTACAGGTTTGCCGCCGGCGCGGTAGAGATATTTCAGGATGTTGGTTTCTTTTTCGGTCAGGCGGATTTCGCGCATCCCATCTTTTTCCATTCTCTTGAAGGCGGGTTTGAACGCATAAGGTCCGATTTGGAACACTGCATCCTCGCTTTGTTCGAACGAACGAAGATGCGCCCTTAGTCGTGCCAGCAGCACGGCGAAACGAAACGGCTTGGTGACATAATCATTGGCACCAGAGTTAAGCCCCAAAATCTCGTTCATATCGCCGTCGTTCCCGGTCAGCATGACGATTGGGGCGGCAACACCAGCCTTGCGCATTAGTTGGCAAGCCTCGGTGCCGAGCATGTCGGGGAGGTCGACGTCCAGAAGGATGAGATCAAAATCCTTTTCCTTTGTCGCAGTAATCGCAGCTTTTGCTGTGGCGACATCGTCGATTTCAAATTCATCATACAAATTAAATTGCTCAACCAACTCGACCCGAAGATCATCGTCATCGTCAACCAGTAATATTCTTTTCTTAACGCTCATGATCTGTGCTTCCTCATACGGCGGGTTTTATAGGCTTGATTTTATAGCGAATCTAATGCCATTTAACTGTCACACTATCACAAAATTGTGGGTGGGTGTGAACAACGGGATTAAAAAGTGAAAATAATTGTCGATACTAGTAAGCGAATATTACGGATAGGCGGGCAGGAATATACCTGCGCAATTGGTAAGAACGGCGTTGTGCCTGAATGTGATGGCCGCGAAGGCGATGGCAAAACGCCGCTCGGCAGCTACCAGATCCGCTACGGCATGTACCGTGCTAATAAAATTGCTTTGCCGACCACCAAATTGCTGTTCTGGCCAATCCGCCGATTTGATGGCTGGTGTGATGCGCCCGACGACCCGGCCTATAATCGCCCCGTCCGTCTACCCTATCTGACCAGCACTGAAACGTTATGGCGTGACAGTGGTGTCTACGACATCATCCTAGTTCTTGGGCATAACGACAACCCGCCTAAACAAGGTATGGGCAGTGCGGTGTTTTTGCATGTGGCAAGAGAAGGTTACGCGCCGACTGAGGGATGTGTGGCGGTATCGCAGGATGATATGTTGGCTTTGATACCGAAACTATCACCTGGTATTTACGTTGAAATATTGGCTTAACCCCGGGCACCAAATAACGCACTGCCAACCCTTATATGGGTTGCACCGAATTCTATTGCTGTCTCAAAATCGTTGCTCATGCCCATGCTTAGATTTTCCATGCCGTTGCGGGCGGCGAGTTTGGCGAGCAGGGCGAAGTGGGGGCCGGGGGCTTGACCGCTGATGAGTGTACCTGCGGGAGGGATGCACATGAGGCCGCTTGGGTGTAGGTCGTAGATTTGGCGTAGGGTTTTAATGAAGACGTCCAGTTCGCCCGGTATGATGCCGGATTTTTGCGGTTCTTCACCCGTGTTGACTTGCACGAATAATTCTGGTGTGCGTCCGGTTTTGTTTATGGCTTTGACCAGCGCTTTGGCCAGCTTCTCGCGGTCCAGGGTTTCTATGACGTCGAACAATTCGCAGGCGGCCACGGCTTTGTTTGTTTGTAATGGGCCTATCATACGCAGTTGGATATTGGCGCGGGCGTCGGCAAAACGGTCTTGCCATCTGGCTTGGGCTTCCTGGACTTTGTTTTCGCCAAAGACGTTTTGACCTGTTGCCAGCATGTCCGCGATGCGGCTATCCGGTTGCTGCTTGGACACGGCGGTTAGGCAAATATCGGTGGGCGTGCGTGATGCCCGCTTGGCGGCGGCGTCTATCCGGTCTAGGGTGGCGCTGTGTAAATCTTTTATATGAGTATTCATGGCTTGGACATATACTGGAAATGACAGGCTCGCAAGGGCAGCGACGCGGCTTTATGGTCGGCGTGTCCGTCCATGCAGGATTGCGCCCTTGGTGTTTATGAGTGATCCTGAGCGCACGCCAGATGTGTTGCGGATCGCGCGAAAATTACCCTTGGGTGCGACCCTGATTTACCGTCATTTCGGGGCAGGGGATAGGGTCGTGATTGCCGGAGAGTTGCGGCAAATTTCGTTTGCCCGAAATCTGCAATTCCTTATCGGACAAGATGCGGGTTTGGCCGCGAAAATTGGTGCGGACGGGCTGCATTTACCGGAGCGTGAATTGGGGCAAGGGGTGGTTTTACGGGCGCGTTATCCGGCTTGGTTGTTAACGGGGGCGGCACATTCGAGGGGAGGCGTGAAGCGTTGCGCCGAGAACGGATTAGATGCGGCGATCTTATCTCCGGTCTTTACCAGTGCGAGCAAGAGCGCATCCCAGCCTATTGGCACGGAAATGTTGGCGGACATAGCCAAAGCCATAAAAATTCCTATTATCGCGCTGGGCGGTATTTCAGGGGCTACGGCGCCTGAATTATACACAAGTGGTGCTACGGGCATTGCGGGTGTTTCGATGTTTGTGAGCGCACATGACACGTAAATATCTAGCCCAATTGACGGAGATACACGCGAGCGCCTTTTCGCCCGGCTGGCCGGTGGAAGATTTTGCCGCGCATATGGACTTGGCCAGTGATGATATTATCGACATCATTGAGGGCGGGGAAGTGCGCGGCTTCGCTATTGTACGCACAGCCATAGACCAGGCGGAGATTTTGACGCTTATTGTTGCTCCTGCCCACAAGCGTCGGGGCTTGGGAGGTGAACTCTTGCACAGGGCTGAAGCGCGTGCGCTGGAGCGGGGTGCAGGTATTATGTTCTTGGAGGTAGCCGCAGATAATCCGGCGGCAATTTCCCTATATAAAAATGCAGGCTATTATCAATGCGGCACGCGTCCACGCTATTACCGCCGCAAGGTCAACGGGATAGTTGGGCGGGTTGACGCAATTTTATTTAAAAAGCATTTAGCTTGATATTATTGCACTTAACACTTAGAGTGATTCCAATATGGCAAACGAAACCACAAAAAACCCGATAGAAATTTTATGTGTCGAGAAAGGTCTGCGCATGACTGGACAACGCAGGGTGATTGCCCGTGTTTTGTCCGAAGCCGATGACCACCCCGACGCCGAAGCCGTCTACCGCCGGGTATCGCGGAAAGACAAGAAAATATCGTTGGCCACAGTCTACCGGACTTTGCGGTTGTTCTCCGAGACAGGCATAATCGAATCCCATGATTTTCGAGATGGCCGCGCCCGTTACGAGGCCGCAGATAACGATCACCACGATCATTTAATCGATCTGTCCACGGGTGATGTCATAGAATTTGTCGACGAGGAAATTGAGCGCCTACAAGAGCGCATCGCCGAAAAGCTAGGTTATGAATTGATAGACCATAGATTGGAACTATACGGACGACCTTTGAAGAAGAAATAATAAGCACAAAATATTTTCGGTGCTGTTATAGTCAGTACGAATCAATCAAGTGGTGGATTATCATGGCTATTAGGTTTTCTTCGGAATTTGCGAAGAACATTACGGACAATACGATACGTGCGGCGGTACTGGAAACCGTGACCGCATTGGCTGGGGCGTGCAACCAAATCTCGCATATATGTGCGCGTGGGCCGCTAGAGCAGGGGCTTGGGGCAGAAACAGGCGGCGCCAATACGGACGGAGACGCGCAAAAGGCTTTGGATGTCCGCAGCGACGAAATTATCACGGCGGCGCTGGAAACTGCGCCCGTGGCCTATTATGCCTCCGAAGAGCAAGATGATATTGTCACTCTGGATGCGGACAAGCCCCTCGCAGTTGCATCGGATCCGCTAGACGGGTCGTCTAATATTGACACCAATGTATCTATCGGGACTATTTTTTCTATTTTTGAGACTAACGACAATGCGGTTAGCAGTTTCCTGCGGCGTGGTTCGGAACAAATCTGTGGCGGTTTTTTTGTCTACGGCCCACAAACCACCTTGGTGATTACGGCGGGGGCGGGGACGGATACTTATGTGCTTGACCCGGGCAGCGGAGATTTCGAACTGGCACTTGCGGCTATGAAAATAATGCCTGCGTCCACAGAATATGCTATCAATGCTTCCAATCATCGCCATTGGGATGCGCCCATACGCGCCTATATTGAGGATTGTTTGCTCGGTGTAGCCGGGCCTTTGGCGGCAAAGTATAATATGCGCTGGGTTGGCTCATTAGTGGCAGATGCGAACCGGATTCTATCCCGGGGTGGCATGTTTATGTATCCGGGCGATGACCGGGACGGATATGGCGACGGGCGCTTGCGCCTTTTATATGAGGCTAGCCCGGTGGCATTTGTCATAGAGCAAGCGGGCGGTACGGCAACGGACGGAACCCGCCGCATTCTCGATATTCCATTAGGGACATTGCACCAGCGTGTACCGTTGGTATTTGGCTCCAAGAAGCCAGTACAGACACTTGGCGACTACTATAAAAAACAGGATATATTATGAGCGCAACTCACGACGAAATGGCTAATGCTATTCGCTTCTTAGCGATGGATGCAATCCAAGCCGCTAATTCTGGACACCCTGGTGCGCCTATGGGGCTAGCCGATGCGGCGACGGTTCTTTATACTCGGCACCTCAAAATAGACCCAAGCAATCCAACATGGCCAGACCGGGATAGATTTGTACTATCCGCAGGTCATGCATCTATGCTGCAATATGCTCTGCATTATCTGGTCGGGTTTAAAGACATGACTATAGAGCAGATTAAAAATTTCCGCCAATATGGGGCAATAACAGCCGGGCACCCTGAATACGGTCATGTGGACGGGGTCGAAACCACCACAGGGCCGCTGGGGCAAGGGATTGCTACGGCGGTCGGCATGGCGCTGGCGGAACGGATGCAAAATGCGCGCTATGGCGATGATTTGGTTGGTCACTATACCTATGTAATGGTGGGCGATGGCTGTCTGATGGAGGGCATTAGCCATGAGGCCATAGACTATGCAGGCAATGCCAAACTCCGGCGTCTGGTTGTCTTGTGGGACGATAATTCTATCACTATTGACGGGGCGACTGATTTGTCGACTAGCACGGACCAATTGGCGCGTTTCGAAGCGTCTGGCTGGCATGTGCAGGCGGTGGACGGACATGATGCGGACGCTATTGACGAAGCCATAACCAATGCCAAGAAATCCAGCCGTCCGTCATTTATTGCCCTTAAAACCGTTATCGGCAAAGGCGCACCCAATAAATCCGGAACCCACAAAGTCCACGGCGCACCTTTGGGCGCCGAGGAAATCGCCGCTACGCGCAAAGCCTTGAATTGGGATGCACCCGCCTTTGAAATTCCAGATGATATATTGTCTGCATGGCGCGAAGCGGGCGCCCGTAATCATGATGAGCGCAAAGACTGGGAAGTCTGTTTAGCGGCTTCTGGTCGGGCGGAAGAGTTTGAAGGCGTTAATTGTAGTGGTCTACCAAGCAAGTTACGCCTTGGTATTAACGAGTTGAAAGCCCAGATTAACAAAGACCAGCCAAAGATTGCCACACGTAAATCCTCGCAAAATGCGCTGGAAGTGGTCAATGCTATTTGCACCCATACCATTGGTGGTTCTGCTGACCTTACGGGTTCCAATAATACACTCACAGACGGTATGGGCATTATAAGCGCCGATGATTTTTCTGGCCGTTATATTTATTACGGTGTGCGCGAACATGCCATGGCGGCCATTATGAACGGCATTGCCCTGCACGGCGGGTTCATTCCTTACGGCGGTACGTTCTTTGTGTTTGCTGGCTATATGCTGGGTGCCATGCGCTTGTCGTCCTTGATGGGTCTGCGGGTGATATATGTGCTGACCCATGATAGTATTGGTCTGGGAGAAGATGGCCCGACCCACCAGCCCGTAGAGACTTTGGCGACTTTGCGGGCGCTCCCGAACCATAATGTTATCAGGCCGTGTGACGCGGTGGAAACCGCAGAAGCCTGGGAATGTGCCTTGGCCGAAGACAGTACCCCCACATCGCTAGTCCTAACCCGCCAAGGTTTGCCCGTATTGCGTACTGAACGTAATGATGAAAACCTCGTTGGTATGGGCGCGTATGTACTCAGGGATACTGACGGCGCCCGCGATATTACTTTGCTCGCCACAGGCTCCGAAGTTCACCTCGCCGTAGAAGCGGCGGAAGCGCTCGCCAAGGACGGTATAAAAGCCGCCGTGGTTTCCATGCCGTGTTGGGAATTGTTCGAACGCCAAGAGGAAAGCTATAAAGCCGAAGTCTTGGGCAGCGCTCCGCGCTTGGCCATAGAGGCGGCTGTAGGTTTTGGCTGGGAACGCTATACAAATAATACAAATAACTTTATAGGGATGAGCGGATTCGGGGCTTCGGCACCTGCGCCCGCATTATTTGAACATTTCGGCATCACCGCACAAGCACTGGAAACCAAAGTGCGCGGTATTTTAAGATAAAGGGCACTTCATGGCACGGATTACTTTACGACAACTTCTCGACCACGCGGCTGAATATAGCTACGGCGTTCCGGCGTTTAACATCAATAATATGGAACAAGTACTGGCGATTATGGAGGCGGCCAAGGCTACAGACGCTCCGGTAATCTTACAAGCATCGCGCGGTGCGCGGGCTTATGCGGGCGATATAATGTTGGTTAAAATGGTCGAAGCGGCGGAGGAAATGTATCCCAATATTCCAATCTGCCTGCACCAAGACCACGGCAATAATGGCGCGACTTGTTTCTCTGCCCTACAGGCCGGATTCACGTCGGTGATGATGGACGGCTCATTAGAATCCGACGGGAAAACACCTGCAAGTTATGACTATAACGAAAATATCACCAAATATGTCACCGACGTTGCCCATGATGTAGGTGCGTCTGTAGAGGGCGAACTTGGCTGTCTGGGGTCCTTGGAAACCGGTATGGGCGAAGCCGAAGACGGCCACGGATTTGAGGGCGCTTTGTCTATGGACATGCTGCTGACCGACCCGGACGAGGCGGCGGATTTCGTCAAGGCCACCCAGTGCGATGCATTAGCCATAGCAATGGGCACGTCCCACGGTGCTTATAAATTCTCCAAAAAACCTACGGGAGATATTTTGGCTATGGACCGGGTTGAAGCCATCCACAAACGCATTCCAAACACCCATTTGGTCATGCACGGCTCAAGCTCTGTGCCCCAAGAATTACAAGACCTGTTCAATAAATACGGCGGCGGTATGAAGCAAACCTACGGCGTCCCTATCGAAGAGATTACCAAAGGCATCAAATTCGGTGTGCGCAAGGTCAATATCGATACGGACTGCCGTATCGCCATGACCGGGCAATGGCGCAAAATTGCTTGTGAACAACCAGAACAATTCGACCCCCGCAAATTCCTGGCTCCAAGCATTGCTGCCATGAAAGACCTGTGCATAGACAGATATGAACGCTTCGGCACCGCCGGCAATGCGAGTAAAATCAAAGAGATTCCCATGGCGGACATGGCGAAAAGATATGCGGACGGGAGTTTGGCTGCGGTTATTAGTTAAGGCGCAATAACGCCCAAACATTCCGCACATACCAACGCAAACCGCTCTAGAAGGCGTTCGCTTTTCTCAAGTCTCGCAATAAGTTTGCTGGGGGATACCCTTTTGTTGGTTAGGCTTTACTAAGTTTGCATAGGCTTCATGTTCGTCGAACGGTTTTTTTATAGCATCTAGCAATTGCTTGATTTTAGAGAGTTCACCGTTTTCTGCTGCTTCTAGGGCCGTCTCCACTTGTGCGAAGCGGGGGATGTAAATTGGATTGTTGACCGCCATGATTTCCGGGTTCGGGCTTTGTTTTGAGAATGTGTTTAGCCATTGTTTGGCTCGCGCGGGATCCGTGAATAATGCTAAAAACGTGCTGTTATCACTTGTTTGAACGCTGTCCGTCAGGCGTCTGTAGAACAGGGTGAAATCTGTTTGAGTGGTTGTGAGCAGGGATAGTGTGGCTTGTAAGAATGCGCCCGCGTTTTCTGCGTCGGTTCCAAGCCCCAGTTTTGCCAGCATCAATTCGTTAAATGCTCCAGAGAAACTTGTGGAGAATTTTGCCAACTCTGTCTCGGCTATAGCGACGGCTTTATCTTCGTCGGTGTGTAGGAGTGGCAACAAGCTTTCCGCAAAGCGGGTCAAATTCCAATAGGCCATTTCCGGCTGTTTATTCCATGCATATCTGCCGCGTCTATCTATGGAACTGAACACTTGATTAGCGCGGAATGCCTCCATGAATGCGCACGGGCCGAAGTCTATGGTTTCACCGGATATGGCCATATTGTCCGTATTCATAACGCCGTGAATAAAGCCGAAACTCATCCATTTCGCCACGAGTTTAGCTTGCCTATCTATGACTTGGGTGAGCAATTGCGCATAGGGATTTGCGCCGTTTATTTGTGAGTAGAGCCGTTCAAGCGTATAATCGGCAAGAGCTTTCAGCGTGCTTTCATCTTGTCTGAGCCGTGCATATTGAAACGTACCAACGCGGATATGGCTTTGCGCTGTTCTTACCACAATTGCGCCGGGATGCATTTTCTGCCGCTCTACAGTTTCGCCTGTGGTAATAGCAGCGAGAGAACGGGTCGTCGGGATACCTAGTGCCGCCAAACTCTCCGAGAAAACATATTCTTTGAGGACGGCGCGCAAAGCCGCTTTGCCGTCGCCGCCGCGTGAATAGGGTGTGCGGCCACTGCCTTTGAGATGTATGTCGTGCCGGATGCCGTCACCATCTAAAATCTCACCGATTAGTGCTGCACGACCATCACCAAGTTGCGGGGAAAACCCGCCAAATTGATGCCCGGAATAGGCCATAGCAATGGGTGTTATATCGCCGGGCTGTTGCCCTGTGAGAAAATTCAGTCCATCCTCTGAGCGCAACCAATCCTGATCAAGGCTCAATTCTGCGGCTAATCCGTTGTTCAAAAAAACCATCTTCGGATCAGGTGCAGGTTCCGGCTGATAGAGTGTATACAAGCCGTCTGGCAGGTTGGCGTATGTCAGGTCAAATAATGGTTGGGGCATAACGTCTCTTTGGGTATTTGGGTTGTGGATTAGGGTAGCGGGTCAGTCATCCCTTGCCCATAGCACAAAACCCACATAGACTATCCCTAAATATAAAGGGGAAGTGATTATGATGAAGCGAATTTTATTGGCAGGTGGTGCCCTCGCTCTTTTGGCATCATGCGGCGGGAATGATGCGTCCGAAATGCAAGAAACAACGGTTCAAATTATAGAAATTGCCCAAGGTGAAGGCTTTGCAGCGCGGCTGCAAACAGCATTAATTACGGTGGACGCAGATACGACCATTGTCATGCCTGCTGGCACCTATACATTTACGGACGGGCTTTCATTGGATGTGAAAGGTGTGACTTTACGCGGCGCAGGTGAAGACAAAACATTCCTCGATTTCTCCGGGCAGAAAGGCGCAGGTGAGGGGCTGTTGGTTACGTCGGCAGATGTGACACTTAGAGATTTTACCATTCGCGATACGGCAGGCGACGGCATTAAATCCAAGGGTGCCGACAATATCACCTACCGCGACCTCACGGTAGAATGGACGGGCGAACCAGACGCGAGCAATGGCGCTTACGGCGTTTATCCGGTTGAAAGCAGCAATGTGCTTGTCGATGGCGTGACCGTGCGCGGCGCGTCTGATGCAGGGATATATGTGGGCCAATCCAGCCAAATTATCGTGCGTAATTCCTTGGCCGAGTATAATGTGGCGGGTATCGAGATCGAAAATTCGACCTTTGCTGATGTGTATAAAAACACGGCGCGGCACAATGCGGGTGGTGTGCTGATTTTTGATTTGCCAAACCTGCCGATTATGGGTGGGCATTCTACGCGGGTTTTTGACAATGATATTTACGATAACAACACCAAAAACTTTGCACCGCCAGGAAATATTGTCGCCACAGTTCCGTCTGGTACGGGCGTCATCGTTATGGCCAATGAAAACATTCATATATATGGCAACCGATTTGCCAATAACCGCACGGTGCAAATTGTCATCGGGGCTTACCCAAATGAGTTTAATGACGCCAAATATAATCCTTTGCCGCGCAATATTGTGGTGCGTGACAATAGCTATATCGGCGGTGGTAATGACCCTCAAGGGATGATGACAATGCTGGCGGCGGCTATGGGCGGTAAATTACCGCCAGTTGTTTGGGACGGGGTAACGTCTTGGGGCGGCGGGGAGGCCGTAGATGTCAATCTTAGCGTTACCGAAGCCAAAGGCATTGGCTTTGTCTCCCTTGGCCTAGGAAGTTATCCGCTGGATCCGGCAAAATTCCGCCCCGGCATGATGCGCCCTAAAAGCACGGCCAAAGCGGAGCCAGAGCCGATAAAGCTAGCTCATGATTTCTTGACTAAGGATCAATAAATGGTACGCCGGATTTTCATGCTTGCTACGATATTGGTGGTTGTGGCTTGTAGCAAATCCGGCCCTAATATGCAGGTCATTCTCGCCGAGAAGCCAGCGCCTAGTTTGGCTGATTACGGCTTGTTCAAAGATGCTGGAGCCAATACGCCGTTAAAACAAGTTCTGCCCTATGATCTCGTCAACCCGTTGTTCACAGATCATGCAGAAAAAACTCGCTTCATTTACGTGCCCAAAGGTCAAACTGCCAAATACAGTGCGACCGACACCCTGGGCTTTCCGGTGGGGACGGTGCTTGTAAAAACCTTTGCTTATGCCCCCGACATGCGTGCGCCCGACAAGGGGGCTTATAAAGTCGAAACCAGATTGTTGATACACAAACAAAATGGCTGGGTCGCTGCGCCCTATGTCTGGAACGCCGCGCAGACCGAGGCAAATTATGCCCCCATAGGTGCGCGCATGCAGATACAAACAATAGCGCCGGACGGGGAGAAGTTGGATTTCACATACGCCGTTCCCAATGCAAATCAATGTAAAACCTGTCACCAATCCGGCCATGATATTTTACCAATAGGCCCCAAAGCCCGGAATTTAAACCATGAGGGACAGCTTGCAGCTTGGCTTGAAAAAGGATTGATAGATAAATTACCGGCGGAAATTGCGACAGTGACTGTCCCGCCAGCATTTGATACATCTTTTGGGCTTAATGCCCGCGCCCGTGCCTATCTGGACATAAATTGCGCCCATTGCCACAAACCGGATGGCTCGGCGTCCAATTCGGGACTGATGCTGGAATGGGGCGAAACCGATCCAACCCGCATAGGTATCGGCAAACGACCAACGGCGGCTGGCCGGGGTTCGGGCGGTTTTTTAACCGTGATTGTACCCGGCGATCCTGACAATTCGATCATGACTTTTCGGATGAACTCGACAAAAGCAGGCATAGCTATGCCAGAACTTGGCCGTACCCTAGAACACAAACAAGGCGTGGCGCTAATACGCGAATGGATCGCAGATTTCCCGGTTGAGTGATAAGTGACGGTTACCGCAAATCCGTGGATCCGGTGTAAACCTTATGAACCTGAAGTTCAGGTGGGCGCCGCATAACTAGACCACGGTCTAGACAGTGGTAGCTCCCTAAGGTTAATTTAAGGTCCCTAGGTTACGTGTCTCTCACAAAACCCGCAGCAACCGTCTGTGCTAATGTGAGGGCTTAGATGGGAGAATGCAAGGAGGAAAGTAACAGAGTTTGCTTCATAAAACCGCAAAAGGGGCAATAAATCAGCGTTCATCTCATGCAAACTTGACAGCTACCAAGACCAATCTTGGCGTATCTTAAACTTTAGCGTAGTTTCGCCCTCTGCGGGGACTTTTACCGTCCATACATAAGAATACGCGTCGGGGGCTGTGCTTTTGTGGCTTTCTGACAGGATTTTATAGTCTGTGTTCCAGCCCCAAAGTTGTTGGCGGATGACGACCTCAATAGGTTCGTCTTTGGCATTGGTGATTTCATATTCCATTTCGTGGTCAGAGACATATCTGCTTATTTTATCCGCTTTGACATGGGTCGGTTTAATGTTGACATCAAAGGCTTCGCCGATTTTCAAGGCCAGTTCAGAACCGCCCGGAATATGGGTGATCATTTCTTCGCCGATAAATTGTGACCGGCCACGTTTATCATTGGCATAAACCCGGATAATGCCTTTGGGTAGAGCTTCGCCCAAACCCGCCGCGCGGGAATTGGAAAACACAATGCGGACATCGGCGGCTTGCGGGTCTTTCAGGGTTTGGAACCCACGTGACTGATATTCAAACACTTTCTTGGCGTCTACTTTATCAGCGTTCAAAAAGCCAACCTGTTTGGTCTGGTTAGACGCAATCGTCGTGTGACCGGGTAGGGGGTAGAGATAATTATCGCCGATGCGCTCATAGGGATTGCTCTCGGTGCCGCCCTTGCGGACATTATTATTGCGGTTCCGGTTATTATATTGGTTGCGATTGTTGTAATAATTGTAGTTGTTAAACTGTTGTAGGTGCAGGTTACGGGTAAATTGATTGCCCACATGCCCAGCAACGAGGGAGACTTTGGTGTCCTTGAATGTGGTCTCGGTCTGGTTGGTCAGTGTGGCCCAGCCTTGGATGTTCATTTTCTCTTTGTCCTCATCGAACAGCATCACATAATCCGCGCGCCAGCCCAGCCCGTCCGAGAGATAGTTCAGCGTGGCTTTGCGTTTGCCGCCGCGTTCCGAATGGACGATAGTCGAGAGGGTCGGATTAGCCCGCAGGTTTTCTGGTACGCCGTCAAATATCACCCGGGTCGGCAGATTGTCATCGCGCAAAACCTCGATACGTTTGCCGATTTGCACGACCACACCATTATTGACGGCAAGGACTTTGGCTTTCTCGCGGGTCTCTACGCCTGTTCCGGGATTGGTGCGAATAATGGTAACGGTCGTACCGACAGCCTTTTGCATCAACTTTTGTGGGGTCAGGAGATCATAATCAAAGTTCTGCTCAACGATCTCGATGCCGTCTGCGGTGAATGTCGCAGAGGGTGCGTTGATTTTGGACGATACACCCGGTAATATCACCGTGCCCAGCCCGCGCTCGAAGGTAATATCGCGAACGTCCTCAATCAGCGCCCGATTATCTCCGTATATGGTCATGGATAACTCAGAATCCTGTGCCAAAGCGGATTGTCCGCCCAAACTTGCCAAAACCGTGAAGATAAGAAGATATTTACGCATAGGGAGCCTCCAAATTGCCAATCTCGTACACTTTATGGGCGTATTGTAGCAGAAGTATGGCCACTTAGCTATGGGCGATTTTATCTGCTATAACGTGCAATCAGCCGCGTAAATCCACTTGCACCTTTATTTGCTTTCCCCTATACACCGCCCACTTAAATCAAAGCAAAGCGCGAAGAGATGTTTGTCGTCTGCCATGTACGGTTATGAGACGACGATTTTCGTGAGGTGCCAAGATGGTGAAAAAGCAAAAGGAATGACATCATGTCAAAGACAACAGTTTTAGAAGTAGAAGTTCGCGAACGCACAGGCAGAGGCGGCGCTCGTGCTGCACGCCGTGCCAAATTGGTGCCGGGCGTTATTTACGGTGGCGGCGAAGATGCAGTTGCCATTAGCCTGAAAGAAAATCAGGTTTTTAGTGCGCTGAACAAAGGTAATTTGATCGGTTCTATGTTGAAAATCTCCCATAAAGGTGAAGAGCAACGCGTCATTACCAAAGATGTTCAATTTCATCCTGTCAAAGATATGCCTATGCATATTGATTTCTTCCGCGTGACAGCAAAAACTATTATCGAGATGGAAGTCAGCATTAATATCGTCGGCGACGAAGAATGCCCTGGCTTGACCAAGGGCGGTAATTTGAATGTTGTGCGCCATACAATCGAAGTGAAATGTCCGGCAGATGGTATCCCGGATAGTCTTGACGTTGATATTTCCGAAATGGAAATCGGCGACAGCTTGCACGAGTCCGAAATCACATTCCCGAAAGGCGTGAAGCCAGCCATTACCGACCGCGACCCAACAGTTGTCACGATTGCTATGGCGCGTGTCGAGAAAGTGGTTGAGGAAGATGAAGTCGAGGGTGTTGAAGGCGAAGCAGTCGAAGGCGAAGCAGCCGAAGGCGAGACAGAAGGCGAGGGTTAAACACCTCTTGTCATTTGGGTCCTTACTCTCTTTCTTTTTCCGTAACGGGAAAAACAGAACTGAAAAAAGGGAGGCACCTATGCTTCTCATTGTAGGGCTGGGTAATCCCGGCGCAAAATACGCGAACAACCGCCATAATATTGGATTTATGGCGGTTGATGCGATTGCCGATGCCCACGGGTTTTCTGCACCTAAATCTAAATTTAGCGGACAAGTGCGCGAAGGGTTTATTGAGACCGAAAACGGGCGCGTCAAAGCGCTTGTGCTTAAACCCATGACCTTCATGAATGAAAGTGGTCGCTCGGTCGGGGCGGCGGCGCAATTCTATAAAATCCCCAAAGATAAAATCGTGGTGTTCCACGACGAGCTTGATTTGGACGCGGGTAAGTTCCGCATGAAACTCGGTGGTGGTATCGCGGGACATAACGGTTTACGTTCTATCAAAGCCCAGGTGGGGGGCGAATTTCGCCGCGCCCGTATGGGCATTGGCCATCCGGGGCGAAAGGAACAAGTGCATAGCCATGTGCTTTCAGATTTTGCCAAGTCAGACCGCGATTGGGTGGACACATTGCTAGATGCCTGTGCGCGGGCATCGGATTTACTAGCGGAAGGCGAAAACGAAAAATTTCAAACCAAGGTCAACCATTTGGCGCCTGCGCCAACATCTAAACCAAGAAGAAATTAAAAAAGAAAAATTAGGAAATACAATGGGATTTAAATGCGCGATTGTTGGTCTGCCCAATGTGGGGAAATCAACCTTGTTTAATGCCTTAACGCAAACCGCATCTGCGGCAGCGGAAAACTACCCATTTTGCACCATCGAGCCTAATGTCGGCGAGGTTCCCGTGCCCGAAGATCGGCTGCCGATAATTGCGGCCATAGGGGAGTCCAAAGAACAAATCCCGGCGCGGATGAATTTTGTGGATATTGCCGGCCTCGTGCGCGGCGCGTCCAAGGGCGAGGGGCTGGGCAATCAGTTCTTATCCAATATCCGTGAAACTGACGCCATAGCCTATGTGCTACGTTGTTTTGATGATGATGATGTCACCCATGTTGAGGGTAAAATTGATCCACTAGCTGATCTGGATGTTGTGCAAACAGAATTGATGTTGGCCGATATGGAGAGCTTAGAGAAGCGCGCACCAGCCTTGCAGAAAAAAGCCAAGAACGGCGACAAAGAGGCAATCCTAACTCTCAAAATGATCGACTTGGCCATGGCCGAGTTGAACGAAGGTCGTCCGGCGCGCTGTGCGGAGATTGATAAAGACGACCGCCAAGCTTGGCGCATGATGCAACTCTTGACCTCTAAACCGGTCCTCTATGTAGCCAATGTGGACGAAGACAGCGCCGCGACCGGCAATGATTATTCCGCGACCGTTTTCGCCCATGCCGAAGCCGAAGGCGCACAGGCCGTCGTAATCTCCGCGCAAATCGAAAGTGAAATAGCCCTGCTAGACGACGAAGAACGGGTGGATTATTTAGAAGCCCTCGACCTCAAAGAACCCGGCCTGAACCGTCTCATTCAAACCGGATATAAACTCCTCGGCCTAGAAACCTATTTCACCGTCGGCCCCAAAGAAGCCCGCGCTTGGACATTCCACGAAGGCTGGAGCGCACCCAGATGCGCCGGTGTCATCCACACAGATTTCGAACGCGGCTTCATCCGCGCTGAAACTACCGCCTACGAAGATTTCGTAGAACACGGCGGCGAACAAGGTGCCAAAGAAGCCGGAAAAACCCGCCAAGAAGGCAAAACATACATAGTCCAAGACGGCGACATCATGCACTTTAAGTTTAATGTATAGGGAGTGAGCAAAGCGTGGCTAACCTCATCGACTGCAAAGACCTTCGGTTAACAGATTTACCTGAGGTTGATGATGACAAAGCCGTTTGGGCATTTGCCTCGTCCTTTAACGGTTATATGCATTACGGCTCATTTGAAGCTACTGCAAGCGCAGCGAAAAAATCAAAAAGAGAAGCGCTTACAGAAATTAGAAACGAGTTGTTCATGTATATGCGAGCAACCAACCACCAAGGTTCAGGCCCAGAACTTCCGCTATATGCGGAGTTAAGGCCACTATTGGTAGCTCTTTTAAAGTAGCATAAATGGAGCCAATCTAAAGCCTCAAAACCACTCACCTCTGTGTATACAAGGGTCTATCTATGACCTACTGAGCGCAAGTTAAGTCCCTGCGATGGATACCTGCCGCACCCCAAAGGCACTTCCAAGAGGGCGCAGGTATGAGCGGGTTTCGGTGGGGTGTTGCGTTTACCCAACTCCATAAAACTTAGCCGCGACATCGGGGTGTGCTCGTAGTCTTGTTTTCAATATATTCTCCCCGACGACGTTGAATACTGGGTCATTGGGGTCTGTGTTTTGGGAATTGCGCGCTTGGCCTGCGAGTTCTGGGGGCAGGGGAATGGGCGCGAATTTGGCTTCTAGTTTCGGGTTGAAGAAATAGGCAATCGAATGGCGCTCAGTGCCGCGCGGTGGGCTGATAACGCGGTGGGGTGTAGCGCGCAGATAACCGCCCGTCGCTACTTGCAGCATTTCACCTAAATTCATCACCAAGGCGTCCTCCCCCGCAACAGAAATTGGTGCGGCATCAATGATTTTACCGTCAATATCCACCTGCAAGCCGCCGACTTTGTCTTGCATGATAAAGGATAAAAACCCCGTATCGTGATGCCAGCCGACGCCTTGGGAAGACCCGCCCGTTTCGGGGACACGGTAGCGGATGAGCTTTAGACGTGCATCGCCTTTGGGATGAAAACTGCTGTCAAAATAATCTGCGCCCAATCCCAAACCCACGGCCAAAGCGCGGATAATCAGCATGCCGATTTCGTACATACCGTCCATCCAGTCCTCAGTCGCAGGACGCAAGCTTGGTACGGCTTTAGGCCATTGGTTCGGGCCGCGTAAATTGCGCCAAGCCGGGTCGCCGTCCTTTAATATGGGAGCGGGTCTCTCGTCCCCGAAATCCAATTGATCGCGCCAGTCTTGTTCCCCGCCCGTCAATTCATTGCCCAAAACCGTATAGCCCCGAAAATGCCGTGAATTTATCAAGTTAAGTTTTTTGCGTTCCTCTAATGGTAAATTGAAAAATGCTTGCATAGCCTCTGCAATCTTCAAATGCCGCACCGACATGCCGTGCCCGACAATATAACAAAAACCCTGATTATGGCAAATATCCCGCAGCCGTACGGCAGCATGACGAGCAGCTTTGCCCGTAGGGTTTTGCTGTAAACCAGAAATGTCAAGTACGGGTAGGGACATGCTGTTACTTGTTGTCAGAAATTTGCATGCTTGCGAGCAATTTAGAAAACTGATCCATAAATTCTGCATCAATCCCGCGCATATAGCCTCGGTAATGTAGGGGCGTATGTATTGTTGGGTAGCCGTAGACCATAGAATTCCCGATATGTAAGCCAATGAGTAACGGCTCATGGCCTTGCAATACGGATATAGGTGCGCCGGATTGGCCAGCTATGGCCCGGCATGTATGGGCGAGAAAACCTATGAAATTATCGTGTTTTAGCCCAGCATCTCGGCGCGGTTCTATTGTACAGTGTTGACCGTTTACGGGGATGCCCCGTGCGGTTGCGAACAAGACTGCCGGCTTTTTCTCAGCGAGAGTGGCGATTGCTTTTTGCGACAGTTTATCGCTAACAGAATACCGCACTAAATGTTTGTTTTTAACTCGCGGTAAAATAAGAACCGCCCAATCTGAAGGCGCGCCGGGTTTAAAATTTGGGGCGAGTTTCATGCCTTTGATGGGCAATGGTTTGCCGCCGGGGTAACTGACAAAACAATTTTTCAGAAATTTGCCGTCCGCGCCGACCAAGCCGTGTCCAGTGGTGATGGCTATATCAAAGCTTGGTTGTGTTCCGTCGATATTTAGATTGTTTAACACTGTTGCAAAAGAAGTTTTGTAGGCCTGCTCGGTTAATTTACAGCGCAAATACAAAGCATTGATAGCGTTGCTACCCGCCGCAGTTTTTGGTTTGAAACTACTCGCCTGCGTAGTCGTGCGCAAAGTGGTTGTGCTGGCGGCGAGCGCATTCGTTGGCGCACACACAAACATGAGAGCAGCAAGTTTTGCAAAGAAAATAATTTGTTTCATATAAGACAAATACACTAAATTATGGGCATGTGCAAATTTCATTGTTACTTTGGGATTATTACTGTTGCACCCATAGCTATTTTCCCGCCTACACGCGGCACAGCATTCCAGCCAAACAGTACACCCGGATTGTTGGGGGCTGTGGATGGGTTTAGGTGTTTGAGGGCGGTGAGGGCGGTTTTCGGGTTTTTCGCGCCAGTTTTTTGATCGATGCTGGTCATGATACAGCGAGCGCACGGTTTTACGAGGTCTAGGATTACGCCACCGATTTGTAAGGATTTCCACGTGTTTTCTGCCCACGGGGTATCGCAATCTATGCCGATATTGGGGCGGAACCTGTCCATGCCCAGAGCCGCGCCGCCAGTATTGGTAATATAATTGTTCAGCGCGGTAAGGGACGCCGTATTGGTGATCAAAACCGGGTAGCCATCGGCGAAGCTGACCGGGCTGGGCGCAGTTGTCCATTTGGGGCTGGCAAGGCGCTCGGCGGTTTTGTCCATGAAGACAAGGGAGACGGCACGCCCGAGCCAGTCCGAAAGGGCGGCGTTAATTTCGCCTTGGATATTGGTCGCATCAACTGTGCTTTTCCAAACCGTGACTAGCTGGCGAGAGGGGGACGGGGTAGGGATTTTGAGCCAATTCTGCCCCGGCCAAGATAGGGCAATGCCTTCGTCTATTTGCCTTGTGCAGAGCTGTGCCAGTTTCGGAAATTCCCTCTGGGTGATAAACCCACCGTCCCTATCCACCAGCATAAATCGGCGGTCACCAGCTAGGCCGCGCGGTTTGACCTGCGCAGTTTCAAGCGCAATACCGCGCGCACTTTTGACGGGGTAGATATGCAGCGAATGTACGCGCACTAACCCCGCCCACCATAAACCATATCCGTATCCGGGAGTTTCCAGACCTCGACCATGGCGTCGGTTTCCCAATCGAGATAATCGGCATCGGCCATAAGTTCACTAATATAGGTGTCGGTTTTGTTGGAGCGGGGGATGTCGTAGCTAACAAAACGTGTGGCATAGGGGGTGGCAAAGGCGTCTGCGATTGACCAGCCATCGAACAAGAAATGCCCATCATGTTCGCCGAGTAAGCTTGCGAAAATACCGTCCATTTTGGCCGCAGCCTCTACACATGACTTGGGCATTTCGGTGCGGGTACGGCGGCGGAGGTTCATGGGCGCATGTTCGCGAAATTCCCCAAAATCTGTCTGCATTTGCTTGCACAAAGCCCGGGCGCGCTGTTTGTCCTTGGGGTCTTTCGGCCAGAGATTGGGCACGGCTTGCGCCAGCCAGTCGCTGATTGCCAGACTGTCGGGCAGCATATCATCCCCGATTTGCAAGACGGGGACGGTGCCAGCGTCCGACAACGCCAAAAGCTTGTCCTTAAACCCCGGCACATCAAGCTGGATCAGGTTTTCCGTGAACGGCAATTGGCTTTTGCGCAATACAAGCCAAGGCCGCATCGACCATGAGGAATAATTTTTATTGCCGATATGGAGTGTGAGTTTATTCATGGTGAATTGCCGTAAATAGCCCGCGCCATGCGTTGTCGGATATTTGTATTATTGCGGCTAAATACCTGCATATGCATGATGAAAGTCAAATCGTTCTTATCGTCAATAAAGAACGCCGTGCCGGCCATGCCGCCCCAGTAAAACGTGCCTTTGGGCACGGCATAATCGCCCGTGCCTTGAGGTGTGGTTTTCACGGCGAAATTCAGCCCGAAGCTAACCCCCGCACCAAGGTGCCCCTTTGGCATAGCGCCGAGCTGGTCTTTGGACATCATATCTAGTGTGGCGGGCTTGATCAATGTGCCGTCATTGCGTTGCAGCATAAGCGCGAATTTGGCGTAATCGTCAATAGTGGAGACCAGCCCGCTGCCGCCGCTTTCAAAAGTCATGTCCGTAAGAAACGGCCTGTCCACATCCATACCGAGCGGCAGTCCGGAGCTGCCGTCTTGCAAGGGTGACAATCCAGATTTGCTGTGCCGATAGACGGGTCCGAATTTGCCCCGGTCGGATGTTTTAACCGTAAAGCCAGTGTGGGTCATGCCCAGTGGTTTGAAGATGTTATTCTTTAGAAAGTTCCCCAGTGTTTGCCCGGAAAACAACTCGACCAGCCGCCCCTGCACATCGGTGGAGACACTGTAATTAAATTGGGTGCCAGGTTGATACAGCAAAGGCATAGCGGCCAGTTTCTTGGAAAATGCGTCCAGATTGCGGTCAAAGGACAAGACGCCAGTTTCGTTATACAGGGTATCAATGGGGGTTGGGGCAAAGCCGTAAGCCAGCCCAGATGTATGACGCATAAGGTCGCGGATAGTTATAGTGTGTCTGGCGGTTTCCAACTTCAGAGTGCCGTCCGGGTTCTCTCCGGCATAGACTTTCATATTGGCATATTCCGGCAGGTATTTGCTTAGCGGGTCGTCCAGTTTAAACTTGCCCTGTTCATAAAGCATCATCATAGCCACGCCGACAACCGGCTTGGTCATGGAATAATAACGCCCGACATCGGAACGCTTTAGCGGTATCTTGGCGTCTATGTCCGAATGCCCCGCCGCACCGTAATAGGTCTCTGTTTCGCCTTCATAAATCAAAACGGAAAGACCGGGAACAATATTCTCGCTCACCAGTTCAGCCAAAACACGGTCAACCCGCTCCGTGCGCAGGGACTGCGTAGTAATAGCGAATGGCGGCGGAATTTGGGTTTTTACATGCGCGCTATTACCTGTTTGTCGCGGCGCACTATCGGGCATAGAGCTACAAGCTTGCAAGACCAAGGCCACCATGCCCAATACACAGATTTTCCAAATTTCACTTATTCGCATATCCCAAACTCCCGGTTTATTTCGTTATGATAGAATGCTCCCCCCAAAAGAAAAGGGATAGTGACAAAAACTTAAAATGTTTCACCGCGTAAATCTTTACGGCCTAACACATCAGCGCCTAAGGAGCCAATATACAGCCAGCCATCGCCTGGTTCGGTTCCGCCCGTTGTCAGCGGATATTCGCCCGACGGGTCTTGGTATTGTGCCAGCACTTTGCCGTTCATATCGATGGCGAATACAAAGCCGTAATTGACGGCTTTCGGGCGCATGGAAGCGGGCAGGCGCTGTACCAATTTGCGCATAAATGGTTTGGCGGACAAATTGTCCAAAGCTTCGGATCGCGGACTGGTAAGGCCAATCCAGTAGCGCCCGTCTTGGCCTTTATTGAGATTATCAGGAAAGCCCGGCAGATTATCTATTACCGTATCAGTAGCACCCGCCTTAACACCCGTGAGCCAATGCCGTTTGATAGAATATGTCCCGGTTTCGGCAAACAAAATGCAGGCATCGTCCGGGCACATAGCCACACCATTGGGGAAACTTAGATTGTCCACCACGGTTTTGGTGGTTTTATCGGCGGGATTATAGACGAGTATGCGCCCGGTCTTGCCGTGTTCCATTAATTCCAAAAGTGAACCAGCCAAAGTGGAGCCTGCCGCTTCGGCACCGAATTTTGTCGACGCATCCGAGAAATATATTTTGCCGTCCGCCGCGATGTCTAGCTCGTCTGCATACAGAATTGGGCTACCCTCATCAGTTTTATCTGTCAGGACGCTAACAACACCATTGTCGTCAATACTGAGCAAACCTTTATGGGCATCCGCGACAATCAAATTACCACCCAATATGCCGGGGCGCGCGAATTGCAGGCCAAGCGCCACGCCGCCCGTATTGGCAATTATCTCGTGTGTACCCGCCACGGGGTCGATGCGGATAATGTCGCCGCTTTGGGTGGATGTATAGATGTACATAATACCACCCTCGACACGGGCAGCTACATCTTCAGGGCCATGCTGGTCGCCAATGGCGAGAGTGTCCAAATTCGCCAATTTCATATTCGGCGCAAACTGCCCCACATAGCCGGCATTTTTAGGTGCGTTCCATGCAACCGGGTTTATGGGTACTGGCCACAAGGTCAGATAGGCGAGGCCAAGTACTATAACAAATAAGGTCGCGAAGAATATTTTTTTGAGCATAACGGCTGTGTCCTTACTGGTTTGGTGCATCAGGTTGTTGGAGAGGTTCGGCGTCCTTAAACGCTTTCATTTGCCCACATTGATGATAGATTTCCAATATGGTCGGATAAGCGTCCATGTCCATATCAAATCTCTCATTATTGAACATTTGCGCGTATAGACAAATATCAGCCATAGTCGGGCTGTCGCCGTGGCAAAACTTTCCGGTCTCAGGCTCGCCCGCAAGCCGGGTTTCCAATGCCGCCATGCCTGCGTGCGCCCACTCCTGGAACCAGGCTTTTTTGGCCGCACCATCTGCACCAAATTCGGTCTCCAAATATTGCAATATGCGTAGATTATTGATTGGGTGAATGTCCACGGCAATGATTTGGGAGAGCGCCCGTACCCGCGCCCGGCCTAATGCATCCCTTGGCAATAATGGCGGTTCAGAATGTTCCTCGTCGAGATATTCAAGGATAGCCATGGATTGGGTCAGAACTGCCGCATCCTTAATCTCCAAAGCTGGCACCAAGCCTTGGGGGTTGAGCTTGAGATAGGCCGCAGATTTGTGGTCTTTATCAAGCAAGGCATAGGACACGTATTCATAATCCAGCCCTTTTAAATTCAGCGCTACCCGCACCCGCAAAGACGTGGTCGAGCGAAAATAATTGTGCAGAACATACTCAGGCATAGGTAACTTTAATCTCTGGTAAGCCGTCAATAGTGCCGACGAGAGTCTCGCCCGCCACCACAGGCCCCACACCTTCGGGCGTGCCCGTATAGATCAAATCTCCTGCCGCCAAAGGCACGGTTTTATTGAGGTGTGCAATGATTTCCTCCACCGACCAGATCATTTTGTCGAGGGTCGAGCTTTGTCTGACCACGCCCCCATTCGTCAGCTTAATTGCGGCGCCGGAAATATCCGGCACGTCGCTTGCCTTCATAATGGCAGAACACGGCGCACTATCCTCAAAATTCTTGGCCATGTCCCAAGGCTTCCCGCCTTTCTTGGCTGTGGCTTGCATGTCGCGCCGGGTCATATCTAGGCCGACGCCATAGCCAAAAACCTCGGTCTTGCCATCTATATTCCCGGCAATAGCCACAACCAATTCCACCTCAAAATGCAGGTTTTCGGTCAAAGACGGATAGGAGATAGTCGCCCCCGACTGCACAATAGTCTCGCGAGATTTGGTAAAAAATATCGGCGTAGAACGGTTCGGATCCCCGCCCATCTCGGTCACATGATCCGCATAATTGCGCCCAACACAATAAATCCGCCGAACCGGAAAGCGCTCATCACTTCCCGTAACATTACCCACAACGGGCAAGCTGATAATCGGCGAAGGCAAAATACAATAATTTTTCATAACCATAGCCTAAACCCCAAGCCAAAAATGCGCAACACAGTTATTTTTAGAGCCTTCCCTGATAAATTATATCCATTTGACTGGTTTTACCAGCCCGTTGGCTAGGCAGGTTTCACATAATTACCCCCAATTTGGCACATAAATTGCATTTAACTCCGTATTGAACCACTCTGCGAGGAATTACATATGGCGTTGTTTACAAAGCAATACATTGGCTTACAAACTGGCCTTGAAGACATTTTGGATACCGCCCTATCTTGGGGTTTTGGTTTGGAGGGTGCAGGGCTGAACACCTTAAAGCCTGTTGTGAATACCGCGCAATCGATCATTATAATACAAGCTCCGTCCGCCCGTTTTGATCTTGGCTCTCTTGGTAATGGCAACGGATTTTCCATTACCGGCTTTGGCGCGACTGGCAATGGCGCATTTAACGCCAACGGAGACGCCGTCTCAAATGCGGGTGATATAAACGGCGACGGCATAGATGATTTTATTATCGGCGCCAGAGGTGCCGACACCAATGGCAATACGGATTCCGGTCAAGTCTATGTCGTATTTGGGTCAGATATAGGGTCTGGTACAGATATAAGCCTAGGCGACTTGGACGGCACTAACGGCTTTGTGATTAACGGGTTGGCCGCTGGTGATAGGCTGGGTACATCTGTATCGGGGCTTGGTGATGTGAACGGGGACGGGGTCGTCGATTTTATAATCGGTGCGCCGGGCGCATTCTCAAACTCGGGCGATAGTTACGTTATCTTCGGGAGTGCGGACGGCTATACTGGTAATCTTGACCTCAACAGTCTTGACGGCACAAACGGGTTTATCTTGTACGGCACCAATGCAAATGACCAAACCGGGATTTCGGTTTCAGGCGCGGGGGATATTAACGCAGACGGGTTTGATGATATTCTCGTTGGCGCTAATGGTGTCGATGCAATAGGCCAAGATTCGGGCGAAGCTTATGTGGTATTTGGCTCAAGCGCCGCATATTACCCAAATCTGTTTTTGGATGCTTTGGACGGTAGTAACGGGTTTATTATCTCTGGTCTGGCAAGCGATACGCAAACCGGGTATTCGGTATCTGCCGCTGGTGATGTTAACGGCGACGGCATTGACGATATTTTGGTTGGAGCGCCAGGACAACAATCTGACACGGCAGTGCCGGGCAGCACTGCTGGGGAAATTTATGTCGTCTTTGGTACGACCGACGGCTTTGCAAACAATTTTGATTTGGCCAGCCTTGACGGCACCAACGGATTTGTCATTAATGGCCTGCCTGATAATGGATCCGGCGATAATATTGACGGCAGTGGCTCTTCTGTATCGAACGCCGGGGATATAAACGGCGACGGTATTGATGACATTCTCATTGGTGCGCCGCGTACCGTGCTAGACGACGTTCGGGCGCCCGGCCAAGCCTATATCGTTTACGGGACGACGTCTGGATATGGCGGTAGTTTTGACCTTGCTGATCTGGACGGTAGTAACGGTTTTGTGATAAGCGCCCCGCAATTCTCCACTGCCGGATTTTCTGTATCAGGCGCAGGCGATATAAATGGTGATGGTTATGCCGATTTTATTGTTGGCGCTCCGCGCGGGTTCTCGGAAGTGGGATCAAGGGCAGGCCAAAGTTATGTGATCTACGGCTCAGATTCCGGATTTGACGGCAATCTTGATTTAGGCGCTTTGAACGGCACACAAGGGTTCGTCGTTAGCGGCATAAATGCTAGCGACGAGAACGGCACCGCCGTCTCAGGTGCAGGCGATGTTAACGGCGACGGATTTTCTGACATATTGGTAAGTTCTCCGGGCGTTGACGTAGGCGGACTTTCACAGATAGGTCAAAGCTACATCATTTACGGCTCGGCGGAATTTGGCCGCTTTGTAGCAACCCTGACCAATGGTGATGATAGCTATTTTGCCGCGAGCGGTAACGAAGTGGTTTACGGTGGTGACGGTGATGACATCATAGACGGTCTAGGCGGCAGTGATTATTTTTACGGCGAGGACGGCAATGATGATATGTTTGCCGGCGGCGGCAATGATATGCTGGACGGCGGTCAGGGGGACGATCTTCTGAACGGCGGCGACGGGGATGATGTTCTTTACGGCGGTGCGGGTGTTGATATTTTAATTGGCGCAGAGGGAAACGATGAACTTTACGGCGGCGACGGCGAGGATTATATTACGGGCGGTGCGGGCGTTGATTATATTTACGGGGGCGACGGCAAAGACTATATTATAGGCGGTGCGGGTGATGATCATCTTTACGGCGGCGCCGGCGAGGATATTTTCGTCATTATGGACGGTGCTGGGAATGATATTATCTTTGATTTTGAAATCGGCGTTGATTACATAGAGTTTGGCGATGATGCCTATAATCTTGCCCAGCTTAACTTTATCCAGTCCGGTGATGATGTTTTGATCAAATCTGCCAACGGCATAACCACACTTGTGGGCATTAATATCGCTGATATTAGTATGTATGATTTTATTTTCCGAGCTTCAAGCGCAGACCCGACCGGAGATAAAAAAGGCGCGCCCGTCTCGGAACCTGACATATTAGAGGTTCCCGAAGCAAATATTTCTGCGCAGGAAACCGCTATTTTGGCTGGTCTAGAAGCTATGAATTTAACTGAGTATCCGGTAGAAGACCTGTTAGATTTATTTGACAGCGTTGACGGCCCTTATAGTGTTGGTGACTGGTCGACAAATGACCTTGCGTTCCAGCAGGATGCCATAGACGCGAGTTTTGATGTACATCATGGAGATTACAGCTATGAATTTACTGTACAGGATTACATGTTTGCAGAGCTTCTTTAGAGGTTTTGGTGTTTACCTCTTAAATCCGGGAATGCCGTCGCCGGAATTTCCCGCCACACCGCCCGGCATATTCATAGGCGAGTGTCTCGACTGTGCGCGTACCAAGTCCGACCCAATCAAACAAACCATTGCACTTCCCACGTGATCGACACCTTCATAAATGGGTGAGGATAAATGCGTTATTTTAATTTGACTCTCTGCGAATCCCCATTACAGATAATCTCACATACTTCCCTGTGGGAGAGAGTGCGAATATCGCGCCGCCGAAGGAGCAACCGTCCCGGAAACTCTCAGGCACCATGGACCGTCGGGAAATTCTACACGCTGGAAAGCGGGCCTCATGCCTGCACCGAAGGAGTAAGCGAATTTTTTTCGTGAATCTCTCAGGTCGATTTTCTGACGACAGCGGGGACACAAAACTGCAATCATGTGATTGTGACCAGTATTTTTGGGCCAGTATTTCTGGGAAAGTGTCTTTGGGAGAATGTCAGATGGATAATAGCGAAACAAAACGAACAAAACTCTACGATTTCCATGTGGCAAATGGTGCGAAAATGGTGCCGTTCGCGGGCTATGATATGCCTGTACAATATCCGCTCGGCGTGATGAAAGAACATCTGCATTGCCGCGCCAATGCTGGGCTTTTTGATGTTTCCCATATGGGGCAGGCGTTTATTATCGCGGATGATGGTGCGTTCGAGACGGCGGCGAAGTTTTTGGAAACTCTAGTGCCGTGTGATGTGAAATCCTTGGAACCTGGCCAGCAACGCTATACACAATTCCTGAACGCAGACGGCGGCATTCTCGACGACCTAATGGTCAGCCGTCTTGGTTTGGATACGCATCAGAACTGGATTTATATTGTGGTCAATGCGGGCTGTAAGGAGCAAGATTTTGCCCATATCGAGAAGCATCTCCCGGACGGTCTCCAGTTGAAAGTTCTGGACGATATGTCGCTCATCGCTCTGCAAGGGCCAAAGGCGGTGGACGTGGTTTCAAAATATTTACCCGCAGCTAAAACCATGCCGTTTATGTCGTCATTGGACGCGCCTCTGGACGGTATGTGGTGTCATATTTCCCGCTCTGGTTATACGGGCGAAGACGGCTACGAGATTGCCGTCAAGCACACGGATGTGGTGAATATGTGCGAACTGTTTTTGTCCCACGACGAAGTAGAACTTATCGGGTTGGGGGCGCGGGATAGTTTACGGCTCGAAGCCGGGCTTTGTCTTTACGGGCATGATATTGATACAACAACGTCACCCATTGACGCCGGGCTTATCTGGTCAATCCAGAAACACCGCCGGCAAGAGGGCGGGTTTTTAGGTGCTGCGCGCGTGCAGAAAGACATAGCCGAGCGCCCACCGCGTCGTCGCGTCGGTATCCTGCCTGAAGGGCGCGCCCCCGCCCGCGAAGGCACGATTATTCAAAACGCCAAAGGTCAAGATATTGGCGTTATCACATCCGGCGGCTTCGGCCCTAGTGTCGGCGGCCCAGTGGCTATGGGCTATGTGAAGCGCAGATATGCTAAAATCGGGACAGATATAAACCTGCTTATTCGCGGCAAAGCCAAGCCTGCCAAAGTGGTGAAATTGCCCTTTGTGCCCAATAATTTTTATAGGGGGTGATGGTTGTGATTTTCATGTACCCAACAAATTTCCTACCCCCTCACCTTGTTCCTCTCCCCATGGGAGAGGAGACGTTGGCTTGTCTATCATCACATCTAAATATACATGACGGAAGCCCGCCAACCTTAGCCTCTCCTTTAGGGAGAGGCGCGCGACAGCGTGGTGAGGGGTAAAACGCCATAAGCATTCTACAATATTTATTAAAGGAGAACACCATGAAATATACCGAAGATCATGAATGGATAAAACTTGACGGAGATGTGGCTACCGTTGGCATTAGTACCCACGCGGCGGGGCAACTCGGCGATGTTGTTTATGTTGAACTACCGGACGTGGACGCAGAATTTGACAAGGGCGACGATGCTGCCGTAGTCGAAAGCGTCAAAGCGGCCAGCGAAATTTACGCACCCATCAGCGGCACAATAACCGAGGTCAATGAAGCCCTAGAAGACGCCCCCGAAACCGTCAACGCAGCGCCGGAAACGGATGGCTGGTTTTTCAAAATGAAAATTAGCGATGCGAGCGAACTAGACGGCATGATGGACGCGGATGCGTATAAGAAATTTATTGAGGACTAATTCTGAAGTTGTGTAGCTATTGTAGGGTGGATTAGCTTCTTGGCGTAATCCACCATTGGCGAGCACCTCAAGGTGGATTACGGCTAAAATGCCTAATCCACCCTACAAAATTCTCAAGACAAATGGATAAAACATGAGATACTTACCCCTAAATAATAATGACCGCAAAGCCATGTTGGATGTGGTTGGCGTTGCGTCTATTGATGATTTGTTTGTTGATGTGCCGGAGGCGGCGCGGCTCGACGGGCTGATTGATGTGCCGACCCATTTGACCGAAGCTGAGGTTGAGAACCGTCTGACAGCTATGGCTGGAATGAACCATGCGGCAGGTGACGGGCCGTTTTTCATGGGTGCGGGGGCTTATCGTCACCATATTCCGGCCACGGTTGACCACCTTATCCAGCGTTCTGAGTTCCTCACGGCCTATACACCTTATCAGCCGGAAATATCCCAAGGCACATTGCAGGTCTTGTTCGAATTTCAAACCCAAGTGGCGCAACTGACCGGCATGGAAGTGGCCAATGCCTCCATGTATGATGGCTCCACCGCTTGCGCCGAAGCCGCGCTTATGGCGTGCCGGGTGGTGCGCAAACGTAGCAAGGTGAAAATCGCCAGCGGCCTGCACCCGCACTATACCGCCACCACAGAGAACCAGTGCCGCTTGCAAGGCATAACCCTTGATATAGCCGACTGCGCGCCGGGCAAAGACGTGGAAGTTTTAGACGGGTTGGACAAAGATGTTGCCGCTATCATCGTGCAATCCCCCAATGTGTTCGGCGAGATAATTGATCTGGAGCCATATGCCGAAGCCGCCCATGGGGTCGGGGCTTTGCTGATTGCGGTGTTCACCGAACCCGTCGCATTTGGTGCCATCAAAAGCCCCGGCGAAATGGGGGCGGATATTGTGGTCGGCGAGGGGCAATCCATTGGGGTTGGTCTGAACTTTGGCGGGCCATATGTGGGTTTATTTGCCTGTAAGCAAAAACTGGTGCGGCAAATGCCGGGGAGGGTGTGCGGCGAAACTGTGGACGCGAACGGCGAGCGCGGCTATGTGCTGACCCTCTCGACCCGCGAACAACATATTAGACGCGAAAAAGCCACGTCTAATATCTGTACCAATTCAGGACTGTGTACGGTGGCGTTTTCTATCCACATGACGCTGCTGGGCGAAGCGGGACTTAGAAAACTCGCCCTGTTAAACCACGAAAAGGCTTGTATTTTGGCCGATAAACTCACCGCCATAGACGGGGTAGAATTGGTCACGGACACATTCTTTAACGAGTTCACCTTGCGCCTGCCAAAAAGTGCCAGTGATGTGGTCGGCGACATGGTCGAGCGGGGCGTCCTAGGCGGTCTCCATGCGTCAAGGCTCATGGACGGCCAAGATGACTTGCTCATAGTCTGCGCCACAGAAATCAATTCGGACGCGGATATGGATGCGTTCGAATCGGCACTGAGAGGGGCTCTAAGAGGGGGGAAATCATGAGTATGAATACACAAGGGCGCCAGACTTCACCAAATAAGACTTCACCCGCCAAAACCGTAATAGCGGAACACAAAACTATATCCGGAAATCGCGGCTTGGCGCAGGCTGAAAAATTGATTTTTGAGATTGGGACGCCTCGCCGAACAGGTGTAGATTTTCCCAAACTAAAAGGAGTGAAGCCGCGCTTGGGAGGTATGGAAAGGACGGACGAAATTGGTCTGCCCGGCTTGTCAGAGCCGGAAACCATGCGCCACTATGTGCGCTTATCGCAAAAAAACTACGCCATTGATATGGGTGTATATCCGCTGGGGTCGTGTACCATGAAACACAATCCGCGCTTGAACGAGAAAATGGCGCGACTGCCCGGTTTTGCCGATGTGCATCCCTTGCAACCGCGCGGTACGGTGCAAGGTGCGCTGGAACTTATGGGTGAGTTATCCGACTGGCTTTGCAAATTAACCGGTATGCCTACGGTTGCTCTGTCGCCCAAGGCGGGCGCCCACGGCGAGCTGTGCGGCATGATGGCCATTCGCGCCGCCCATGATGCCAAGGGCGCGGATCATAAACGCCGCGTCCTTGTCCCCGAAAGCGCCCACGGCACCAATCCGGCCACCGCCGTCCAGTGCGGTTTTACCATAGATTCTATTCCGGCCAATGATAAGGGGCGGGTGGATATGGCCGCGCTCAAGGCCAAACTTGGGGATGATGTCGCGGGCATTATGTTGACCAATCCCAATACGTGCGGTTTGTTTGAAAGCGACATTATCGAGATCGCAGAATTGATCCATGGAGTGGGGGGGTATTTTTATTGCGATGGTGCCAATTTTACGGCTTTGGTTGGGCGGGTGCGTCCGGGGGATCTGGGCATTGATGCTATGCATTTGAACCTACACAAGACATTTTCCACCCCCCACGGCGGCGGCGGCCCTGGTTCGGGCCCGACGGTTCTCTCAGATGCTTTGGCACCGTTCGCGCCTGTGCCTTATGTTATCAAAGAGCAAGATAAATGGAAATTGGTTGAAGATGTAGATGGCAGTGAAAGCTTTGGCCGTATGACCGCATTCCACGGCCAAATGGGTATGTTCGTGCGTGCGCTGAGTTATATGCTGAGCCACGGCGCAGACGGCCTCAAACAAGCCACCGAAGACGCAGTTCTGAACGCCAATTATGTGCAGGCAAGTTTGAGCCATGACATGTCGCCCGCATTCGGGGGTATCTGCATGCACGAAGCTTTGTTCAATGATGATTTCTTGAAGGGTACAGGCGTAGAAACCCTCGACTTTGCCAAAGCCATGATAGACGAAGGCTATCACCCCATGACCATGTATTTTCCGCTTGTAGTAAAAGGTGCCATGCTAATCGAGCCAACCGAGAGCGAGAGCAAAGCCGAACTAGACAGGTTTATCGACGTGATGTGCGGCCTAGCAAGACGGGCACAAGCGGGAGAAACAGACTGCTTCAAAGCGGCCCCAATCTACGCACCACTGCGCCGCCTGGACGAAACACGCGCCGCAAGGAAACCCGTTTTACGCTGGCGGAAACAACCGTCTGCGTAGGGTTTTTGCGACCGATAACATGGGTTTTTCGGCTAGCTTATAGGTGATAGCTGCGACCATTATACTGGCTATTGTCATGATAGCGAGCGCGGGGATATTGTCCCAGAAACTGTCTTGGGCGAATGTGTGCCAGATTCGCCCAAACAGGGTCAGGGTCAAGATGTGGGTCAGGTAAAGCGCATACGACCAGTCGCCAAGCATCTGCGACCATTTGGGCAGATTGCTTTTGAGGCCCGCTAAGCCGTAAACGGTTAAGGTGGCGGGCAGAGCGAAATGTATAGCCCGTCCCATATGGCTTTCTATCATGCTGTGACCTGCGGAGATGAGTAGGTAAAGCGAAACTACCCATAGAACCAATCCGGTCATCATAGCGGCTAGGGCGAATTTTGCATTCCATTTATGAAAGATCCAGCCTGCAAATGCGCCCGCCAAAAATTCATAGGTGAGGGGGCTGAACAGCAAAGCGATGACTGGGTTATGGGTATTGACGCCTGTATATTGACCGAGGCCGATAAGCCCTGCCCAAAGGAACAAGAACGGCAAGAGCCATTTTGGTTTCAGCAATAATGCCAACGCAAAGACCAGATAAAACCCGACCTCGTGGATAAGCGTCCAGCCTACTGCTAATAATGGGTCGCGGGTGTCGGGATATAGGAGAAATGATTTTAGGATATTCGGATCAGTCTTGAAGCTGGAAAACACCATATCGGGACGTATCAGCCAGACCATAAGTAAAGCCGCGCTAACCAACCAGTATAATGGATAAACCCTAGAGATACGGGCGAATAAAAACTCTAATGCTGGCTTGCTGCCTCTGCGCATTTTCATCGCCACATGCACCATGATAAAGCCTGAAATAACAAAGAATAAATCTACGCCCACTTGTCCATAATTCGCCCAAGAACCCAGGAATTGGTCGGGCGAATATTTGCGTTCAATCACCATCAAATGCGAGAACACCACCAGCAAAGCCGCAATGCCGCGCAAGGACTGTATGTTGGCGAGGCGGTTAGCAGGTGCAGGTGTTTCAAAACTCATATTGGCTCACAGTGGGTTTGGATTGTTTATGCAGGCTAGTACGGGAATAATCTAGGGGAGATGTAGTTTTTCCTTCCCCCATTTTTTATGGGGGAAGTGGGCGCCTCTTGGCGGTCGATGGGGGCGCGCACTCTTGTGCGCTTCTAAGCTTCAGTTTTGCTCTTACTATTGTTGAGACGCAAGAGCGTCTGCCCCCATCCCCCTCTAAGAAGAGGGTACTTCCCCCATGAAGAATGGAGAAAGGAAAAAAGTGTGTTTTTAAGGGGGCAAATTGAGCGCGTCCGCTGACACTCTAATTCAAAACCTTGCCCATTTCGGCGATGCCGTTTTTGACCAATGTATTGTGATCTGTGCTGGCAAGTTCAGAGCGTAAAATTTGCTCTGCGGCTTTCGTAGCCAAATCAACCGCACGAGCTTTGACATCGGCCATTGCTTGGGCTTCCGCATTTTTAATCTTGGCTTCGGCTAGTTCAGCGCGGCGCTCTAGGCGCTCTACCAAATCTTTACGGGCACTTGCCGCCATGGTTTCAGCATCTTGTCTTGCTTGTTTGACAATCGCCTCGGCTTGTTCTTTGGCTTCGGCTTGCTTGCGCTGAAACGATGCGAGCAAAGTTTGCGCTTCTTCGCGCAAATTACGGGCTTCATCCAATTCTTTTCGGATAGCATCAGCACGGTCGTCCAGTGCTTTGGCCATGGTTTTGTGAATGCCTTTGTACAAAATCCCGGCAATAAACACGAGCAGAGCTAAAAACACCCAGATGGTGGGGTAGCCAAAATCAAAGTTCCAAGCCATATCTTGCTCCTAACCTAACGCTTTAATCGCTTTACGCACTGCGGTAATGGTTACTTTTTTGGTAAATAAATGCTGTGTTAGGGCTTGTGCCGTTTCCGCAGCAATTTCATCAACATTAGCCATAGCCGCCTCGCGGGTAGCTTGAATTTTCGCTTCGGCTTGTGCCGTCTGCTTGGCGGTTTGTTCGTCGGCCATCAGTAATTCCGCCTCCAGTTCAGCGTTGACGCTGGCACGGGTGGTTTCGGCTACATTATGTGCCTTAGCACGGGCATCACTGAGAGATTGCTCATAGGCTTTCCCGGCTTGCTCTGCTTCGCGCTGCATCCGGGCCGCACTGTCGAGGTCATCGGCAATGCGGTTGGAGCGTTCTTCCAATATCCCGCCAAGACGCGGCAAAAGTACTTTGGATAACAAAAATAGCAAAATACCAAAGCTTAGAAACAGCCAGAAAAGCTGGGACGGGAAGGTGGAAAAATCCAACGGGGAAAACACTTTGACTTTCCCCGCCCCGCCGTCTCCAGCGGCCATTATGATACTTAAACTGTTCATAGTGCTTTACCTTTGGGTATTGGCTTTAACCGCCAAACAAAAGCAAGAAAGCAATCAAAAGCGAGAAAATGCCGATAGCTTCTGTCACGGCAAACCCGAAAATCAAAGTGCCGAACTGGCCTTTGGCGGCTGACGGGTTGCGAATAGCGGCGCTAAGATAGCTACCGAAAATTTGGCCAAGGCCGATACCGGCACCGATCATGCCAAAACAGGCTAGGCCTGCACCGATTAGTCTTGCTGCATCTGCTTCCATGATAAAATCTCCTAATTTGGTTTATAGCAGTTAGAGTTAAAGTATTGTCGTTCTTTGTAAAGTTGTCGTTGTTAAAGTTAGTGCCCAAAATATCCCTTAATGTCCAGGGTTTAAGGCGTCGTTTAGATATACGCTGGTGAGAATAGCAAATACATAAGCTTGCAAGAAAGCCACCAAAATTTCAAGTGGGGTTAGGGCAATGGTCATAATCGCCGGAGCGATTGCACCGATTTTGAATATACCAGAAAGCCCGACCGCCATAGCAATGCCAAAGCTGGCAAATAGTTTAAGCATGATGTGCCCCGCCAGCATATTGGCCCAAAGCCGGATTGAATGGGATAGGGGACGGGAAATAAACGAAATGATCTCTAGGGGTGTCACCAGCAAAACTTTAAGGATTAAAGGCACGCCGGACGGGTTGAAGAGCTTTAAAAAACCAAAGCCGTTTTTCCAAAACCCAACGATTAAAACCGTCACCATCACCATCATAGCTAGGGCAAATGTCACGATAATATGAGAAGTTGTTGTGAAAAAGAATGGGATTAACCCGAAAATATTTGCAAATAGGATAAACATAAATATGGCATAGACGAACGGGAAAAATTGAAGCCCGTCGCGTCCGGCTGTGGAGCGCACCATATTGGCGACAAATTCATAGGAAATTTCTGCCAATGATTGAAAACGTCCGGGTATCAGTGATTTTTTCGTAGTCGATAAGAATAAAAACAGACAAATAGCCGCCACCGCAACCACCATCATAAATGATGAATTGGTGAAACTGATGTCGTATTTACCGACCTGAATATCCACCATTTTGTGAATATCGAACTGCCTGACCGGATCAAACTGTTTTCCCGCTTCTGCTGCCATTTCTGGTCTTTCAATTCCTGTGCGGAAATTCCGCGTTATTGTTACAGTTAGCTTTCGCCGTCCTGCGCTTCATCTTCTTCAGCAAAGTTTTTGCCGTCAATGTCTTTGCCGCCCAAGTCGTTGCCGTCCAAGTCTTCTTCGCCGTAACTTTGCGCCATTTGCACGATACTACGTGTGCCGGCGGCAAAGCCTAGTATTATGCCCACCATCAAGCCCCAAGGCTTGGTGTTGACTAAATGGTCGAACCCATATCCAAAAGCGCCGCCAACTATAACGGCACCCGTAAACACGCTGGCATAATTTAAACCAACAGCCCATCCAGTCGTGTCTTGTTCAATGTCTGGTTCTTGTGCATTTTTAGCGGATTTTAATTTATCCCCTAATTCTTGCAGTTTTTCCAAACGGTCTTGATCTGATAAAGACATTTTCCCTTTAGGCATAGCTTCGACTCACGTTAGATGGTCTCCCATCAAACGCGGGCAACTTACGCGGGGTTGTTTTCAGTGTCAACAAAGCCTTGCGGCGTTAACGTGTTGAATAATAAGGATAAATAATATTTTATTAAAAAAACTTTATTCAACAAACGGTTCTTATGCCGGGAAGGCTAAATAGGCTGCTAGGCCGTAAGTTTCTCGGCGACTTTCAGGTCGATAGAGACCAGTTGCGAGACGCCTTGCTCGGCCATTGTTACACCGAAAAGTCTGTCCATACGTGCCATTGTCACCGGGTTATGGGTGATGGCGATGAATTTTGTCTCGGTGGATTTACACATTTCGTCCAATAGGTCGCAATAGCGCTCGACATTGGCGTCATCTAGTGGCGCATCAACCTCGTCTAGTACACAAATAGGTGCCGGGTTGGACAGGAACACGGCGAATATAAGCGCCGTTGCGGTCAAGGCTTGCTCGCCGCCAGACATCAAAGACATATTGCCGAGACGTTTGCCGGGGGGGCTGACCATAATTTCAAGTCCGGCTTCTAACGGGTCGTCATTTTCGCTGAGGGTCAAATTGGCGTGACCGCCGCCGAATAGAGTTGTGAACAAGCGGCCAAAATGTCCGTTGACCGTATCAAAGGCTGTCAAAAGCCGCTCGCGGCCTTCGGAGTTCAGGCTTTCTATGCCTTCGCGGAGTTTGGCAATAGCAGCAACCAAGTCTTGGCGTTCATCGTTCATGGCGGTTAGGCGTTCTTCTTGCTCTGCGGCTTCTTCGTCGGCGCGTAAATTGACGCCGCCCAGTTTTTCACGCTCACCGGATAGGCGCTCCAATTTGCGCTCAATACTAGGCTCGTCCATTTTACTGTCCGGGCTTAAATCTTCCAACTGACCTTTCAGATCAGACGGTGCGCAGGACAGGTTTTCTTGGATGCGTGCCTGAATTTCTTCCTTGCGTTCACCTGCTGCAATATGGCGGGCTTCGGCGGCGGCGCGGGTTTCGCGGGCGAGGCCAAGCTCGCGTTCACTCGCCCGTAACTTGCCGTCAACTTCGCGCAAATTGGTTTCGATCTCTGCCAGAGCATCACTGGCACCGCTACGGCGGGTTTCGGCTTCGCTAAGCTCTGTGAGTAAAATCTGTTGTTTTTTGGTAAATTCGTCTGGGCTATCTTGCGCCGCAGATAATGCAAGCGCGGTTTCGGCTTCGCGGCCTTGTAGGCTCGCTGTGCGTTCTTTGGCGTGGGCGCCACGAGCCTGCCAGTCTTTCAGGTCTTGCTCTACGGCGTTTAGTCTGGCTGCGCGGGCTTGGGTTTCATTTTTCAGACTACGGTAATGGGCGCTGGCTTCGTCGGCAGTTTCGCGGGCTTTGCTCAGGTCTTCGCGTAAAACGGCCAATTGGTTTTCAAAATTGCTATCAGCTTCGGTGGCAGCCCAAACCGTCTTGGCGTTGGCCAATGCGACCCGGGTTTCAGAAAGTTCAGATTTACGCCGGGTCAGCCTGTCTTCGAGAGTGGATTTTTGTTCGGCCTTACGGGCTTGGTCGGTTTCGAACGCGTTTAAGCTAGCGCGGGCGGCGCGGTCATCTGCTTCCAATTTTGGCAGGGCTTGGCGTGCAGCGCGCGCACTTTCTTCGGCTTGTTGGCGGGTATCGCGTGCCATTTGCCATGCAGCTTCGGCTTGGCCTACGGTCTTGCCGAGCGCGTCTAAACTGTCTTCAATTTCCAGCAAACGGTTTTTGTTCTCCAGTTTAACTGCGGCGGTAGATTTTACTTCGGACGACGAAACAAATCCGTCCCAGCGCCAAACATCACCTTGCAAGCTGACCAGACGTTGTCCGGGTAATAAATTCTTGGATTGCGCCAAGCCGTCCGCGGCATCTACAACACCAATTTGACTTAAACGCGCCGCTAATAATTCAGGCGCATCTACACATTCAGCCAGCGGTTTAATCCCTGCGGGCAGTGTAGCATCAGGCGCATCCGCGCCTTGCCAGCAAAGGGGTAAGCCCGGCTCTAGCCCAGCGTCCAAGTCTTCACCAAGTGCAGCCGCTAGGGCGGTTTCGTAGCCTTTTTTGGCCGTGACAGACTCTAATGCGGGCGTCCAATTTTGATCGCCTTGGTTCGCATTAACAAGGCCGGACAGGGCTTTGTGTTCGGCTTCGGCTTGGGAAAATGCTCTGCGGGCTTCACTGAGTTTTTCGTGGTGTTCCCGCTCAGCACTGGTGGCTTCGTCGCGGGCGTTAAGGCATATTTGCTCATGTTCTTTGGCGGCCATAAGGACGGATGCGGCACTGTCGAGGGCTGCCGCAAATAGATTGTCACTTGCCGCAGTTTTGTTGGCGTTTTCCAGTTCCTTAAGAGCGGTAATCGCCGTGCTTATGTCTTGTTCCAAACGTATTTTGTTGCCGCTTAGGCGGTCATATTCACGTTGGGCGCTGGCGTGTTCCGCTGCTTGCGCCGCTGCTTTACGGGTTAATTCGGATACTTGGTTTTCCAGTGTACTACGGGCTTCAATCGCTGCTTCCGCCGTTTTTGTCGCCGTTTCCAGTGCTTTACTGGTGTCTTTAACCGCTTGCAGTTCGGCCAGTTCTGCGCCCAGCCGCGTTGTCGCATTGCCTGCATCAATGACAATGTTTTCTTCGCGCTCAATGTCGCCTTTTAGGAATGCGAGACGCGATTCCAATTTGCTAATTTCGGACTTGGCGGCCTGGGCATCGTTTTCTAATGCTTCTTTGGCGGCGTTAAGACGCCCGCATATGGCCGCCGCGATGATTTGTTCTTCGCGGTGCGGCTCTAGCTTGGCGGTGATTTCAGTGACTTCGGTGGTCAAGAGAGTGACGGCAGATGTTAGCTCGGCGACTTGGGTCTCGCTATCCTTAAATGCCTGTTCATTAGCTTCCAGCGTTGACAAAGCTTGCTCCCAGCGCTTGAGCCATAATAGTGTGCGGTATTCGCGGATTTCTCCGGCCAAGCGTTTAAAGCGTGCGGCTTGGCGCGATTGGCGGCGCAGGCTTAAAAGCTGGCTTTCGATTTGGCTAAGAACATCTTCCAACCTGTCGAGATTGGTTTCGGCGGCGCGCAAGCGTAATTCGGCTTCGTGGCGTCTTGTGTGCAAGCCGGATATACCCGCCGCTTCTTCCAGAATTTTACGCCGGTTTTCCGGCTTGGCCGAGATAAGCTCGTTAATTTGGCCTTGGCGTACCAGAGCCGGAGAGTTAGCCCCCGTAGACGCATCTGCGAACAATAGCTGCACGTCTTTGGCGCGCACGGTTTGTCCGTTGACGGTATATTTAGAGCCAGAACCTTTGGTGATAAGGCGGGTGACTTCCAGAACTTCATTGTCGTTGAACATAGACGGGGCAATGCGCGCCGAATTATCTATCTCTAGGGTGACACTGGCTTGGTTGCGACCTGGGCGGTTTTTGGTGCCGGAGAAAATAACATCGTCCATAGCCTTACCGCGCATGGCCTTGGCGGAGTTGGCTCCCATAACCCAGCGGATGGCTTCGAGAAGGTTGGATTTGCCACAGCCGTTCGGGCCGACAACCCCTGTGAGGCCCGGTTCAATCTCAAAAACGGTGGGTTCGACAAAGGATTTGAACCCGACCAGTTTTATGTGATTAAAACGCAATGACCCCATATAGTCTCCTAATACCCTCTAATTCTCAGTTTTTTCAGATGTTTTATCTGTCGGAACAGGTTCACCCAAGATTGGCGCGAAGGTTTTATCAAAGTCTTCAATAGTAAAAATTTGTTCTTTTTTACCATTCACAAAGAATGTCGGTGTGCCGTTCACGCCCGCATTTACGCCGCCGTCGAGGACAGATTGCAAGCGTTCGGTTTGTTCTTGGTTAGACATGCAGGCATCAAAATCGGCTTCGGTCATGCCCGCAGATTTTGCCAAGGCAACATATTCAGCTTTGACATTTCTACCAGCGCTCAATATTTGGTTTTGGCGTTTCATCTGTACACTAATCATACCAAAAAACTTATCGGGCCCCGCGCAATTGGCTAGCAAATGACCTACATTGGCAAGGGAAACATTACCAGTGGGAAACTCGCGGTAAATAAAACGAACTTTGCCAGTATCGACATATTTTTCCTGAAATTCAGGCCAGACGGTCGTGTGCCAATTGGCGCAAGCGCCACAGGTTACAGAAGCATATTCGACAACTGTGATGGGCGCATCTACGGAACCAAGGGCGTGGTCTGTGGAAACTTCATAGGATGTTCGCTTTCCGTCTGTGTTTTGAGACGTGCTCGTCGCTTTATCAGAACAGGCACTTAACACCAGTGCGGCGGCACTGGCGAGCATTGTTGTTTTTGCAAACATAGCGAATCGGTTAGTCATGGTCATGGGTTACTCTCTCAATTTACACCTTAATGGCAAGGAATTATAAAGGTTTTGTTAATAAACGGCTGTGGATAAATGGGATTACGGCTTGAGCATGGGGGAATAGCCAAGCAACATTAGGTTATTTAGATGTTTGGATAGTGGCAAATAATCGCCGCTACCCTTAAAAACTTCGCCATTAATAATGAAGTTAGGGACGGAGGCTATATTGCCAGCTTTCGCCAAAGCCATTGATTTATTGATACGGTCATAGCCAGCTTCGCTGGAAATACAGGTGTTCATTGCCTCTTCGGTTTCAAGGCCAGCTTTTTTAGCAATGGCAAGATAGGTTTCTTTACCGGTTCCTGCCTTCAAGGATGCAAAGATATTATCTTGTTCTTGCATTTGGTGTTCGATCATTTCGAAATATTGATCCGCCGACCCGCAATTTGCAATTTGGAAGCCGATAACCGCTATATTAACCGGGTCTGTAGGGAACTCCCGAAAGACCACGCGTAATTTGTTTTTGTTCACATAGTTGGTTTTAATGTCAGGCCAGACCGATTTGAACCAACTCGCGCAATGGGGGCAGGTGACGGATGCGTAAATTATCATGGTGACGGGTGCCGCCGCTGATCCTAATACATGGTCGCCTTGTATTTCCGTATAAGTGCCTGCGAGTTTTGGCATGAGCGTGGATTGTTCTGAGGTTTCAGGCGGAGTAGCATGATCGTGATCATGATCAGGTGTAGATTGTGCTGCAGCGGTTATTGTCAAGCCCGTACTTATTAAAGAAAACAAGACGATATATAGAGTTCTGAATAAAGACATAAATTTTGTTCCGGTCATTATTTATTTGATTTCGTGCGTGACTTTAGCCGAGCGCCCAATTTATCTAATGCGGCTTGTAGACTAACTTCACCCTCTAGCTCAAGCTTTTCATGCATCTGTGGCTTGGGCACTTGCTGTTGAGGCTTTTGGGGCTGAGGTGAGGCTTTTTGATTTTTTATGCGACCTTGCTTGACGAGGATTTTCGCAATGGCACCCGCACCCAAAAACTGATTAACTCTGGCGAGGATGTTGGCACTATCGGCTTGCAGCATGGCGGCGGCAGGGCCTTTGGCTTCTATGTGCAAGGTTTTTGCGCCGGTGCTTCCCCGTATAGCTGTGGGTTTGGACAGTTGCGCCCACCTATCTCCGATCACTTCCGCCCAATGGTTACGGAGTGAACTAACGCCGGGGCCAAATTTTCTCGACAGAGGTCGCAATACTTTATTGGTCGCGCGACCAGCTTTGGGTGCATGGCGGTATTGTGGGCGGCCACGGTGTTTTTGCAGATAGGCAAGCGTATTGCCGCGCAATGTGCGTGCTTTAAGACTATCTTGATTGCGTAAGTCGTTCATATATACACAATCGCCAATAAATAGGGAAACGTCCAGTCATATTACTATGAAATCTTCGCAAGAAATACAGATTATGCGCAAATCCCTGCTGAAATGGTATGCGCAAGAGGGGCGGACTTTGCCGTGGCGTATCAGACCCGAAGACCGGGCGGCGGGGCTGGCTGCTGATCCTTATGAAATTTGGCTATCAGAAATTATGTGCCAGCAGACCACGACCACAGCGGCCAGCGCTTATTGGCACAAATTTCTACGGGCTTGGCCAGCAGTTCAAGATTTAGCCGCCGCACCGCGAGATGACATTCTCACTGCGTGGGCAGGGCTTGGCTATTATGCCCGCGCCCGTAATTTGCACAAATGTGCCGGGGTGGTTTGCGCGGATTACGGCGGCGTGTTTCCTGATAATGAGACCGGGCTATTAAAGCTACCCGGCATTGGCCCCTATTCCGCCGCCGCGATTGCCAGTATATGCTATCAAGAGGCGACCAATGTGGTGGACGGCAATGTGGAGCGAGTTATATCGCGCATATTTTGTGTAGAAACCATGATGCCCAAGGCCAAGGCGGAAATTCGGGTGTTGGCGGCTGGCTTGGCAGACCCGAAACACCCTGGCGATTACGCCCAAGCCCTGATGGATTTGGGTGCGCATATTTGTAAGCCGAAAAATCCGAAATGCACCCTATGCCCATGGCAGTCTGAATGTGCGGCACATAAATTTGGCACTATGACTGACTATCCCAGACGCAAAGCCAAAACTGCGCGGCCTGTGCGCTACGGCGCGGTGTTTTTTATTGAAGAAGCTGGCCATATATGGCTAAGGCAAAGACCGGATAATGGCTTGCTGGGTGGTATGGCAGAATTGCCGGGAACGGATTGGACAGGGGAGAAACCAAATGTTGATATTTGGCTAGCACAGGCGCCTATCAAAAGCAATTGGCAGCAAGTTGAAGGTGTGGTGAAACATGTTTTCACACATTTCACCCTGTATCTCACTGTTTTCAAAGGGCAAGTTGGGCCGGAAAAATTTGAAATCCGCGCCGCCATGAATAGGTTTGATAAATACGCGCTACCAAGCTTGATGCGCAAGGCTATTGCATTGGCTAGGCAACAATAGCCCTGTCGGTAACCCTGCGCCAATCTGTGCCGTCCGAAAATGCCAGCACTGCGCCGCCCATTTCGTCTGATACATATATTACAGAGCCAGCACCATTGTCGGGTGCCGACGGGAGTGTCGCGACTGTGTAGGTTTTTGGGCGTATTGGGCCATCAACATCAAGCTTTGTGGTTGGTACGGCTATGCCAATGCCAACACGGTTCTGACCTGCGTCGACAAAGAGCAGATTGTCTAGTGAACCGTGGACGATAAAGTCGTGGGAAGAGACATTTTGTATGTTGAACTCATAGGGAGCCGTCGCAAATATTTTGACCTGTTCTGCGCCGCCCCTATATAATGTCCAAGCCCCACCAAAATTGGAGCTGTCTATGCGGGTGCTGAGTTTTGTCGGCTCATCGCGTTCAAATAACTCAAGGCGGTTCAACGACTGCGTATATTTAAACCCTACGCCTAATGTCAAATCACCATTATCTTTGTCAATGGTCATGGCATCCGTCCAATTACTGCCGTTGCCGCTAACCTTGAAATGAAAATCATCATCCCCCGTAAGGCCGATTTCCGCACGGCCAGACCAATTGCTCTGGTAAAGGATGGAGCTGGTATCAACGGTGGCGTTTTTATTGAGCTTTAATTGATGCCCATTGCCTGCGTGAGTCAACAGTGTCGCAGGGCTGGATACGGATAGGCGGTTCGTCACATCGGCGGTGGTGTTGATACCAATTTGTGACAAGTTTTGGTAATCAGGCACAGGTACCGCATTTTGCCAGGCTGCGCCGTCCCAAATTTGCAAACTGCTCTCATCCTCAATCCATGCCTGCCAGCCGGACTGGGGCGCATAAAATGCCCATGTGCCGTCTTGATAAGCGGCAATTTGGCCGTCCTGGGTTTCCCAAGCGCTTGTGGCTGCGGCGGCCACGAAATAGCGCTCGCCTTCCACGGGCGTTGCGGGCGGGGTGGTTTGCGACGTGCTGAGCAAACTGAGCTGCACGATGGCATCCAGTGCGCGCAAGGCTTCGTTATGGGTGACGTGTTTCTGCGCTTGGGCGGGCGCAATATAGGGGAGGTTTAGGTTTTGACTGATAAAAGACATATGTTTCTCTGGTTTGGTGTTTCTCGCTGAAGTTAATTAGTTCAGCGAGATTACACCCGTTCCAGAAGTCAAGGATTAGATTTCTGCCCAAAGAGAAATGGGCAGCAGTCTAGGTAGAAATGGCTTGAAGGGTGGCGCTTAGTGGTATAATAGGGGTGTATTAATACACTATATGGAGACCGTTATGGCAATCGTAAAAACAACACTAAGCTTAACCGACCTTGACCGCAGGTGGATGGACGGAAAAATTGCCAGCGGCGAATATGTCAGCAATAGCGAATATATCCGCAATTTAATCCGCAAGGACAAAGAGAGCCGCATAGAGACCCACATAGAGACTCCGGCAGAAATAGCCTATATCCGCGCCAAATTGATCAAAGCCGAACAAAGTGGTTTTACGGCGCTAAACCAATCAGAAATATTGGCTAAATCCAAAGCGGAATTGCGTAAAAATGGCGAGCTATAAACTTTCGGATGACGCAGAAGCAGATATAATACGCATTCATCAATGGGGTGTGCGTACCCACGGTGTTGCTAAAGCGGATGAATATTCGCAGCGTTTTTCGAGTGCTTCGAAACATTAGTCCGCCAACCAGGCCTATATCCGGGGCTAGAACATGTGCGGCATGGCTACAGAAAATGTTTGTGCGGGGTCGACACAATCTACTACCGTATCGTTGGTGATAATATCGAAATCATGAATATACTCGGTGGCCAAGACAGGGACGAATGGCTTTAAGTAGTATGAATTATAGGGTTTGGATAGAGCAGGGCAAATGGCATGATTGATATTTACTTACATTTGCCAGATTATCTGCAAACCCCTGTCTTTGCTGTGTTTGTAATTATTATTGGTTATTTTATTGCAAAGCTATTTGTGATTTTTTTCAGTGCCATTTTCCAAATACCGGTTCAGGATGATGTGCTGACCCATGGCCGTAAGATATTGATAACTGCTTTTTGGTTTATCTGGCTGGTATTTATAGTCATTGGTCTTGTAGGGTTTCCGCTAATCGGCAAAGCATTTGCAAATCTTATGCCTGTAAAAGCAAATATTTTCGGGATAATAGCCATCATTCTAGGAGCCAGTTTATTGCTTCTGCTGGGTAGAGCTTTCAATCAAATTTTTGAGGGCAGTATACAGAAATTTGCCAAGACCATTGCGGCCATGAATTCGGTGCTTCGGCAAATACTTGGCTGGATTTTTCTAGCCACTTTAATCTACGGGATGGGTTTTTCACTCGATACGCCCGAAACTGGATTGCAAAAAACTGTGGCAACATTCTTGTTATTGGCAATCGGAATTACCATGGGCAAAATAGTCAAGCAGGCGGTTGTTCATCTGCTTTCAATTTTCGATTTTACGGATTGGTCAAAGAATGCCACGCTTTCGCTTCACATAGGTTTTCAAAGTTGGCAGACGGAATTCCCCCGTGAAGATATGGCTGAAAAAACCGTATTTATGGTGTTTGCATTTCAGGCTATGGAAATTTGGGGTTGGTTTTCGTTTCTCCCGGCTTTCTAAGCCAAGGCTCCCATGGTTTCGCGTACTTTTGCTCGTAATACGTCGATGGGTACTAGCGATGTTGTGCGGTTATTTTTGCCTTTGGAGCTTTGTTCAAAATGCCAATATGTCCAGCCATTGCAAGCGGGTGCTTTTTGCACATGGGCGCCCATTTTGTGGATGGAACCGCTGGCGTCTGGCACGGCGATAGAACCGTCTGCGCGTACACGGGCAGTGATACGCCCATTGGGTGAATACAAAGTATCGCCCGGATTGACCATGCCGCGCTCGACCAATACACCAAATGCCACACGGGGCAGGGCGCGTTTGGAGGCCGTGACTTTAAGGGCAACACCACTACCGGTTTGGATTTTGTCGATACGGCGCTTGGCGTGGATAAGGTATTCTTCTTCGCGCTCAAAACCGATGAAATGGCGTCCGAGTTTTTTGGCAACTGCACCCGTCGTGCCCGTGCCAAAGAAGGGATCCACCACAATATCACCGGGATTGGTCGTGGAGAGCAAGACCCGGTGCAGGAGACTTTCGGGTTTTTGGGTTGGATGGGCTTTGGTGCCGTCTGATTTCTTGAGGCGTTCGCGCCCTGTGCATATTGGCAATGTCCAGTCGGAGCGCATTTGTACGCCGTCATTCATCATTTTCATGGCATCATAATTAAATGTTGGTTTGGCGTCTTCGGTTTTGGTCGCCCAGATTAGGGTTTCGTGGGCATTGGTAAAACGTGTGCCGCGAAAATTGGGCATAGGGTTGGTTTTGCGCCAAATAATATCATTGCGGATCCAAAACCCTTGGTCTTGAAGGATACCACCAACCCGGAAAATATTATGATAAGAACCAATAACCCATATAGCGCCGTCGGGTTTAAGGATACGCCGCGCTGCGTTCAACCAATCATGGGTGAACAAATCATAGGCGTCCATTGTATCAAACCGATCCCATTCTTCGGTCACGCCGTTCACAGCAGAATTATCCGGACGGTTCAAGTCTCCGCCGAGCTGTAAATTATACGGTGGGTCGGCAAATACTAAGTCAACGCTCTCGGCTGGCAGGGCGTCCATGCCTTTGACGCTATCGCCTAAAATAATCTGATTAAGGGGCAGTTTGTTCATTATTATTATTCCTTCAAAACCCGCAGCCATATGCAAACGAATCAGTAGAGGCGAAACTTGACCCAAAAGATTCACAAAAACTTAATGCGGGGATAAGTCTATGGATTAACTGGGGATTTTAAGGTTTTGTTAGGGGAGGTTAACAGGGCGGAAGCCTAAAAAAATTGTAGGGTGCATAGAACCTCTTGGTGAAATGCACCTTTGGCACACACCTCATGGTGCATTTCGCGCAAGAGACGCTCTATGCACCCTACAGGGTTTTGGCGGCTTGTATTAGCTCAGGGCATCCCGCACAGGCGCGTAGCTCCGTCTATGTATCGGGCTGGCGCCCAATTCCATCAGTGCTTCCCTATGGGCTTTGGTTGGATACCCCTTATGCCCCGAATGTCCGTAGCCGGGGAAGCGGTGGTCTGCCCCCCGCATCAATCTATCGCGCATGGTTTTGGCGATGATAGAGGCGGCGGCAATGGAGAGGCTCTTGGCGTCGCCTTTTACGATGGCTTGCGCGGGGATAGTGAAGTCTGGGCAACGATTGCCGTCGATTAGGATAGCATCTGGTGGATTGGGCAAATTCGCCACCGCCCTTTGCATAGCGCACATTGTGGCGTGTAAGATATTGATACGGTCTATTTCCTCTGGCTCGGCCATGCCTATACCGACCGCTGCACAAGCCATTATAATATCAAACAAAGCTTCGCGCTTATTCGCAGACAGTTTTTTACTATCATTCAGGCCGTCCGGAATATTGGCCGTATCGAGGATCACAGCGGCGGCTACGACAGGCCCTGCCAGTGGCCCGCGCCCGGCTTCGTCCACACCCGCCACGCGGTTTACCCCCATTTCGGCTTCATAATACCAATCAGGTGTGGTTTTTTTTGCGTTTTGGCGCGAATCTTGCTTTTTTACGTTCATTGTTCAGCTAACTTACAGGAAAATGTTGCTATTGGTAGAAAAATACAGTTACTGGCCTTTTTTTGGTCAGGATTATTTGCTAAACGAAAATTAAATAAAACCTAAGGAGATGAAAATGGGTATTTCTAAGTTCGGAGCAGGCATTGCTTGCACAGTCATGGTGCTTGGATTTGCGGGCGTTGCGCAAGCGGATTTTGTAAAAACGGTCAGCACCGAGGCACAATGCACGGCTCAAGAGGGCACTGTTATGGATTTGAACGGTGTCAAACATTGCTTGGTACCTGTAATTTCCAAAGAATTTCAAAGCATGGAATATGCGGGCGATTTGCGCGGTGTAACAGCTTGTGATAAAGCCAATACACGCAAAACATCCATTGGTGATTTTTGTTTGATTGCGTTGGAGAAAAAACCAGTAGCAACCAAGAGTATCACCAATACTTTGACAGGCATGGTTAAAGACGAAGCTGAAAAAGCGGGCAAAAAAGAAGCCAAGAAAAAAATCATGAATACCCTTGGTAAATAACCGCTCTTAAATTTATAGATTTAAAAAAGCCCCGCCGCATAAAAGTGGCGTGGCTTTTTTGTGACTTGCGTTCGGCGGTAAAAACGGGGACAAATGTCATATGTTATCCGTTATTATCCCAACACTAAACGCCGAAACCCATTTACCCGCATTATTGGCGCAACTGGGCAAGCAAGTAGACGAAATCGTTATTACGGACGGTGGCTCAACGGACGGGACGCTTGCGACTGCTTTGGCGGCGAATGCGCGAATTGCAATGGGGTGCAAGGGCAGAGGCTGGCAATTGGCCAGAGGTGCGAAATGGGGTGCGAAATGGGTGACGGGGTTCACGAGCGATGATTGGCTATTATTCCTGCACGCTGACACGCGGCTCGGGGATGGCTGGGCGGAAGAAATCCAGCAACATATCAAATATTTTCCTGACAAGGCCGGATATTTCCGCTTTAAATTAAGTGCAGACGGGTTTTGGCCGCGCTGGACCGAGCTTTGGGTGCGGTTGAGATGCGCATTTGCGGCGCTCCCTTACGGCGACCAAGGGCTGTTGATACGGCGAGATGTTTACGAAGCGGTGGGCGGCTATCCCGATTGGCTTTTGTTCGAAGATGTGCAGATCGTCCGCACCCTCGGGCGGCGGCGTTTGCGGGCTTTGTCCGCTGATGCGCTCACCAGCGCAGAACGATACGAAAAACAAGGCTATGTCCGCAGAGGGCTTGGCAATGTGGCTTTGCTATTTCGGTTCTTAATGGGCGCAAAGCCGGATACACTGAATACGACATATAATAAATGAAACCGACACTTTTTATATTCGCCAAAGCCCCGCGCCTCGGCAAGGTCAAGACACGCCTGGCGGCGGACATTGGCCATGTCCATGCCGTGCGCATATACCGGGCTATGACCGCCAAAATCCTGCGCGAAATGCAAGACCCGCGCTGGGACACCGTGCTATATATGACACCGGATAAATATGTGGATGCAAATTTCGGCGGCCTATGGCCAAACCATATACCGCGACTAGAACAATGTGCAGGCGACCTCTCGGAACGCACAGCAATGTTGTTCACTGGCAAAGGTTCAGTAATAGCAATAGGCACGGACATCCCCGCTATGAAACGCGCAGACATAGCCCAAGGCTTCAAAGCCCTAAAGCACAACGCCGCAGTAATAGGCCCAGCCAAAGACGGCGGCTTCTACCTAATCGGCTTAAAAACCCCGGCACCGCCGGGTTTGTTCGACAAGATAAGATGGTCACACCCCGAGACACGAGCCGACATGTGTGCAGCCATAGACGGGAGCGTGGCATTTCTGCGCGAGTTGGAAGATGTTGATGATTTGGCGTCGCTCATTCGCTACTATTCTTAAAACGGCTTTTTTTATGGCATGACGGGTTTATCTTCATTTCGGCGTTAGAAACCCCCCGCTTGCCGAAGCAGAGGAAAGTTATTACGAAAATCTAGACAAAGTCCCAAAATCGGCATAACTTAAGCTAAACAGCCTCCGGCAAACCCGGGGTGGTTCAATTCCCTAATCAACGGGGAGTAAGAGGAATATTATGACTGAAGCATTAGTAAGCCCTAATCGGAAGAAGCCACGAATGCGGCCACTGAAAGCGCTTGGGCATTTTCGGAGTTTGATTGCCGACAAAGAAGATACGGCGCAGGTTTTTTATACGATTGAAGCCTTGAACGGGCAGGCGCTATTGCGTGGGTTGGAGAGTTTTGACAAGACCGAAAAAGGGCAAGCGCGCATAGCCGAGCGCCGCTATTTGCCGCCTTTGCTTGATGACCATGAGGCTATCCGTAAATTCCCGGCTGGCTCGGTCGGGGCGGCCTATCTGGAATTTATGGAGCGGGAGGGCTTAACCGCCGCTGGCTTGGTGGAAGAGTATGACCGCTTCAATAAAAACACCGAACAATTTGATGATTTGCTTGAATGGTATGGCTACCGATTGCGCGATACCCATGATCTATTGCATGTACTGACGGGCTATGGCCGTGATGCACTCGGCGAAGTCTGCGTACTGGGATTTTCCCATGGTCAGGTGCCCGGTTTGGGCGTAGTCTTCGTCGCCTATATGGGCGCCAGAGAGATTAAGAAGCTTGCACCGCGGGGTGCGCCGGTTATGGCGGCCATGCGCGAGGGCAAACGCCACGGAAAATTAGCCCAGTGGATAGCGCTTGAGGACATTCCTGCTTTGCTGGCCGAGCCATTAGAGTCTGCGCGAGACCGGCTCGGTATTTTACCGCCTAAAACCTACCAAAAAGTCCACGAAATGTTCAGACAAGCTGGACAAGAACCCATGGAAGTTTTAGCGGCGGAGTAGCTTGCGCTCTTGGGAATAATAATGACGCTACGGCTAGCCGCGCAGGTATTGCCGGGGATTTTATGCTAATCCACCTCCGCCGATGGTAACTGCCCTAACACATCAATAACACTCTGTATCAGCGGGATTTCGTGTTGCATGGCGCGGTAGCCGCGTTCTATGAGTTCATCTGCGCGGGAAAATTCTGTCATGCCTATGTGGCCGATGCGCGGGGCTACGAATACGTCGGGCGGGTCTCCGGCCAAGCGGGAGCGGGCAATGCGGTCCATGACGATATTGAGCGTGCCCATCATCACTGAGCCAAGTTTGAGATTGCCGTCGGATTTAGTGCCGCCGAGCAGGCTTTTTAGGAGGAGACGGTCCGGGCGCATTTTGTTCAAGGACTGTCCGGCCAGTTCGAGCGGCTCCATGCTATCATCTTCTTTGTCGTCAAAGTCCATATCGTGGGATGAGCCGATGGGGCCGAATGCATCTCCGTTCAGACTAACCGCAATAACTATATGCGCGCCGAGTGCCCGGCATGTGGATACGGGCACCGGATTAACCAAGGCACCGTCTATCATATAGCGGTTATCAATTCTTATAGGCTCGAACGCGCCGGGCAGGGCATAAGACGCCCGTAAGGCAGGGACGAGAGGGCCGTTTTGCAGCCAAACCTCATAACCAGTGCGCAAATCGCAAGCTACGGCGGCGAATTTACGGTCCATGTCTTCAATATTAATATCGCCGAGATAATGGTTGAGCACTTTGGCCAAGCGGTCGCCGCGCAACAGGCCAGCCCCGCCCCAGCGAATATCCATATAACTAAGCAGGCGGCGTTTGTTAAGCGACCGCGCCCAATCCTCAATCGTATCGAGATTACCAGACAAATAAGCCGCGCCGACAAGCGCCCCAATAGATGTGCCGCTAATAATATCAGGTTCAATCCCTGCTTCAATTAAAGCCCGGATCGCACCAATATGCGCCCACCCACGCGCCACACCCCCGCCAAGTGCCAACCCAATAGGCGGATGTTTGCGGGCTTTGGCGTGGTATTTTTCATGGACGCCGGATTTTGTCCCTAATCTCATTTTCGCAATACTTTCATGGGGGTATTTTAGGCTTTGGGCGGGTGCTGACAATAGCTAAGTTACATTTCCTTTATATGACACATTGTCACTTTGTTTTTTGTGAGAACGCAGATACAATCTGCTCGAAACATTGATTTAGGAAATAATATGGAAAATATCTATGCAGGGGCAATTGTAATTGGTTTGTTTGGTGCGTTGAGTGCATGTGCACCGCAATCGACTGAGGAAAAAGCCGCTATAGTCGCGCCAACGCCTGTGCAAGAAACCGTGCGCTTGGATGAGCGTGAAATATTACCGCTCAACCAAATGCAAAGACAGCAAGTTTTGGGGGAAATGCGTGGTCTTTTGGTGGCGACGCAAGGGGTTGTCGAGGGATTGGCGCGGGACGATATGCAGATGGTCGCAGATGCGGCCAATGCGGTCAGCATGAAAGCCCACGGAACCGTCGAGAACAAGCAAAACATGAAGCGCCTAAAAATGGGGCGGGTGTTACCGCCGGAATTTAGGCAATTAGGCCGAGGGGTTCACGTTGCATTTGGCGAAATGGCCCAGATGGCTACGGACGGTAACCCTGCCAAAGAAATCCAGCTTAAATTAGCAGATACAATGAATAGCTGTGTCGCCTGCCATTCGGCCTACCAAATCCCGAACCCTTAAACCGGTCTAGTCTGTCATTATAGCAACCAAGAATTCATTGGCGGTTCACGGCGGAGACGCTATAACTTCCCTATAATAATAAAGGGAGCGCATAATGTTGAATAAATTTTTAGTTGGATCGGTTTTGGTGATTGGCGCAGGGCTATTACTGCCTGCCTGCGCCAGTATTTCAGAATCAGAATGCCAAGCCGGCAATTGGGCTGATCTGGGCTACCGGGACGGCGTCAACGGCAAAGGCCGTGACCGTTTAGCCGATTATGTGCAGACGTGCGGCGAGTATGGGGGTGGTTTAGCCTCAAATATAGACCGTTCCGCCTATCTTTCCAGCTACGAGACAGGTCTGACACACTATTGCACTTATGATAAAGGCTTTGAGCGCGGCAAAGACGGCAATTCGTATAACAGCGTTTGCGATGGCCCAATGGCAGACGCTTTCCGCGCAGGCTATGATAATGGCTACGCCGAGTACGAACTGCGCCAAAGATACGAAAAATACGAAGACGATATTGTTGATAGCGAAAACGAATTACAAGACGTCAAAGACCGCTTGGCTGATCCACTCACAGAATCAGATGAAAAAGATCGTTTATCCAAGAAAAAGAAGCGCCTAATGCGTGAACTCGAAGACCTACGCTGGGATTTTCGGAGTTTTAGGCGGAAATATGATTTGGATTGGTAGGAATCGGTTGAAAAAAAACCAATATATTTGTTTGTCTAAACTCCTATGATAAGGTGGTGGCCGCGATGAATGCGTCGAAATACGTGAAATGTGTCTTCGATTCGGGTTTTTATGGTAAATATGGGGTGATTTTCGCGGCGTTTTCTTGAGAACCATCAGTGGATTTCGCATTTTCCATAATAAACACCGATTCATGTAGAAAAACTGCATTATTTTTGAATTCACGGTCGATTTTAGTTGAACTTGTTAACCCGTTGAGTCTATAAGGCGCTCCGCTCTACCGAGGGAAACCAAGGTGAGGCGGGAAACTTCAGTAAAATGGGGTTTTAAAGGCTGGCAAATTCGCCGTCTGCATTTAAATTTAAAAAAGTGTACTTTTTTAAAAAAGATGTTTGACACACGAAAATGCTTTCCCTATAGAGCGCATCTCGAACGAAGCGAGCCACCTTATGGGTCGCAAATTTCGCCGAGACCGAGGCTCTTTAGAGAGCCTTTTTTTTGAGAGCTAAAGGTTTTTTTTAGTTTTCGTGTTGTTTGAAATTGTGAATATGGAAAGAGAGACGCAGGCGGCTTTTGGCTGTGAGCTTACACTTGATGTAGGCAACACGTTCACCTTAATTGGTGGACAAAGTTACTGACTGTTTTGACGTTTCTTTTATTTATAACGAAATCGCTTGGGTGATTTTGCTGTTGTTCTTCGGAACGATGGTTGATGAACTTAAGGGATCTCGTCAATAATTTGAACGCAACAAGCAACTTTTGAATTTATTCAAAAGATGCCAGTTAAAATAAACAGTCAGGTGACAAACTCAATTTGAGAGTTTGATTCTGGCTCAGAACGAACGCTGGCGGCAGGCTTAACACATGCAAGTCGAACGAGAAATTATCTTCGGATAATGGACAGTGGCAGACGGGTGAGTAACGCGTAGCAACCTACCTAGTAGTACGGAATAGCCCTTGGAAACGAGGTGTAATACCGTATACGCCCTTCGGGGGAAAGATTTATCGCTATTAGATGGGGCTGCGTTGGATTAGCTAGTTGGTGAGGTAAAAGCTCACCAAGGCGACGATCTATAGCGGGTCTGAGAGGATGATCCGCCACACTGGGACTGAGACACGGCCCAGACTCCTACGGGAGGCAGCAGTGGGGAATCTTGGACAATGGGGGAAACCCTGATCCAGCC
>Ga0256839_1000261_pt1 | contig 68529 bp, 66 predicted proteins | sample 354166metaG_FD_185968 | JGI IMG/M metagenome (GOLD analysis project Ga0256839, IMG submission 185968) | Hydrothermal vent microbial communities from Mid Atlantic Ridge, Atlantic Ocean - 354-166 | ecosystem: Environmental > Aquatic > Marine > Hydrothermal vents | place: Atlantic Ocean: Mid...
TAAACAACCAGCACCTACGTAGTCACCCCAAGTCACTTTCGCTTTTTCATCGTTTTGTTCTGTTTTTCCGTTTGCCTGGATAGGTAGGGCAGGGTTCCTGTTGCCTAAAACCTTTTATAATTCCGACTTGAATAAGTTGGCAATGTATTTCACATTGTTAGCCTTTCCAAGGTATTGGGAATACTAAAGTTTTCCCCTTGTTTACCGCCTTAATCAGATGTAAATCTCTTTGTCTGTCATGGCATGGCTTATGTTGTGGTGGTTAAATAAAAGATAAAAAAATCAAATAGTTATGTGGATTTCATTGTTCGCTGGAAAGACATTTTCAGTCAGAAAATAGCTGATTGGGGCATTTTAAGTCAGAAAAAACAGATAAAAATACGGGAAAATTTAATGCGTACAAATAAATCCATGAGCTTTGCTGGCCAGTATTCATTACGAACCAAGGTTAATTTGACCATTGGTTTGGTTTTTTTGGCAATGCTGGTTTTGGTGACAACTGCTGCCGTGACCCATGAACGAAAAAGGTTGATGGAGATGGCAGAAAGTCAGGTGAAAGAAATGACGACACTGTATTTTGATAGCTTGAACACAATGATGCTCACGGGCACGATGGATCAGCGTAGTATTTTGCGTGAGAAAATGCTGGCCAGAACACAAATACAGGAAGCCCGGGTCATTCGTGGACAACCCGTTATTGCTCAGTTTGGCCCCGGTTACTTAGATGAGGTGCCACTGGATGAGTTAGATAAGCGGGCTCTTTTGGGTGAGGAAATTATTCGCATTGAAGAGCGTGCCGGTGAGCGCATGATGACGGTGATTACTCCCTTTAAGGCGACAGAAAATACGCGTGGGGTCAATTGTCTAAATTGCCACAATGTATCCAGTGGCGCAATAAATGGCGCTATTCGTATTGGTTATTCACTGTCAGAAATTGACGAAGCTGTGGAACGTGAATTCTGGATAACCGTTTTATTCAATACCGGGTTTTTCTTTGTCGGTTTGTTAGTGATTAATGCCTTGTTGAAAATATGGATAGTAAAGCCATTGGCCAGCTTGAATAATGTATTGGTTAAGCGTGCAGAGGGAGACAAGGATATTCGCGCACTGGTTGATCGTGACGATGAAATTGGTCAAATGGAAAAAGCCTTTAATACTATGGCTGATAATGTCAATGCGGCTGTAGACAGAGAAAGTCAGTCTGCTGAAGATCTTCGTAAAAAAGTTGATCAACTGTTGTCTGCGGTTAATCAGGTAGCAGAAGGGGATTTTAATGTAAAAATTGACCTGCATGGTGAAGGTGCAATAGGCGAGCTTGCCGAAAGCTTGCAGATAATGACCAACTTCATTGCTCAGTCAACAGAACAAAAACAGGTAGAAGTTGAAATATTAGAGAAAAAAGTGGATGCTATTTTGCATGTGGTTACCATGGCTTCACAAGGTAATTTAACCGGTGTGGTTAATGTCAGTGGTGATGATGCCATTGGGAAATTGGCAGAGGGTGTGCAGGCTATGCTGACAAGCCTGAATACCTTGGTAGCACAAGTGCAACGCTCCGGTATTCAGGTAACCTCATCAGCAACCGAAATTGCGGCAACAGCAAAGCAACAGGAGGCCACTATTGCGGAACAGGCAGCGACAACCAATGAAATTGTTACAACAGCAACTGAGATATCGGCTACTACAAAAGAATTGACCAATACCATGGATGAGGTCGCCAAAGTGGCAGACCGCACCCGCTCGTCAGCAGCCAGTGGCCATGAAGACCTCGGTCGTATGGAATCAACGATGCAGCAAATTGTTGAAGCCGCAAAATCCATCGCTTCTCGGTTTGAGGTGTTGAATGATAAGGCAAAAAATATTAACAGTGTGGTGACTACTATTACCAAAGTTGCTGACCAGACAAACCTTTTATCATTAAATGCGGCAATAGAAGCTGAAAAGGCAGGTGAATATGGCCTGGGTTTTTCTGTGGTGGCGACAGAGGTGCGACGTTTAGCGGATCAAACCGCAGTAGCAACGCTGGATATTGAACAAATGGTAAAAGAAATGCAGATGGCAGTATCGTCGGGTGTGCTGAGTATGGAAAAGTTTACAGATCAGGTGCGTAGCAGCGCTGAAGATGTGAACCAGGTGTCTTCACAGCTTGCAGAGATCATTGAGCAGGTACAGGAGTTTACTCCACGATTTGAAAATGTGCAGCAGGGGATGCATTTTCAGGCACAGGGAGCACAGCAAATTACTGAAGCTATGGTGCAATTAAATGAGTCAGCGCAGCAATCTGTAGAATCAATCCATCATTCTACATCAGCAATTGACTTGTTGAATGAAGCTGCGCAATTGTTACAAAGCGGTGTTTCAAAATTCCGTGTCAGTTAAGTCTCGCAACAAGGTAAATAATGTGCTGTGTGCCCAGTTTTTTGTTAATAAAGATCGCTATGTTGTGTCGGCAAAGGATATTGTTGAAATTATTCCTGTCGTGCCGCTAAAAAAAGTCCCGATGTTACCTGATTATGCAGCGGGGTTGATGAATTACCATGGCTGTCAGGTGCCAGTAATTGATCTTTGCCATTTGTTATTAAGTCGAGCGTGTCAAAAAAAACTGAGTACAAGGATCATTTTGATGAGCCGGAGTGGAAGTTCCGGAAAATCGATGATGCTCGGCTGTATGGTTGAAAAAGCAACTGAAATGATCACTATTGATGAAAATTTATATAACCCGCCAGTAATGAGAAACCCCGATGCGCCTACGAATGGACCGATCATAGAGTATCATGGGGAGTTGGTAACAAAAATTTCAATCGAGGATGTGTTTGATAAGCTGGATAAAGTATTTTTTCAGAAATCTGAAATTTTCGGTGGCGAGACCATACCGTAATGGCATTTGTTCATATCAAAAATATGTTGCACAAGGTTATTGGATTGCATGTTGATACTGTCGGGGAGTCAAGTATTGACAGGGCAATAAGTCATCGAATGCATGCAACAGCTTGTGGTAACGCGAGTGAATATTATAAATTAGTAAAAAAAGACAGTCTGGAGTTGGGTGAATTAATTGAAGAGATTGTTGTTCCTGAAACATGGTTTTTTAGAAATGTTACACCATTTGAAGTATTGCGTGATAATGCATTAAAAATTTATGGTGATATTAAAAATACAGGTAAATTAAAAAAACATAACGGCGAGGTGTCAGATCCTCTTAGAATACTGAGTGTTCCATGTTCGAGTGGTGAAGAGCCATATTCCATTGCAATGATGTTGAGCGAGGCAGGGTTAAGTGATAACGACTTTCTGATTGATGCTGTTGATATTAGCAAACAAGCCCTGAAAAAATCTCAGCGCGCTATTTATGGAAAACATTCTTTTAGAGAGAAAGGGATGGATTTCCAAAATAAATACTTTAATCCTGTAACGACAGGATTTCAGATTATACCAAATATTCGTGATCGCGTGTCTTTTCGATACGGTAATATTATTACTGATTCAATAAGTTCTGTAGAGGAGTGTTACGACATAATATTTTGCCGTAATTTATTAATTTATTTTGACCGTGAAACGCAACAAAAAGTATTAAATAAATTATCAATGATGCTGAAATGTGGCGGATTGTTATTTGTTGGTCATGCGGAATCAGGACAGGTTGATAGCAATGATTTTACTAAAATTCGTGTAGCCAAGGCATTTTCTTTTCGTAAAAAAGCGACAAGAAAAACTGTGGATAAGCCTGCACAATTGAGTGATCATCCTGTGAATAAGCTTAAGGATATTTATGATCAGCTTGTTGAGGTTACTAAAAAAGATATAGAGCTATCCAGGAAAATTAATAATCCAAAATATAAGTTTACAGGAAATATTAATTCCAGTTTTAATAATAAAACAGTGGATAATAATTTTCGTGATAAAATTGATTTTTTAATAAAGGATAACGGCTTTCCTGATGCTTTCCGATTGTGTGAGCAGTTGTTAAAAAGGGAGCCGGAAAATCCTGATGCATATTATTACCTTGGGGTGATTAATGCTTTGAAAGGTAATAGTTCTGAAGCTGAAAAATCTCTAAGAAAGGCAATTTATTTGTCACCCGGTCACCAGGAAGCATTGGCACTATCTGCCATTTTAGCGGAAAAAAGAGGTGATAATGATAGTGCGAAATCGCTTCGCCGACGTGAAAAAAAGGCGCGGAAACGTAACTAATAGTTATGGATAAAGAAGTTAAAATAGTTTCACGTATTGCCAATTGCTGGAATACTATTGGTGTTTGGAGTCGTGCGAGAAAAAAATGTGATAAATTGGCAGAATACGTCCACTGTAGAAATTGCCCGGTATTTTTAGAGATTGGGCACTCTGTATTTGAAAGGGTGGCACCATCCGGGTATTTGTCCCAGTGGCGAAAAGAAATTTCAGAAAAGGAAGTTTTTGATAATCTCAAAGAAAATAGTGTGCTGATATTTCGTGTTGGTCACGAATGGTTTGCGCTTCCTTCGGCAGTTCTTGGTGAAATTGCCAATGAACGGACCATTCATCGAATTCCCAGAAATATGAATCGCTTTATATCCGGTATTGTAAATATCAATGGAGAAATAAAGGTATGTTATTCATTAAGTGAGTTGTTAGGGTTGAGTCGTGTTAGCGGAGAAAATAAAAAAGAAGATAAACATAAGCCTAGGCGGATGGTGGTTATTGATCTGGATGAAAAAGATTATGTTTTTTTGGTTGATGAGGTGAAAGGATTGTATTTATATGGTGATTCAGACTTGCTTCCCGTTCCCTCTACGCTGGATGCGAATAATGCGCTTTTATTATTGGGATCAATCAATCAATTTGGCCATCAAATCGCTATTTTTAATATCAGCAAATTTCAGGAAAAGTTGGAAGGAGCTGTGTTGTGAGTCCATCAAACGGAGGAATAGGTGATTTATCAATGTTTGACCTTTTCCGCATGGAAATCGAAGGGCAAACAACATTATTAAGTAAAAATTTATTAGCGCTTGAAAAAAATACCACTTCAATCACTATTCTGGAGTCTGTAATGCGTGCATCGCACTCCATTAAAGGTGCCGCTAGAATGGTGTCTGTTGAACCTGTCGTGAAAATTTCACATGTAATGGAAGAATGCTTTGTTTCAGCACAAAAAAATAAATTAAACTTACAAAGTAATGATATTGATGTTTTGTTGAAAGCTGTTGATACGATTATTGCTATTTCACTTGTTAACGAAGAAAGTATCGAAAAATGGGTGGCTGATAATGGCTCACTGGTTGATGATTTGGTTGCTTCTCTGGAAAAGATCCTGATCGGAGGCAACACAAAAGCAGAGGAAGGTAATACTGTTTCACCACAAATATTGATTGCTGATAATACTGCAACAGTTGCTGATGATCCGGCTACAGAAACGGATCGGTTTTTGCGTATCAGTGCTGAAAGAATGTCTCGAATTTTAGGTATGGCCAGTGAGCTTCTGGTGGAATCAAGAGAGGTGAAAAGTTTTTCTGATTTGTTATTTCAAATTAAACGGCGTCAGGATGAGTTGTTTACAGTATTGGAAACCTGGCAGGAGTTGTCAGTGCAAAACAACACTTCAAATAATGATGAAATACAAAAAACAGCCTTGCTTCGTTTGAATGAATGTCGGCGTGATGTGTCTGATCAATTACTGCTGTTGGATGAATATGATCGGAAAAATGGTTATCTTTGTAAGAAACTCTACGGCGAGGTCGCTGGCAGCCGGATGAGACCGTTTGAGGATGGTGTTGTCGGGTTTCAACGCATGGTGCGAGATCTTGCACGTTCGTTAAACAAGGACGTTGTGCTGGATATTGATGGCTTGCAATGTGCGGTAGATAGAGATGTGTTAGAAAAAATTAAAGCTCCATTGAACCATCTGTTACGTAATTCGATTGACCATGGTATTGAATCTATTGAGGAACGTGCTGCATCAGGAAAAGAAAAAGTCGCTACGATAAAATTATCGGCCACGCATGCTGGTGGGATGCTACGTATATCAGTGACTGATGACGGCGCTGGAATAAATTTGGTTATGTTGGGTGAAAAACTGGTTAATAAAAAACTGGTTACCCGGAAAATATTGCCAGATCTTTCCGATGATGAGCTATTAGAGTTTTTATTTCTTCCTGATTTTTCCACGCGTGATGAGGTGACTGAAGTTTCTGGTCGAGGTGTTGGCTTGGATGTCGTGAGGGATATGGTTAAAGAGCTTGGTGGTTCGGTAGTTGTTAATAATTCACCCGGAAGAGGTGTTAAATTTATTTTAAAATTACCGCTGACATTGTCAGTAATGTCAGCATTGTTAGTGGAGATATCCGGTGAGCCTTATGCTTTTCCTTTAGCTAAGGTGGACAGAATATTAAAAATAAATATAAAAGATATTACAGAAATGGAGGGTAGGCAATTTATTGCGCTGGAGGGTAAAAATATTGGGTTGATTTCTGCTGCGGAAGTCCTGGGGTTTGAGCAAATAGATTCAATAAACGATACGTTAACAGTATTATTATTAAGTGACCGAATGGATATTTATGGTGTTGTCGTGGACCGTTATATTGACCAGAAGCAGCTTTCTGTTTCTGCACTCGATGAAAGGTTAGGAAAGGTTCCTAATGTGAGTTCTGTGGCACTGATGGAAAATGGTGAACCATTATTCATTTTGGATGTTGATGATTTGGTGCGAAGTATTAATTATATGGTTAATGATGGTGGTCTGGCTGATGTTTATCGTGCAGCCGAAGATCATTTGAAAGCAAGCCGTAAACGTATATTGGTTGTTGATGATTCCTTGACTGTCCGCGAAGTGGAAAAAGAGCTTTTATTATCGAAAGGATATTTTGTTGACCTGGCAGTAGATGGTATGGATGGCTGGAATGCAGTACGTCGTATTTCTTATGATCTGGTGATTACGGATGTGGATATGCCGCGAATGGACGGCATTGATCTGGTGAAGTCTATTAAGCAGGATTTACACCTGAAAATATTACCGGTAATGATTGTTTCGTATAAGGATCGTTCGGAAGACCGGCGACGAGGTCTGGATGCAGGAGCTGATTATTATTTGACTAAAGGTAGCTTTCATGATGATACGCTTATTGATGCGGTTGAAGATTTAATCGGTGTGGCGGAAAAATGAGAATTGCTATTATAAATGACATGCCAATGGCCATTGAGGGGCTTCGTCGTGTGGTTGAAAGCACAGGGATTCATCAGGTTGCCTGGATTGCATTTAACGGGCATGAAGCTATCGAGGCTTGTCGTAAGGATGTTCCGGATTTGGTGTTAATGGATATTATCATGCCGGGAATAAATGGCGTCGAAACCACTCGTGAAATCATGCGGGAATCACCTTGCCCAATATTGCTGGTAACCTCATCGGTGAATACAAACTCGGCCTTGGTGTTTGAGGCGATGGGTTATGGGGCACTTGATGCGATTAATACGCCTGTACTTGTCGGTGGTAATGCATGTGATTCACAAAGCCCGTTGTTGAGAAAAATAGCGATGCTGGATATTTTGACTCGGTCGGATTCGCCAGGTTTTCATTCACATTTCAATGCTGTGCAATCCAAAAAAACACCGTTAACCAGCGGCCCACTGATTGCCATTGGGTCTTCGTCGGGAGGCCCACAGGCGTTAGCAACTATTCTTCAATCCATTCCATGTGATTTTCATTCACCCATTGTGATCGTCCAGCATGTGGATGCACAGTTTGTCAGTGGTCTGGCTGAGTGGTTGAACACTCTGTCAAATATTCCTGTTCGTATTGCGTGTGATGGTGACAGGCCTGTGGCAGGGAGTGTTTTTCTTGCAGGGTCGGATGCTCACTTGTTATTGGCTGAAGATGGCACATTTCGTTATTCGCCAATTCCTCGTGATACTCCCTACCGGCCTTCTGTTGATGTTTTTTGGCAGTCACTTGAACAGCACTGGAAGGGGAGTATAACCGTGGTTTTGTTGACAGGAATGGGCAGGGATGGTGCTCGTTCCATGTTGAGTCTTCGCGAGTATGGCGCATATACCATTGCACAGAATGAAGAGACCTGTGCAGTTTATGGAATGCCAAAGGCGGCAGTAGATATGAATGCAGCAATAGAGATATTACCAATCGATGATATCGCAATTTCGTTATTAGAAATTGCTAATGGAACACGCTCTGCGGGACGTTAATGGGAACAGGCGTAATTATAAATAATGATGACTTTATATGGATAAAGTGAAAATACAATGAACACTTTGGATTCAAATGCGATTGTATTGCTAGTTGATGATCAAATGATGGTGATTGAAGGTATTCGGCGTATGCTTGTAGATGAGATGGATATTGTTTTTCACTATTGTAATGACCCAAACCAGGCGCTGGAAAAAGCGATCACATTACAGCCAACCGTTATTTTGCAAGATCTGATTATGCCTGATATTGATGGTTATGCCTTGGTTGATGCCTATCGGAATAACGAAAAAACAAAAAATATTCCGGTTATTGTGCTATCAACAAAAGAAGATCCAGAAGATAAAAGTCTGGCATTTGAGAGGGGCGCAAATGATTATCTGGTAAAGTTACCCGATAAAATTGAATTGATTGCGCGAATTCGTGCTCACTCGAAGAGCTATTTGACCCAACTCCAAAGAGATGAGGCATTTAAGTCGTTAAGAAAATTACAGTCCGAGCTTGAAAAAAGTAATGTCGAGTTGCAAAAGCTGAGTAGTCTCGATGGTCTGACAGGTATTGCAAATCGTCGCAGTTTTGATGAGTTTATTGATAAAGAGTGTTTACGCTCTGCCCGTGAAAATAGCACTCTTTCACTCATTCTTATTGATATCGATTTTTTCAAACCATTTAATGATAATTATGGGCATCTTGCTGGTGATGGTTGTCTTCGCCAGGTTGCTGCTGCGTTAGATGAAATGGTTCATCGCCCTGCTGATCTTGTTGCTCGCTATGGGGGAGAAGAGTTTGCTGTCGTTTTGCCAAATACTGATATTAAGGGTGCGGAAAAGCTTGCGAAAAAGCTCTGTGAGAAAATTCGTTCGTTAAAAATTCTACATGAATATTCCGAAGTGACTGATCATATTACCGTGAGCTTGGGGATTACCAGTGGAGTAGCATGCGAGGGAGTCTCTCCTTCAGATTTAATATTGCAAGCAGATGAGGCGCTTTATCTGGCAAAAGAGCTGGGTAGAAATTGTTATAAAATATCAAAGGGGAATTAGTTTTCCATACGGCCTGCTTTCATTATGAGGCCGTTTTTCTGGACGCTTCCACCGTCGGTGTGTGTACCCTCAACAACAGGCAGTTTTTCCCACGGGCGATGAGCTGGCTGCTTTTTTGTTTGTATGAGCGAATGATCACGTCTCCGCTGCGCAGATAGTTTTTATTGCTATTTGAGCCTATGCGGTCCCACCAATGCTGTACCGGACTACTGGTTTTCTTTTCCGCATCAAGTTGCGCACTGCCTGAAATAAGCAAGTACATCGTGTAACGCTGTGGCAGTGTTGTCAGATTGATGGATGTTCCCTCCTGAAATGCCAGCAGGTCTGCTGTAAGTCCTTGGTCTGCATACAGGCGCCGCAATATTGGTTGGCCGCCTTTTGCTCCCTCGCGCCGGAGATGTTCGATATTGTCACTGTATTGTGAGTCGTAAGATAATGATTGGTGCAATAACTGTAGATTTGATTTTGCGACAGCAGGAATGTTAACCGGTGAACGGTCAGCATACCGTTGTAGCATTTGCATGCCAGCCTGAAATGCTTTCCAGGCGGAGAGGGATGAGGGTGCAACCGATGTTTCACTGCTGTGTGCTTTGAGTGGGCTGGAGGGGGAATTTGCGATTTCGTGTGTCATGATCATCATGGGGTGTCCGGTTTCTATTTTATCGTAACGGTTGCTGTTGCGAGATATCTGTGTAACGATTTTGCAAGGTAAGTAGCAACGCGACTTGCCATGCTGCATTATGTGATGCCAGAATCGCGGGGTTATAATGACGCCCTTGTCATTTTTAATCCGGCTTTCCCTTTTCTGTTTACCAGAATAGGCCTGTGGGCTTTGTAGGGAAAGGTGGTAGTACACTTGTTTGCTGTGAAAATTCCCATTTTGGGCCAATGATTTTTGGACATAGTCTAATTATAAAGCGGGACTTACTGTAAGGAGTATTTACGTGGCACTCAGAAACATTGCGCTATTTTCGGGGCTGTCAGAGACAGAAATGGCTGCTATATCCAGCTTGGCGGTTACACGTAGTTTTCCGAAAAATACCTTGGTGATTTGCGAGGGTGATGCATCAGATTCGTTGTATGTGGTGCTGTCAGGTAAGGTTAAGGTGTTTTTGTCGGACGAAGAGGGTAAAGAAGTGACCTTGAATATGCAGGGAGCCGGGGAGTATTTCGGCGAGCTGGCTATTCTCGATGAGGCACCGCGCTCGGCATCGGTGATGACGGTGGAAGACACCAAATTGGCGGTATTGTCAAAAGCGGCTTTTGAAAAATGCATGGAGCAGCATGCCACTATCGCTTTGGTTGTGATGCGTGGGTTGGCGCACCGCTTGCGTGAGCTGACCGAAAATGTACGCAGTCTGGCTTTAATGGATGTGTATGGCCGGGTTGCCCGCTTGTTACTGGAAATGTCCGAAGAAGTGAACGGGAAAAATATCATCAGACAACGACTGACGCAGCGTGATATTGCCAGTATGGTGGGCGCATCACGGGAAATGGTCAGCCGTATTTTACGAGATCTGTCTATTGGCGGTTACATTACGATTGAGAACAAAATCATTACACTTAATGAGCGCTTGCCGCCAGCCTGGTGATTTTGCCACAAAAGTATCTTACTCAATGAGCGTTTTCTCGCATGACGCTTCCTGAAGCATCACACTGGTTGCGTGAAATTAGCACGCAGTTGCCCGAGGGTGCGCACGATGCGTTGCTGGAAGCAGATGCCCTTATCGTCGCTGTGGCAAAAACACAGGGTGTTTCCGTTGAGCCATTGCTGCAACATGCCCGAAGTGTGGTTGAGATTTTAATGACACTGCATGTGGATGCTGATCCTCTGGTTGCGGCGTTATTCAGTGATATTCCCCCGGCAATGTTGCCTTCAGAGCAACTGGAACCCCTGTTCAGTACCAGTGTAGTAGAAATGGTCGCCGGTGTTCGCAAGCTGCGCGTTGTTGACGATTACAGGCTCCAACAGCAATGCAGCGATGAAAAAACCATTCACCTTGAAGGTTTGCGCAAGCTGTTACTGGGCATGGCGGAAGATGTGCGCGTGGTGCTGATCAAGCTTGCAGAGCGTGTGCAGGTCATGCGTGAATTAAAGACCATGCCGGAGGAGTCCCGGCGCAGGGTGGCCAGTGAAACGATGGATATTTTTGCATCATTGGCTAATCGTCTGGGTATCTGGCAACTAAAGTGGGAGTTGGAAGATTTAAGTTTTCGCTTTCTTGAGCCCGAAAATTATCAGCATATCGCACGATTGCTGGATGAGCGCCGGGAGGACCGTGAAAAGTATATTGCTGGCGTTGTAAAACAGTTACGCCAGGAGCTTGATGTGGCCGGTGTCGATGGGCAGGTTGTGGGGCGACCGAAGCACATTTACAGTATTTGGCGAAAAATGGAAGGCAAGTCGGTGGGTTTTCAGAGCTTGTTTGACGTGCGCGCAGTACGGATTTTAGTGGATGATGTGGCGGCGTGTTATGCCGCGTTGGGTTTGGTACATACTTTGTGGCAGCCTATCCCCAGCGAGTTCGATGACTATATCGCATCACCCAAAGAAAATCGCTATCAGTCTTTGCATACGGCAGTGATTGGCCCGGATGGGAAGACGCTGGAAATACAGATTCGTACCCATGAAATGCACCAGCATTCCGAGCATGGTGTTGCGGCACACTGGGGATATAAAGAGGGCGGTCGTCAAAATGATGTTTATCGGGAGAAGATATCCTGGTTGCGTCAAATATTGGAATGGAAAGATGAAGAGCGCGACATGGACGACTTTATTGATCGTTTCAAGTCTGAAGTTTTCCAGGATCGGGTTTATGTGTTAACGCCGCAAGGCAAGGTGCTGGATCTGCCCAAAGGCTCCACACCACTGGATTTTGCCTACCACATACACACAGATGTAGGGCACGGTTTTCGAGGGGCTAAAGTCAATGGGAAGATTGTGTCTATTGGTTATGAGTTAAAAAACGGCGAGCAGGTTGAAATCCTGACCTCGAAGCACAGCAAACCGAGCCGGGACTGGCTGAATCCGCATCTTGGCTATCTCCGGGGTGCGCGTGCGCGTGCCAAAGTACGCGCATGGTTTCGGCAGCAGGATTTTGCCAATAATGCTGCGGACGGTCGCGATGTGGTGGAAAAAGAATTTCAGCGCCTTGGCCTTTCGGAGGTCAACTTTGACTCCCTTGCGAAACAATTCAAGCGTTCCTCGGTAGATGAATTTTTTGCTGCGGTAGGTTGTGGGGATATCACCAGTGCGCAAATTGCCGGGCGTTTGTCCGCGTTGGTTTTGCCGACCACGCGGCAGCCGGGGAAAACATCTCTACGAACAAGGTCTTCCGCCGCTAAAAACGATCAGTCTGATGGCGTTCATATTATGGGTGTGGGTGAACTGGTTACCCATGTCGCGCGATGCTGCAAACCAGTGCCGCATGACCAGATTGTTGGTTACATCACGCGCGGTCGTGGAATTACCGTACACGGTAATGACTGCCAGAATTTATTGCGTTTGAAACGGGAAGAGCCGGAGCGGTTGATTGATGTTGAATGGAGCCGTGGCAGCCAGCAAACCTATGCTGTGGACATCTATGTGCGAGCATTTGATCGCCAAGGGTTGTTGCGTGATATTACGGAGGTGCTGAGTCATGCGCAATTGAATGTTTCTGCGGTGAATACCTTGACAGACCCCAAAAGTAATCTTGTCAATATGACCCTGACGCTGGATATTTATGATGTTGAACAGTTGAGTCAGGCATTGGCCAAGTTGGAGCAATTACCCAATGTTATGGAGGCCGTGCGTGGCTTTCCTGAAAAAAGAGGGGCATGAACACATGTGCAGATTGATTTCTGGCTGGTTTTGTCGCCGCAAACGCCAAACGCTTGATTTGGCACAATCGCCCGCCACGCTAAGGAGTGGTTTCCAAATGCAATGCTTGCTTTAACATCTGGGCAATGGTCGGGAATCGTTGATCCTGGTTTGGGTGTGCTCCAAAATCTACAGCTGATGTGGTACCCTTGCCCGTCTTTAGACCTAAACCCTGCAAGTGATCATGCTGGCAGGGTTTAGGTTTAATGGTATGCAGTTGTACAGAATATGGCGATTTAGATCATAGATAAACTAGCGTGCAAATGCTTAAACAACAAATGGTGTTAACCATCCTGGGGAGGAGTCACTAATTAGGTGGCGAAAACAACGAGTTATGTCAAAGCAAAATCAGTTTTCACGAGAAGAATTGTTGGCCTGCGCGCGTGGTGAAATGTATGGGCCGGGTAATGCCCAATTACCTCTGCCTCCGATGTTGATGTGTGACCGCATTACCCATATATCCGATGAGGGCGGTGAATTTGGTAAAGGTGAAATCATTGCTGAGCTGGATATTACGCCCGATCTGTGGTTTTTCGATTGCCATTTCAAAAATGACCCGGTGATGCCTGGTTGCCTGGGTGTTGATGCCATGTGGCAGCTGGTGGGGTTTTTTCTGGGTTGGATGGGAGGGCCAGGTCGAGGTAGGGCGCTGGGAGCGGGTGAAGTGAAGTTTTTTGGTCAGGTAACGCCAGAAAACAAAAAAATCACCTATCGTATTAATATGAAACGCGTCATTTTGCGTAAGTTGGTGATGGGCATCGGTAATGCAACAATGGAAGTTGACGGTCGTGAGATTTATTCTGCCAACGATTTGCGCGTAGGTTTGTTTACCTCAACAGAAAATTTTTAATCGAAGAATGTGTCAGCAGAATTCAAGTCAATGGCAGAATTTACGTAAAGCGTCCGGCAGGAGGAAACAGTTTTGAAACGTGTCGTCGTCACGGGTATGGGCATCGTGTCCAGCATCGGAAATAATCAACGGGAAGTGATGGAGTCCCTTCGTGAGGGTCGTTCAGGGATCAGTTTTAGCCAGGAATACGCAGACCTTGGGTTTCGCAGTTGTGTGTATGGCAATGTAGCCTTGGATACCAAAGAACTGATTGACCGTAGATTGTACCGGTTTATGGGGGATGCCGCTGCCTATAATTATTTGGCGATGAAAGAAGCCTTGGAAGATGCCGGGCTTACAGAAGATGAAATTTCCAACCCGCGTAGCGGTCTGGTGGTTGGCTCCGGCGGAGCTTCCAATGAAAACGTGGTACTGGCTGCTGATTTGCTGCGCTCTAAAGGTGTGCGTAAAGTCGGCCCATTCATGGTGCCGCGCACTATGGGCAGTACCACTTCCGCCTGTTTGGGCACCGCCTTTAAAATCAAAGGTGTGAGCTATTCCATCAGCTCGGCCTGCTCCACCAGCGCGCATTGTATCGGCAACGGCGCAGAATTGATCCAGATGGGCAAACAAGACATCGTTTTTGCGGGGGGGGGCGAGGAGCTGCACTGGAGTCAGTCGGTGCTGTTTGATGCCATGGGTGCTATGTCCTCTAAATATAACGAAACACCTGAAAAAGCTTCGCGGGCTTATGATGCCGACCGTGATGGTTTTGTGATCGCCGGTGGTGGTGGTCTGCTGGTATTGGAAGAGCTGGAGCATGCTTTGGCGCGCGGTGCAAAAATTTACGGTGAGCTTGTCGGTTATGGAGCCACTTGTGATGGTTACGACATGGTGCAGCCATCCGGTGAAGGTGCGGTACGCTGTATGCAGCAGGCGATGACGATGATTGATGGCGATATTGATTACATCAACGCCCATGGTACCAGCACGCCAGTGGGTGATACCCGTGAACTGGGTGCGGTACGTGAGGTGTTTGGTGATAGCGTTCCCAGAATCAGTTCCACTAAATCGCTTACCGGCCACGCGCTGGGTGCAGCGGGCGTGAATGAAGCGATTTATTCATTACTGATGATGCAGGGTGATTTTGTCGCAGCCTCGGCTAATGTGGAAGCGTTGGATGAAGACGCGCAGGGTATGCCGATTGTGCGAACGCGCGTGGATGATGCGCAGCTAAACAGGGTAATGTCTAACAGCTTCGGCTTTGGTGGCACCAATGCCTGTCTCATTTTTCAGCGTTTTCATCACTGATTTTTCCGCACGATGGCCAGTGAAGACCCAAAAATCCACCTGACTGGCAACAAAGGTCGTCGTAGTCTGGACAGTGTTGCGGGTTTCACTACCAGTGTTGGTTTAGGCAGTATTTTTACCGGCACTATCGGGGGTAGCGGGCATATTATTGTGCTGGGCAGGGTAGAGGGTAATAGTAAACTCGACGGTACCCTGGTCATCGGTGAAAGTGGTTGCTGGGCTGGCGATATTGTTGCCGAGCACATTGTGATTGCCGGGCAGGTGGAAGGCTCGATTACCGCTCGGGGAAAAATGGAAATCGTTTGTACCGCGAAGATTCGTGGCAGCCTGACCAGCCCGTTTATTGCCATTGCTGAAGGTGCAGTGCATGAAGGTGAAATCCACATGGGTGAAGTGAAACGCTTCACCGATCAACGAGACCAGGGCTGAACCCGCTTAACTGACCCTGCTGCAAATGCTGACAGCCAAACGTCTCTCTCTACTCAAAAATATTCTCCGCCAACCTGCGGCCCCTTTTCGTGAGCAGCATGTCGCGCGCTGTGTATCGGCACATCTGACACGGGCCGGCGTAGCGCATTTTTTTGATCCGGTGGGTAATTTGGTCGTCGGTGTGGCGACAGCAACGGCTTATCGACGTTTGCTGAATCGACGTATAACAGGCGTGGATAAAAATGAACCAGTACGCATTTTTATTGCACATATGGATCATCCCGGGTTTCACGGCGTGAAGTGGCTGGCTGCTAATCGGCTGGCGGTAAAATGGCATGGTGGTTCGCCAGTCAAACACCTCTCTGGTGCCCGGTTATGGTTGGCGGATGATAACGGCGAGATTACGAATACCACAGTGCAGGCCCGGTTGATTAAACCAAAGTTACTGAAAGCTGGTTGGGCCATAGATTGCGCCGAAGTACAATTTCAAACACCGGATGGCATATCGCTGGCGGAGCGTTACGCCGGACGTCAGGCAAAAAGCCTGTTTGGTAGTTTCGCCTTTCGTTCTCATTGCTGGATTAGTGGCAAGCGTTTGTATACCCGGGCTGCGGATGACCTGGTGGGCGTGTTTGCCATTGTTTCCACGGCCATTGATCTGCATCGGCGCAACGCAGATGCGCCATTTATCGGTTTGCTGACACGGGCGGAGGAGGTCGGTTTTGTGGGGGTTGTACAACATTTTGAGCTGGGTTGGCTGGCAGCGGCAAAACGTCCGCTCGTGTGTGTCAGTCTTGAAGCATCCCGCACATTACCAGGGGCGCGTGTTGGTAAAGGCCCGGTGGTGCGCCTTGGGGATCGACGCACGCCATTCGAGAGCGGCGCACTACAGGTGCTTTCGGAAATCGCAGAAAAGACTTTGCCGAAGGCCCATCAGCGCCGGTTGATGGATGGCGGCGCTTGTGAAGCCACGGCGGCGACCGCCTGGCGCTTGCCCACAGTGGGTATCACGTTACCGCTAGGTAATTATCACAATCAGGGCTTTGAAGGTGGCATGGATTGCCCGCGAATAGAGGGACCAGCCCCGGAATTTGTACATCTTGATGACATTAGCGGTGAGCTGAAATTGTGTCGGGCGCTGATGTCTTCGGGGCTGCCCTGGTCTGACCCCTGGCAAAAGATGCGTATCCGGTTGGTGAAAAATGCGCGGAATTATAATAATTTACTGTAATCGTCGGCTTTATCATTGTTTTCACAAACACGTTCAGTTTGCGTTCAGCTTCTTCCCTGTACCTTGTATTCATCGGTTGAGAAATCGTTCCAAATAAAAACGATGGAGATTTAAGATGAAAAAGATCATTTTAGCAGCAAGTGTGATGATGTTGGCCTCAGGCAGTGCAATGGCTGACCTGGACTTGGCAAAAAAGAGCGGTTGTCTGGCTTGTCACGGTGTCGATAAAAAGATTGTCGGGCCTGGATGGAAAGAAGTGGCCGACAAGTATAAAGGTGATGCCGGTGCCAAGGAAAACCTGATCGGAAAAGTGAAGGGTGGTGGTAAAGGCACATGGGGAGCAGCCCCTATGCCTCCGTATTCACCCCGTGTTTCCGATGAAAATATTGAAAAATTAGTTGACTTTATACTGACACTCTGAGAATAGGTTGTTTCGGTTTGTGTTTATGGACATAAACCCGGTTTTTAAAAGGACAAGGAAATGGCACTCAACCCCCTGGGTGTCTAGTCCGCATTTTTGGTGAGTACCACTACCTTTTGGTTTGCTTGAGATGAGTGATCCTTGTCTCAAGTAGGCTATCCTTGCTTTTTCTGTTGATCGCGGCATCTTTGCCTGACTCTCCTTCATGTTTTCTCTGCATGCTTGATATTCATGCGATAATTCCTCATGTTAGTGGCGGAGAAGCTTGGGTGTGTCGGCTTTTTCATTCTGGCATACCGGAAATCTTTTAAAGCATTAGCAGCGATATACAAATGCGCGTATTAATTGTTGAAGATGAAGAACAGTTGCGGACACAATTGGCGACACGATTGCGCCAGGAGGGTTTTGCTGTTGATGACGTAGCTGATGGGCGAGAAGGGTTGTTTTTTGGCCAGGAACACCCTATAGATGTTGGGGTTGTAGATCTAGGATTGCCAGAAATTTCGGGCATTGAAGTAATTCGCCAGCTGCGCGCAGCAGGACGAGATTTCCCTATTCTTATTTTAACCGCGCGCGACCGCTGGCAGGATAAAGTGGAAGGGTTGGATGCAGGTGGTGATGATTATCTGGTGAAACCCTTTCATATGGAAGAATTAATTGCGCGCATCAGAGCTTTGTTGCGCAGGGCTGTAGGTTGGACGCAGTCAGTAGTGATGTTTGGTCCTTTAACGCTGGATTCGTTGGCGCAGAAAGTCACTATGCATGGTGAACCCGTTGAGCTTACAGCGTATGAATATCGGGTCTTGGAATATCTAATAGTGCGTGCAGGTCAGGTTGTTTCCAAAGCAGAATTGACCGAGCATATTTATGATCAGGATTTTGATCGTGACAGTAATGTCATTGAAGTATTTGTCGGGCGTTTGCGCCGTAAGCTGGACCCGCAAAATTCACTCACTGTTATCGAGACACTGCGTGGTCGTGGTTATTGTTTTAGCTTGAAGTCGTCGATGGGTGAAAAATAATGCGATGTGATCAGTTCAGAATCAGTGGGGAAATTGCACACAGTGCTTTGTTTGAGGTTTCAATGGAGGCTGATAAAGCGCGCGCTATAAGAATAAGCGCGCGACTTATTGATGTTCGCCATAGACTCTACTTAAAGTACCTTGGCAATATTCTCCGCAGCCCGTTTTACATCAAGAAAAATTAAACCAAGTTTTGCTTTTGGTTTGGCAAGTACAGTGATGACTGCATCCTGTCCAGCGTAAGTCATCAGAATGTAGCCCGCGTTACCTTTAACAAGTACTTGTTCTAAATCACCCCTGGCTAATTCTTGCGCCGTGCGATCTCCGAGCGATATCATGGCTGCACTCATTGCGCCGACACGGTCCTCATCCATCTCTTGCGGTAATACAGATGAAATCAGTAATCCATCAGTTGAAATTACTGCTGATGCTTCTATATCTACTGATGAGCCGTTCAGCTCGTTGAGAATTGAACCAAGCATTTCTTGTCGCATTATTATGTGCTCCTACTAGTAAGGTGTGAGGTTGAATAAAGTTCAGGGTTTAGTTGCATTGTATGAGGAAGATAATTTTGCAAACAAGGCTTCACTCATGCCGGTTATCAATAAAAATTTATCCAGGGCTTCGTCAACAGAGGCATTATAGGATTTTTGCATGACAAATAATGAAAATCCCAGTGCAGAGTTTATGGCGCTAATGATGTTGTGTGTTTTTACAGAATCTTCGCCATATAGTTCAAAAATTATTTTATAAAGTTCGTTGCATATAAGAGTAACACCACCGCTCATAAATTCCACGGGCAGATTAACTCGAACATGAATGTCGCCAACGTTGTACATTGACTCGGTGTATTCTTCATTATAAGGGCCGGTGAAGATGCTGTTCATCCAGTTTAAGTGGGTTTGTTTCAGCCCCGTTATGCGTCCCTCCAGGTACGATGCCGCCTCAGGTATATCATTCATTGCATCGTAAAAATTATCGGTTACGGCGCCAAGTAATGGCGCAACCTCATCCTTCACTCTTAATAATACATTCTCTTTTTCAATTGTTAAACCTGAAAATTGTTTGGCATAACGTGTAAGCTCAATAAAGTCGGGTTTAATAATATTTCCTTTTTTATCTATCATTTTTTTCTCTATATCTGTTTAGGTTAAAGGTTTGTGTTAGTTCTCTTTGGCGAAGCGCATATTCAAAGCCCATATCAATGATATTAATATGGGTTGGTTCATGCGAGGCAGCCCGCCGATAACCAATACGAATCGTTGTTCACCAATGTACAGGGGCCAAAATCCCACTTGACTGTTCCCCGCAGCATCTACGATAGCCCAGGCGCTGGAGTTCAAGCCAAGGTTGTTTTCCAGTAATCCTATGTGTCGTTCATGCAGCGAGGATATGTCGGCGCTTAAAGCGGACAATTGTTCCACTGTTTCGTAATTAAAGCCATTATAGGCAATATGAAATCCCAGGTTGTCAGCCAGTAATACATTTCCCCTGTTGGATAATGGCGATAACAATTCAGGCAATATTTTCTCAAAGTCACCTATAGGCATGCTTTGTGGTTCTTCACAGCCCTGTAGCCAATCCAGACTTTGCATGCGTTTTAATAGCGCAGTGATTTCATTTTTATCTTTTATGCCTGTGTATAAATGCAACTCATCAATCGTCAAGGATGGGGTTTCCATGAATTGAAACAGTGTGCGTAACAGCTTTTTTGCAGGATCATCCGTAGGGCTTGATACCGCATAATATGCACCAGCTGGTGTGGGATAAATGTAAAGGTTTTCTTTAATGGTAAAATCAGTCATTGTTTTCTATCAGGCCAGGATCCAGCGAAAAAAGTAATGCTTTAATCAGCAATGAAACATCTTGTCGTTTACGGGCGTCCACGTCAAAAATTGGAATAGTCAACCCTTGTTTGCTCAGATGGTTATGGTAATCATCAATGCAGGGGGCTGACTTGCGATCCATCTGTGTGATGCCAATTGCTATTTGAGTTTGATTGATAAAGTCTTGAAACTGGTCAAGAAAAAAATCCATATCCTGGAAAGGGCTCGGTCGCGTATTGTCCAGTAGCAAAACTAAACCAATCCCACCTGATACCAGGATATCCCACATGAAATCAAAGCGCTCCTGGCCTGGCGTACCATAGAGATGAAGGCAATCGCCGCCATTTAAACGAACCGTGCCATAGTCGCATGCTACGGTGGTTGTTTTTTTGACATCTCGCGTCATATCGCTGGCGATTTTGTCAGTTGAGAGAGGGGGGCGATCACAAATCGAGGATATTGCTGTGGTTTTTCCAGCGCCAACAGGGCCCGTAAATATTATTTTGTAATTTGTCATAGGGTTTTATTACTTTGCATCTATGCACAATATTAATTGTTGCGTAGCCGCTCAAGTAAATTTTGAAAAATTTTCCTGTATCGGTGACGTTTAACCGGCGGTAGCGCAGCGGCTGAATGATTTTCTTCGGTTATTACAGGTGCTACAAAATTCAGTGAAACGGCTGCGGTATAAAATGTAAATACATGTTGTAATGGAACCGCTAAGTAACTCGCTGTGTCCATAAGGGATGTTGGCTGCCTTGCCCATAATGCAGCAATTCTAAGTGCATGGGGCGTAATAATTGTTCGCGTAAAGTTGGGCCAGCGTATTAGTTTAATGGGTGCGGTGAAATTTGTATTTGCTGGTACACGCCCGCGTGATGTGCGCATGGCTAACTTCCAGAGAAAAGGCTCTGCCGGTAAAACGGTTTCATGCAAGCCGGGTTCACAATCCACGTTATTATCCAGAACGGTGATCGAAACATCGGATTTATCAAAAAGCATTCCCGACAATGCATATAAATGACGGAAGTTTTTTTCAACCCGTAACTGTTTTGACTTGTGAAGTATGGTTATTGGACGCCAAACTCCTTTTAAAAGCACATTTTGTTGTTTTTGTAGCGCGGTAAAATACGCTTGTTGAAAATACCCCTGTAGTGTTTGCTCAGGCTGGTATTGAAACTTGGCTATTTGTACAGGGTTATCGGGGCTGAAGTTCTCGGCCAGTTTGGTGTTGATATGCTCCAGGTCGGTATCTTCAGTGAGAAAATTTGCTGAATATCGGTATTGATTAAAATGTTTGGAGGCAGATTTTTCCGGCTTTGTGATTTTATGTGGGTTATGAATAACGTTATTCAGCAAGAGTGGGGTAACTTTTTCCGGGGTGCTGGCAACTATTTGTAACTGTGGTGCCATTTTCGCAGTTGGTGCCTCCGGCGCGGGTGCTTTTGCAACAGCAACCGGTTGCTGTAATCGTTCTTTTGCTTTGCGCAGGGCTGAGGAAAGAGCCTCTAACATAATCGGTTTGCGAATGTATACCGCATCATCCGCCTTGTTATGGGAGAGAGAGATCAGGATTGAGGGTTGATTCGGATAATGTTTTTTATGCTCTTCCAGCATTCTGTGTGCCTGAAATCCGTCCATATCTATGATACTGATGTCAGCAGAATTTTCTTCCACCAGAACATAGCTATCCTTGCAATGCTCATGAAAAAACAATTGCAATGTACTGTAGGTGCGCTGCTCCATGCCTAATGCTGCAATTTTTACAGGCCTTGTGTGATTATCCATCTATCTCTCCTGTGGCCAGATGAATGTGTTTTGCCGTTTGTATCCACGCGTGATGGTCAGGGATGAATTTATCAGCCAGTTGGCGATACATTGCTTCACAGTTGTCTGCATCGCGAGATGCTTTATAAATTTCAAGTAGATCTACGTGTAATTCTTTACGCCAAGGTTCTTTTAACACGGCGTCCTCTAAAACTTTCCTTGCTTCATCAACTTCTCCATATTCCAAATATTCATGCGCTTCCATTTGAGGGTCGCGCGCCTCATATGTAACCGAATGGTTGCTGTTAATGAGTAAGTCGATTGTGCCAATCAAGCCTTTCGAGAGCCGTGAATAGTAGCTTAACGGCAATACAGTTGACGCATTTATACCATTACCTAATCGCTCATACAGTACATTGAAATGATGAGGGTCCAGGTAGCACTTGGATTCAAACAACAGGCGCTGCCTTATTTCAAAGCCTTTGGTGTTAAGTGCTATAAACAGATCCAATAGGGCGCCATACAAAGCATCACCATTTTTAATTTTTCTGTAAAGGTAGATTCTCTGAACATGGCTGCGTAAGTACAGAGGGTTACGCGTTACATTATGCTCCAGTACTTCAATGGCTTTATCGCTGTATTCACCCAAATCGAGAATGAGCTCTGGTTTATTTGAGACCATAAACATAACTTCAGGTTTACCATCATTGTGGTGCTGGACCTGAACGCTTGATTGGTTGTGTGTTTTTACCAAATACATTGAACGATTATTCAAAGAGGGCTTGCCCGCATATTCCTTTATATTACAGAAAACATATGTAATTTTGATTAAAGTCAGCGACGTTCGATGGCGGTATGTCGATTAAACATGCCCCGGTTATTACGATTGAGTGGGGCAGAGCCAAGCCAGGCTTGATATAACCCAAGCTGCCTTAATACCCCAAACGCTGAGCTTAATGCTTTCTTCGATATGTGTATCTGTAAGTTATGTTATTAACATGTGTCGGTTTTTTGTGCTTATTCTTGGTTAAGCCTGAATAGTCTATTGAGTCACCAAAATAATTTGGTGTCAGTTCCCCAAGAGCAACACGCTATTCATTACAAAATGTATCCATCTATTTGCACATTACTGACATGTAAATATGTTCAGCAAGGTTGAGCAGTCTTCTTTCGTCATAAAATATCTTTATTAAGCAATCACTTAAGAGCGGCGGCACGCAGCGTATCTTCTGATTCCTGATTGATTAAATATTTCATTGCCCTGACAGACAGCATTCCCATTCATTGAGTAACATTTGCGCCTCAAACCGTTTCCTGCTTTCACGGGAGGCCTGCGCTATGGGGTGCGGGACTAAAAGTTAAGTGGAGAAATAACGCACCCCAATTTTTTCTATTTAATCGCTGAGTGGCATTTGCATATCCAACACAGGGTTCATAATTGCGTCTTCCCTGGTTTTGAGCCGCTGAGGCCATGTCGATGGATATGTGTGAGGGGTCGGTAGGATGTTGTATTTCATTTTTTTGTTTCGTCCATGATCGTCTGGCTGAGCGTTTTAACCCTGAACAGCTAATGATATGCCATCAAGTGCGTTGCCTGCGTGATACTCCCAATGCCACTACGTGATAATCCCATTACCACTAAATAATAATCGCGGGTGATGATCGGTGATTACTTGCAATGTGTCAACCTGTTAAAGCCTTCGGGTAAGGTGATTTGAATGATAAAATATTGTCAATACCCTTCCTTGGTTTCGTGCCTCTTGCATTCATTCAAACAGATATCATGCCCGTTGGCCTTTTTACTTGAAATAAAGCTCCTCAGCTGGTTGTTAAATATATAGATCACTCGATCTGCTTATGGTCATTTTGAGTTGGATTATGGTGATATCATTTATTTTATTTTCTGATAAGCCTGTTTGCTTTGTTGTCATTGAGTGGACATTTTCCGCCGACAAAATTGCTGGAAGTCACGGTTCTTTTCGATAAAAACCTTGCTGATTCATCAGTTAATTCAACCTGTTGTTTTTACACTGTTTGCTGACTTTTTTCCTTTTGGGGGGAGAGCAAACTATTGAGATATTTTACGGTGATGTTCAGCGCTGTTTGCTGTTGCGGCCCTGATCTTTGAATGTCAGCTACCAGTAGTTAGCCTGAATATTATCAATTGATGATATTTGTACATCCTTGCAAACTAAAGGGAAGATTTGCTCCTGCACGTTTTTGTGTCGTTTGATTAATCCCAGTTACTGGCTTTTTTCTGTATAGATTTGCGGTTATGTCGAAAGTTAGATTGGTTAGGTTGGCGCCGATACGCTTTGTATTCACGGAATACGCACGCTTACCGCATATCTCCCGTTTTGGGTTTTTGTTGTGAATTTTTGTTTCGGCGAATGGGTGTGATACGTGAAATCAGCAATATGAGAAGCGCTGTGTCGTCTGGAGCTGATCAGGCCAGTTGCTGTAGGTCATCACGACATCTCTGATGTTGTCAAAATGGTGGCTGAATACCTTCAGCATAGCTCATATTTACAACGGTATTTCCCGATGAAATCAGTCTGAAATTGTTGGGCTTTCAAGTTTCCGTGAAAATAATGTGTGTACTGGTGAGGAAATGGTCATTTTGCCGTAAGTTTTTACTTTAAAAACCGGAATTTAGTGGTAAAATGCCCCTCTCGGAATTTCAACGTTTTTAGAGTTAAACGGATGTTTTCGGATAACCGGGTGAAAGTAGACCTCGTGCTGGCCGCTAAAGAGCCAGATCAACCATAACAAGGGAATTCAGCGTGTACGAGAATTTTTATCAGCTGCGAGCCAAACCCTTCCGTCTTAGTCCTGACCCGAGCTTTTTTTTCGCCAGCCGTGGTCACAAACGTGCTTTGGCTTATTTGCGTTACGGGCTAAGCCAGGCCGAAGGGTTTGTGGTGATCACTGGTGCGCCGGGTACGGGTAAAACGACCCTGGCACAGATTCTTTTACAGGATATGGATCAGTCTGATGTTGTGGTTGCCCATTTGACCACCACTCAGTTGGAAGCTGATGAAATGTTGCGCATGGTGCTGGCTTCTTTTGGGTTGCGCTATGAAGGCCAGGATAAGGCCGCCCTGCTGAAAACCCTGGAAGCTTTTTTCATGGCCCGCTCCCGTGAACGCAAGCGGGTACTGCTGGTAGTGGATGAGGCTCAAAATCTGCCTGCCCGCTCGCTTGAAGAATTACGCATGCTTTCCAACCTGCAAGTAGGTGAGCAGGCATTATTGCAGACCTTTCTGCTCGGTCAGGTGCAATTTCGTCAAATGCTGGATCATCCAGACCTGGAGCAACTCCGCCAACGCGTGATTGCTAATTATCACCTCAGTGCGTTGGGCGAAGATGAATGTCAGAACTATGTGGAAAGTCGTTTGGCGCATGTGGGCTGGAATGACGATCCCCATTTTACTGATGAAGCGTTTGAGATTATCTACCGGTATACAGAGGGTGTGCCGCGACGTATCAATATGTTGTGTGACCGGGTTTTGCTGTTTAGCAGCCTCGAAGAGTTGCACACGATTAACGCGGATGTGCTGCATGAGGTGACTGATGAGTTGCAAAGTGAGATTTCCGGCAGGCCGATTGCTCGACCCGCAAAAACAAACACAGGTGTCTTGCCGGATAGCGTGTCTGGTGAGACAGCGGAGACACCTCAAGCAATAAACAGTGTATCCAAAATAGCCGCTGCTGACCCTGGTTCTGCACGGGTTAACGAAGCTGAAGAAGTGAACATCGATAAACCGGATATTCGCCCGCCGTCTGGCCCCGCAACTGTGGATATCGATGAAAGCCATGCTGCTGTGGCTGTTTCCGTTCCAGAAGATGGCGGTATGATGGATCGGGTTGCACCCGATGATGGATGGATGCAGCATGTGGCTCAGGCGCAACCGGATGCGATCGAAATTGATGACAGCAATAACAACGCACCTGCGGAAATGGAGCGTTTCCGGGTCATTGCTGGTGGTAAGGAAACTGCTGTAAGCACGCCCGAAGCAACGACAGAACGTCCCGCCAATCAACCTTCGCCAAGTGTAATGGCACCGCTGCCGGATGCGCCGGGCGATCCTCAGGAAGTGGTATTGCGCAAAATTCTCCGTTTGGTGTTGGCTTTTCATCGTTCACCACGAAGTTTCCCGGGGTTGGATGATCCCGCTCAGCCGCTGCCTAAAGGCATTAAGGCCATTTTGGAGTTGGCAATTGCCGAAGATCATGTGTTGTCAGGATTGCGTCAAATTGCCGTAATGGGTATTACGCCTGCCATGCTGCGAGCAGCTGTGCGCTTTTTTGTGCGTCGTGTGTTGTTTTTGCCCGGTGGAGATGATTTTCGTGTATTGGGTCTTGCGTCGGATGCAAGCCTGACCGAGGTGGAAGCTCACTACGGTTTGTTGATGAAGTTGTTACGCCAGGATAAAAAGCTTAACGATGAAAGTGGTGTATCACGAGTGGGTGCGGCCTATGAGTCGTTGTGCCGCTCTGAAATAACAGCACGTCCGGAAGAAATTGCGAAACCGCTAAACGATGTTGAGGATGTCGAAGAGGCGTTGGATTTGGATTTGTCACCCAATGTGGGGCATGTGGGACGAGCGGTTAATTCGGGGTTACGTCCGCCGCCGCCTGCAAATGCAGGTGAAACGATCGCGGGGGAGACACGCACAGCGCCAACTGTTCGTAATATCCTGCTGATTGCGGGTGTTGTGGTTATTGTGTTTGTTTTATATCTGACGCAAATCAAAATTACAGGAGATGTTGCACCAGAACCGGTTGTTGGTGTGCCGGATACGCCTGTGGTTACGACAAAACCAGTGACAGAACCAACTGTTGCTTCCATGGAAGAGTTGACTGCTGAAGTTAATGACAGTGAAGACGTAGTGACATCGGAAATGGTGCAAGCGGCCCAGGCTGCTTTATTGTCAAGTGCTGCTGAGGAAGCCGCTAAAGTGGCAGCGCAGGCCGAGGCGGCAAAAGCGGAGGCAGAGGCACGGGCAAAAGCAGAGGCACAGGCAAAAGCAGAAGCACAGGCAAAAGCAGAAGCACAGGCAAAAGCAGAAGCCCAGGCAAAAGCAGCGGCGATAGCTGAGCGTCAGCGTGAAGCTGACATCAAGGCCCGGGCAGAGAAACAGGCCAGGGCTAAAGCGGCTGCGGAGGCAAAAGTGCAAGCTGAAGCGCAGGCAAAGGCAGCGGAAGAGGCAAAAGCACAAGCGGTTGCACGGGCTGCGGCATCAGCTGGCCTGATCAGTTCTGCGAGCCTGGATAAAATGCTTACGGCATTGACTACAGCCTATCAGGCGGGCGATGTGAACACACTGTTGGCGTTGTATTCACCCGAAGTGCGCACCAACAAATCCATTGATATAGCCGGTGTGCGGGGTGAATATCAAACGCTATTCAAAAATAGCACTCAGCGTAGTATGCAGTTTAACAATATGAGCTGGGAGCAGAAAACCGGCTATGTGCGTGGCGGTGGGCAATACATGGTCTCGGTGCAGGGCCGGGATGGGCAGCCTGCCTACGAAGAAAGGGGGGACGTGACGTTACAGGTGGAAAGTCACTCTGGTAAGTTGCAAATCATTCGTTATTACACATCCAATGTTGTGGTGAGCGAACGTGTGGAAACGCAACCTGTAATTAATGCAGGCAAAGCGAATACAAGTGCGAATCCTGCCAGCCGTATTCCAGAAAAAGAACTGGATATATTGCTGAACACACTTATTAGCGCCTATGCGGCGGGTGACATTGACGCTTTCATGCGACTTTTTGCAAAAGACGCCCAAACCAATGATCGAGCCACGGTGCAGGGTATTCGGGAAGATTATGTCGGACTGTTTAACGGTACTTCATTCCGAATGATTGCTTTTAAAGACGTGCGGTGGACATGGGATGGCGATATTGCCCGGGGTGAGGGTGTTTATAATGTTGAAGTGCAGGCTAACGGTCAAAACAAACGTGACCATTATCAAGGACCGCTGTGGATTCAGATAGAACGCAGGGAGGGTGGAATACAGATCACCCATTTTGCCTTCTCTGAATATAAAGGCTGAATAAACACGGGTATAGGGCTTGTGCATCGTTAACGCAGTAGTGTTATATTTGGCGCACGGTCGGTTATTTTTGGAGGAACAAGATGAAAAAATTATTCGTTGCTGTAGTGGTTAGTTTGGCACTGAGCAGCTTTGCTTTTGCGGGTGAGGAAATTCAGTTGGCAGCAGCTATTGGCGCGGGTGCCAGTGCGACTGTTCCAGACCCGGTGGCAGATACGAGTGCGCCAGGCGCAGGTACAGAGGCGGGCAGTGCAGCGAGTTCGGCGGCGGCGATGGGCACTGGCACTATGGTGGCTATTGGTACGTTGGCTGCGGGTGCGATTGCTGCTCTGGCAAGTTCTGGCGGTGGTTCCAGCACCTCAAATCATTAGTTCTTTTATTGACAGAATTTGTTTTATTAACGCCTCTGGCCTTGCAGGCCAGAGGCGTTCTTGTATCCCGCTTTTGAATTCAATGGCAAATAGTGTGGACGAAAAATAATCCTAGAATCCGCAGTTGAACGGCCTGTAGCGTGCGTTGAATGTTGTGGCTGGCAAGGCGCGATGAGGAGTCATAGTCCTCCATTGCGACGATGCGCAACGCGGCCAGACGCAAAAGGTAACGTGCTATACCGGGCATAGCGGCTCGCCCAGCAAGTGAGAGTCCAACAAAAACTCAAAACATAATGTTTATCAATGTATTATTGCATCCTCTAAGCGCTCAACTGCGGAATTTAGGATAATCACATGTCTGGCAGACAGAGATTTAACGGTATTTTACTGTGTGCTGTGTTGTGGACGGGCAGCTTGCCGTTGTATGCCGCAGGATTGGCGACGCCCTCTCAAATGGGGCAAACCGGTTTGGTGAATATGCCAACGGCACGAGTGGCGGAGGATGGCACACTGCGTTTTGGTTTCAGCCGGTTTGAGCCCTACAGAGCTTTCTGGAGCAGTTTGAGTGTTTTCCCACGACTGGAACTGGGTGCGCGGTATACTTCGGTGAGTCATACTCGGGGGTTGACGAACCCCAACTTCGGCACGTTTAAAGACAAGGCTTTCGATGCCAAGCTGTTGTTGTTGCAAGAGCAGCGTTATCTTCCTGCGATCAGCGTGGGTACCCGGGATTTTTTGGGTACCCGGGTGTTTGACGCGGATTTTGTGGTGATGAGCAAGCAGTTTGGTGCAGTGGATTTTAGTCTGGGTTTGGGGCGGGGACGCCTCGACGGCGGTTTTGGTGGTTTGCAATACCAGCCTGCCTGGGCACCGGGTTTTGACCTGGTTTATGAATATGATGCCACGGACTATGCCAATGATCGCTTCGCTGCGACCAGTGGCGCAGTTAGACGCAAGGGCGCAGACACATTTTCTATGGGTTATCGTTGGGGTTGGTTGGGCGGTCGGTTGGCCTGGCAGAGCGGGGATGTGGGGCTTAACGCTTATGTTTCCATCCCGTTGATGCAGCGTGAATTTATTCCCAAGGTGGATGAGCCGCCACCACCATTTATGGCAAAGACCGAGCGCGTAGATTGGGTGACATGGCGCGATTCTTCCGAATCACGCGAACAGCTGATTGCGGCTCTGGAGCAGCAGGGTTTTCGTAACGTGCAAGTTTTACTGGTGGGCCAGGAGCTGCACATGGGCTTTGCTCACCGGCGTATCTCGCTGGTGGCGCGTGCTGTTGGCCGTGCGGTACGCACCGTATTGTCGTTGGGACCGCGTGATCTTGATGCCATTCACATTACCTGGTTTACACCCACAGACCTGGCGCTGGTGACGTATGATTTTCATGATTTACCATTGTTGGAACGGTTTTTTGCCGGTAACGCCACCTACGGTGAATTGCTCCAGGGAGTAACAGTCAGTTACAGCAGCCCTGATACAGCGAAACAACTGGCTGACGCCCCCATTCTTATTGGGCATCAAACACCAGTGCAGCTCTCTATTCCTGAAAAGGAAAAATCCTTTGAGCACTTCCAATGGGTACCTAACGAAGAAGGCCATGCCCTCAGTCTGCGCCGTGAGAGCCGTGCTTTGGACCGGGTGCGCTTTATTCCCCTTAACGCGGGTATCTATTTTAACGATGCCAACGGTGCGCTGCGTTATGAGACTTTCGCATTGGCGACGTATACCCGGCAGCTGGGACGTGGTTTGTTTGTGCAAGGAGGGCTGCGTTTGCGCCTGTTGGAGGATGTCAGCAAAGTGAAGGATCGCTCTAATAGTGTATTGCCTCATGTACGCTCTGACGTGGGTGACTACACTCGTGATGGCGAGTTTATCCTTGATCAGTTGATATTGAACCAATATTTACAGTTACGCCCACGTTTTTATGCCCGAGCTTCGGCAGGTTATTACGAGCGTATGTTTGCCGGGGTGGGTGGCCAGTTATTGTATTTTTCCAAGTCCAGCCCGTGGGCTATGGATTTTAGTGTGGATGCCCTGCGGCAACGCAATACCAGTGGCGATTTTGGTTTTCGTGATTACCGCACCACCACCGCTATTGCGGCTGTGCATTACCGTTTACAACAACAGGGTTTGACTTTTACTTTGCGCGGCGGGCGTTTTCTGGCTAAAGATGTCGGTGTGCGTTATGAAATACAGCGCCGTTTTCGTTCCGGTGTGCGTATCGGTGCCTGGTATACCGTCACGGACGGGCGGGACATCACCTCACCGGGCAGCCTCGATGATCCGTATAACGACAAGGGTATTTTTCTTTCCATTCCTCTGGGGAGCATGTTGACCCGGGATACCCAGGCGATTGCACGCTTTGCCATTTCGCCGTGGACACGCGATGTGGGGCAGATGGTAAAATCGCCCGGTGATTTATACACTATCGTGGAAACCCCTCTGTTATTTGACTGGAGTGGTCGTCATTTGTTGTCGGCCTTTCATAAATAGTAGCCATGACAAAATAATAAAACTGTTGTACGGAGTGAGAACATCATTGTGTTTATCGATTTACGAGAAATTTTTTTGATTCGTGCTACCGGGCGTAGTAGTTCAGTAATATTTTGCGCACTATTTTTCCTGTTGATTTCTGCGGCACCCTCGGCGGCGGTACCGTCGGCACAGCAGATGCAAATGCTGGATCAGTTATCTCCTGAGCAGCAGGCGGAATTATTGCAGACATTTAAAAAGACACCCGGCACTGCTGACAAGGTAATACCACTGGAACAGCCTGAAGTGGTTGTACCTATGTTAGTGCCTGTGCAGGAAGACAATGCTCTGGAATCCACTGAGGCGGGTAAAGCGCTCAGACCCTTTGGCTATGATTTGTTTGCAGGTGTGCCCACTACATTTTCACCGGTGACTGAAATTCCCATTCCCGTTGATTATGTTGTCGGCCCCGGCGACACGGTACAGGTGCAATTATACGGCAAAGAAAATCAGCAGTATGAATTGATGATTGATCGTGAAGGGGTGTTGCAGTTTCCGGGTATTGGTCCCATTGCGATTACGGGTGTGCGTTTTGATGAATTGAAAAATGACCTGCAACAGCGCGTCAAAAAACAAATGCCTGGTGTGCAAATTCATATTTCTCTTGGGGAACTGCGTTCCATGCGTATTTTCGTGCTGGGTGATGTCAATCGACCCGGTGCGTACACGGTGAGTTCATTGTCCACCATGACCAATGCGTTGTTTGTCAGTGGTGGTGTGCGGCCTATCGGCTCACTGCGTAATGTACAACTTAAACGGCGTGGTAAATTAATTCAACAAATGGATCTGTACGATTTATTGCTGCGTGGTGATACCAGTGCCGATGCACGCATGCAACCGGGTGATGTGATTTTTGTACCGCCCATTGGCGATACTGTCAGTGTTGACGGGGAAGTGCGTCGGCCCGCCATTTATGAACTGAAAAAAGAACGCACAATACAGCAGGTGCTGAGCATGGCGGGTGGCATGTTGCCCACGGCTTATCAGGTAAAGAGTCAGTTGGAACGTATCAATGCCACGGGTGAAAAATCTGTTATTGATATTGATTTGTTATCTACGGTTTCCGTTGCACAGCCGGTGACAAACGGTGATGTATTGCGTGTTTATTCCGTATTAGACGGTATGGAAAATGTGATATTCATATCAGGCCATGTGCAGCGCCCCGGTGAATTGCAATGGCGTGCCGACATGCGAGTGTCCGATGTTCTTCCTTCAATTAAGGCATTATTGCCTGAGCCTGATTTACGCATGGTGTTGATCCGCCGTGAGCGACAACCGGATCGTATTATTGAAGTACTGATCTCACGCCTGGATAAGATTTTTGCTGCTCCGAATTCTGCGGCAGATTTAACATTGCAATCCCGCGACCAGATTTTTGTATTTGGGCTGTCGTCGGAAGCAGAGCAGCAACGTAATGACGTGCTTGCCACGCTGGTACAGGAGCTCCGGCAGCAGGCGAATTTTGAACACCCGGAAACCGTCGTGCAGATTGCGGGCAACGTGCGCTGGCCAGGTGAATACCCGTTGGCAGCCCAAATGCGTTTGCGTGATTTACTGCGCTTTGCGGGAGGTATAACCGCGAATAGTGATACACGTTATGTATTGTTGATGCGAAAAGATGAACAAGGCCGCTATCTGGCAGCACAATCATTTGATATCAGCACAGCTGATACCGTCCAGGGGGGGCTTGCCGAAAGAGATCCATTACTCAGTCCGCGTGATGAAGTTTATATATTTTCAAAAGATGATGATCGTTCTGTGCTGCTGGGATCGGTGATTGTACAAATCAAGGAGCAGGCAAATAGTGGAACACCGACGGCAGTGGTGCGTGTTAGCGGTTTGGTGAAATCACCTGGTGAATACCCATTGGAAAAAAATATGGGCGTAGCCGATTTGTTGCGGGCAGCGGGTGGCCTCACTGAATCAGCTTATACATTGGAAGCAGAACTAAGCCGGTATCGTATTGATCAGGAAAAAGGACGACTCACACATCATGTCTCTATTCAGCTGGCTGCCTTTATGTCGGCATTCGAGCAGGATACAACAGAAGACCAGCTTCGCTTGCGATCCTATGACTCTCTGCATATCAAACGCTTACCTAACTGGACGGCTCAGCGCGTGGTGGAAGTCATAGGAGAAGTACGTTTTCCCGGCAGTTATCCGGTGAAACGCGGCGAAACATTGCTGGAATTGCTCGAACGAGCGGGTGGCCTGACTGAGGAGGCCTTTGCTGAGGGGGCGGTGTTTTTACGTGAAAGTCTGCGTAAAAAAGAACAGGACCAACTGGATGCCATGAGCTTACGGCTGGAATCGGATCTGGCGGCCATTGACCTGGAAAAGGCGCAAGCCAGTGATGAAACCCAGCGCTCGGCAGGTATGGCAAGCTCGTTGTTAAAGCAGCTGAAGGCGACCAAAGCAGTGGGACGACTGGTTATCGATTTACCCTTGTTGCTGGCCAGCCGTAACAGCAGCTGGGACAGGGGCGAGGATGAAGAAGATATTGAGTTTGAAGAGGATATTCTGCTCAAGGATGGTGATAAGCTGATGGTTCCCGGACTGACCCAGGAAGTGACTATTCTCGGTGAAGTGCAGCATGCCACCTCACACTTGTTCCGTGAAGGTCGCAGTGTGCAACAGTACATTAACCGCAGCGGAGGCATGACGTATCGCGCCGATGAAGACCGTGTTTATGTCGTGCGAGCCAACGGGGCGGTGGTGCCCAGCCACAGCACAAACTGGTTTGGCAGCAATCTGGAAGTACGCCCAGGTGATACCATTGTGGTGCCTTTGGACGCGGAACGTATGAAACCTCTGACCTTGTGGACCAATGTCAGCCAGATTATCTATCAAATTGGCATTGCTGCGGCGAGTTGGAACGCGGTGGGTATTTTTTAGGTGGCCCGCTCAAGAAAAATTGACGTAGAATGGTTAATCAATGGACAAGCCCGATTTAAAAATTCACAAACTGAGTTCCAAAACGGAGCATCCGGCCTCCCCGGAATTGCCGGACGGTCAGGCAGAAGATCAGCCGTCAGTACGTTATGTTGCCGTACCGGTATCTGATTACGGGCCGGACTATGCCGGGTCTTATGGAGGAGATGACGGCATTGATTTGCTGGCTTTGTGGCGAGTGCTGGTCCACTACAAACGCGTATTATTGAGTGTCTTTTTGTCAGGTATGTTATTGGCCACAGGCTATGCCTTTTTATCAACACCGGTTTATCGTGCCGAACTGGTGATGGCTCCGTCTACAGAGGAAAAAAACGGGGGGCTGTCATCATTGGCGGGACAATTTGGTGGCCTGGCTTCGTTAGCGGGAGTCAATCTGGGCGGTGGTAATGATGCGGACAAGGTGTTGGCGACGTTAAAATCGCGTGTTTTTCTGGTACCGTTTCTACAGCAGGAAAAAATTGTTCCCTTGTTTGCGCGGGGGCTTAGCGGTGAAACACCCAGTACACTGGATGTGTATGAAACCTTCTCGGAAGATGTGCTGGATATCCGCAAAGATAATAAAACGGGGCTGATGACCCTGAGTGTTGAATGGCATGATCCAGTATTGGCCGCTCATTGGGCGAATACACTGGTGGCGCGTCTCAACGAACATCAGCGGCAGGCGGCCATTAAAGAAGCGCAACAGAGTATCGATTATCTCAACCAGCAACTGTCGAAGACCAGTGTGGTGGACATGCAGCAAGCCATCTATCGGCTCATTGAATCACAGACCCGGGCCATTATGCTGGCTAATGTGAAAAAAGAATATGTGATGCAGGTCATAGACCCGGCATTGGCACCAGAAAAAAGGGTACGGCCACAGCGCGGCCTGATTTTGGTGTTGGGAGCAGTGCTCAGTATTATGGCGGGTATTTTCATTATTTTTTTATTGCATGGTTTGAAGACTTTCCGGCAACAGCTTGCGCAAAGTGATGCAACATAAGGCTTTGCCAGAAAGTGTTTCCAGGGTTTGTTGACGTTTTATCACACCTGACGCAACGTCAACCCCAGTTCATCGGCTATTTCGCCCGACTGCGGATTACTGATAACTGCTGTGCTGGCCAGTTCCGGTTTTAAATAAGTCTTTCCCACTCGTTGCAGGTCTTCCAGCGTTACGCTCAAAATACGCTGGCGGTGCTGGTGACGTTGTTCCGGGGTGCGGCCATAAAGCGCGTTGTGAAAGGCATCTTTGGCTTCGCCAGCCGGGGAAGAGGGTTTGTCCAGGCTGCTAATAACGCCAAGAATAGCTTCTTCCACCTGTCGCCATTCGTGTTTTTCCGTCAGTAGCCAATCAATGGCATGATCAAAGTCATTCAATGTTTCTGCCAGTCGTGGATCACGGTAGGAATAGAAGCGGAAGCTGGCACTGTCGGAATCATGGCTGGCACCACCACCATAAGCCCCCCCCTGCTCACGAATCACACGGTGCAAAAATCCGTTGCGTAAAAAACCGCCGAGTACGGCTAAGGCGGCCGCATCGGGATGAGCAACTGGCACTGTTGGGTAGGCTTTGGCGCAAAAATTCACTGATGTGCTGGTGGTCCAAAGCTCTTTCACGGTTTCACGCTTGTTTGACAAGGTAAAAGGTGAGAGGTTTTTTTGTTTTCCTGTGTGCCAAAGAGTGTGGCAGTCTTGTTGTAAGGCATCCAGGTTTTCACTTTCACCGATTAATAAGAACTGGCTGGGACTGCTTTGTAATATGTTATGCAGTGCTGCCATTTTTTCAGCCAGTTGAGACAGTGCGGTTTTGTCGTCAAGACTGTCGTCCAGTTGTTTGATATTGGTGATACCCAGTAAACCGGACAACCGATATTTCAGTGCCGCAGCCGGGCTCATTCCTGAGCCGGCAGCCTGCATAGCCAGCATGTGACCACGACCGGTAATACCTTGTTCGCGACTGGCGCGTAACTGCGCCATGAGTTCACGAATGCGCTCGTGTTCATCAAAACGTGTGCGGTGAAAAATATCACGCATGAGTTCGCTGAATGCGGAGTGATTTCGTGCGAGCGCCTTGCCGGATAAAATGAAATGGCCACTGCTGTTTTGCTCGTTATCAATACCGCCGCGCAACGCCGTATAAGCACCAATACCACCACTTACGCTGCTTTGCACGGCCTGCATGGTGAGATAGTCGCGTTTATCACAACCAAGTTCTGTCAGACAATTGGTGTAATAGGGCAGGATGGCCAGCAGCTCATCATCCATTTCTGGCAGGTCAACAATTAATTGCTGATAAATAAGGCCATTGGTGCCTTGCGTAAAACTATGGGTTGGTCGTCCCTGTATCGTGGTTTTTTTACCAGTGGCGATGTTGAGCTGATGCGGCACATCGCCTAGCCCTACTTTGGGCAGGATACTTTCATCATCTTGTTGGTTTTGGCGTTTTTCGAGTTTTCCGGCGAGTTGTACAACGTCCTGTTTTTCTTTTTCACTGAGACCCGCCTTGATTTTTGCCAGGCGCGCGGCCTCTGCGGCATCACGACGGGCACCCAGTTGCGCATCGGGTTTTAATGTCAGGCGAACCCGATGCGGGTTATCCAGCAGTTGTTCCTGAATCAGACGAGTAATAAATGCCGGGTCTTCAATGTCTGAGCGCAACTGTTTGAGGGCGGGCTCCAGATTAAAGGCTTTCAGGGTGTCGCCATAATGTATGGCAGTGGGTAATGCATCCAGGATCAGTTGCAGCCCGTAAGGATAGGAGTCACCGGTAATTTCACGCTGTTGTAACTCCAGCTGATGCAGCACGGCTTCGACACGTTGCTGTGGAATACCGTCACTGACAACTTTTTCCAGGGTTGAAATGATTAAGTCCTCAACGGCTTGCATGTTGTCCGTATTGCTACCTTCCACACCGCAAATAAAGGTCATTTCCTTATTGGAATTATCCAGGCCACAAAGGGGAGAGGGTGCGGTGCCGAGGTTTGTGGTTTCCAGAGCATGCTGTAGAGGAGATGCGCTGTCTTCCAGTAAGATACCTTCCAATAATTCTGCGGTGAGCGCCGTACGTAAATCGGTGGAAGCGCCTAATAACCAATTCATCACAATGTGTGTTTTGTCGCCATCCTGTTCTGATTCGTCCAGGGCATAAAACTCTTCCACGTTGAGTGGTGCCACAAAACGTTTTTCATCGGGCACAAAAATATGTGCATCTGATCGTTGAAACTGATTCAATACCCGTTCTTCAAATTGTTGCTGCAATTCCACTGCGGGAATGTTGCCATAAGTCATAAAAATGGCATTGGAGGGGTGATAGTGTTTTTTATAAAAAGCCTTGAGCTCGGAATAACGTAAATCGGGGATATCTGCGGGTTCGCCACCACTGTTAAAATGATAGGTATTGGTAGGGAACGTGTATTTCGTCAACGCCTGCCACAGGGTGCTGACGGGAGAACTCATCGCACCTTTCATTTCATTGAAAACCACACCTTTAAATGTCAGCTCGCTGCTGGGGTCGTTCGGTGTTGCAAATTCAATGCGGTGACCTTCCTGGGCAAAATCCAGCTCGTCCAGGTTGGAAAAAAACACGGCATCCAGATACACATCAAGCAGGTTAAAGAAATCCTTGCGGTTTTGGCTGGCAAAGGGATAAGCCGTCCAGTCACTGCTGGTAAACGCATTCATAAAGGTATTGAGTGAACGCCGGATCATCATAAAAAACGGGTCACGTACCGGGTAACGCTGACTGCCGCAAAGGGCTGTGTGTTCAAGGATATGTGCAACGCCGCTTGAGTCGGTCGGTACGGTGCGCAAGCCAACCAGAAAAACATTTTCGCTGTTGTCAGCAGCAAGGTGAAAATGTTTTGCACCGGTATTGATGTGTTCAAATTCATCAATGCTCAGATTCAATGACTCGACGAATTCTCGACGAAGATGGCGAAAGCCAGCGTGGACTGGGATTTCCTGCGAAGTGCTTGCGGATGTGCTCATTAAAAGGTCTCATGGTTGGCGGCTTGTGTCAGTTTGCTGATGCCGCGTGAATAGTTAAAGAACAATGATGGATTGATATTGAGTCGGTAATTTGATCATGTCACAGCTTCAAACCGCTGAGCATTTTTGCATAGGCCTGGAGATACGACCATTCATGTTTGACGAGGATAACGTCCTCCTTAATAGGCATCAGCATGAATAGGTCGTCGATCACGTATTGCATTGAGAGCAGTACGGCGGCACCGGGCACGGCGGCCAATGCTTCTGCCGCAGCTTGTTTGCGGGTGAATTTTTTATCCAGTTTGAGGTCTTTGGCCATTTGTCGTAATTGACTCATTTTCAATACGGTCAATCGTGCGCTTAATGGAATGTGTCGGCCCTTACGGGCAATGCGGGATTTCGCCAGGTCTTCCATAATTTTTCGATCCGGGTCCAGTGGCGAGATGTGCAGAGTCACTGATTGCGGGCGGGCCGCGTAGTGGCCGAAATAAATACCGAATTCGTGACCGCCAAAGCGGGACATCAAGTCCCGGGAAATCAGTCGTGTCGATTTTGGGTTGAATTCTATCAACAGTTTGCGCTCGGTTTTGGTAAGCGGTTCCAGCAGCGTTGTGAACGGTGCCTGTGTGGGTGAAGGAGACGCTTCGTTTTCCCTCTGCCGGCGTTGCTGCGCCAAGTAGGTATCGATCTCCATAAAAACAGGGCGGTTAAAGGCCAGAAAAGTGCTGATGGCATCGGTCTCTTTTTTGTCGATCAGTGCTTTCAGGCTATTAATGCCGCGCTCATCCAGCCCGGTAACGGACAGTTCCCCGGTTAATTTATGGCCATGTTGATGGGGTGGCTTTTGCTGCGATTGCGCGATTGCTGAGGGCTGTGCTGATGCTTTCTGCGGTTTTGGAGGAATGTTTTCTTTGTGCAGGTTTTTGTTTTGCGGTGATCCTATGTGGACCAGCCAGCGTTGCACGGCCAGCAGAACCAGGATTGTGCCCATCACAATTAACAGTGGAACCGGATTCATTGCCTGGTGGTGTTTGTGGTCTGTAAGGTTTGGTATCGCATTGCGGGACACAGTATACCTGTCCGGCTTGCTTGTGCAATGCAGCGCAGTCAGCGGGCTGACACGGGAAAATTTAGCGGCCTTATCAGCTGTGTGAAAAATATACAATAACCATTCAAGCTAGGTGGATGATGGACGATAACGAGGTTGACAGGGTGGTTTTTTATAGGGTTATTTTCTACTGAATCAATAAGTTAAGACGTATTTCTCAAGTATCACTTAGCGAGTGAAAGGAGAAGCAGGGTATGGAAATTAACAATATTCCAATTCCGGTAGTACCTGAAGTGAAGGCTGAGCCTCCTCGTGATGCGCAACTGCAAACAGCGGTGTCTGAAGCTGCCCAGGGTGAGTCAGCGCAAAATAATCCACAGGCTGATACCGGGGGCAGCGGTACCCCAGGGGGTTCACGCGATGAGTCTGCCACCGTGGGGCGTTATGTTGATGAGCGTGTTTGACTTCAGATTAATTCAATATAAGCAGATAGATAGGATGAATAGTTAATCTTTTTTATTAAGGTAATATTTCGCCAGATGTTAATGGATATTCAAAATACACGGTGTCCTTGCGCCGATGCCCGTTACGTTGGGTAATCACCCCTTTCACATGAAAACCATCTTCCAGCATTACCGGTGTTTCACCGGGTTTCAGATATTCCAGCCGACTGCCGTTTTCATCATGCATGTATAAACCAAACAGGACTTCTGATTTGTTGACCAGTACCACGTAGCTGTTGCTTATCAGCGGATACCCCGGGTCCACTACGATAATGTGACCATCCTCGAAAGCAGGTGACATACTGTCGCCAATGACACGTAAAACAAAAGCTTCTGTACCTTCGGAACTGCAACCTGTGTGTGACATTTGCTTTCCTTTAACTGTCTAAGTTTCAATCATTGTGGGTGTAAGTCTGTGCCTGTGCGGCAGTGGTGATATTGCAGGTTTCCATTGTCGTGTCATAAACAATGACTGCTTCGCCTTTTTCCAGTTGCTGCACCACCTGTCGCACTTTTTCTGTCAGCGAGGTTTCGCTACTGCCGTAGTCGGTACCATTGCGGGTGACAAATTCTTCCACCAAGGCTTGTAAGGCATCCGGTGATAATTCCTGATAAGGGATAATCATGCTAGTTTTATAAGGTATTTTTGATCGAAACCAGATTGTTGATATGTCTTTTTGCAAAATAACCAAGAATAGCTTATTACTCAGTGTATGGTTTCCACAAAAGACTGGGTAATTTGTTATGGTCAAGTATAGCGACTGTGCTGGATGGATAGTACCAGGTTGAGCGCATCGGATTATAAAGAATGCGGATACGACAGGTACCCATGGCTGGGGGGCCAATGGACAAAATACACAAAAATTGCCGGTTGATACTGCGCGTTTTGTTGTTACCTGTGTTACCACTGGTTTTATCATTAAATATGCAGCAGGTCATGGCCTTTGAAGGCGATTATGTCTGGGAGGCGCGTTTTGAGACCAGTCTTGCGAAGGCACGATCCGGCCATCAGGCAAAAGACCAATATGCCGTTGGCGATATGTACTTGCGTGGCCGTGGCACGGCAAAAAACGCTGCGAAGGCATTGTATTGGTTTTTACTGGCAGCAGAACAAGGGCATCGCAAAGCTGCCTACAAGGCGGGTTACCTTTATCTGCACAGCGAGGGTCTTTCGCCCGGTGCATCTCCCAAACAGGCATTGCCCTGGATCAGAAAAGCGGCGCTTGCGGGCTATGCCCCGGCTCAGTACGAATTGGGGCGTCTGTTTTTTTCAGGCAAAGTGGTCAGACGCAGTGAGCCACAGGCACTGAAGTGGTTAGGGCGGGCCAGGGCGGCGAATTATGCCCCGGCCCGCAAGGCATTTGATCAAATGGTAAAGCGTTTGGTGAAAACCCAGACCGCTTTTGTTGACCAGAATCGCGCGGCGAAATAACAAATTGCTGACTTCCTGTTTTATTTAAAGATATAGTGTTTTTTCATGTCCTCGGTGATCTTCCAGGTGCAGGACATACCGACTGGAAATTGCACCAGATCACCGCGCTGTATGTTTATTGGTTCTCCTCCGTCAGGGGTGATTACAGCTTTCCCTTCCAGGATGTAACATATTTCATCTGCATCATATGTCCAATCAAAAACGGAAACCTCCTTGTGCCATGTTGCCCAGCTATCGACATGCATAGCATCCAGCTTGGCGGGTGTGACATTGTGTTCGACGGTGATTTGCGACATGGCATGTTTCCGGTGGTGAATGGGTGAGAGTCAATTAAGTCAACGTGGTGGATTATATACATTCAATTTTCAGTCGCAAGGGTTCAGTGGTATCACCAACGCTGTTGATGAACAGGCTTAATCTTTGCTCGCGTGTGCCGATAAATTTCGTGGGTTTTCAGTTTATTAGTAGAGTCTACGCCGTTATGCAGTTGCAAACCCACTGGGGAGCATGGGGCATTACGGCGTAAACCAAACCGGAGCGGGAATGTCCAGCGTTATCGATAACAGCAAACAAAACCAGCGGGCGTTTCCACGCATTGCTGTTACCTGTCCTGTGTTGTATTTATTGCCACCCGCCAAGCGTTGGCAGGTGGCCAAATTGGTGGATTTTTCAGCAACGGGCATTAGCATGGTCTGTGATGACAAGCTGGATGTTGGCACTGAAGTTTCGCTACGAATTAAACCCGGCAGCCAGAAAATCGTACCCGCGCTATCGGCCATAGGCATTGTGATGCGTAGCGAAATCAATGATGAACATCAATATGCGATTTCCTGCAAACTCACCAAAGTGCAACGCTGAAATGTGGCGCCCCGGAGACGATTCGAACGTCCGACCTATCGCTTAGGAGGCGATTGCTCTATCCTGCTGAGCTACCGGGGCAGAGATGATGCCGCTGCAAAAAAGCGTAAATTGGTGGAGCCGAGGAGGATCGAACTCCCGACCTCGTCATTGCGAACGACGCGCTCTCCCAGCTGAGCTACGGCCCCAAACTCCTCAAAATCGCTGGCGCTGAGTGTAGCACCGGCAAGGCAGATATCGCCAGCGCTGTGCTTTATGAAGTGAGCGTGTTTGGCAGGTTCTCAGCTATCTTTATTTTTTGTTGCGTGCTTCATTTTTTCGACAATTGTCTGTATTTCTTCCGGACTGATGTCGGGCGTTGTGGCATCGGGAGATTTTCCGATGGTGTCAATCGTCAGTTTGAGTTGATCGACATATCGTCGGCAATGCACACACATGGCAAGATGCAACCAGTAGCCTATGCGCTTCCACCAGGGCAGGTTGCGATCCAGATAATCACTGGAATGTTCGGTAATGTCTTTGCAACTGGGCATCATTGTCCTTCGTGCTCCTCAATGGCCATTTGGATACGACTTCTGGCTCGATGGAGTAAGACTCTTCCGTTAGACTCGGAAACCTCTAAAATCTTACAAATTGCCTCCATACTTAATCCTTGCATGTCTCGAAGTGTGAGGGCTGCACGTTGCAGCGGTGGTAGTATCGCCAGTGCATTGCTGATGCAACGGCGTAATTCTGCACTGGCGAGCAGGGCATCAGGTGTGTCAGCATGCCACATGATCGGTGGGCTGGCCCAGTGCGTATTGGGTTTGAGGCGTGCCGGGTCAACAACAGGGTTTTCCTCAAGGGATTCATCCAGGCTTACTGTGCGGGATTCATGACGTAAACGGCTTTTGGCGGTGTTGCTGACAATACGCAGAATCCAGGTTTTCAGGCTGGAACGGCGCTCAAATTTGGGCAGGGCGCGCAGCACAGCAACCCAGGCTTCCTGTGCGACCTCGTCGGCAATGGCTTCGCCCACAATGGCGCGAGCCAAATGCACCATAAGCCCGTGATAGGCTGCGACAATCTGGGCATAGCTTGTTTCATCATTAGCCAGAAGCCTGGGAATCAGCTCATCATCACTGGGAAGCGTGGGGTGTGCCACTGGGTTACCTTTATAATTGTTGGGTTTTGTGTGTAACGACAGGCTGGAAGTCGAGTCGAGGAAGTGCATTCTGCCAATTTGTCAGAGTTCCAGCAAGCCGCAGATAAGACACGGGCTCATGAAATTGGTTCTTGCGACCTTGTGTTCTATCATCCACACATACAAATTGAATTATTGCGTGTTCGGCCGGCCTGCCATGAAATGGCCGCACAGTAAAATACAGCAATAAGACGACTGCCAGGCAGTTACAGGAGATAATCAGAAGCATGTTAGAAACATTACCTTTATTGGAAAAAACCACTTTTCCTGCATTGCAGCGCGCAACGGTGTCTACACTGCAAGTGAATCTTGGCTATTTATGCAACCAGCAGTGTTTGCATTGTCATGTGAATGCCGGTCCCAAGCGGACTGAAATAATGAGCGCAGATAATATTCAGAGTGTGATTGATTATCTTGATGCATCTAATGTGAAGTTGCTGGATCTCACTGGAGGAGCTCCCGAACTTAATCCTCATTTTCGAGAATTGGTTAAAGCAGCGCGAACCAGAGATGTGGCGGTGATTGATCGCTGCAATCTCACCATTTTGGACGAACCAGGGCAGGAAGACCTGGCTGAGTTTTTGGCTGAACACGGTGTGCAGGTGACAGCATCGTTACCTTGTTATCAAAAAGAAAATGTGGATGGTCAGCGGGGCAAGGGGGTTTTTGAAAAAAGTATCGCCGGATTAAAAAAACTGAACCGGCTGGGTTATGGGCAGGCAAATAATCATCTGGATTTGAATTTGGTCTATAATCCCACGGGGCCATTTCTGCCACCGCCGCAGGATGCATTGGAAGCCGATTACAAACAGAAACTTTTCAAAGAACATGGCATTGTTTTTACACAATTGTTGACGCTGGCCAATATGCCCATTCAACGGTTTGGCAGCAGCCTGATTTCAACCGGGAAATTTCATGATTACATGGCGCTTCTGCAAACCGCCCACAAAGATGAAAATTTGCACACTGTGATGTGTCGCAGTCTCATCAGCGTTGATTGGCGGGGGTATCTTTATGACTGTGATTTCAATCAAATGCTGGATTTGCCCATGCAACTGGCACCGATAAAAAGACCGCATTTACGTGACGTATTGAATCAGGATGTGTCGGGTGCATCCATAGTGGTGCGTGGTCATTGTTATGGCTGTACAGCTGGGCAGGGCAGCAGCTGTGGCGGTGCATTAAGTTAAACCTGATGCGTATTTCGATTATTATCCCTGTTTTGAATGAAGCCGAAGTGTTGGCAGCTAATTTGCAAAAATTACAGATTCTGCGCACACAAGGCCATGAAATTATTGTGGTTGATGGTGGCAGTAAGGATGACAGTCAGTGTCTTGCAAAACTTCAGGTAGATCATCTGCTGGTTTCAACGCGTGGGCGCGCATTGCAAATGAATAAAGGTGCGGAAATGGCAAGCGGTGATGTACTTTTATTCCTGCATGTTGATACGACTTTGCCGGGCAATGGTATTGCTGCAATCATTGACAAGATCAAGCCCGGTCAGGAAGTTTGGGGGCGTTTTGACGTGTGTCTGTCAGGTAACCGGCGATTTTTCCGGGTGATTGAAACCATGATGAATTGGCGGTCCCGGGTGTCGGGTATCGCCACAGGTGATCAAGCCATATTCATTACACGTCATTTATTTCAGCGTATGCAGGGTTTTGCAGATATTCCATTGATGGAAGATGTGGAATTATGTCGGCGACTGAAGAAAATTCAGTCACCGGTCTGTCTTTCACAGCGGGTGATTACCTCAAGCCGGCGCTGGGAATTGGGCGGGGTTTTTAAAACCATCTGGCTGATGTGGCGCTTGCGATTGGCCTATTGGCTTGGTGTTGATCCGAGCACGCTTGCGCGTCAATACCGCTAGTGCAATATCCTCACGCGCGGATTCTGGTTTTTTGCAAAGCGCCTCAGACCGGAAAAGTAAAAACACGCCTGGCAAAAGATATTGGGGAAACGGCGGCAAAAGCAGTGCATGAATACCTTGCATGGCATTGTTTGCAACAGATGTCGGGTTTTGCCGTTGCGCCAGTGGAGCTTTGGTGTGCGCCGGATATGGACCATGACTTTTTTAACCATTGCCATACAGAGCTGGGTATTCCGCTCAAACAGCAAGTCGGTAATGATCTGGGGCAGCGCATGCAACATGCCATCAATGAAACGTTGCGCAACCATGCGCCGGTTGTATTGATTGGCACGGATTGTCCAGCATTAACTGCTGATTATTTACAGTCGGCCTGCGTAGTTGCCAGCCAAAATAAAACCGTTATTGTTCCCGCAGAGGATGGTGGTTATGTACTTTTAGGCATGAATAAATTACAGCCGGAATTATTTGTTGATATGCCCTGGGGAACATCACAGGTTTATGCGGAAACAGTGACACGGGTAACGGGTGAGGTTGAAACATTAAGGCCGTTGTGGGACATCGATTATATTACGGATTTACGACGGTTATATGCGACCGGTGACATACCGTTGGGAGAGCCGTTTCAGACATATCTGGAAACGCTGGGGTTGTCGTGATATCTTCCTAACGCGCCAGACTTTTACGTGCCAGTCGTTGTAATTCAATAACAAACCGTTCAATTGTCCGGCGTTGTATTTTATCGAGACGTTCAAAGCTTCCACCGATATGCAAGCTATTGTTTATTTCAAAATAATTGGAATGGCATACTTTAAAAGTACAACAAATTTTCCGTTTATCAGGCAAATAAATGGAACACTGTGCTTCCTCTGTGTAGTTTGATAAATCAAGCTCTCTTTTTTTTGCGAAGCGCACACACATGCCACCGGCTGATATATCACTTAATTCCCCGGTAAATGATTTACCATCATTGGTTTTAATTTCCACAGTGACTTCTTTCGCAGCACTAACGGGAACACGAAACGCATTACGACGTTGTAAATAACGAATGCTTTTCGGGAAATCAATGATGTAAAACGCCATATTTTTTTCTGAATCTGATTGCTTCAGGTTGACCGTAAAACTGACTTCAACACCCTCATACATGGTGCGCAAAGTAAGTCTGCCGATTTTCAGGAATAGTGCGTGACCTTCTGGTGGATGCAGACCATCGATAGTGATGGTGGAATTCTGAAGATCGATTGAAAGCAGTGCGGTATTAAAAAAACGATTGGAGCCAGGTAGTGTGGCGGTGATGATGGCATGCTTTTCCATTAAAGGGCGCAGTACCATTGAAATTCTTGCCGTTGAGGTAATGGTCTCATGTTGTTGAGTATAGTCAGTGTCTGCCATAGCATTATGTACCGGGGAGCGGTCTACCATGTTTGCAACTTATAACATAGTCCAGGCAGGCTCAGGCAACGGCAATAGACTGGCCTTGCGGCTTATCCTGTGGTTGCCCGGTTTTATTGTAGATATTTGATGCGGGTTGATCAATGTTACCCCGTAAAATGTTGAGCGCATGTTTCAGGTTGATTGAAGAAGCGTTTAATATCCGATTATTGATTTTGTTTTGCAGATTACATTGTTTTAGTGTTTCCTGAAATTGATTCCAGAGTGTTTCCAGGCAAGATTTTTCTTCGCCCTCCGGCATGCGTTGAATAAATGCGGTGAATGTCGATTTTGACAATACGCCGCCCACTGTTTTTTCAACGGTACTCAGCAGAGGTTGTATTTTTTCGAGAGTCTTAACCTGTTGATGTTTTTTTTGTGTGGTTTCTTCAAACCGGATTAGATTATTACTTGTTAATGCCTGATGTTCCTGTTTCAGGATTGTAAGCATTTTCAGCAAGTGAATGTGTTGTTGATCCAAAACCGTTTTCAGGTTATGAATGTCGCCAGTAAAATAACTTGTGGTCTTTTTCATTTTTATGCTTCGTATTAAATGTTAATTGGGCTACTTGTATGATGTATTTATGCAACAAACATCATTTCAAACGCAATAAGTTTTTCTGCAACACGTTGAGCATCAATATCATATCGGCCAGCATCAATCTCCAGCTTCAGGTCTTCGACACGTTCACTGTCAAAGTCGTTTTGCTCATTAATGGCTTTTTCAATCATGCGTAATTCTTCTGATTGCCGGGTCAGGGTGATTTTGTCAATTGAAGCAGGCGTAATGGTTGTTTGTGTGCGTTCTGATCTCTGGTTTTTATCACCAATGGTATTGTTCGACGCAGCTTTGCTGTTATCGACTTTATTGCTGGACAGTGGTGTCTTCGTAATGCCTGTAATTTCGGCAGCCATGCCATTCTCCTCTGCTTTCTACGTTAATTTATCGGCCTTTTTGGCAAATTCTTTATCTGTGTCCCAGTGCTAATCATTGTATGATTCAGGTCACATTTGTATATTCACTGTGCCGGGTCTTGTGACAATACCTTGAACAATACGTTTCGACTGGCTGTTGCGCACGGAAACCAGCTCACCTCGTGCGGCATCTTTTAATGCTTCACCTTTTCCTTTGACTTTCAATGTGCCAATGGTGACTTCTATAGTGACTTTTTCTCCACGACGTACAAGAAAAGCCGCCTTGACCCGCTTGGGGGTGATGGCCTGTCCGGCAGAAAGGTTTTGGGTGAGAATTTTACCAACCACTGATTCTGTTTTTGTGAAATAACCACTGCGGAGCTGACTGAGTTCCTGGCGCACGAATATGATATCCGTGACAGCAATTTCTCTGCCGCGGAGCAGTGGTTGTGCGGCAGCAATGACTTCTGTGAATATTTTAATGTGTGCGGGTACATAAACCGTCCAGGGTTTTGGTCCTGCACAACGCAAGCCAACCGTCAGTTTTCCTTGCAGTTTTGCGCCTGCTGCAAGAAAGGCTGTCGGTGATTTTTGACACGTTGCGAGTTTTAGACGGCGGTCAATACGACCCACGCTGATTTCGATATCCTGTTCGGCACGTTTTGTCGTTTGAATGTGCAAAAAATCCAGTACAGTTTGGCGAAGAGTTTCCGTCGTTTGATTACCTGCGACAACGGGGGGCACCAGGAGCAGGAGCCCGCTGATCAGGAAAATATTTACCCGTACGCCAAGCCAGCTGGTGAGGGTGTGAATGTTGTGAACAGGCTGGGCCATGGTCTTTCCTGTGGTAAATTGCCGTTTTCTGGCCATTTTTGGCCGGGTCATTCATACGCATATTTCTATGTCGCATAACGTGCATTTCCTATCTGTACACCCTATCGTCAAAAAAATGGCCAACTTTAGGCTTTATTTCGTAAATTATTGAAATTTCTGTCAATTGATTTTTTGACGCTGTGTTTATAAGGTTCTCAGCGCGTGTTTCACTTGGCCTTTCGTATTGTGTTCCATTCCTGGGCCGTTTCATCATGAAAATTGTCAGCGAGAAAACCCTGTTGTGGTTGAGCAATACCTGTGCCAACACATAGAAGGATATTTCTGTGTCGGCGTCTTCAGAAAGCACGATGGCTTGTCGATAAGTGGGCATCTTGGCATTTTTGGAAAAATCTGATGCAGGAGTATTCTTATGGCTGGAATCCTTGACGGTGTTGACCAACGAACGCAGTTGGTGGGCGAAAACCGCCTGGAGTTATTGTTATTTCGTTTAAAAGGCCCGCAGATGTACGGGATAAATGTATTCAAAGTGCAGGAAGTGATTCGATGCCCGGCATTAACACATGTGCCAAATTCCAATAGCGTGGTAAAAGGTATTGCCAATATGCGTGGCCGTACTATTCCTGTGCTTGATTTGAGTCTTGCACTGAGTGGCCCGGCAACCCCGGCGACTGAAGATTCCTTTGTTATTATTGCGGATTATAATCGTACAACCCAGGGTTTTTTGGTTGACAGCGTTGAGCGTATTGTGAATATGAATTGGGAAGAAATTCTGGCACCACCAAAAGGGTCGGGAGCTAACAGTTATATGACGGCAGTGACGCGCGTTGATCAAAAGCTGGTTGAAATTATCGATGTTGAGAAAGTTTTATCCGAAGTGGTCGGCGTGACCGAAAAAATATCGGATAACATCATTGATGATAATCACATAAAGGCGGGTGCGAATATTTTAGTGGCAGATGACTCTAATGTCGCCAGAAGACAGATTAAACGCACATTGGATCAATTAGGCATAGAGTCCACGCTGGTAAAAGACGGGCAGGAAGCCCTGGATACTTTATTAGACTGGGCAGATAAAGACCCGGATATTGCCAAGCATCTGACAATGGTTATTTCCGATGTTGAAATGCCAAACATGGATGGTTACACACTGACGACAGAAATTCGTAGAGAACCGCGATTAAAAGATCTTTTTGTTATCTTGCATACATCATTAAGTGGTGTATTTAATCAGAGCATGGTTGAAAAAGTCGGTGCTAATAAATTTATTGCCAAATTTGATGCTGATGAATTAGCGAGCGCTGTGTTGGAAGCTATTACCAAACAAGATGAACTTCAATCCTGAATCAGCGTGGTTTATAAAAAATAACCAATGAGACAGACGGGTGACTAGTACAATAACAACAGAGGATTATCAGTCTTTCAGGAAATTTCTGGAAGATGCCTGTGGTATTGTTCTGGGTGATAATAAACAGTATTTAGTAACCAGTCGGTTAACGAAACTTATTTCTGACAATGAGATTGATTCATTCAGTACATTAATGAAACGGATGAAAGTTGACGGGAGGCTGCGTCATCACATTATGGATGCGATGACGACCAACGAAACGTCCTGGTTTCGGGATATATATCCTTTCGATATTCTGAAAGAAAAATTACTGCCTGAATTAATAAAAACAGAATCACGGACAATACGTATTTGGTCGGCTGCATGCTCAACCGGTCAGGAACCTTATTCGCTAAGTATGATGGTACAGGAGTACTTACAGTCCAAGCCCGGCAGTTTATCGACGAATGCAGTACAGATCATTGGTACCGATATTTCCCCTTCTGTTTTAGCCATTGCAAAATCAGGTGTGTATGAAGGTGTTGCAGTTTCCCGTGGTTTACCGCAAGAAAGAAAGGCCCGGTTTTTTCGGGAAACCAGCGCAGGCTGGGAAGTCAGTGCGGATATTAAAAAACGTGTGAGTTTTCGTGAATTGAATCTTATGCAAAATTATACATTGCTTGGCCGTTTCGACATTATTTATTGTCGAAATGTGTTGATTTACTTTTCCATAGAGTTGAAGCGGGATATCCTGGCGCGTATGGCAAAATGCCTCAATCCTGGTGGGTTTTTAGTGCTGGGTGGTTCGGAGTCTATCACCAATTATTCTGATGAGTTTGACCTGATCCGCTGGCGTAATGGCGTTATTTATCAATTAAAATCCTGATTTTATAATCTTCACCCTCATGAAATTTGGTGGAACCGCTACGCTTGTTCCATCCTACGATTTTATTCTGTATTGAATAGAATGAAACAAAAAATTGATAAACACCCCCAATTCCCTGTACCCAGGTAGGGTGGAACAAGCGCAGCGGTTCCACCGCCATGACTTTACATACACCCTATAAGGCACTCACGAAGGCTGTTCCTGCGGGTGATTTTGCCGCCAATCGGTGCCGTATTGCCGCTTTTTGATCTAAAGCGGTTTCAAAATTCTTTCCCAGAAACGTGTAACTCTTTGTATTTTAATTGAAAGAAATATTATGGCACGCGCTTTGCTCTGTTCTTGGCGAGAATCAATAAACCACAACGGAGTAACACATGCAGTTTGGTTTGGATAAGTTTTTTGGTATCAGCCAGCAGGCGTTGAAGATTCATTCACGTCGTGCGGAAGTGTTGGCCGGAAACCTGGCCAATGCAGATACTCCGGGATACAAGGCGCGCGACATTGATTTTAAGGCAGCATTGCAACAGCTTAAAAGTGGTATGGGTGATGTCACACTGCGTACAACCAATCCGAATCACATAAACTCTGCGGGTACATCACCGGGCCGTATCGATGACGTGTTGGGCGAAATGAAATATCGCATACCGGGCCAGCCATCGCTGGATGGTAATACGGTTGACTCACTAAAGGAGAAAGCCGCATTCATGGAAAATGCATTGCTGTATCAGACAAACCTGCAATTTTTGGGTGGCAAGATCAAGCATTTAAAATCGGCCCTGAAAGGCGAATGATTATTTAACACAACATGTTTAGTACGCTGTATTTGATATAACGAAAGGTTAAAAAATGTCGCTGTTTAATATTCTTGATATTGCCGGTTCCGGTATGAGCGCACAGGCACTGCGTTTGAACACCACGGCCAGCAATTTGGCCAATGCGGAAAGTGTCAGTAGTACTGGTGCGGATGTTTATCGGGCACGTCAGCCGGTATTTTCAGCGGTGATGAAGGCACTGGGTGAGTCACCCGCAGGTGTTGGTGTGCAGGTGAATGGTATTGTGGAAAGCCAGGCACCTGTGCGTAAACAATATGAACCGGGACATCCCATGGCAAATGGTGATGGTTATATTTTTCTACCCAATGTCAGCATGGTGGAAGAAATGGCCAATATGATTTCTGCTTCACGTTCGTACCAAACTAATTCTGAAGTGGCAAAAACAACGAAGCAGTTATTTATGCGGACGCTGAGCCTGGGCCAGTAGCGTAAAAATATATTAGGAAAACATCATGGCACATATTGATAACAATTTAAACACGGCCATTAATGAACTGGGTCTGGGCACATCAACAAAAAAACCCAAAAAATCACCTGATCAATTAGGGCAGGCAGAATTTTTGAACTTGATGATTACACAATTGAAAAATCAGGACCCTTTTGCACCAATGGAGAATGGTGATTTTATCTCACAGATGGCGCAGTTCAGCAGTGTTACCGGGCTGGCCGAATTGCAACAGTCTTTTGACAAGCTGGCAACTTCATTGCAGTCGAATCAAGCCTTGCAAGCATCCAGCCTGGTGGGGCGTACCGTGCTGGTGCCATCGGCCACAGGTACCTTATCTTCTGGTGGAAGTATCCGTGGTGCGCTTGAACTATCAGCATCCAGTGGTGCAGTGGGTGTCACTATCACGGATTCTTCCGGGCAGGTGATACGGCGGCTGGAGCTGGGGCCGCAATCTGCCGGTGGCGTGTATTTCAACTGGGATGGTCTTGCTGATAATGGTCAACCCGCGCCAGAAGGTCGTTATTTTGTGAGTGCAAATGCCGAGATTAATGGCAGCACCGTAGCACTTGAAACATTGATGAGTGCGTCGGTGGATAGCGTCACCCTCGGTCAGGGCGGGCAGGGGCTACGGCTTAATTTAACAGATGGAAATGTTGTGGATTTTTCCAGTGTGCGAGAAATTCAATAGCGGTGACACATCTGAAACTCGATGAGTTTCACTGTGACTGATTACTGCATTTTTTAAACAGATAAAACTGTACGGGTAAGGAGAAACGTTATGCCATTTCGTATTGCTTTAAGTGGATTGAACGCAGCACAAACTGATCTTTCGGTCACAGGTAACAATATTGCCAATGCCAGTACTGCCGGCTTTAAAGGTGCGCGTACCGAATTTTCAGATGTGTACGCCGTTGCTTTTGAAGGTATCAGCAGCCTGGCCACGGGTAATGGTGTCGGGGTAACCGGCATTACACAGAATTTTTCGCAGGGGAATATTGATTTTACTGAACGTAATCTGGATCTTGCCGTCAGTGGTCAGGGGTTTTTTGTGGTAAATGATGCATCCGGACAGTCTTTCACCCGTGCCGGGGCATTTAATGTTGACCGTGATGGCTATATTGTGAATCAGTCTGCACAAAGATTACAGGTGTTTCCTGCCATTACCGGAGGAGGATTTAATACCGGTGTTTTAAGTGACGTGCAATTATCCACATCAGATGGTCCTCCCCAGGCAACATCATCAATAACGGCAACATTGAATTTGAGTTCATCTGATTCAGTTCCATCCACAGTGCCTTTTGATCCTGCGGACCCCACCAGTTTTAATAATTCCACTTCCACGGTGATTTATGATTCTTTGGGTTCACCCCACACTTCCACGTTGTATTATGTGAAGTCTACAGTGGCGAATCAGTGGGATACCTATCAATACATTGATGGCAACGTGGTTGCCAGTGGTGGTGCTTCGCCAGTCAGTATCACTTTTAATTCCGATGGTACGCTTTCAGGACCAGCGAATATTGCTTATGACGCCGTACCTTCCGGTACGGGTGCATTGCCGATTCAGGTCGGTGTTAATTACAGCAATACCACTCAGTTTGGCAGCGCATTTGCGGTGAACGGTTTATCACAGGATGGTTTTTCGACAGGGCGTTTGAGTGGTATCGATATCGATGACGAAGGTGTGATTTTTGCCCGCTTTACCAATGGTCAATCGAACGCCCTGGGCAAAGTTGCCCTGGCCGGGTTTCCGAATGTGGGTGGGTTACGTCAACAGGGTAATACCGCCTGGGCTCAAAGCTTTGAATCCGGTGATGTGATTCTGGGTGAAGCCAATACCGCCAGTTTTGGTCTGGTTCAATCGGGTGCGCTGGAGGCTTCCAATGTTGATATTGCCGCCAGCCTGGTGAATCTGATCACGGCGCAACGAAACTTTCAGGCCAATGCACAGGTGATCAGCGCGGCTGATACCGTGACGCAAACCATCATCAATATCTAGTTAGCTGTTGCTGAGTATTAGCCATAGGAAATAACCATGGATCGTATGCTTTATGTTGCAATGTCCGGTGCCAGGCAAACCATGCTGGCACAAACGGCAAACAGCCATAATATGGCCAATGCCAACACAGATGGGTTCCGTGCTGATTTGGCAGCATTCCGCAGCATGCCGGTTTATGGAGCGGGCGAGGCGACACGAGTGTACGCGATGACAGAAAGTGTGGGTATTGATACCAGTAGTGGCACGATAAATCCTACGGGACGTGAGTTGGATATTGCGGTTAAAGGTGAAGGCTGGATTGCAGCACAAGCCCCGGATGGCAGCGAAGTTTATACCCGCACTGGCAGTTTGCGTATTGGGGATGGCGGCATTCTTCAAACAGCTTCAGGGCTTGCCGTGCTGGGTAATGGTGGGCCTGTTGCCATACCGCCATCAGACAAAATTGAAATTGGTACTGATGGCACAGTGTCGATTCTGGGTATCGGCCAAGCCCCTAATGCGTTGACAGTACTGGATCGTATCAAGCTGGTAAAAATTGATGGTGCATCGTTAGTGAAAGGTGAAGACGGTTTGTTAAGAACCCGGGATGGCAATGGTGCAGCACCGGATGCCACCGTGAACATTATTTCGGGTGCGCTGGAAACCAGTAATGTCAATACTGTGGAAGCTATGGTGAATCTGATCAGTCTGGCGCGGCAATACGAAACACAAGTGAAAATGATGAAGACGGCTGAAGAGGCAGACCAGGCGGCAACACAGTTATTAAGCCTGTCAAACTGATCATAAAAAATGCCAATTGAGGAGTACATAACATGAATTCTGCATTATGGGTGGCAAAAACGGGACTGGATGCACAGCAAACCCGGTTATCAGTGATATCCAATAATCTGGCCAATGCCAATACCATGGGCTTCAAAAGCGGTCGGGCGGTTTTTGAGGATTTGTTGTATCAGAATGTACGTCAGGTTGGTGCGCAATCTTCAGAAGGTACACAGCTGCCATCCGGTTTAATGATTGGTACGGGTGTGCGCACTGTTGCTACAGAGAAAAGCCATGCTCAGGGAAATCTGGTGCAAACAGAAGGTTCACTGGATCTGGCTATTCAGGGGCGTGGATTTTTTCAGGTATTACGTCCCGATGGTTCATTAGCCTATACCCGCGATGGCTCCTTTCAATTGAGTGCAACCGGTGAAATTGTTACCGCAGGTGGTTATCTTGTACAGCCCGCAATTACGGTTCCGACTGATGCACAAAGTGTCACTATTGGTTCAGATGGTATTGTTTCTGTTACTACGCCTGGGTCTGGGACACCAACACAGATCGGCAATATTCAGTTAGCCGATTTTGCCAACCCTACCGGTTTGCAGCCCATTGGCGAAAACCAGTTTCGTGAAAGTGGCGCAAGTGGTTCACCCACCACAGGTACTCCAGGGCTCAGCAGTATTGGTTCTCTGGTGCAGGGTGCATTGGAGTCATCAAATGTGAACTCTGTCAAAGAGCTTGTTTCGCTGATTGAAACACAGCGTGCCTATGAAATGAACTCAAAAGCAATATCAACAGCAGACCAGATGTTGCAATACTTGAATAACAACCTGTGATGAATGTCATGAAAAAATGTAATTTTCGTTTTTTATGTCTTGTTGTCGTGCTGTTATTGGTCTCGGCTTGTAGCACGACACATCAAGCGGTTTCTGATCCGGAATATGCTCCTGTCCGACCAGTAAATGCACAACCATTACCCGTCAGCGATGGTGCAATTTATAAAGCCGGATTTTCCCTGGCGCTATTTGAAGATACAAAAGCACATCGTGTTGGTGACATTATTACGGTGATATTACAAGAAAAAACCAATGCCAGTAAAAAAGCCAGCACGAACACTGCAAAAGATGCTGCTGTCACTATTGCCGCGCCCACATTATTTGGCCGGGGGGTCTCATATGGGGGCGATGCCGTTCTCAGTGCGACCATTGATGCGGAACGTGATTTTCAAGGGGAGGGTGACAGTACACAAAGCAACAGTCTGTCGGGTGAGATTACTGTCACGGTTGCCGAGGTATATGTGAATGGCAATATGTTGATTCGTGGTGAAAAGTTACTGACTCTGAATCAGGGGTCGGAGCATGTGCGTATTTCCGGGATTATTCGCCCGATTGATATCACCCCCTCAAATACAGTGCTTTCTTCACAAGTGGCTAATGCAAAGATTATTTATGGTGGGCAGGGTGTGTTGGCCGATGCGAATACCAAGGGTTGGTTGCAACGTATTTTTGATAGTAACTGGTGGCCTTTCTGATCAAATGACTTTTTGAAAGGCCTGTAACATCTTTTAAATGAAAAAAACAGCGAAATGATTATGCAACAAGTCTGTGTAGGATTGTCAATCTGGGCTTCTAAAAAATACAGCATTACGCTGTTGTTTTTAATATGTATTGTCTTACCCGTCAATGCGTATGCGGAGCGCTTGAAAGATATTACTTCGATAGCCGGTGTGCGTAGCAATCAATTGGTGGGTTATGGTCTGGTGGTCGGGCTGGATGGTACGGGAGATCAAACCAGTCAGGCACCCTATGCGGTGCAAAGCCTGAAAAGCATGCTGTCACAATTTGGCATTACCGTGCCTGCGGGCGTGAATCCAAAACTTAAAAATGTTGCAGCGGTTTCGCTGCATGCAGAATTACCCCCTTTTGCAAAGCCGGGTTTGTCCATTGATGTCACTGTATCTTCCATTGCAAACTCCAAAAGCCTGAGAGGCGGCACTTTGTTAATGGCACCGCTTAAAGGAGCGGACGGGAAAATTTATGCCATTGCACAAGGTAATGTTGTTGTGGGTGGTTTTGGTGTGGGTGCCGATGGTTCCAGTATCACCGTCAATATTCCCAGTGTGGGCAGAATTGCCAATGGTGCAACGGTCGAGCGTAGCGTTACCACGGCTTTTTTACAGGGTAATTCGTTGACGCTGAATCTTCACGCTCCGGATTTTACCACGGCAAATCGCGTTGCCCTTATCATCAACAAAAACATTGGTGATGGAACGGCACAAGCCATTGATGCTATCTCCATCAAGGTGAATGCACCGCGTGACCCGGCAAAAAGAGTTGCCTTTATGTCTTTGCTGGAGCAATTTGAAGTGACACCCGGAGAGGCTGCGGCAAAAATTGTGGTCAATTCAAGGACGGGTACGATTATTATCGGCCAGCATGTCAGAGTGATGCCTGCGGCAATTACGCACGGTAGCCTGACGGTGACCATTGCTGCCCGGCCGGAAGTCAGTCAGCCTGCACCCTTATCGGAAGGTGAAACCGTGGTGGTGCCCCGAACGGATATTGCCGTGAGCGAAGAAGCCAAGCCCATGTTTTTATTTCAGCCGGGTGTATCACTCAATGATATTGTACAGGCCATTAATGAAGTAGGTGCAACCCCGAGTGATTTGATTGCCATTCTGGAAGCACTGAAAGAGTCAGGGGCACTACGTGCAAACCTGTTGGTTATCTGAATGTTGGATGATGTATTGACATTGTCATGACAATTCCTTTACAGACAGCACCTGTTTATACAGATATTCAAGCGCTGAATAAATTGAAGTATACCTCTGATGAAAATTCACCGGAAACCCTGCGCCTTGTTGCTGAGCAGTTTGAAGCGATATTTTTACAAATGATGCTAAAAAGTGCGCAGGGTGAAAACAGTGAAGATGGTTTATTTGATGATCAGCAAACGGAGTTTTATCAGGATTGGCATGACAAACAACTGGCAATTAATCTTGCAGCAGGAAAAGGTATTGGTATTGCCGATATGCTGGTCAAACAATTGCAAACAAGTGGTGCCAGTGAACAGAAAATTGAGAAAACTAAACAATCGTTTTCTGTTGATCCTATTATTCGCCAGGCACCCGCTGCGGTTGCGCCGCTATCTGCACAAAAAATATCTGCGCCCGTGGTGTCGTTACCCGCAGCGTCGTTATCAAAAGTATCAATGAATACACCCCAGGAATTTGTCCAGCATCTGTGGCCCCATGCTAAAGCCGCGTCAGAAAAACTGGGAGTGGCACCAGAAGTCATTTTAGCGCAAGCCGCACTGGAAACGGGCTGGGGGAAAAAAGTGAATAAACGCGCATCGGGTGAAAGCAGTTACAATCTGTTTAACATTAAGGCTGATGGGCGCTGGCAGGGTGAAAGTGTGTCGGTTGCCACTTTGGAATTCCGGCAGGGTGTGGCAGTGCGGGAAACAGCAAAATTCCGGGCGTATGCTTCTTATGAAGAAAGTTTTGCAGACTTTGTTGCTTTTATAAAAACCGGTCCACGTTATCAATCCGCGTTGGCTGTTGCTGGTGATGCACAGTCATTCACCCGGGAGTTATCGGCGGCGGGTTATGCTACCGATCCGGAATATGCAACTAAAATCATGCGTATAGCAACAGGTGAGCCGTTACGGAAGGCATTGGAACTGATTAAGATTTAAACGAATCAGACGATAAATTTATCAGGTATAGCGCAAAAAATTGCACCTGCCCTGACTACCAGTGGAATTGACACCATGGCAAATACAGGCAACATGTTGAGTACCGCCGTTTCCGGGCTTCAGGCTTTTCAACGAAATCTGGTGACCATCGGAAATAATATCAGTAATGTTAATACCGAAGGCTATAGTCGGCAGTCGGTGGAGCTTTCTGCGCGCGCGCCTAATGCAGCCAGTGGTGGTTTTATTGGTACCGGGGTTGATGTTACCGCGATTCGACGTGTTTATGATCAGTTTCTGGTTGATCAGGTTGTTTCCCGAAATTCTGCCTTTAATCAGCTTGATACGTTACAGACCATGGCGTCCGGTATTGATGAGCTGTTAGCCAATGATGATGTGGGTTTGAATCCGGCTGTGCAGAAATTTTTTAATGCCATGCAGGATGTGGCCAATAACCCGACATCCATTCCGGCACGTCAGGTGCTGATTTCAGAAGCGGTGACATTGAGTGAGCGCTTTCAGTCGTTTGATCAACGCTTTGAGAGTTTAAATGACTCTGTTAACAACCAGCTGACAGTGACAACGGCGGAAGTCAGTAGTATTGCTTCTTCTATTGCCGAGTTGAATAAAAATATTGTTTTGCAAAGAAGCCTGGCGGGAGGCCAGTCTCCCAATAGCTTATTGGATCAGCGTGACCGTCTTGTCAACCAGCTGTCTGAGCTGGTATCTGTCAATACCAATGAAACCAGTGATGGTTCCCTCAGTGTATTTATTGGTAACGGGCAAACACTGGTGCTGGGTGGTGAGGCTCGCACCTTATCGACGACGCCCAATGAATTTGATTTAAGCCGCTTGGATGTGAGTTTTGATACGGGCACCGTCAGTTTTTCCATTAACGGGCAATTGAATGGCGGAAAAATTGGCGGGCTATTGGCTTTTCGAGAGAATGTACTGGACCCGGTGCAGGATTCCATGGGCCGCATTGCCATTGGTTTGACTTCAAGCATTAATGTCCAGCATCAATTAGGTGATGATATTAATGGAAACCCTGGTGGTCTGTTTTTTAATGACATTATTTCCACCAGCCCGGAGGTGCTTGCCAGTACCGGGAACAATCCCGCCAGCGGTACGGTGAGTGTGGCGATTAATGACAGCAACCTGATTCAGGCCAGTGAGTATCGTCTGAATTATGATGGCGCAACATTTTCGTTGACACGACTGAGTGATAATGCAGTTGTTGACAGTGGCTTCACCGTAACCGATTTTCCACGCACGGTGGCTTCCGATGGTATTACCCTGAGTCTGGCAGGTGGTGTTTCTGCGGGTGACAGCTTTTTGATTCGTCCTGTCAGAAACGGGGCGGGTGACATCGGTGTTGCCATTTCCTCTGCCGCAGAGTTTGCCGGTGCCGCATCAGGAAATGCACTGGGTGATAACAGCAACGCGCTGGCATTGGCCGCTCTGCAAGCACAGAAGGTGCTGGGTGGCAGCACAGAAAGTTTCCAGTCAGCCTATGCCAAACTGGTGTCAGAAGTGGGTGTGGGTACACGCGAAGCCAAGGTTAATGCTAACGCGCAGCGTGCATTACTGGACCGTGCTGTTGAATCACAACAAGCAGTATCCGGTGTCAATCTTGATGAGGAAGCCGCGAATTTGTTGAAATTCCAGCAGGCTTATCAGGCTGCTGCACAGGTGATTCGTATATCGGACGATATTTTCCAGACTTTGCTCAGTGTTACCGGGCGTTAATGATAGCGCTTACCTTAGAGAGATAATCATATGCGAATTTCAACAGCACAAATGCAGGATCGTGGTGTTATGGCCATGCTGGAGCGACAGTCGGAGTTGAGTAAAACCCAGCAACAGGTGGCAACGGGAAAGCGTATTTTGGTGCCATCCGATGATGTGTTGGGGTCAACACAGATATTGGCTTTTAACAAGGTTATCGAAACATACAAACAATTCCAGGAAAACGCGAATGCTGCGGAAAGTCGCGTCAAGCAGGAGGAGGCCGTACTCACGCAAACAATTAATATGTTGCAGCGTACGCGGGAGCTGGCTGTGCAGGGCAACAGCACAAGCCTGGGAGCAAACGAACGTGCGCTTATCGCCGTTGAAGTGCGTGCCATTCTGGGTGAAATGATTTCGGTGGCCAATACAGCGGACAGTAATGGGGAATATATTTTTGCCGGGTTTAATGTGAATACCGCACCGGTGGCTGTTACAGAAGTGCCCGCTGCCAGCGGGTTGTTCACCTATTCTTATACGGGTGACCTGGGGCAGCGTAATGTGCAGATTGGTGAAACCCGTTTTATTGCAACCGAAGACAATGGGCAGGATGTGTTTATGGATGTGCCTGTTTCAGGGGGCGGCACACAAAATATTTTTGAAACCCTGGAGCAATTTGCATTAGCGCTTGAAGGCAATACATCAACGGCCAACGTGCCGGATGATCTTTCGCTGGCAATGGAAAACCTGGGAACTTTCCGTGCGCAAACCGGTGCCCGTCTGAATGCAATTGACAGTCACCGGGCATTGAATGAAGAGATTGTTCTCCAGGGGCAAAAAGCCCTGTCTTCCATTGAGGATCTGGATTATGCCGAGGCGGTCAGCCGTTTGAATTTGCAACTGACGGGGTTGCAGGCGGCACAGCAGAGTTTTGCGCGGATTCAGAATCTTTCTTTGTTTAATTTCTTGTAGCTTTTTATTGCTTTGTCGGTGGGACGGAAAACACGGGGGCATCTAAGATGCCCCTGTGTTTTTACGGTGTGGGTGCCGGCAGGGGAATGTTCGTGCTATCTATGGTGATGATGTATTGCACCTGACCACCGGTAGGGTTTTGACATAAATTGGTCATTTGCACTATGCCAACTTCCGGGACAACAAACATAGTGCCCGTGTATGAAATATTGTCCATGCTGGTACCGCAGGCAGTACGGATATCGCCCACAACCGAAACAGTCGATGCACCATTCGCTGTACTCTCACCGAAAAAATCTCTCTGAAACGGGTTTGAAAACTTGCCAAGATTGGTGGTCACTTCTGTGCTATCACCCACAATCTCAACATTGTCACTGAATGTGTATATTTCTGACTTACATGATCCTGAGACACAGCCTTCCATTGCTGTAAAATGTACCGAAGAGTTAGGGCTTATTGTCATGGGGGAGTCAAAAATGACAGGCGTACTAATGTTTGCGGACAAATTTCCGGTATCGACCGGGTCATGTAACCAGTAGCGCACCAGCCCGTCGTCGATGGCATAAAGCGTGATATTTCCATCGGTGTCCTGACTGATATAGCGGATGATTGTAGCACCAGTCTCGATACTGTCTTCCTCATAGGTGAGCGTTGTTGTTTCTTTTAGTACTCGATATTGGGTGGTGCTATCAATAGGGTCGAGCAAATCAGCTGTTGTATCCCATTCTATCCGTAACGTGCCCCGGCTGGGGGTGGCGGAGTTGGTGAGCGCAGTTACATTGTATATAATGAAGTCCTTTGGCTGATAGACGCGTAAATTTTCAGTTGTGCGCTTGATAGTTTCGACATCCTTTTGCTTTATATGGCAACTGCTGAGCAGCATGCTGATGCTTGTGACCAGAAAAATCACCCCCAGTTTTTTTAACATACAAACACCCTCTTCTGTTACCTGATACGGATTACAAAGCTGCCGAGTTAGATGCCCAGTGTGCCGTTTTGTTCGCCTGGAATCAAAGGTTGCCACAAAACTGGTATGCTGTGAGTCCAAAAAATTTGCCATGAAACTGAGTATACATGATAAATAAAAGCCCTATTTTTGATCTGGATTGTCGCCAATGTCCTCGATTGAGTGATTTTCTTGACGAAAACCGGCAACAGTATCCGGATTATCATGCACGTCCCGTTGCGCCTTTTGGCGTGAAAAACCCCAAATTACTGATTGTGGGACTGGCACCGGGTATGCATGGTGCCAATGCCACGGGTCGGCCTTTTACCGGGGATCATGCCGGTATTTTACTTTACCAGACGCTGTTTGATACGGGCTTTAGTTCAGCGCCCACTTCAGACTCAGCCGACGATGGTTTACGCCTCAAACAATGCCGCATCAGCAATGCGGTGAAATGTCTGCCACCGCAGAACAAGCCCACCGGGGAAGAAATTCGTACCTGTAACCAATTTTTGAAAGCGGAGCTGGCGTCTTTGCGCCGGGGTGCCTGTGTACTGGCGCTGGGCACGATTGCTCATGCTGCGGTGCTGCGTGCCCTGGGGTTGAAGTTAAAGGATTATCCCTTTGGTCATAACCAGTTACATGAATTACCTCATAAAAAACCGCAGGGTCTTTTCCTGCTGGATTCCTACCATTGCAGTCGCTACAACACACAGACGCGGCGTTTGACCACACCCATGTTTCAGGCGGTATTTGAACGGGCGCGTGAGCTGGTTGACGCCAAAGCCTGACCCATGCCCGGCGATGACTCCAGCATCGGTTCAGGCACCCGTCAGCCTGATGCCATTTTTGATGCCAAGGCATACCTGCAAACCCTGACCTGTCGTCCTGGCGTTTATCGCATGCTGGATGCCAGTGGTGCTGTGCTGTACGTGGGCAAAGCACGTAATCTGAAAAAGCGTGTGGCCAGTTATTTCACCCGTGCCACCCAGGGAGCAAAAACCCGGGCCATGGTGGCGCAGGTGCGGGGGCTGGAGGTCACGGTTACCCATACCGAAAATGAGGCATTGTTGCTGGAAAGCAACCTCATCAAGGAATTGAAACCGCGTTACAACATCTTGTTACGGGATGATAAAAGCTACCCTTATATTTTTCTCTCCGAAGGTGATGATTTTCCACGGCTTTCGTATCACCGTGGCGCAAAGCGCGCCAAGGGGCGATATTTTGGGCCGTATCCCGGCGCCGGGGCAGTACGGGAGAGCCTGAGCCTGTTGCAAAAACTGTTTCGGGTGCGTCAGTGTGACGACAACTTTTTCCGCAATCGCTCACGACCCTGTCTGCAATATCAGATTCAGCGCTGCACAGCCCCCTGCGTGGGGCTGATCGACAAACAGCGGTACGCCGGGGATCTTCGCCACACCACGATGTTTCTGGAAGGTAAAAGCGCTAAAGTCATCGACGAGCTGGTGGAAAAAATGGAACAGGCCTCGACAGCACTGGCGTTTGAAGAGGCGGCGCAGATTCGGGATCTTATCGGCAGCCTGCGACGGGTGCAGGAAACCCAGTATGTGAGCGGCGAAGGCGGGAGTCTCGATGTCATCGCGGTAATGCTCGGTGGTGGCCTGGCCTGTGTGCAGTTATTTTTTGTGCGCGATGGTCGTAATCTTGGCAATAAAACTTTTTTTCCGCGCCATACCGCAGAGGCCGAGCCTGGAGAAGTGCTGGCGGCTTTTATTGCCCAGTATTATCTGGTGGGACACGCCGGGCGTACCGTGCCCACAGAGATTCTGGTTAACACGCCCCTGGAAAATGATGAGGGCGCGTTATTGCAAACCGTGTTAAGTGAAGAAAGTCATCACCGGGTGCGTATTACTCACAAGCTGCGTGGTGAGCGCGCCCGCTGGGTGGAGATGGCGGTGACCAACGCAGAAAATGCGCTCAGTGCGCAAATGGCCACCAAAAGCACCGTGTTGCGCCGCTTTGAAGCATTACAGGACGTGCTGCAACTGGACAGCCCGCCGCAACGCCTGGAATGTTTTGATATCAGCCATACCATGGGTGAAGCCACGGTGGCTTCGTGTGTGGTGCTGGATACCACCGGGCCGGTGAAATCCGACTACCGGCGTTTCAATATCGATAACATCACCCCCGGCGATGATTATGCCGCCATGCGTCAGGCGCTGCTGCGGCGTTATACACGGTTGAAAAAAGGGGAGGGCAAGCTACCGGATATCCTGCTCATTGATGGCGGCAAAGGGCAGGTGAGCGAAGCTGAATCCGTCATGGAAGAATTACAAATCAGCGGTGTTACCTTGTTGGGGGTGGCCAAAGGGCCAGCGCGACGACCCGGGGAAGAGCAGCTGATTTTATCAACGGCGCTCTCGTTGGACAAGGCGCCGTCTGATACGCTTGCCACAGACAAAAAATTGTTGAGAGAGGACGCGCCCCGTATACTGCCCGCAGATTCACCTGCATTGCACCTCATTCAGCAGATTCGCGATGAAGCTCACCGTTTTGCCATTACCGGCCATCGGGCGCGCCGTGCGAAGGCACGTAACACGTCAGTGCTGGAGGGGATCAGTGGTCTTGGTCCCAAACGCCGTCAGACGTTATTAAAACAGTTTGGTGGTTTACAGGAAGTGGCGCGTGCCGGTGTGGAAGACCTCGCCAGCGTGCCCGGTATCAGCAAGCAACTGGCGCAACGGGTGTATGATGTGTTTCATGTGGATGAATAATACGAATACCTGAGTAAACATGAGCTTTAATATACCTAACCTGTTGACCCTGCTGCGCATTGCGTTGATCCCCGTTTTTGCCGTGCTGTTTTACCTGCCGGTGGAATGGTCCCATATTGCCGTTACCGTCGTATTTGCTGTGGCCGCCTGGACAGACTGGCTGGATGGCTATCTGGCGCGCCGCATGCAGCTCACCTCGGCCTTCGGTGCTTTTCTTGACCCGGTGGCGGATAAACTTATGGTCGCCGTAGCACTGGTAATGCTGGTGGACATGAACCCCACACCCTTCCCCGGTGTCTTTCTGGCACTGCCTGCCGCAATCATCATTGGCCGGGAAATTGTTATTTCTGCACTGCGGGAATGGATGGCGGAACTGGGAGCGCGTGCGCAGGTAGCGGTGTCAGTGATCGGCAAAATCAAGACCGCCACACAAATGCTGGCGCTGGTGCTGCTACTGTACCGTGAGCCTATCGGTAATTTTCCTACTGCGGAAACCGGGTTTGTTTTTTTGTATATTTCTGCGGGGCTCACGTTGTGGTCTATGGTCATTTATATACGCTCTGCATGGCCATCACTACAAAAAGAGGACATTTAAAGCGACATTTATTGCTCAGACGCTTGACAGTACAAACGCCGCCAGTACAATACACCGGCTTGAAGCGCAGGCGGGAATAGCTCAGCTGGTAGAGCACAACCTTGCCAAGGTTGGGGTCGCGAGTTCGAATCTCGTTTCCCGCTCCATTACCTCTTTTTGATTGAAAAAGAGACAGGTGGCGCAAGAATGCAAAACCTCGATCCTGCGGTCGGGGTTTTTTTGGTTTTACGGCTCTTCGATTAAACGTGATGGTATCGACGTACTGAACCGGGTACGTTGTTCATAGTGAAGGCTGGATATTTGGCGGAATGGCAGAGTGGCTATGCAGCGGATTGCAAATCCGTGTACCTCGGTTCGACTCCGGGTTCCGCCTCCATATTTTTAATCAGGTTTGGTTCCCAACTCCCTGGGACAGGCGGTACAATCGACACCGTCATCAAGCACGACCCGCCCGGGTGGTGAAACTGGTAGACACAAGGGACTTAAAATCCCTCGACTTAACGGTCGTGCCGGTTCGATTCCGGCCCCGGGCACCATTTAACTGGTATATGTAGAACAACGGTTCCGCACCGTTGTGTCTTGGCGTGACTCCCTGCAATTTGGACAACCTGACGTGAAGTTAAGCTCTGACACGAAGGGTGCCTTGGCTTTAAATGTCTTGCCAAGCTATCGCTTATGGCTATAAGCGACCTTCCTGTCATGATCCCAAAATCCGCCGTTCAACGGCGGATTTTGGGGTCATATTTTCTGTATATAAATACAGCAAATCCACGGGTGGGGCCAGGTGATATTTTTGTCAAAACCATTTCTTCTTTAGCACAAAACTGTGGAAAAGTGCCTGCTTTCAGTGACAACTGAGCAGGCGTTGCTGAATGTCAGGTTGTCTGAGTTTTTCCACAAACCACTGTAGTGCTTTGCCTTGATTGTCACTGCGCCAGGCGATTTGTTGTATGGCCCGGTTGGGCGTGGCTTCGACAGATTTTACAAGTAACCGCCGGGCATCAATGGCGGCTTGCGCCCAGTATAGCGGCAAGTAGCCAATACCAAGCCCCTGGATGTGTGCTTCAAGTTTACTGGCCATGTTTGATACGGTGAGCACTTCCTGTCCGGTGAGCAGGCCGCTGCTGCGTGGTGGCAGATAACGGGAACTGTCGGCAATGGCGATAGCGCGGTATTTGAGAATGTCCGTGCTGACAATGGGTTCTTCAGCCGTGGCCAATGGATGATCAGGAGCCACGACAAATACCATGTTGCATTCATTGAGAGAAAAATGACTGTAACCTGCACCCGCAGGCACATCGCCTGTGGCACCTATCACCAGGTCTGCCCGGTTGGAGACCAGCGCATCCCAGGTGCCACCCAGCACTTCCTGTTGCAAGCGTAACTGTGTGCCTTTGTTTTGTACGACAGATTGCACTGCCGGGTTGTTGTCTTTTGTGGGGGCATGTTCGTCATAAAATTCGGCCACAAGTGACAGCAGATTGTTGGCAGGAATGAGTGTGTCCATGGCGATGCGCAGTTCGGTTTCCCAGCCGGTGGCAATGCGTTTGACTTGATCTTCCAGTTCGTGTGCGGCAAGCAGTAAACGTCGCCCTTCTTTCAGTAGCGTTTTTCCTGCGGGGGTGAGTACCGCACGGTGCCCGCTGCGATCAAAAACAGGTGTGCCGAGATCCTGTTCCAGTTTTTGCATGGTGTAGCTGATGGCAGAGGGTACGCGATACAGGCTTTCCGCAGCAGCGGCAAAACTGCCGCTTTGGTCGATAGCGTCCAGCACATTGAGGGCATCCAGTGTCAGTTTCATGGTTTTGTTACCAGCGAAAAGTGAGTGAAAACGGCGTTCAGGTATGTTCAAAAAATTCGTTCAAGCCTCGCAAAATTTTCTGCTTTTTATTTAACGGGGTCAACACTATCCTTAAATTTCACGACTTGAACGGAAAACGGTTGTTCAATTTTTATGAATGGCGGGGCTCGTTCAGTGCGCCTTCAGTACGCAAGGAGAGGGGAAAATGTTTGAAATCAGACGATCACAGCAACGCGGCCAGGGTCAGCATGGCTGGCTGAACAGTCGGCACAGCTTTTCTTTTTCCGGTTACATGGACCCGGCACGTATGGGTTTTTCGGTATTACGGGTCATTAATGATGATGAAGTCGCGCCAGGGACGGGGTTCGCCACGCACGCCCATCGCGACATGGAAATTATCAGCGTCATTCTGAAGGGCACAATCGAGCACAAGGACAGCATGGGTCATGTGTTGCAATTACAAGCCGGAGACGTACAGCGCATGAGTGCGGGCACGGGTATTACACACAGCGAATACAATGCCTCACAGGATGAAGTATTACATCTTTTGCAAATCTGGATTATGCCGGATCAGCAGGGTATTGAACCAAGTTATGAGCAGCTCAGGCTGAGCGTTAGCGATGCAAAACTGCGGGTGTTGGTATCTCCTGATCAGCGGGATGGTTCCCTGCTGTTACATCAGGATGCGGTGTTATCAGCGGTACGTTTGATGGGTGATGAGTTGTCGCAGCCGTTACATACAGATCGAAAATATTATCTGCATGTGATAAGCGGTGAGGCTAGTGTAGCAGGACACACCCTGGTGGAGGGTGATGCGCTGGCCATTGAAAATGAAAATGTGTTACTGGCTTCTGCAAAAAATGCTGCCGAATTTTTGCTGTTTGATATGCCGTAATGTTTAAAAAAAACGAGGAGAAAAATGATGACAGACAAAACAGCAGATACCGTTGTGCCTATTGATGCACTTATTGCCCAGCGTTGGAGTCCGCGCGCCTTTGACGGAACAAAGCCGGTGGATGAAAAAACACTACTGGCTTTGTTGGAGGCGGCACGTTGGGCACCTTCTTGCTTTGGTGATGAGCCTTGGCGGTTTGTGGTTTGCAATCGCAGCGAGGATGAAACCGCCTGGGAAAAAATGTTGAACTGTCTGGCGGAGAAAAACCGGTTGTGGGCACAGCATGCGCCAGTATTAATGTTGGTGGGCAGCATACCTACGTTCAGTCACAATAACAGCAGCAATCGCTGGAGTCAGTACGACACGGGAGCAGCCAGTGAAAATGTTTGTTTGCAAGCGGCATCCATGGGATTGAACGCGCACCAGATGGGTGGCTTTGATGTGGAGCAGGCGCGCGTTGCCTTTGGTGTGCCTGACGAGGTGGAGCTGATGGCGGTGATCGCCGTGGGTTATCACGGAGCAACAGACGTTTTACACGAAGATTTTCAGAAGATGGAAAGCGCAGCACGGGAACGTAAACCTCTGGGTGATGGTTTTTTTGCCGGCCAGTGGGGCAGGCCGGTTTCAGGTTGACTCTGGCCGGAGCATACATGCTCACGAAACAAGAGACCTGAGCCACGTAAGGGTGCGAAATTTTTATGTCTTTCTTTCGCACGTTTCGTGGTTAGGTCTTTATGTGTCGCTGTGCAGATCTGGCCTGAACTAATACGCTAGTACATCAACCGCTTTATATTGTATTATGTGCAGGAATATCATCAACATACCCGCACGCAGCAGAGCCCCCTATGCAACCCGCCAACATCATCTGTGACCGTTTTGAACAACACTATTACCGGGTCCACGTCATGGGTGACCCCCCATTACCGGTGGATATCGAGCCGATAGACTTCCGGACGGCAAGCATGGCGGAAAATTTCGTTAACGGGCTGCACGTCTTTCCGGGCTATTGGCGCAACCTGATGGCCAAATGCCCCTTTA
>Ga0256839_1000262_pt1 | contig 68422 bp, 59 predicted proteins | sample 354166metaG_FD_185968 | JGI IMG/M metagenome (GOLD analysis project Ga0256839, IMG submission 185968) | Hydrothermal vent microbial communities from Mid Atlantic Ridge, Atlantic Ocean - 354-166 | ecosystem: Environmental > Aquatic > Marine > Hydrothermal vents | place: Atlantic Ocean: Mid...
GAACAATGAGGGCATCGAAAACACCTTGAAACTGGAGGAACTTGGTGAATTTCAGAAGTCATTGCAATCGGCCATAGTGGCACGCAGGAACTTCTTAAAGTATATCTCCTGGCGGCTGTTTTCCAAAGACCGCCAATGGGTGACGGAAATCCTTAAACGGAATAAACTTTCTACCGGTAAAAAAGATTTATCGGTACTGATCAAAAAGATTGATAACCGCCTTAACCTGGAGCATAACCTTACCTTGCTGTATGAAAAAGGCTGGGTAAAGCCGTACAAGGGCAAGTTCAAGAAAGGCCCGCTGCAAAACTGGCTGCATGCCTTAAAACAGGCATTCAGGGCAAAATTGCTGTTTTTGTCGCTGCGAAATTTTAATGAGTATTTTAATGTGCAGGGGCTGGAGGCAGAAGAATTGCGCGCTAAAATTGATGATCTGTTTATGGCCATCAACCATATTCCCGAACACTGGTCGCGGTGGCTGATTTATTTTACCGAAGCGCAGTTGCGCAGGCTGACTACCGACAGCGATTGGTTCAAACAATTCCGCTATGTGCTGGAGCGGGACTTTGAATCGTTATGTGATTTTGACCAACTGCAAAATGAGCTGGCCCCGTATGAGCTGGCGGTGGTAAACAAAGCCCTGGATGAGTTTCCGGCCGCTAAGCCGAAAGAGGTGCTTAAGGTAATTGATAATAGTTTACGGCTGCAATGGATAGAGCATATTGAAACCAAGTACCCGGTATTGCGGTCGGTGTCATCCTTAAAATTCAAGCAACTGGAGCAGGAGTTGCAACAAAATGTGCGGGAAAAGCTAAAAATCAGCCATCAGATACTCAAACTACGCACCAAAGAGCAGACCTATGCCGATGCCGAATACAACCGCCTGAAGAATATGGTTACCTACCGGGAACTTGGTCACCAGGTAACCAAACAAAGGCGGATATGGCCGCTGCGTAAACTAATGGCCAACTTTGCCGAAGAATTGTTTCATTTGTTGCCCTGTTGGCTGGCTTCACCCGATACCGTATCGGCCGTGTTCCCCATGGCTCAGCTTTTTGACCTGGTAATCTTTGATGAGGCCTCGCAATGTTTCACCGAGCGGGGTATCCCGGCCATGTACCGTGGCAAGCAGGTGGTAGTGGCCGGTGACAACAAACAGTTGCGCCCCAACGATTTATACCAGGTACGGGTAGAGGAGGAAGCAGAAGAAGTAGCCCTGGAGGTTGACTCCTTGCTTGAGTTATCGGCACAATACCTGATGGAAGTGCAGTTACAGGGACATTACCGCAGTAAAAAGCCCGAACTTATTGCGTTTAGCAACCGTCATTTTTATGAGGGCCATTTGCGCATGTTGCCCGACAGGGAACTGGTCAACAACCGTCAGGCAGCCATAGAATACCGGAAAGTAGAGGGCATCTGGGATAAGCAGACAAACCTTCGGGAAGCAAAGGAAGTAGTGGCCATAGTAAGCCGGATAACCGCAGAGCAGCCCGGGAAAACCGTGGGTATTGTCACCTTTAATGCCCGGCAGCAGGATTTGATCCTCGATTTGCTCGAGGACAAGGCGGCTGCCGAAGGTGTCGTATGGCCGGCTTCGTTGATTGTGAAGAATATTGAAAATATCCAGGGGGATGAAAAGGATATCGTTATTTTCTCTACGGCCTACGCCCCCGACAAAACCGGCAAGTTGGTTATGCAGTTTGGCAGCCTGAATATGGCTAACGGGGCGAACCGTTTGAATGTGGCCATAACCCGGGCCAGGGAAAAGATTATTGTTGTCTGCAGCATCTGGCCGCAGGCCCTGAAAGTGGATACCGCCAAAAATGCAGGCCCAAAACTCTTGCGTGCGTACCTTGCGTTTGCCAAAAAGGTAGCCGATGGCCACTATCGTCCGCAACCACTGCCCAGGCATAAGGCCAGTGCCGACTGGTACCTGAAAACCAAACTCGAAAACTGGCTTAAAGAAGAGGTGAACTGCGAGGCTAAGGATGAATTGCCTTTTGCCGACATCACCATTTCCTGTGACGGCCGGTACCTCGGGGTGGTTGCCACCGATGACGACCTTTATTATCAAAGCCCTTCGGTGAAAGATGCCCATGTTTACACCCCTTTCACCCTGAGTGCCAAGCATTGGAAATATAAGGGGGTGTTTAGCCGTAATTACTGGCAGAACGAAGAAGCTATCAAAGAAGAACTGCGGATATTTGTTAACCAGGTGCAGCAATCAACAAATGCCTGATGGGCCCGGACAAAACAAAGGGCAAATCGATTATTCTTCCGGGGCTTCTACCCTGACCCCTACCGAGTAAACCTGGGGCAGGGAATCATAGCGCATATATTGCTGGAGGCTGATACGGTAAGTGCCGGCAAAAGGGAAGGTATAGCCGACAAGCAAATCGAACTGATGCTGGTAAACATTGCCCGAGCCGCTGCCAAACGGGTAACCTGATTTGGGGTGGAACAACTGGAAATTACGTAGTTCTTCCTCGCGTATTGTATTGGCCGAATCGCGGATAGTGTATTGCACATAAATGTTCCTGTGTGGATATTCCAGGCCGTTGCGCAGGTTGAAGTACAGGTTATAGGCCTTGTCTGGGTTGGTAATGGTAAAGGCAAAAGTTTTTATTGAATCAGCCATCCAGTAAGCATTGGGCAGGTCAGTAGTGTCTTCAAAAACCTTATTTTTGTCACAACTGCCTAACGCTAACAAACCAACCATAACCGGTAGCAGCAATTTTCTCATTTCTTGTGGTTGGGTTTTCTGTTTTGGTTACCGTGGTGCCGTCTGTGTCTGTTTTTGGGTTTCCTTTTCTTCTTCTGCTTGCCGGTGTATTTCCTGTCGAGGCGCTCCAGGTCATTGGTAATGGCCTGGGCTTTTTCCAACCGTTCCAGGTCCTGGTCAACTTGCAGGTTTTCGGGCTTCTGCCCTTTTTTGTTCAGCGCTATGATTTCCCTTACCCGTTCAGCCGTTATCGGGTGCCACATACTCTCGCCACTATAGCCAAACCACATAATCTTGCGGAAGATATCGGTCTTTTGCAAATAGGCTTCACCTTTTTCGGTGAGTAAAGGCCGGTCAATTTTGGGGATATCTTCCAGGGCCTGCATATAGGTGTCGAGCTCGTAGTTAAGGCAACATTTCAGCCGTCCGCACTGGCCGCTAAGCTTACCGGGGTTCAACGACAGGTTTTGATAACGGGCGGCACTGGTGGTAACACTTTTAAAATCAGTTAGCCAGGTAGAGCAGCAAAGTTCGCGGCCGCAGGAGCCAATACCGCCCAGGCGGCCGGCCTCCTGGCGCAGGCTGATCTGCCGCATCTCTACCCTGATACGGAATTCCCCGGCCAGCACCTTTATCAACTCCCTGAAGTCCACCCGCTCATCGGCAGAATAGTAAAAAGTGGCTTTCGTATTGTCTGCCTGGTACTCCACATCGGTGAGTTTCATCTTCAGCCCCATTTGCTGGATGATCTCCCGGCTGCGGTACAAGGTGGAGTTTTCACGGTTTTTTACTTTTTCGTATTTTTCTATGTCGTGTGATGAAGCCAGGCGGTAAATCTGCCGTATCGATTCATCATTTTTTACCTTTTTCTTGTTCATCTGCAGGCGCACCAGTTCACCCTGCAACGATACGTAGCCGATATGGTGGCCATTGGGGACATCTATCACCACCGAATCACCGGTATGTAATTCGAGGTTGGTTTTATTACGGTAAAACCCTTTACGGCCGTTTTTAAACCTGACCTCAACCACATCAAAGCGGTTTTCGCGGGTTTCATTCATATCGGCCAGCCAGTCGAAAACATTTAGCTTATTGCAGCCGCCTGTCAGACAACCACCGGAGTTGCAGCCATGTGCTATGGCGCCCCCGTTTAAACTACATGTACCGCATGCTCCCATCGAAAAATTAGTTATGCAGATGCTAAAATAATGAAATTACTCAGGTAAAAGGATACCCGGCCTGTCATTTTCATTCGCCAGGGTTTAATAAATCCTGACCGATATCCCTGCGGTAATACATATCCTGCCAGTTGATTTTCTTCAGGGCGGCATAACTTTTGTTTAAGGCTTCGGGTAACGAGTTGCCCATGCCCGTGGCGGCCAGTACCCGCCCGCCATTGGTTACCACCTTGTTTTCTGCTGCTTTCGTGCCGGCATGGAAAACCAGGGCCTCCATAGGTTCCGCCAGGCCTGTAACAGGGTTGCCCCGGGCATATTGTTCAGGATAGCCCCCGGCTACACCCACTACGGTGGTAGCTGTGGCGGGGGTTACGGTCAGGTTGATCGTATTAAGTTTCCCGCTGGCAGCAGCGATCAGGGTTTCCAGAAAATCACCTTGCAAGCGGGGGATAACCACCTGGGTCTCAGGATCTCCCATGCGTACATTATATTCAATCACATACGGCTCACCAGCCACGTTCATCAGACCGATAAACAGAAAACCGATATAGTCAATACCCCTTTTATTAAGCCCGGTGAGGGTGGGGCGGATGACTTTTTCTTCTACTTTCTGTAAAAATTTTTCCGTGGCAAAAGGTACGGGCGACACTGCGCCCATGCCCCCGGTATTCAGGCCGGTGTCTTGTTCGCCTATGCGTTTATAGTCTTTGGCCTCGGGTAAAACTTTATAATGCTTGCCATCGGTAAGCACAAACACCGAGAGTTCAATGCCATCAAGGTATTGCTCAATAAGTATTTTACGGCCGGCTTCAGCAAATTTATTGTTGAGCAACATGTCTTTTACGGCCTTCCGGGCCTCATCTTTTGACGGGGCTATGATAACTCCCTTGCCGGCAGCCAGCCCATCGGCTTTTATTACTATCGGGGTTGGTTGTTCTTCTAGGTAGCCGTAGGCCCGGTCGATTTCATTAGCGGTAAACGATTTAGCGGCAGCCGTGGGAATACTGTTTTCCTGCATAAACGCTTTGGCGAAGTCCTTGCTGCCTTCTAATTGCGCTCCGGCTGCATCCGGCCCGATAATCATCAGGTTTTGCAGGCCGGGCTGGCCCAGCAAATAATCCCGCAGCCCGTTTACCAGGGGGTCTTCCGGGCCGATTACCAGCAGACGGATAGCATGTTCTGCAATGGCCCCGGCAATCCCTGCAAAATCGGATACTGCAATGCTGAGGTTCTTTCCCACAGCAGCGGTACCGGCATTACCGGGGGCAATATACAGGGTATCACATTTGCTGCTTTGGGCTATCTTCCAGGCCAGGGTATGTTCCCGGCCACCGGAGCCTAATACGAGTACATTCATGGTGTAAAAATTATTGCCGCAAATATCGGCTGCCCATAATTAATTGGCATACTCGGAAAGGAATTTAATTCGCATCAGGCGGATTTCTTCTTCACTGTATTCGTCATTGTCTTCATCCTCCAGCGCCACTTCAATGCTGTCGGTCTCGGCATTGAGGAAATAATCATACAGGTCATCCTGGCGCTCATTATCAATAACCTGGTCGATATAATAGTCCAGGTTGAGCTTGGTGCCTGACGACACGATATTCTCAATCTCAGTGAGTAACTCACCCATCGACAGGCCCTTGGCCTCCGCTATTTCTTCCAGGTCGAGTTTTTTATCAATTTGGGTGATAATAAATACCTTGTTTTTGGATTTGTTAACGGTAGATTTTACCGTAACATCAAAAGCGGTAATGATATCGTTTTCTTCTACATAATTGCTGATCAGCTCTACAAACTCCCGGCCAAACTTAAGTGCTTTGCCATGGCCTACACCATTAACCTTTTGCAATTCTTCCAGCGTACAGGGGAAGGTAGTGGCCATTTCCTCCAAAGAAGGGTCCTGAAAAACCACATAGGGGGGTACACCCCTGTGTTTGGCAACGGATTTACGCAGGTTTTTCAGCATACTAAACAGGGTTTCATCGTAGGCGTGGGCCGTTTGTACCATTTGCCCGACCTCCTCATCTTCTTGCTTCAGGTTGGTGTAATCATGGTTTTTAAACAAGGTAACCTTAAAGGGGTCTTTAAGGAAGTTCCTGCCTTTTTCGGTTACTTTCAGCACCCCGATGTTATTGATATCCTTCGAAAGAAACTCATTAAGCAAACTTTGCCGCACGACCGAGCGCCAGAAGTCTTCTGTTTGCTCATTGCCCGTCCCAAAAACAGGCAACTGGTCGTGTTTATAACTGGTTACATAATCCGATTTTTTGCCGGTAATTACATCTACCAGGTGCAACATGCCAAAACGCTCTTCGGTAAGCAGGGCTGTTTCCAGCACGGTTTTCACGTAGTCTTCCCCGGCATAGGTTTCGGTAGGGTGCAGGCAATTGTCGCAGTTATTACAGTTTTCGGCATCATAAGATTCGCCAAAATAGTGCAACAACTGTTTCCTGCGGCACACGGCCGATTCGGCATAGGAGGTCATTTCCTCCAGCAGCAGCCGCGAGTTATCCCTTTCCTGCACCGGCTTGTCTTTGTTGAACTTATCCAGTTTCAGGATATCGTTATGGCTGAAGAACATCAGGCACTGGCTGTGGATACCGTCACGGCCTGCCCGCCCGGTTTCCTGGTAGTATCCCTCCAGCGATTTGGGCACATCGTAGTGTACCACAAACCGCACATCGGGCTTGTCGATGCCCATGCCAAACGCAATGGTAGCCACAATCACATCCACATCCTCATTCAGGAAATCATCCTGGTTCTTCATGCGCTCTTTGCTGTCGAGGCCGGCATGGTAGGGGGCCGCTTTAATATCATTTACCGTCAGCAACTCGGCAATTTCCTCCACCTTTTTGCGGCTCAGGCAATAGACAATACCCGACTTGCCATTTTGGGCTTTCAGGAACTTAATCAACTGTTTTTTGGTGTCCTGCTTCGGCCGGACTTCATAATACAGGTTATCGCGGTTAAACGAACTCTTATATACCCCGGAAGTTTCCATTTCCAGGTTTTTCATGATGTCTTGCTGCACCTTTGGCGTAGCGGTGGCAGTCAGGGCAATAATCGGGTGGGCGCCCAACTCATGCACAATGGTCTTGATCCTGCGGTATTCCGGCCGGAAATCGTGCCCCCATTCGGATATACAATGGGCTTCATCAACCGCCACAAAAGAAATATTGGCCTGTTTGAGAAACGCAACATTTTCTTCTTTGGTTAATGACTCGGGCGCCACGTAAAGCAGCTTGACCTTGCCGGCCAGGGTATCCTCTTTCACCTTGCGGGCTTCTGTTTTTGATAAGGTTGAATTTAAAAAACGGGCATCTATACCAAAAGCCTGCATTTGGTCCACCTGGTTCTTCATCAGGGCGATGAGCGGGGAGATAATAATAGCGGTGCCCCCCAGGACCACGGCCGGTAACTGGTAACAAAGCGATTTGCCGGCACCCGTTGGCATGATCACAAACGTATCATTACCATTATAAATGCTCTTTATAATCTCCTCCTGGTTACCGCGGTATTTGTCAAAGCCAAATATCTCCTTCAGCGCAACCCTTAATTTATCATCTTGCTCTACTAACATCTGTCAGCAATTTTTCAACTATGGTCTATGAATACACATTGTTAAGTATCTTTGCCGCAAAGCAAACACAATACCTTATTTCATGAAGATAAGGAAATTTTCAAATAATCTGAACGCATAAAACAAGAAAAATTAGCTTTATAGGCTGATTTTTATAAATCGCGACAAAAAAACTGTAAATATATGCCAAATACCTATGTAGTAATCATGGCAGGAGGGTCAGGCACCCGTTTCTGGCCTTTTAGCCGGGTCGAAAAACCTAAGCAATTTCTTGATGTATTGGGGGTAGGACAGACCTTGTTGCAGATGACTTTCGACCGTTTTAATGAGATGGTACCGGTTGAAAACATTTTTATTGTGTCGAATAGCCGTTATAATGATTTGATCTTTGAGCAACTGCCGGCCCTTAAGAAAGACCAGGTGTTGCTGGAGCCGTTTCAGCGCAATACGGCCCCGTGTATAGCGTATGCCTGCTATAAAATTGCTGCCAAAGATCCTGGGGCTACTATTATTGTCTCCCCGGCTGATCATGTGGTGTTTAAGGAAAGGGCCTTTCTGGCCATTATAAATGATGCCCTGAAGACGGCTAAAGCGGAGGATAAGCTGGTTACCATTGGGGTTACCCCCAACCGCCCGGAGACCGGCTACGGCTACATTCAATATATGGAAAACAGCAACGCTAAAGTTAAAAAAGTTAAAACCTTTACCGAAAAACCAGCCAAAGACCTGGCGGTAAAGTTTATAGAGAGTGGTGAGTTTGTGTGGAATGCCGGCATTTTCGTCTGGTCGGCCAGGGCCATCAAGCAGGCGTTTAGCCAATACCTGCCCGAAATGGCCGAAGTTTTTACCGGTGTGGCCAAACATTTTTACACCCAGCAAGAGCAAAAAGCTATAGATGAAGCTTACGCCCAGTGTAAGAACATTTCTATTGATTACGGCATTCTGGAAAAAGCCGATAATGTTTATGTGGTGCTGGGCGAGTTCGGTTGGTCTGACCTGGGCTCCTGGCGATCGCTGTACGAGGTGAGTAAAAAGGATGAGCAGGGCAATATGGTGAAAGCCAATGCCATGATCTATAACAGTACCAATTGCACCATCAGCGGGCCCAAGGATAAACTGATTGTCGTGAGCGGGGTGAATGACTGCCTCATTACGGATTATGGCAATGCGATTTTAATATGCAATAAAAACAGCCCTACCGAGCTTAAAACCATCGTGCATGACATTCAGGTATCGAAAAGCAGCCATTTTTTATAGTCAGGGAGCAAATTTTCGTTGCCTTATGGCTTCGTAGAGCACAATGCCTGCCGAAGTAGCCACATTCAGCGAAGCGATTTTGCCGGCCATGGGGATCTTGGCTTTGAAATCACAAAAGGAGAGGATTTCCGGATCAATGCCGGTATCCTCGGCCCCCATAATAATTACCGTAGGCCGGGCAAAAGGCACTTCGTAAATACTGGCCGCGGTTTTTTCGGTGCAGGCCACCAGGCTGAGGCCGCTTTTTTGCAGTGCGCCCAGCAAGGCCGGCAGGTTATTGGTGCGGGCAACGGGCACCAGGTTTAAAGCCCCGGCCGAAGTTTTCATGGCATCGCCCGATACCTGGGCAGCACCCCGTGACGGTACAATAACGGCATCTGCCCCTGCGCCCTCGGCTGTACGGATAATGGCACCAAAATTACGGACATCGGTAATCCGGTCCAGGGCCAGCACCAGGGGGTCGCGGCCTTCGGCAAAACATTGATCAATAATGTGGTCGATGTTGGCAAACTCAATGGGCGAGATGAACCCCACCACCCCCTGATTGTTTTTCCGCGTGAGGCGGTCGAGCTTCTCCTGGGGCACCCGGGTAAGCACTACTTTATTGGCTTTGGCCAGATGCAGCAACTCGCTGGCCAGTTCCCCGGCCAGGTTTTTTTTCACAAACAGCTTGTCAAAGGTTTTGCCGGCTTTAATGGCCTCAATTACCGGTCTGAGGCCAAAGACCATATCATTATTTTTTATCATCAGAATTCTTTTTTGCCCGACCGCCACAGGTCGATAGTGCGGTACCATAAGTTCTGGAACTCGGGTTTACGCACCAATACATAATGCTGGTCAGTAAAGGCGGTGTTAATGTGCTTGAAGAAAAATGCCACCCGGGGCAATTCAAAGGTTTTGTCATAAATCCACATAACGCCTTCATCTTTCATAATTGCTTTAGATGGGGGGCCAAAAATAATGTAGATCATCCCCATATCGGTCTTCCAGCCTTCTTTATAGGAGGTAAAAAGCGTATTCGCTTCCCGCACCCTTTTGTAATACGCGCGAATAACACGTTTGGCTTTTGCGGGTGATTTGGCATTGTTCAACCAAAACTCATCAAACAGCTCCTTTTTTTTGAAAGAGGTTGTCATTTTTTCGTACTCTTCGTTGGTGGTTAAATAGCGGATGCTTTCTACCAGGCGCTCGATTTTGGTAAATTTGGGGTAGGATTTCTCCCGGACGATTACCGACCTGCCAATGGAGGCGTTTGTCCAGTGAAAATAATATAAGCCTTTTTCTGTGAGGGCAATGCTGTCAGTAGAAGCTTTGATAACGGACCTTTCCACCGTAAAAGGAACATTTACTGAGTCAGGTTTTACCACCATCGGGGGTTTGGCCGGTAAAAAGTGATAATCATACAGATCAACTGTAACCGAATACAGGTTTTGAAATAAACTGGCTGTTTGCACGGTAGTGCCCAGCGGCAGGAAGTTGTTGAAAATAGTGGTATTAGACCGGGCGCTTTTGAGTATGATGTCATCTACATTATTTCTCCTTGCTATCCTTTTCAGGTAAGGGTAGGTAATGTTCTTGGTAGAGTCGCGCAGCCATAAAACAATGTATCTCGCCCGGTCAACCCTGGCTTTGATGGCAAACAGGGTGCCGTTGGCATCTTCATGCTGAAAATAAGTGGCAAGGGGGTTAAGCGCTAATTTTTTGGTTATTATATCCTCCGGGTTAGCCAGCAAGGAATAGCTAACCGTGAATTTTCTCAGGCTGTCGAGTGGGGCCTGCAGGTTTACCAGTAAAATAGCGGTAGAGTCCTGCCGCCCGCTGATTATTTGCGCCCGCATGGGGGAGTTGGCCCGGAACTGAAAACTGAAATCGGTACTGGTGAGTTGCGGTTGGGCAAAGCTGTTTTCAGCATGCCCGGCCATGACGAGCATGGCAATAATCAGGATAGTTTTTTGGCATAATTGAATCATGGGCACACAATTACCGTAAAATAAGTAAATCTTTTGCCAAGTTGAATTTTGTGACCAAATTATTTGCGAAATTTGCGCCTGCTACCAAACGCTATGGCCGTTTATACTACCGAAATCGCTTCCGATAAAATTACTTCCGACAACCCTGTGCACCAGCGGCTGTTAAAGGCGTATTACATTGCCCGGGATTATGTGCAGGGCGAACTGCTGGAAATAGGCTGTGGAGAGGGCCGTGGGGTAGCTTTGCTGCAGGAACAGGTAAAGAATTTTATTGGCATTGATAAAATTACCGGGGTGATTGACAAGCTTTCGGTGGCTTACCCGCAGGCAGAGTTTTACCCGGCTGTTATCCCGCCTTTGCCTTTTCCGGAAGCTAAATTTGATACGGTTATTTCTTTTCAGGTAATTGAGCATATCAAAGATGACCGGCACTACCTGCAGGAGATAGCCCGCGTACTGAAACCGGGAGGGGTGGCCCTGCTTACCACGCCCAATAGCAAGCTCAGCCTGAGCCGTAACCCCTGGCATATCCGTGAATACACCGCTGCTGAACTAACCGGGCTTTGTCAACCCTATTTTAGCAAGGTAACAATGCGGGGCATCACCGGTAATGCCAAGGTGATGGAGTACTATCGTCAGAACAAAGAGTCGGTGCAGCGCCTGACCCGTTTTGATGTGCTGGATTTGCAGCACCGCCTGCCGGCTTTTATGTTGAAGATACCTTATGAAATCATGAACCGCCTGAACCGCAACAAACTGCAGGCAACTGACAACGAACTGGTGGCCTCAATTACCCACGAGGATTACCTTATCAGCGATGATGCCGATACCAGCCTTGACTTGCTGGCCATGCTAACGCGTTAAGCCACTGCCACGGTTCATTTGCAGCATGTCGTAATAACTTTCCAGGGCATCGCCAAATTGCTGGGCCAGTTCAAGCTCCCCGTAGCGGGCCATGGTTTGCGCCAGCCCGCGGAGGATGGCCAGGTTGGCTTCAAGCTGGTAACTGATATTATTGCCGGCTTTGATATAATACCCTACTTTTTCATCGGCCCGCTGGCCCAGTAGCTTCGCTATTTCAATTGCCTTTTCTTTTTCGCCCAACATGAGCAAATACTCTACGGTGGAGGCGGTGGTATAATCATAGGGCACCGATGTGTCGGGCATTAACGCCAGGTTTTTCAGGGCTACTTCCCGTGCCTTTTCATTCTTGTTTTCGTTGATCAGGGCAGCCGTAAGGGTGTTAAAGCTGGCCCGCATGTTCAATACAAATTTGCGGTAATCTTCATTATAGTAAACCTTGGGGTTATCCAACTCCCGGTAATAGAAATTATGCATCAGGTTATCATACATAATATCCGTGTTTACCATGTCAACATCCTTCATGCCATTGGTCATCGGCAGTAACCTGAAGGCGTTACCCTCTTGTACCAGGTAGTCATCCAGGTCGAGGCCGATCCCCATGCGCGAAGTATTGTTGAAATAAATGGGCCGCTCCCAGTTGTTGGTGGCAATCAGGTCGAGGGCGGCCAGGTCCTTCTTCTCCAGGTAGTTTTTCTTCATTTTCCACTGCATACGTGTTACCAGCAGGTTTTGCATGTTCTCGGGGATGATGCCTAAGCTAAGCACTTTGGCCGTATCCACATCTAAGTACATTTGCTTGCTGGGCACAATATGGCTGGCCCCGGCCTTGGTCTCATAGCGCAACTGGGGGATATTGTCTTTCAGCAGGCGCAGGTATTGTTTTAGGTTTATGGCCCCCGAAATACCACTGTTCGGGTCGTACAGCAGGAAGTCATTAAGGCCACCCTGGCGGTATTCTTCCACCGGCAGGGAGAACGGGAAAGGGGCCGATTCATAGGCCGGCCGGGTCATCTGCTGGATGTACCAGTCGGTGTTGAAGTAACTGAGTACCACTACCCTGACATCGGTGCGGAAGCCTTCTACCTCCTGCACATACCATAGCGGGAAAGTATCGTTATCGCCACCGGTGAACAAAATAGCGTTGGGGGCGCAGGAGGCCAAAAAGTTTTTGGCCGAATCTACCGAGAAAAACCGGTCGGAGCGGTCATGGTCATCCCAGTTCTGGCTGGCCATAACCAGGGGGGCAGAAAGTGACAGCACAACGGCTATACCCCCGGCCATCACCGGTTTCATATACCTCGACAGCAGGGTGATAATCCCCAACACGCCAAAGCCGGCAAAAATGGCAAAAGCATAATACGAGCCCACATAAATATAGTCCCGCTCACGTGGCTCGGTAGGGGGCGAATTAAGGTAGAGGATCAGCGCCAGGCCGGTAAGGAAGAACAGGGCCAGGATGATGAAGAACTGTTTCGGGTTCCTGTAATAGCTGAAAACCATGCCGATGATGCCCAGCAACAGGGGCAGCATAAAATAATTATTGCGGCCGCGGTTGCTGGCTACACTTGCCGGTACATCGGCAAAGGCATCTAATGGCCCCAGCCAGGAAGCGTTTTGAATATCGCTCTCGCGACCGGAGAAGTTCCACATAAAATAGCGCCAGTACATATGCCCCATTTGCTGCTTGAACATGTACACGATATTATCTGCAAAGTTGGGTTTTTCGCCTGGTTTTAACCCCATGATCTCCCGGTACTTGGCGGCATGGGTTGCAGACCACATCCGGGGCAGGATGGTCATTTGTTTGGGATCGTACTTGTTTTCAAGCTTATAATCGGCAATCACATAGCTGTCTTTGCCTTTTACATAAACCGGCTCACCCCGTTGCTGGTCAATGATTTCGGCTGTAAAATACTGGCCGTAAAGCAAGGGCCGGCTGCCGTATTGCTCGCGTAAAAGATAGGAAACCACACTCATCACATCTTCGGGGTTGTTTTCGTCAATGGGCGGGTCATAGGCCGAGCGGATGACCACCAGGGTGTAGGATGAATAGCCGATTAAGATAAAGGCCAGGGAAAGCAGGGCCGTGTTAAGCAAAACGTTGGCCTTTTGTTGTGAATAATAGATGCCATAGACAAGCCCGCCTACCAACAGCAACACCAGAAAAATAATGGCGGAACCGAAAGGTAACCCCAGGGCGTTAACAAAAAATATCTCCATCTTGCCCGCCAGGGAAGGCAGGCCGGGAATAATGCCATTGTTAATTATAATGATGATCAGGCCGCTGATGCCCAGGGTGCCGATAATGCCCCGCGAAGTAACCTGCGGATATTTTTTAAAGTAATAAATCAGGCCCAGTACCGGAATGGCTACCAGGTTGAGCAGGTGTACCCCGATAGACAGACCGAAGACATAGGCAATCAGGATCAACCAGCGGTTGGCGCGGCTTTCATCCTCAATTAACTCCCACTTAAGCATGGCCCACACTACAAAAGCCGTGAGGAACGATGACATGGCATACACTTCCGCTTCCACAGCCGAAAACCAAAAAGTGTCGGAAAAGGTATATATAAGGGCGCCAATCAGACCGGCCCCTAACACTGCCACCCTCTGGGCCGTTGGCATATCCTCTTTTACGTTCAATAATTTTCGGGCAAACAGGGTGATGGTCCAGAACATAAATAAAATGGTGAAGGCGCTGGCAACCACACTTACCATGTTAATCCAATAAGCCACCTGATATACATCGCCCAGACTGAGGAAAGAGGCCATCCTGCCCAGCAAAAGAAAGAAAGGGGCCCCGGGCGGGTGCGGTACCATAAGTTTATACGATACGGCAATAAACTCACCCACATCCCAGAAACTGGCCGTGTCTTCCACGGTAATGGCATAGGTAATCAAGGCAATTAAAAAAACAAGCCAGCCGGTTATATTATTGAGTTTCCTGAAATTCATAGTATTACTTCATATGCGTTGGCGAAATTAGCAAAATATGGCTGATTAATAAGTATTGTACAGGCTATTTCACAAAGATTAACCACAAAATCATTATTTATAAACTTGCGTATAATAAAACAACCAAAACAAAAATCCGGGCACATAGGTGGTGCAAACGATGGCCAGGGCAACAGGCCACTTTTTGTTGGCAGTAAGGTGTACGGCTTCTACCAACACCAGCCAGTAGAGTGCCTCAAAAAGGTTGAGGGCTTTCAGCGGGTACTGAAACCTGGCCGCCAGGGTTTCGGGGTCTGCCAGGTTCATCAGCGAGAGGGGGTAAAAGGAGGTGATCTCAATAATGTCGGGCTCGTGGTCAATCAGGATAAACCACATGATTTTAACAAACTCGGGCAGCAGAAAAACCGTTTCAGCCACCAGGGCAATATGCCACATTTGCTTGTAGGTGATGCGGTAGCCGAACATAAAGGCGCCCACCCACAGCACAAAAGCAATTACCGTTACCTTAAAAGCGTAAATAACCGGGATGGCCAGGAACTGCAGTGTATTGAGTACCCGAAAAATGCCAAAACGCCCCTCTTCCTGCAAAATCTGGAAAGCTACCGTTTCATTTTCTACCAGGCCTTTTTTGGCGAATAATACCAGAAAAGTAATAATGCAGAGCGCCAGAAAATAGGCCATGGTATCGGTATCGAGGGCGTAGGCAAGTGGTTTTCTCCAGGGCTTGAGCATAGGCATAAAAATAGGTAAACTTTAATTCAACTGTTTTACGTTATATATACACAATAGATTCGATATTTTTGACAAACATGCGCTGGCTGATATTATTTTTCCTGTTTACTGCGGCTACAAGTGCTGCTCAAACCGATAGTACCGAATTGCTGATTGCCGATATGACGGTGCAGATAGAGGCTACCGAGGCTATGAATGCCATGTATAATTTCGATTTCAGGGAGGCCAGTAAGCAATATCACTGGCTGATGCAGAAACACCCGGAGAGCCCGCTGGCTTATTTCCTGCTGGGCCTGAACGAATGGTGGAAGATGATGCCGGATACGGAGGTGAAGGATTTTGACGAACGCTTTCACTATTATATGGATACCACTATTATGATAGCCGGGCGGATGCTTGACGATCCTAAGAAGCGGGTAGAAGGGGCCTTTTTCCTGGCCGCTACCTATGGGTTTAAAGGCCGTTTGTATTCGGACCGCGGCCAGTGGGGCCGGGCGGCCGCGGCCGGGCGCAGTGCGCTGAAGTACCTCGAAATCAGCCGGGCGGTGAGCTACCTGAGCCCCGAACTGCTGTTTGGCGATGCCCTGTACAACTATTTTTCGGTGTGGATTCCCGAAAACTATCCTATCCTCAAACCGATCCTGGCTTTTTTTCCTGACGGGGACAAAGAATTAGGGCTGCAACAACTGCGGGAGGTGTCATTAAATGCTTTTTATACCCGGATTGAGGCGCAAATCTTTTTGATGCAAATCCTTGCCAACGAGAAGCACGACTACACCGGAGCGCTGGTCATCGCCAAGTACCTGCATGAGCACTACCCCAATAACCCGTATTTCCATCGGTATTATGCCCGCTACCTGTATTCTGCCCACCTGTACCGCCAGATGGAGCCGGTGGCCAAACAAATACTGGCGCGGGTAGATTCGGCTATGTTTGGCTATGAGGGCACGGCCGGGCGCTATGCCGCCTTTTTCCTCGGGCAGGCTTACCATGCCCGCGGCAAAAGCCGGGAAGCCGAAAAATATTACCTGCAGGCCGTAGCGTTTGCCCGCCAGAAAGAGGCCATGGAAACCGGCTATTGTTTGTATTCGTTGCTCAACCTGGGGCGCATTGCCCGTGACGATGACCGGAAGGCCGAGGCCAAAGCTTACTTTAAGCAGGTTAAGAAAATTGCCGGCCGCAAGCAGGGCGTATATAAGGAAGCCAAACGGCTGCTGAAAGAATTATAGTTACCCCGGGGAAATTGATGTTTAACCATTATAATTTACCTTTGGGCTATGGCACTAACAATTTATACACGGCAGGAACAGGCCTTCGGGCAATTTAATCAGGGTGCTATCCTGGAGAACAAACCCATTGGTTTCCCGCAAGATGGCGGGCCGTTAAAACCTTATGCCAATATCCTGTATTGGGCCCACGCCTGGACACCCGGGGAGGAAAGCCTGATTGGCGAACATCCGCACCAGGGCTTTGAAATTCTCTCGTTTGTCATCAGCGGCTCTTTGCAGCATTACGATTCGAAACTGCAGGAGTGGCAAGACCTTAACGCAGGCGATGTGCAGATTATCCGGGCTGGCAGCGGCATTACCCATGCCGAGCGGGTACGGGCCAACAGTTCGTTTTTTCAACTATGGTTTGACCCCGACCTGCGTGTGAGCATGCAGGAGCCGGCCTCCTACGATAATTACCCGGCCGGAGTGTTTAAAACGGAGAGGTTTGCCGGGGCAGCGGTGAAAAAATATACCGGGCCGGCATCGCCTTTAAAAATGTCTTCCAGGGGGGTAGAGATTTATGAAATTGTGGTTGAAAATAGTAGTTATTCACTAACTTTGGAGAGGGACAAAACGAGGTCCTTTTATGTGCTGGAGGGTAATGTGCTGGCAAACAATCAGCCCCTGAAACCACACGATTTTGTTCGTTTTGAGGATGAGAGGGAACTCAGCTTGGCAGCTACAGGAAAGGCAAGGGTTTTTGTCATTGACCTCTTGTTGGACCCGGGGTACGTTACCTATGCCCGACAGCACGGATTGAGTTAATTTTTAAGCTTAACCTATATTGTTTATGAAGCTCGAGCAAGCCATTCAGCAGTCGGCATTTGTTAGTGACGACCAGAAATTATCATTAAACTTTATCTACACCTACAATTGCTTTAAAGAAACGCAAAAGGTTTTTTTTAAGCAATACGGCATTACCTCCCAGCAGTTTAACGTGCTGCGTATTTTGCGGGGTAACTACCCGAAGCCTTATACCACGTCACAAATCCGCGACCGCATGCTGGATAAGATGTCGGATGCTTCCCGCATCGTTGACCGGCTGGTAAAAAAAGGGCTGGTTAAGCGGACTACCACCAAAACCGATAAACGGCTGGTAGATATCTTAATTTCCGATAAAGGTTTGGCGCTGTTAAACAGCATTGATAAGCCCCTTAACCAGCACATGGCTAAAACCTTTGGCAAGTTCAACCAAAAGGACAAAGAAACCCTGAATAAGCTATTGGATAGAATGCGTGACGGTTAAGTCGAAGAAGCTACTTTTTTGCTTTCTTCTTTTTGCTTCCTTTAAGCTTATTGTAAATGTCGATTTCTTTCATCGCCTCCTTGGCCTTGCGCATCCTGATTTTTTTACCCTCCCACACAAAACCGGCATCATTCAGGGCCTTCACATAATGAGGCTTGGTGAGGCCACGGCACCTGATCTGGGCCACCCACTCGCCTAACTTCTTGTTACGGCCGGCCTGGGGTACATCCCAATGCCCGTGATGCTTATAAAATCGCTTTAATTTGGCCAGATTGCGCGAAAACCGCTCATCTTCCATATTCCAGATAAACCCGATTTTATTCAAGGTGTTTATCCGGTCGATGGACAGCCGGTTTTCGTTATACAGCCTGCGCATCTCATTTACCCAACGCGAGAGCTTGTGATTGGCCGAATCTTTAGGATAGGCAACCTGGCTTACGTGTAACGAACCATGTTCCTTCGCATACTCAAGTAACTGCTTCACCCTTTGATCAAAGGTGGAGTTCCTGTTTACCCACTTAAAGCCAATGTCTTCCAACAATTTGGCCCGGTGCTCGGCAAGCTTGCCGATTTTGTAAAACCTGCGTTGGTTTTTACACCAGTGGTACAATTTTACTTCCGGATCTCTAGGCCCCGGATGTGGTTGGCCTGTTCGCTTCTGGAAATCGCGGAGCTCATTATAGTGCCCCATCCAAATTTCCTCCTGGAATTTTCTTTTTTTTGCCGCCATAAAGAGTGTTCTCTAGTTTTTTTTGAGTCACTACTAACTAATAGAATGTTGTAAATATAGTACAATTTTGAATTAATGCAAATCTATTGGGTCTAAGTGGAAAAAATGTTAATAATAAACCAATAAAGATTTTATTTCTGTATAAATAATTATAAACATCCAGTTTTAAATTAGAAAAATACAATATCTATACCCCGTCTTTCAGACGGTAAGGGAGGACCAACAATTGTTTTGCCCTTATTCAACCTGCTCTCCCTTAATTTTTGATATTTTTGGGCTCGTGGAGGAAGAACAATCAACCAAACCCGACCGTCAGAAAACGGAGTTATTTGAACGTGAGTTTATGCCTCATCTCGAGGCATTATATAATTTTGCTTTCAAGCTGACTTTTAATGAAGACGATGCCAAAGACCTGTTGCAGGATACCAGCATGAAGGCCTACCGGTTTATCCACTCATTTGCCCAAGGAACTAATGCCAAAGCGTGGTTGTTCAGGATTATGAAGAACAGCTTTATCAACGACTACCGCAAAAAAAGCAAGGCCCCGGGCATGGTAGATTATCAAGAGGTTGAAGCGTACTATGATTCGGGCAAGGGTACCAGCCCCCGCGATATTACGGTTGATTTACGGGCCGAAACCGTGCGCGATAAACTGGGCGATGAAGTTACCCTGGCACTTAATTCACTCACTGTGGATTTTAGGACAGTAATTATATTATGTGACCTGGAAGGGTTTAAATACGATGAGATGGCCAAAATACTGGATATCCCTATAGGCACTGTACGCTCACGGTTGCACCGGGCCAGGAATATGTTAAAAGCAAAACTGGCGGCTTATGCTGCGCAAATGGGGTATAAATAAAGTGATATGGGAAAGTTAATGCGATGGTTAGGCCGCACCTTTGGTGATAAAACCAAACGATGCCCCGAAGAAGAGCATTGCCTGGAGTTGGTCAGGCTGATGCTGGATGATGAATCAACCCAGGAAGACAATGACTATGTGCTAAAACATATCGATGGCTGTTATCAATGTTATGATAACTATGATGTGGAAAGGGCCATCCGCGAAGTAGTGCAGAAAAAAGGCAAAAATGTTAAACTGCCGGTAGAAGTGGTTACCGAAATCCGGCAAAAGATAGAGGTTGCAAAATGACTACCGGCAAGGCAATTATCTTTTCAGCCCCGTCAGGGTCGGGCAAAACTACCCTTGTCAGGCACTTATTAAAGCATAATCCCAGGCTGGCTTTCTCCATATCCGCCTGCACCCGCGATAAACGGGGCCGCAAAGAGGAAGACGGCAAAGACTATTACTTTCTTACCCCGGAAGAATTTAAGCAAAAGATAGACAATGACGAATTTGTGGAGTGGGAAGAAGTTTACCCCGGCAATTTTTACGGCACCCTGAAAGCCGAGGTCGAGCGCATCTGGCAGCAGGGGAAAGCCGTGGTTTTTGATGTGGACGTGAAAGGCGGGGTGAACCTGAAAAAATATTTTCGCGACCAGGCGCTGGCCGTGTTTGTCAGGGTGCCCTCTTTTGAAGTACTGCAGGAACGCCTGCGCCACCGGGGGTCCGAAACAGAGGAGAGCCTGTCGCAACGGTTGTATAAAGCCCGGTTTGAGCTGGGGTTTGAAGATCAATTTGACGTAACTATTGTCAACGATGACCTGGCTACTTCGTTAACACAAGCAGAAACCTTAGTTGATAACTTCCTAAACAGTTAGCATAGTGAAAATAGGGCTGTTCTTCGGTTCGTTCAACCCGGTGCATATCGGCCATTTAATCATTGCCAATGTTATGGTAGAAACCTCCGACCTGCAGCAGGTATGGTTTGTGGTTTCCCCGCAAAACCCACATAAATCATCTAAATCCCTGCTTCATGAATTCGACCGCTACGATATGGTGCAGGCGGCTATTGCGGGCAGCTACCATTTGCGGGTGTCCGACATAGAATTTAATATGCCCCGGCCCAGCTATACGGTAGATACCCTGGCTTACCTTGCCGACAAGTACCCTGATCATGACTTTTCCCTGATCATCGGGGAAGATAACCTGCACAGCTTCCCCCGTTGGAAGAACCATGAGGTGATTTTAACGAACTACGGACTCTACGTGTACCCCAGGCCTTCTTCAACCAAACAAAAACCTGATTTGGCCACCCACGAAAATGTACACTATATTGAAGCCCCCATCCTGGATATTTCGGCAACCTATATACGTAAGTTGGTAAAACAGGAGAAATCAATAAAATACTTGGTACCCGATGCCGTCAGGGAAATAATCAGGGCCAGAAAGCTGTACCGCTAAGGGTGGGGACAAAAAAAGCGTATGGGTAACTATTTTAACCTGTTTTCGTCTTTATAGCGTGACACATTCGTTTAATTTAACAGGCATCCCCGGGCTAATCCTGATGTTCTGCCTGGCAGCCCTGCCGGCTGTTACGCGGGCCCAGGCCGCGGGGGGTATAAAAGGGGTGGTGTATGATGACCATGGGGAACCGCTGCCGTTTGCTACTATTTATGTGAAAGAAACCGAAACCGGCACGGCCACCAATATTGAAGGCCACTATCACCTGTCGCTGCCGCCCGGTACCTATACCCTCGTCTTTCAATACCTCGGCTATGCCGCCCGGGAGCAGAAATTTACTATTGGCAACGGCTACCGGCAGGCCGATATTGCCCTGGAACCGGAAGCCCTGGTGTTGCAGGCCGTAGAAATAAGTGCCAAAGCGGAAGACCCGGCCTATACCATTATGCGCAAGGCCATTGCCAAGAGCAAATACCATGTACAGCAAATCGATAGCTTTAGCGCCCAGGTGTACATTAAAGGCTCAGGGCGGTTGCTTAACGCCCCGTTCTTTTTACGCAGGAAATTGGCCCGGGAGGGCATCGATTCCAGTTTTACTTTCGTGTCGGAATCCATCAGCGAAATAAAATATCAGCGGCCCAATACGTTCTCCGAGAAGGTTATCTATGTAAGAACGAGTGGCCAGGATAACGGCACATCACCCAATGCCTATATCATGGGCAGTTTTTATGAGCCCATACTGGCCGGGGCAATTTCCCCGTTATCGCCCCGGGCTTTTGCTTATTATAACTTCACCTACCTCGGCACCTTTACCGACCGCCAGTATGAAGTGAGTAAAATAAAGGTAACGCCCCGCTCCCGGGGCGATGATGTGTTTGCCGGCATACTTAATATAGTGGAAGGTTACTGGAGTATTTACAGCCTTGATTTAACCACCAGCAGGGCCGGTATAAAGTTTACCATAAAGCAGATATATAACCCGATCAACGATGTGGCCTGGTTGCCCGTGTCGCACAAGTTTGATGTTAACGGCACGGTCATGGGCTTTGCCTTTGAATATGACTACCTCGCTACGGTGCGTGATTATGTTATTGCCCTGAACCCCGATCTGCCCACCGCGCTGAAGGTGATAGATGAAAAAGTTGCTGAAGAGCTGGCCGCAGCACTGGCTGCGCAGGCAAAGAACGATACTATTTCAGCCAAACAGAAACTTGCGGCCGGCAAGGAAGTGTCGCGCAAAGAACTGCGCAAACTGATCAATGAATATGAAAAAGAACAACTCGAGGAGTCGGGGGAGCCCCGGGTGGTAGGGAACTACGCTTATTCGGTAGATTCGCTGGCGGCTAATTCCGATTCGGCTTTCTGGCAGCAGGTAAGGCCGGTGCCGCTAACCGCCAGGGAGATAACCGGCTATAAAAAACTGGACAGCCTGGTAATTGCAGAGAATGAACAAGTAGCTGCCGACAGCCTGAAAGCGGCCAAATACCGGGGGTTTCAAATCCGGGATATTCTTTTCGGGGACAATTATCTGTTGAATAATAACGACCGGTTGCGTTATTATTCACCCCTGGCCAGTCTTAATTTTAATACGGTTGAAGGGTATAATTTCAATATAAAGTTGCGTTACCGCCATGACTTTAACCTTACCAGCCGGTTGGAGCTTATACCGGTAGTGCGCTATAGCTTTGCCCGCCAGGTAGTTACCGGCATGGGTACGATTAATTTTTCTTACCACAACAGAACGGTCAGGGAGGGGTTGGTTTCCCTCTCAGGGGGTAAGTTTGTGCGGCAGCTAAATAATGCCAACCCCATACACCCCCTGGTAAATACGATGACCACCCTGTTGTTTAAAAGTAATTATATGAAACTCTATGAAGCCGGGTTTATCAGCCTTGCCCATACCGGCAAGTTTACCGGTAACTTTGGCTATTCGTTGCGTATTACCTGGAGCGAACGGACTAACCTGCAAAATAACACCAGCCATACCTGGATTGAACAGAACAAAGAATATACCCCCAATAACCCTGCTAATGCCGGGCTTGCCGATACCGGCTTTCCTTTCCACCAGGCACTTACCGGGGAAGCCTCGTTAACTTACCGGCCCTGGCTGCGGTACCGGATAAAAAATGAACGTAAAATAGCCATCAGTTCATCTTCGCCTACCTTTACCTTGTTGTACAGGAAAGGCTTTGCCGGCCGCCCGGGCGCTACTGATTTTGATTATCTGGAGGTGGGGGTTAAACATAATGTGCGGCTGGGCGTGCGTGGCCGCCTGGGCTTTGACCTGACGGCCGGGCGCTTCCTGAATACCACCCGCCTGTACTTCATGGATTTCAAACACTTTGCCGGTAATGAATCCCCGTTTTTGCTGAACAACCCGGTTGGCGGCTACCGGTTGCTGAGTTATTATAACTACAGTACCTCCGAAGACTTTTTTTCAGCCCTTACGTATTATAAGTTCCGTAAATTTTTGTTTACCCAAATGCCCTTGCTGCGTCTTACCGGAGTTAAGGAGTTTGTTTTTGTGAACTACCTCGCTACGCCTTACAGTAATAATTATGTTGAAGCGGGTTATGGTATTGACAACCTGTTCCGCTTTTTGCGGGTAGAAGGGGCCGTATCGTTTCAGGAAGGCCGCTACCTCGGCTTTGGGGTGAAGGTGGGTATTGCCACCAACATTAGCAACAATGACGGCTCGCTAGCGATAACCTTTTAGGCTATGGCTTAGACCTTCATAATTTCTTCCTCCTTGTGGTTTACCAGATCGTCCACTTTGTGGGTATGCTCATCGGTAATTTTCTGCACCTGGTCTTCCCCGCGTTTGATATCATCTTCGGAAACACCTTCCTCTTTCAGGGCCTTGATATGGTGCAGGGCATCATGGCGGCTGTTGCGGATGCTTATCTTGGCATTTTCGCCTTCGTGCTTCACCTGCTTTACCAGTTCTTTTCTGCGTTCTTCGGTGAGGGCGGGTACGTTTATAATTACCTGCTCACCATCGTTTTGCGGGTTAAAACCCAGGTCGCTGTTCATAATGGCCCGTTCAATTTCCTGGATCAGGGTTTTCTCCCAGGGTTTGATAAAGATGGTGTGGGCATCGGGGGTGGTTACCGAGGATACCTGGTTCAGCGGGGTCATGGCACCATAGTATTCTACCATTATGCTGTCGAGCATGCTGGGGGTAGCCTTGCCGGCCCTGATCTTGGCCAATACGGTGGTTAAATGCTGGATGGCCTTGTCCATGTGCTCCCGGGCATCATCTAAAAACATTTGCACTTCTTCCATGGGTTGTGTTGTTTAGTTTATCAGCGTGCCGGCTTCCTCACCTTGCATTATTCTGAGCAGGTTACCGGGTTTGTTCATATCAAAAACAATAATGGGCAGGCCGTTCTCCTGGCAGAGGGTAAAGGCGGTCATGTCCATAATATTCAGGCCTTTTTCATACACCTCACGGTAACTCACCTTGCTGTAACGGGTGGCACCGGGTTCTTTCTCCGGGTCGGCCGAATATACCCCGTCAACCCGGGTGCCTTTCAGTACCACATCGCAGTTGAGCTCTATGGCCCGCAGGCTGGCGGTGGAGTCGGTAGTGAAGTAGGGGTTGCCAATACCGGCCCCGAAAATAACGATGCGGCCTTTTTCTAAGTGGCGTACCGCCCTGCGTTTTATAAAGGGTTCGCAAACCTGCTCCATTTTTATACCGCTCATCAGCCGGGTGTACATGCCGTGTTTCTCCAGGTTGCTTTGCAGCGCCATGCCGTTGATTACGGTGGCCAGCATGCCCATATAGTCGCCCTGAACGCGGTCTATGCCGCCTTCTTCGGCTTGTACTCCCCGGAAGATATTGCCCCCGCCAATCACGATGGCAATTTCAATACCTAGTTCTTTAACCCGTTTTATTTCCAGCGAATACTGGTTCACCCTTTCGGGGTCAATGCCGTACTGCTGGTTGCCCATCAGGGCCTCTCCGCTCAGTTTAAGCAGAATCCGTTTATATTTCATGCGTTGGTTGGGTTAAAATTCTGTCAAATATAGAGAAGACTAAAGAAAAATTAACTGCCATGCGCGCGATTATTCAAACAGGATCAACTTTTGCCCCGAGTCCACACTGTCACCCTTTTTTACCGGTATGGCTTTAATTTTACCATTCCCCGGTGACTTAATAATATTTTCCATCTTCATGGCCTCCAGTACCAGCAGCGTATCGCCTTTTTTAACTTCGTCACCTGCCTGCACAACCACGTCAAGGATTAACCCGGGCATGGGGGCGCCAATATCGGTGGTAATGGCCGCATTATTGTTGTTGAGGCCCATCTTTTGCAGCAGTTCATCCAGGGCGGTTTTTACCGTTACGGTTATCGCTTTATTATTCACCTTTACCGCTACGTGGCCGGTGTCCCGGTCAATAGAAATGATCTCCAGGTTATACGATTTATGTTCCAGTAACAGGTGGTAACGTTTATCGTCTAACCGGGCCAGGTCTATGGCTACGGGCTTGCCGTCAAGCACAACATTGTCTTTGTTGATCGCTACGCTGAGGGATTTATCTCCAATAATTACTTTATACATATCGTGTAGGCTGTACCCAAAGATAAAAGATATCCTTTTAATCCTGGGCTACTTTGGCCATTTCCTTGTGAAAGGCCTCCACCCGTTCCACCATTTTCTTCGAGCCGATAAAAATAGGGGTCTTTTGGTGGATATCAGCAGGGTTAATTTCCATAATCCGCTGTTCCCCCGTGCTGGCTTTGCCCCCGGCCTGTTCTATCACAAACGCCAGGGCATTGCACTCGTACATCAGCCGCAACTTGCCGTTGGGCGATTTGGCCGTGGCCGGGTAACCGTAGATGCCGCCTTTCAGCAGGTTACGATGAAAATCGGCTACCAATGAACCAATATAGCGGCCGGAAATATTTTTATCCCGGCAATCATCTACAAAGGCCTTCACCGGGGGGCTGAAACTATTGTAAGAGCCTTCGTTTACCGAATAGATTTTGCCATCTTCGGGGATGACCATATTTTGGTGGGAGAGGAAATATTCGCCCAGGGTGGGGTCATACGTAAAGCCGTTTACCCCGCTGCCGGTGGTGTAAACCAACATGGTGGATGAACCGTAGAGGACATAGCCGGCCGCTACCTGGTTGATGCCGGGCTGCAAAACATCCTCCTCGGTAACCGGGGTGCCTACTTCCGAAACCCTGCGGTAAACCGAAAAAATAGTGCCGATGGAGACATTTACATCAATATTGGAAGAGCCATCCAGCGGGTCAATGGCAATCACGTAGTTGGCATCTTTGTTTACCTCTATAATATCGTCTTCTTCTTCGGAAACAATGGCACATACTTCCCCGCCTTTGGTCAGCGCCCGGGTAAAGCGGATGTTGGCCAGCACATCCAGCTTTTGCTGGTTATCACCGGCCATGTTCAAGGAGCCCATATTACCCGACAGGTTAATTAACCCTGCCCGGTTGATCTCCCGGTTCACTACTTTGCCGGAAAGGGCGATATCGCGTAAGATCTGCGATAACTCCCCGGTGGCGTACTTAAATTCCTCCTGATGGTTTTTTATAAAGCGGTCAAGGGCCGTACCAATGGTAAGGGCAATGCGCGAATTCTCTATCATGATATACCTGGTTAATTAAAGGGTAAAATTAATAGTAAAAATTGTGCTTTAAAAAGAAGGCGGCAAGAAGATCGGGGTTGCCATATGTATTTCATCTTTTTCGGCCTATTTTCGCGCCCTATGCAGGTATTTAAGTTTGGCGGGGCTTCAATACGGAATATTGAGGCCATCCGCAATATGGCGGAAATTATTGGTAAATATGGCCGTAAGCCCCTGGTTATAGTGGTTTCGGCAATGGGTAAAACTACCCGGCACCTGGAGGCCTATATCGAGGCCAGGGTGCAGGAGGGCGAAGGTAAAAAAGAAATTAAATTCATTGAGGACTTTCATGCGGAAATCATAGACGGCCTGTTTCCGGCCGGTCATCCTGTGGCGCCTGCGGTACAACAATTGTTTCAGGAAGCCCGGCAGGTACCCTGGGACGGCCGCAGCTACGGCAGGTTTTACGACCGCATAGTCTCGGTGGGAGAGATGGTATCCTCTACCATTATTGCCGCCTACCTGAACCATAAGGGGATTGCCACCCAAAAAATGAATGCCCCGGAACTGATTAAAACAAGGGGCAACTTCCAGTTCGGCAAGGTAATCTGGGCGCAAACGGAGGCCCTGATAAGCGAAAAAGTAGCCCCGGTGCTGGCATCGAGCTATGTGGTAACCCAGGGGTTTATTGCCAGCAACAGCGATAACGAGGTAATGACCCTGGGGAAAGAGGGCTCTGACTATACAGCCGCTATATTTGCCTCTTGCCTCGAGGCCGATAGTGTTACCATCTGGAAAGACGTGCCCGGCATCCTTTCGGCCGACCCGAAACTGATCAGCGATACCAAACAGATCATCCACTTGCCTTATACCGAGGCCTCGGAGATGACCTATTACGGGGCCAACGTAATCCATCCCAAAACCATTAAGCCGCTGGCCAATAAAAACATCCCGCTGTATGTGCGCAGCTTTGATGAACCGGAGCGTACGCCCACCCAAATTCAGGGGGTTGAACAAGGGGATGACCTGGAGCCGACCTTAATCCTCAAAAAGGATCAGTGCCTGTTTACTTTCCGGGTACGTGACTATACGTTTGTTGATGAAAAGAGCCTGGCCCGTATTTTTACTACGTTGCATGAACTTGATATCTCCATTACGATACTGCAGAGTTCGGCTATTACCATTTCGGTGTGCTTTGATAACAAACAAGATAATATTAATGCCTTGCTTACGCGCCTGAAAGACCAGTTCTCGATGCAGTATATGACGGACCTGGAGTTAATCACCTTAAAAAATTATACCGAAGCCTATGTGCAGAAATACCGGCCCGCAGGTGAAATAATCCTCGAGCAACGCAGCCGCAGGAATTGCCGTTTCCTGGTTAAAGCCGGTGAAAGCCCTACGCTTTCGGCATAGCCTCGGCCCCGGGCAATAGTTGGCTTTGCACCGCCTCTTCGTTTACCTCACTGGGCGCCACGGCACCTTCGGGCGCTTCATCCCCGGTTTCAAACAAGTATTCGTTGATCTTGCGCCTGAGTTCCAGGGCCGAGAGGTTATGCCAGATAAACCCGTGGCGTGCCAGCGACATCTGGCCGGTTTCTTCCGATACCACAATGATCAGCGTATCGGTAACTTCCGACATGCCAATAGCCGCCCGGTGGCGCAGACCATACTGGGCCGGCAGGTTATCGTTTTCCGAAACCGGTAAAATACAGCGGGCAGCGCTTACCCGGCCATTGTAAATAATTACGGCCCCATCGTGCAACGGGCTGTGTTTGTTGAAAATGGAAAGCAACAACCGGCTGGAGATTTCGGCATCAATCCGGTCACCGGAATCAACATAAAATTTTAATTCGGAATCTCGCGATAGCACAATCAACGCCCCGGTAGCCGAGCCGCTCATGGCCTTACAGGCATCAATTACCGGAGTGATATTGTAATGCATGGTGTCTGATTTTCGCCAGACAAACAGGGATTTATAGAAATTATCGCGGTTTAATGAGGTTGATTTGCCTATCAGCAGCAAAAATTTGCGTATTTCCTGCTGGAAGAGGATAATAGCCGCCAGCACACCTACCCCCATAAAATTACCTAGGATAGAAGATAACAACTCCATCTGTGCGGCTTTCACCACGAGGTAAAAGAGGTAGAGGGTAAGGAAGCCACCAAAAATCTTTACCGCCACGCTGCCCTTCATCATTTTATACACCTGATAGAGCAACAGGCTCACCAGCAGGATGTCGATGATATCGAGCCAGCCGATGGTTAAAAACCCTATTTTAAATGCCAGAATCAACCGTTTAGTTTGTTAAATATTTTTATTGTGTCTATTGCTTCCTTCACATCATGTACCCGCAAAATCCTTGCCCCTTTTTCCAGTGCCGCAAAATTGATTACACTTGTGCCAATCAGGGCGTCATCTGCCGTTGTTCCCAGTACTTTATAAATCATCGATTTTCTGGAAACGCCTACCAGGAGTGGGGCCTCTAATGCCTCAAAATACGTTAAATTTTTGAGAATTTCATAGTTTTGCGCTAAAGTTTTCGAGAAACCAAACCCCGGGTCGATAATCACCTCTGTAGTTATATCCATTTGCCGCAGTTGATGTAACCGCGCGAGAAAATAGCGGGTGATTTCCAGGATAAGGTTAGCGTATTTCAGGTTTTCCATCATCCGGCTAACCGGCCCGCGCATGTGCATCATAATATAGGGCAGCCCCGTTTCTTTTACCAGGGGGAACATCCCCGGGTCTCCCCCGGCCGTAATATCATTAATCATCAGGGCGCCCGCCATTACGGCCTCCCGGGCTACGCTGGCCCTGAAGGTGTCAATGGAAATAAGGGCTTGCGGGAACTCCTTCCGGATAGCCTTAATTACCGGTACTACCCGCGCCATTTCCTCTGCTTCGCTGATTTCTGCCGCCCCCGGCCGGGTGGAATAACCGCCTACATCGAGAAAGACCGCCCCCTCGGCCAGCATTTCCCCTGCCTTCGCTACCGCCCCGGCCACACCGTTGGCCCGGCTACCGGCATAAAACGAATCGGGGGTGGAATTGATGATGCCCATCACCACCGGTTTATCCAGGCTAATCAGCCGGCCGCGAATATTTAACGTAGTTTTTACCGAAACCTGCCTATGTTTTGTCATTTGCCACTAATTTTAGGCCAAAATTAACCGAATCCATTGCAGCGTGAAAGCATCGACCACTGTTGAGTACGAAAATATACTTGCCGCCTGCCGTTCGTTGTTTATGCAGAAGGCCAGCGACTACGGTACGGCCTGGCGTATTTTGCGCCTGCCCTCCATAACCGACCAGATTTTCATCAAGGCCAACCGCATCCGTTCCATTCAGGATAAGGGGGTCAATAAAGTAGGTGAGGACATCCGCAATGAGTTTGTGGGGATCATCAACTATTGCCTGATTGCCCTGATCCAGCAGCACCTGGGGGAAGACGGGCGGCTGGAACTACCGCTGGCGGAGTTGATGGAGTTGTATGACGGGTTTGCCGACAAAACCAAGGCCCTGCTGGCAGATAAAAACCATGATTACGGGGAGGCCTGGCGCGAGATGCGGGTGAGTTCGATAACCGATATCATTCTGATGAAGATTTTGCGGGTAAAACAAATAGAAGACAATGCCGGCAAAACGCTGGTTTCGGAAGGGGTAGCGGCTAATTATATGGATATGATAAACTATGCCGTATTTGCTTTGATTTTACTAAAGGAAGAAGAAGAATGAAGTGGGCGGATTACCTCGTCAGGTTTTTTGTTGGCGCCTTGTTTATTTTCTCGGGGCTGGTAAAGCTGAATGACCCTATGGGGACCGAAATTAAGCTGGCCGAATACTTCGAGGTATTTGCTACCGATTTCGGTCATTTTTTCACCGGGTTTGTTCCGTTCGCCCTGCCCATCGGCATGTTCTTAATCATCCTGGAAATCGTCCTGGGGGTAGCGGTATTGTTGGCTTACCGGATGAACCTTACGGTACGGGCACTGGGTGTTATCATTGTTTTCTTTACCTTTCTTACCTTTTATTCGGCCTACTTTAATAAGGTTACCGATTGCGGTTGCTTTGGCGATGCTATTCCGCTGACACCCTGGGAATCGTTTGGCAAAGACCTGCTGCTGGTGGCCCTGATCGGTTACCTTTATTGGCGGCAAGGCCATTTTACCCCCTTGCTGGCAGAAAAGGTTAACCTCGGTATCCTGGCCGGTGCCACTGTGCTAAGCCTTTATTTGGGCATACATGCCATCAACCATCTGCCGTTTATCGATTTCCGCCCTTATGCCGTGGGGGACAACATCCCGGCCAATATGCAACCGCCCGAACAGCCCGAGTTTATCTATACTTTTACCAAAGACGGGCAGGAAATCACCTCGAAAAAATACCTTTCGGCCGATGAAGGTTATACCTATGTTGGCTATAAAGTAATCAACCAGGAAAATACGGTTCCGAAGATCACCGATTATAATATCTATAATGAAGAACTGGGCGATTACACGGCCCGCTCATTTACCGGCCCCAAACTCTTCCTGATTGTGTATGAGGCGGGGGCGGCCGATACCCGCAGGATGGCCGATATAGCAGCACTTATTGCTAACCTTGATGATACCATAGAAGCCATAGCCATTACGGCCTCTGCGGGAGATGACTTTCGCCAGTTTCTGGCAAATTATAGCCTCAATATTCCTTTCTTTTATGGTGATGCCACCGTGTTGAAGGCCATGATCCGCTCCAGTCCGGGGTTGATGCTGCTTAACGAGGGTACCGTGCTGGGCAAGTGGCACTACAACGACACCCCTACGGCCGCGGAGGTGCACCGGTTGCTGCACCAAAAAAGCAGATAGGAGGCGGTTTTGACAGGTGTTATCCCGGATTATTCATGATTTTCATGTTATTTCTCCCGAAAACTTTGTGTTTTCAGCAAAGATACTTGCCCCGCTTATTTGTTTGCAGCTTTGCTGCGGTAGGAATAATCCGGGTTAACACCCGTCTGCGGTAACTTTTTCCCGCTTTTTATCATTATTCTGCTGCGCCTGATACAAATCATAAATTGGCAGTAAAAATGTGCGTAAAATAGCACCGTGAAACAGTAGGATGGCCGCTATGTCTGTGTTTGCTGGTTAGGCTTTAGTATTAAAAACAGACAACGATGACAGAACGGATTGAACACATTGTCAAGCATATTCATTTTGACAGTGAAGAGGAGGTAGCCAAGGCGCTTGACCATGCCGGGCAACTGCAGGACCTGACGTACGAGGAAAAAAACGACCTGGCGGCCGCTTTCTCCATCATATTTTACCACCATGACCATGCCGGCATTACGGCTATGGGCAAACTGGCCATCAGGGCCGAGCACCTCATTGCCGGTTTCGGCTGCGATGTGGTACCGTTCCTGCTTGGGGAACTAATCAATGCCGATTCCGAATCGGCCGCCTACCTTGGCAAGGCCATAGCCTTAAACCCATGCCCCAACGTAGATGCCCTGCTGCAGGCCTGGGAGGAAAACTGGGACGATGACTTTGCCGGCATCAACATCATTCAAACCCTGTCTTATTTTAAAGACCCCGATGTGGTTAAGGCCATCCCGCAAATATTGGTGGCCTGTAAATCTGCAAACTTTCAGGTACGGGCCATGGGCCTGTACACCATTGGCAAGCTGGCCTTACGGCTCGATCCGGGGGTATTTTCGGAGGAACTGTTGTTGTCAATGTTCGATACGGTATTTACTATGCTGGCCGATAGTAAACCGCTGGTGCGCAAGAATGCCGCCCGTTCGTTGGGCAAAATGCAAAAACGCGGTTTGCTCACCGACAAACAGCGGCTACAGGTGCTGGCGGCCTTTAAGGCTATCCTGGGCACCGATGGCCAGCATAATTGGGACCGGGCCTTTATTGTCCGCCATGAAGCAGAACATTTTTTACCGCTTTTTAGCAGCCGCCCGGCTATGGGCGACCGCTACCGCCAGAGTTTTAAAATCCTGGCCAAAAAAGAGCTTTGTGAGAAAACATTTCATTTTGTTATTGAAGCGCCCATGATAGCCCGCAAGCTCAAAGCCGGGCAGTTTATCATCGTCAGGCCCCATGACCACAGCGAGCGCATACCCCTGTCGCTCTGTGGTTGGGATGTTGACCGCGGGACCATCGAAATTATTGTTAATACCGTAGGCAAAACTTCTGCGGAAATAAATGCCTTGCAGGTGGGCGACCGTTTTATCGATATTGTCGGCCCGCTCGGGCAACGGTCGCATGTGCAGGCTTACCCCGATACCTGTGTGGTGATTGGCGGGGGCTATGGCACCGGGGCCATCATTCCCACAGCCAAAGATTTAAAGGCCCTGGGCAATAAGGTGATTGGCATTGTGGGCGCCCGCAGTAAAGACTTGTTGTTGATGACCCAAGAGTTGGCAGCGGTCTGCGATGAGGTAATGATCACCACCAATGACGGGTCGGCAGGCATCGAGGGTTTTGTAACCGATGCCTTGCAGCAGGTGGTGTTGCGCGAAGACGTTAGCTATGTGCTGGCCGTAGGGCCCGTGCCGATGATGCAGGCGGTGAGCAAGCTGACCGAACCCCTGGCTATAACTACCTATGTTTCCCTCAACGCCATTATGGTGGACGGCACCGGTATGTGTGGTGCCTGCCGGGTGTCGGTGGGCGGTAAAACCCGCTTTGCCTGCTTCCATGGCCCTGATTTTAACGGCCATGAGGTGGATTTTGAGCAGTTGATGAAACGCCAGAAAATGTTTGTTAAAGAAGAAAGAGAAGCGCTTTACAGTGTAGAAGCATAAGGAGAAAACCATGAGCAAAGAAATTAAAAGGCCCTTAAGCAATAAAGAAAGAATAAACCTGCCGCACCAGATAATGCCCTTGCGGCAGGCCTGGGAACGGGTTAATAATTTTGCCGAAGTACCCCTGGGGTACAGCGATGAACAGGCCGTGGCCGAAGCCCAGCGCTGTCTGCAATGCCGTAAGCCGCATTGTGTGGAGGCCTGTCCGGTGGGGATAGACATCCCCGGCTTTATTAAACTGATAGAGCAGGGCGACCCGGCAGCCGCGGCCAGCAAAATACGCGAGACAAATTTCTTGCCGGCTGCCTGTGGCCGGGTTTGTCCGCAAGACAAACAATGCCAGGCAGTGTGTGTGGTTGGCCGTAAAAACCTGCCGGTAGGTATTGGCAGCCTTGAGCGCTATGCTGCCGATTATGAGCGTGAGCACCATACCCTTACCCCCCCTGCAATAGCCCCCAGTACGGGCAAGCGGGTAGCCATTATTGGTTCGGGGCCGGCCGGCCTGTCGGCTGCTTATGAATTGCGGGTAAAAGGCCATGAGGTGGTGGTTTTTGAGGCATTTCACCGGGCCGGGGGGGTAATGGTCTATGGTATCCCCCGCTTTCGTTTGCCGTTGGAAATCATTGATGAAGATATTGCCTATCTCGAAAGCCTGGGGGTACAGTTTGTCTATAATATGGTCATTGGCAACATCCTCACCCTCGATGACTTGCTGGAGCAGGAAGGTTTTGATGCCGTATTTATCGGTACCGGGGCCGGCTTGCCCAATATGCTTACCATCCCGGGCACCAATGCCAACGGGGTTTATTCGGCCAATGAATACCTCACCCGGATTAACCTGATGGAAGCTGATAAATTCCCCGAATACTCCACTCCGCTCTTTCAGGGCAAAAAAGTGGCGGTTATCGGGGCGGGTAATACCGCCATGGATGTGTTGCGCACGGCCAAACGCCTGGGCTCAGAGGTTACCTGCTACTACCGCAGGTCGGAGAACGAAGCCCCGGCCCGTTCGGAAGAACTGGAGCATGCCAAAGAAGAGTTTATCAACTGGCGCTGGCTGTCGAACCCGGTAGAATTTATTGTGGATGAAAACAATTTTGTCAAGCAGATAAAATGCGAAAAAATGGTGCTCTCAGAGCCTGACGAGTCGGGCAGGCGAAGCCCGCAGCCAACCGGGGAGTTTTTTGTGGAAGACTGCGATACGGTGGTGATGTCGTTAGGCTGCAGCGTTAACCCCATTATCCCATCTACCGATAAGGAGGTGCGGATAAATAAATGGGGTGTGATTATGGTGGACGTAGAAACCTGCCAGACAAGCAAAAAAGGTGTCTTTGCCGGAGGCGATGCCATTACCGGGGGCTCTACAGTGATTCTGGCGATGGGCCAGGCCAAGACAGCCGCTGCTGCCATTGATAAGTACCTGCGGGGCGAGCTCAGGGAAGACCCCCGGGTACCTACCGACCCTAATTTTTATGTTAAAGACTGGCAGCTTAACAACGGCCATGCGAAAAACGGTAAGCAAAAGAAGGTAACGGCTTAGTATGCCGGCCTGTTTTTGCTGTGCTAACCCGGATTATTCACAAAAGTTGTGAATAATGATGAGGGCAAAATATTTTACCCTCAAATTTGGGTCATGCTTAATCTTTGTCTCATGCTGTATATTGTGTATAACATGTTGTTTTACACTATTTTGCAGTTCATCAGCCCTGCGGGCGAAAAATTCATATGAATTTTTCGGGCTAAACTTCAGTCAGGTCAGCCTGTTCCGGAGATGCGGCATTGGCCCAAAACCGAGTGATATTTTGCCTACTCTTCAATCCGCATTTCGTCCGGCAGTTCGTTATCGTCTTTTTCAACATTGGTAAAACCATGTTTGAGCAATAAGTCCTGGCAAATAGCTACGGCATTCACAATCCCCTGGGCGGTTTGCCCGTGTTTGATGCCGAGCACCACGGTATCAACGATATGTTTCCAGTCTTCTTTGTCGATTTTTTTATTGATGCCGCTATCGCCAAGCACCACTACCCGCTGTTCCAGTTCGCTTATAAAAAGCAAAATACCTATCCGGTCGTTGGTGTTGAATACTTCTTCCTGCAGGAATATGTCGCGGGCTTTGGTGAGCACCCGTTGGCCGATGACATGGCCGGCCACCATCGAAAGTTTGAGGTTGGGGATAAACGTGGCCAGCAGGTAGGCCAGCAGCATCAGGCTGACCAGCATAATACTGATAACCAAGGGGGTAATCCAGGCCGGCAACAACCAAAAATAGGCCAGTAAGCCAATAATGATGGCCACGGTACCGCCTATGAGGCTGGCGAATTTCCAGCCGGCCCCCGGATAATTATCACTTCTGCGGGCAAAATAAATGACCAGTTCCCCGGCTGTTGCTTTTTCAAGACTGGCCACCGCCTCCTTTATCTTATCCTTGTCTGCCTGGTTAAAACTAAATTTTTTCATTGTTATCATAATCTGTTTTTGCCAACAATTACCATCCTCCGGAAGCGCCACCTCCGCCAAAGCTGCCCCCGCCCCCGGAGAAGCCCCCGCCTCCGCCAAAGCCGCTACCTCCGCCAAAGCCGCTGCCACCGTAAAAGCCGCCCCCGCCATAATACCGGCCACTGCCGCCCCCGGTGGCGGTAGAGAACATAATAAGTGATGAAATAACGAAACTAATCCCTCCCATAACAATACTGCCAAAGAGCAGGCCAAAAACTACGGTTATGGCCACGATGATACCCCATTTGATTTTCGAATTTTTCACCAGGGCCTTCAAAACACTTAATGAGAAAAGGGTAATCATCAGGATAAAGATAAACGAGCTTTCGTTGAAGCCAATATTATCCCGGGCACTGTAGGTAACGGCCGGCAGTTCCTCCCCTTCAATAAGGGTCATAATAGCTCCCACGGCTTCGTTGATGCCGTTGAAAAACTGCCCCTGCCGGAAATTGGGCACAATAATATTTTCTATTATCCGCTTGGCATAAGCATCGGGAATGGCCCCTTCCAGTCCGTAGCCTACTTCAAGCCGCACTTTCCGGTCGTCTTTGGCCACCAGCAAAATAACCCCGTCATCTACACCGTCACGGCCAATTTTCCAGGCATCGGCCAGGCGTATGCCGTATTGTTCAATGGTTTCGGGATCGGTGGTGGGCACAATTACCACCACTACCTGGCTGCCTTTTTCTGCTTCAAAAGCTTTTAAACCGGCCTCCAGCCGGCTTATCTCGCTGGCCGACAGGGTGCCGGTGCGGTCGGTAACCCGGGCAGTAAGATCAGGCAGGGGCTGCTGGGCCCGGGCAAAGGCAGCGGCCAGCAAGGCAACCACCACCAGCAAGTTATTTTGCAAACGATTTGATGACATTTCTGTAATATTAGCTAAACTTGTACGATAAAAATACAAATGTTATGAGCAAAAAAGGATGGATTTTAATTATAGTTTTGGTGATACTTGGCTTTATGAGTGTTAGCCGCTACAATGCTATGGTAAGTAAGGAGGAGGAAGTGAAGAATGCCTGGGCCAAAGTAGAGAGCCAATACCAGCGCAGGGCCGACCTGATCCCCAACCTGGTAAATGTGGTGAAAGGGTATGCAGCCCATGAAAAGGAAACCCTGGAAGGGGTGATTAAGGCCAGGGCCGAAGCCACCAGCGTGAAAATTGACCCTACAAACCTCAACGCGCAAAACATCCAGCAGTTTCAGGCAGCACAGGGCCAGCTTTCTTCGGCTTTAGCAAGGTTGATGGTGGTGGTGGAACGCTATCCTGAATTGAAGGCCAACCAGAATTTCCTGGAACTGCAGGCCCAGCTTGAAGGCACAGAAAACCGTATAGCCGTGGCCCGCGACCGGTTTAATAACCAGGTGAAAGAGTATAATATGCTGGTACGCAGGTTTCCGGGCAATATTTATGCCGGTATTTTTGGCTTTGAGCGGATGAGCCCGTTTGCGGCTGAGCAGGGCGCAGAAAAAGCCCCGGAAGTTAAGTTTTAGCTGTTTTGCGGCTGTTCCGTAGGGCTGAATTTTGGCCTAACCGTTTGATTTTCAAAGAAAATTGCCAATATTGCGGTAATTACTACGTTTTGCTGCTTAACAAGCCATAATTTTTCCATAGAATGCGCCAGGCAATTTTATATATAGTGCTGACAGGACTGCTCGCCTTGTCATCGTGCAAGGTAGATCAAATCTGTGCGGCCTACCAAAGCTACTACCTGCTCAGCCCGGGCCAGCAACCAAGCGCCTTTTCTTTGCAGGCAGAAGACAGTGTGCCCGGCCACTATATGCCGGAGCTGTTTGCCCTGGTGTCCGAAGATGGCTTGCCGCGCAAAGACCTGCCCTATACCGAGTACAATAAAAACGGTCTGGTGAAACAAGAGTGGGCGATGGTAAAAAACTGGCAGATGCGCAGGGTGCCGATGGCGGTGGTGGCGCCAGAACCGCCTGATTCAGTGCAGTTTAAGGGGGATGAATTGATGTATGCCGAGCGGGATGTGGTGGACTCGGTGGCGCTTGACAGTGTCAGGCAGGCGGCTTATTCCTATAAATACAATAACGATCAGAAGTTTTATAATTGGTACTTCCGCGATAAACTGGTGTGGCAGGATGAGTTGACTCAACCGGAAGAAGCCACAGAAGAAACAGCACCTGAGGAGGAGAAAGGGGACAAAAAGCCGTTCCTCCAGCGGATTTTTAAGAAGAAAGAAAAGCCCAAAGCTACTTCCGGGGGCCAGGAAGATCAAAGGTAGCCTTATGTTACCTTAACCAGACCTTTGCATACCTATGGATGAGACTAACCTGAAAGATCATAATAAAATAGTCCGCGGGGCGGCAACTTTTTTAATCATTGCCGGTATCATTACCCTGCTCCAGTATTTTAAAAACTTTTTGCAACCTTTTGTGGTGGCCCTGATCCTGTGGTTCCTGGTGGTGGAGGTGCGCAGCCTGTTGGGTAAAATCAGGCTTAATAAGAAGAGGGCAATACCCCGGCCGGTACTAACGCTGATTAGTACCGTGGCCGTCTTCTATATTTTTTATGTTATTACGAACCTGATTATTGTCAATTTTCAAAGCCTGGCAGCCAATGCCGACAAGTATAATACCGCCCTGGTAAATTTGCTGGAATCGATAGAAGATGTTATTGGTGTAGAAAATCTGGGCGAAGCGGTGCAGGGGGGGCAGAAAGCTATTGTAACCAATGCTACCGTGGCGGCCAAAGCCCTGGCTTCGTTTATAGGGCGCTTCTTTCTGGTGCTTTTTTATGTGATTTTTTTACTGCTGGAGGAGTCGGCCATGTCGAAAAAACTGCATATCATTTACCGCAGGTCCTCTTCCAAAGCCAGAATAAAGAATTCCATTGGCCGCATTACCACCTTAATGAGCGATTACCTCGGGATTAAGATACTTACCAGTTTCCTTACCGGCTTTTTGAGTTTTTTCGTCCTGTTGTTTCTGGGTATTGACCTGCCGGTGCTATGGGCTTTTATCATCTTCATCCTCAACTTTATTCCCAGTATAGGCTCTATTGTAGCTACTTCATTCCCGGTAATTTTTGCTTTTTTGCAATACTCGGGCGATTGGGAAAAGGCCTTGTATGTGTTGCTGGGAGTGCTGGCTGTACAAGTATTTATCGGCAATTTGGTGGAGCCGAAAATTCTTGGCAATAAACTTAACTTAAGCCCTCTCGTGGTTATTTTGGGCCTTACCTTCTGGGGCTTTGTCTGGGGCTTTGTGGGTATGCTCTTGTCGGTACCCATTAATGCCGCCCTGATGATTATTTTCAGTCAGTTTGAAAGCACCCGTAATGCGGCTATCCTCTTCTCCAAAGACGGGGATATTGAGTACATGACGAAAGCGGATATTAAAACATAGGTTTTAGCGGGTGCTGATATAGTTGGCCAGGGCACCGGCCATTTTTTCGGCTGCTGCCGGGTACATTCGCAGCCAAAGCTCCGGTTCAATTAACTCAACCTCGCCCACGGCAGGGTTACCGTAATTATCTTCTATAATATCTACCCGCCCGTACACCGGCACCGGCTGGCAAGCGTGTATGGCCCTGGCGCCAAGGTCAATTTCGGCCGGGGTTGGCTGATAGGCATGTACTGTGCCGCCAAAGTCGTCCTGCACCCGAAAATCACCGGGTTTGGCAATTTTTAGCACGGCATGACTGTAATGGCCATTAAAATACATCAGGGCAATTTCGCCTTTTTCCGGCACCGACCGCTGAAAAACTTGTAACATCATCGCCTCGTTGGCTATCAGGTGCCGGAAGATAGCTTCATGTCTGGCAATATCTTCTGCCCTAAGCCGGTAGGTGTGCCGGGCAGCCCCGGAGACAGCCGGTTTTAAAATTACCTCCTCCCAGCCCGATTGGGCCACCACGGCCGCCAGGGTGGTTGTTTCACCGGCTTCAATAAAAATAGTTTCGGGGATGTTTACCCCCCTGGCCTGTAGGTCCAGCAAATAATGCTTGTCAAGGTTCCAGCGGATAAGGGCATAGGGGTTAACAAACCGGGTTAACTCTTTGGTCTTTTCAAGCCAGGCAGAAAAGGCCGCGAAGCGGTCGAAATAGTCCCAGGTAGAGCGAAAAACCGCTACCCCGGCATCCTGCCAGTTAAACGTTTCATCGGCCCAGTCAACCCGGATGGCCTGCAACCCTTTGGCCTGCAGGGCTGCGGTTAGCAATTTGTCTTCGTCCAGGATATTTTGGGTATATAAATCTACCTGCTGCGGGTTCACATAGCGTGCATCGGTTAATAATACAATATCGTGTTTGGGCATAGCCGGGACATTTGAAAAAGGCAAAAATAAGGCCGGCTACGCTATGGGTAATTTTATCTTGCATATTTTTTTGCAAGTCAGGGCAACCCTTTATGCTTTTATTTATTTCATCTGCAGCCGGGTTTCATGGCCGTAAAATTTTGCCTGAGAGCCAAATAGTTTAATTTTGCACCCGTGTAAATAAAGACATGTACTAAATAACCGGCATTACTGCCTATATCTTATGGAATTATACCTTGATTCAGCCGATCTGGAAGAGATCAAAGAAGCGTTTAAATTAGGTTTTATCAAAGGCCTTACCACTACCCCTACGTTTATGCACCGGCATGGCGTAACGGATGTGGATGGCCTGATTGTTGAGCTGTCGAAGATTACCCCCATCCTGCAGATTGAGGCCCTGGGAAACACGGCAGAAGAGATACTGGCGGAAGCTGAGCGCCAACTGGCCCTGGGGCTGGATAAAGACAAAACAGTGTTTAAAATCCCCGTATCGTTAGAGGGGGTACGGGCCTGCAAGATGTTGCGCGACAAAGGCTTGCTGGTGAATGTCCACCTGATTTACACCGTACAACAGGCTTACATGGCCCTCGAAGCCGGGGCTAATTATATCTGTCCGCTGGTAGGCCGCCTGCAAGACCAGGGCCATGATGCCCTTGACCTGGTGGATCAATGTGTGGAAGCCGTAGAGACCTTTGGCTACGATGCCAAAGTGATGTTTTCTTCGGTGCGCTACCCTGAGCATGTTCGTAATGCGCTGAACCGGGGCGTACACGTATGCACCATCCCCTGGAAGGTGATGAAGATGCTGACCAGCAATAACCTCACCGAAGTGGGCATATCGCAGTTTGTAGAACACACCCGGCTGATGACCGTAAAGGTAAAGGATGTGCTTTCGGGCAAAAACCCGCTGGTTACCCTGGAGGATAAAATTGCCGATGCCCTGGTGAAAATGACCGAATCGGGCTTTGGCTGCGTAGGGGTGGTTGATGCCAATGGCAAACTGGTAGGCACCTTTACCGATGGTGACTTGCGCAGGCTGGTTGAGGCGGAAGGCCATCAGGGGATTGACAAAAAAATGGGGGATTTAAGTTATAACCCGCCTATTACTATTGACGGGAATGCCCTGTTGCACCATGCCTCCCGGTTGCTGCATGAGAAAGGGGTGGATAACCTGATGGTGCTCAATGGTGATGAAGTGGTAGGCCAGTTGGATATCCAGGACGTACAATAACCCGTTTGTCTGGTTCTCCACAGGATATCGAAAACTTATTTTCCGGCCCGGGGGCTATATTTAATGTCCCCGCCCCGGAAATAGCCCGGCAGGTGGCCGGGATAAAAGGCTTTATTTTTGATTGGGACGGGGTGTTTAATGCGGGCGTAAAAGCAGACGACCAGGGCAGCCCCTTCTCCGAGATCGACAGCATGGGCATCAACATGTTGCGCTTCAGTTACTATTTAAAGTTTGGCTTCATTCCCCAGGTATTTATTGTTACCGGGGAGAACAACCAACCGGCTTTGCGGTTAAGCCAGCGGGAGCACTTTAACGGGGTGTACAGCAAAACGGGTAATAAACTATATGCCCTTAACCATATTACCGGGGCCTATGCCATAGCACCCGCCAGCATGGCCTTTATTTTTGATGATATCCTTGACCTGGGCCTGGCGGCCAAAGTGGCCTTGCGGTATTTTGTTAAGCAGCCGGCTGCCCCCATGTTGCAGCAATATATCCGTCAGCACCAACTGGCGGAATATTATACGGCCAACACCGGGGGGCATCATGCCGTCAGGGAGATATGCGAACTTACTATAGCCTTGCTGGGCAATTATGACCAGGTGGTGCAGGAACGGAACGCCCGGGCCTCGGCCTACCCATCTTACATAGAGGCCAGAAATAAAATTATTACCCGCTACCATACGCTCGAAAATGGCCGGATTACCGGGTTTACACCGCAGTAAGCAGTTCATATTTAAGCGGTTATAGTACCTTGATTTTTATCCGGTTTCATTCGGTAAAAAACTGGGGTATTCAACAATTTATTTACTATTTTTGCCCGACTTACAGCTATTTAAAACCCATTGATAAAATGTCAAAATCGGTGAAGCTTAAAAAAGGGTTTACCATCAACCTGGCCGGCAAGGCAAAACAACATCTTGCAGAAATTTCCCAACCCGAAACATTTGCCGTAAAACCAACTGATTTTGTTGGCATGCAACGGCCAAAGGCCATGGTTAATGTTGGCGATAATGTCAAGGCCGGCACACCGGTATTGTTTGACAAAAAGCAGGAAAATGTGTTTTATACCGCCCCGGTAAGTGGCGAAATTGTGGAGATTAAGCGGGGGGATAAACGTAAGTTGCTGGAAATTGTAATCTTAGCCGACAAGGAAATAGAGTACGAGGCTTTTCAAACCTATAATGTTTCTGACCTGGCCAAAGCCGGCAGGGAGGAACTGCAGGCGCAGATGCTGAAGTCCGGGGTGTGGCCGAATATCATTCAGCGCCCGTATGGCATTGTGGCCCGGCCGGAGGATACCCCGCGGGATATCTTTATCAGCGGTTTTGACTCCCACCCGCTGGCGCCCGATTACAATTTTATCTTTAAAGGGGAGGAAAAGAATTTTCAGGCAGGTATCGAAGTGCTTAAAAAGTTTACGCCCGGCACTATCCATGTAAATATAGCGGGTAAGGCCGAAGTGAACCCGGTGTACAGTGCTGCCGAAACCGTACAAATCAACAAGTTTTACGGCAAGCACCCGGCCGGCAATGTGGGCGTGCAGATCCACCACCTGGCCCCGATAAATAAAAACGACCTGGTGTGGACAATCAACCCTTATGGGGTTATTCAGCTTGGCCGGCTGTTCCTGGAGGGCAGATATGATGCCCGTAAGATTATTGCCCTGGCCGGCTCGGAGGTGAAAAACCCGCAGTATTACCAAACTTACAGCGGTGCCGGCATCAAACGTTTTGTGCAGGACAACCTGGTTAACAATCACGTGCGCTATATCAGTGGCAATGTGCTTACCGGTGAAAATGTGGGGGAACAAGGGCACCTGGGGTATTACGATCATCTGATTACGGTGATCCCGGAAGGGGACAAGCCGGAATTTTTCGGCTGGATTTTGCCCTCGTTTAAGAAGTTAAGTTTCTCGCGTGCCATTGGCCTGCTTTCCTTCCTTAACTCACCCAAAAAGGAATATGTAATTGACACCAATACCAAGGGTGAGCCCCGGGCCTTTGTGCAAACAGGCGTTTTTGAGCAGGTTACCCCGATGGATATCTACCCTACCCACCTGATCAAATCAATCCTGGCCGAGGATTTTGATGAGATGGAGGCGTTGGGGATTTATGAGGTGATAGAAGAAGATTTTGCCCTCTGTGAGTTTGTCGATGTTTCTAAACACAATATCCAGGCCATAGTGCGTGACGGACTTAATTTAATGCAGTATAGTTAATAGCCATTATTAGATGATATGAAATTTATTCAGCAAGCTATTGATAAAGTAAAACCGGCTTTCGAAAAAGGTGGAAAACTGGAGAAATACTATTTCCTTTTCGAGTCAATCGAAACTTTTTTGTTTGTGCCGAAAGAGACCACCCTGCGTAAAGGGGTGCAAATCCGTGATGGCGTTGACTTAAAGCGGTTTATGATAACGGTGGTTATTGCCTTGTTGCCGGCCCTGGTGTTTGGCACCTATAATGTAGGCTATCAGTATTACCAGGCTACCGGGCTGGAGCCTGCGGGTTCGTGGGATTTATGGTGGATAGGTATCCAGCGGGTGGTGCCCATCGTCATCGTCTCCTACGTGTTTGGCCTGTTTATCACCGAATTTGCTTTTTCGGTAATCCGGCAGCACCCGATCAACGAGGGGTTCCTGGTTACCGGTATTCTTATCCCCATGGTATTGCCGCCTACCATTCCTTTATGGCAGGTAGCCGTAGCCACTGTTTTTGCCGTGGTTATTGCCAAAGAGGCCTTTGGCGGCACCGGTATGAACGTTTTGAATGTAGCCCTGGTGGCCAGGGCCTTCCTGTATTTTGCCTATCCGGGCTTTATGTCGGGCGACCAGGTATGGGTTTACCTCGGTGGCCATACCCCGGTTGACGGTTTTTCGGGGGCTACTCCGCTGGGCATTGTAGCCAGTACCGTGGAGTCAGGGCAAAATGCGGTGGCGGCCTTGCTGGAACATGGCGACCACTACAGCCTGGGCAGTATGTTTTATGGCCTGATACCCGGCTCAATTGGCGAAACTTCGGTTTTGATGATACTTATCGGGGCCGTAATCTTAATGGCCACCGGGGTAGGTAGCTGGCGTATCATTGTCAGCGGTTTTGCCGGGGCTTACCTGATGGCGTTGTTGCTGCAGGTTACCGGGGTAAACCCGTATATGCAGATGGCCCCCGTTTATCACCTGGTTATGGGCGGCCTGGCCTTTGGCATTGTGTTTATGGCCACCGATCCGGTAACCGCCTCGCAAACCAATACCGGTAAATGGATTTACGGGGCGATGATTGGTGTACTTACCATCATCATCAGGGTATTAAACCCGGCATATCCGGAAGGCATTATGCTGGCTATCTTATTTATGAATGTATTTGCTCCGCTGATAGATTACTATGTAGTGGGCGCCAACAAAAAACGAAGATTGAAACGTGCAACGGTCTAACACTTACATTATCATCTTCACCGCTATAATGACAACCGTTATAGGCGGTGTTTTGTCGCTGGCCTCGCAACTGCTGGCCCCGGCACAGAAAAAGTCCATTGAACTCGACACCAAATCGCAGATATTGAGTGCGGTAATGAAAATGGACAAGAAAAAAGACGATGTCCTGGGGATGTATGACCAACGGATTAAGTCGTTTGTGGTGGATTACTACGGTAATCTTGTGACCCGGGACAAGAAAGGCAACCCGGTTGTGCCGGAAGATGTGAATATCCTGAAAAATTCGAAGTTGCCCCGGGAAGAACGCTTATTGCCGGTTTTTCAGTACATGAGTGCCGAAGATACCACCAAAATAGAAGCGTATATCCTGCCCATTTATGGCAACGGCCTGTGGAATAAAATTTATGGCTATGTGGCGCTGGAGGCTGATTTAAATACCATTAAGGGGGTGTCGTTTGGCCATGTACAGGAAACGCCCGGACTGGGCGCCCGTATAGCGGATGCCGAAATCCAAAACCGCTATAAGGGCAAGAAAATATTTGACGGGGATGAACTGGTATCGGTGGTGATGCTGAAAGGTGAAAAGAAAGACCCTTCATTGTTCGGGCCGCACGAAGTAGATGGTATGTCGGGGGCTACCCTTACGGCCAAAGGCGTAAATGCCATGCTGAAAGATTATTTGGAATGTTATAAAGGCTTTATTGACAAGACTAAGAACCAGGAAAGATCATGAGTACGGAAACAGTAGCACCGGTAGCTGCCAAAGAGCCGGCAGAACCCTTATTTTCTAAGCGCAGAAAGAAATTCGTTCTCGACCCGCTGAGCGATGATAACCCGGTTACCGTGCAGGTACTGGGTATTTGTTCGGCCCTGGCGGTGACGGTAAAAATGGAACCCACCCTGATTATGGCGGTGTCGGTGGTGTTTGTAATTGTATTTTCTAACCTGATCATCTCCTTGCTGCGCAACCTTATTCCCGGCCGGGTACGGATTATCGTGCAATTGGGCGTAATTGCCACCTTTGTAACCTTGGTAAGTGAGGTGCTGAAAGCCTATAACTATGAAATGTTTAAGGTGCTGGGCGCTTTTGTAGGGTTGATTATCACCAACTGTATCGTGATGGGCCGCTTAGAGGCCTTTGCCATGGGCAACAAGCCCTGGGATTCGGTACTTGATGGCCTGGGCAGTGGCTTTGGCTATGCCTGGGTAATCCTTACGGTGGCCTTCTTCCGGGAACTTCTGGGCTCAGGGTCACTGTTTAATGTGCAGATATACGATGCCTCAATAATGCCTACCAACAGCTTGTTTATCGACTCGGTAGGGGCTTTTATGGTGTTGGGTATCCTTATCTGGATACAACGCAGTAAATCAGGTTACGTAGAACATTAAAATCAGCAGACGATGGAATTAGTAAATCTTGGTATAAAATCGGTTTTTATCGATAACATGATCTTTGCCTATTTCCTGGGCATGTGTTCGTTCCTGGCCGTATCAAAAAAGGTAACCACAGCTATCGGCCTAGGGGCTGCGGTGGTGTTTGTGTTGGGGATTACCGCCCCGGTAAACTGGCTGGTACAGGAGTATATCCTCAAAGAAGGCGCCCTCACCTGGCTAAGTGCTGATTTTGCCGGCCTTAACCTGGAGTTTTTACAATTTATCATGTTTATCGCCATTATAGCGGCCATTGTGCAGTTGGTGGAAATGGTAGTGGAAAAATTCTCCCCTACCTTATATGGTGCCCTGGGCATCTTCCTGCCCCTGATTGCGGTGAACTGCGCTATCCTGGGCGGTTCCTTATTTATGGTCCAGCGCGATTATACCCTGGCGGAGGCCGGGGTGTTTGGCGTGGGTTCCGGCCTCGGCTTTATGTTTGCCATTGTCGCCCTGGCCGCAGTGCGCGAAAAGTTAAAATATTCAAATGTGCCCGATGGCTTAAAAGGCCTGGGCATCACCATGCTGATTACCGGCCTGATGGGTATCGCCTTTAAGTCGTTTATTGGTATTGCCCTTTAGTCCTGAAGCGGTATCAGGGTAACACAAAAAAGGCAGCCCGGGTAGTATCGGACTGCCTTTTTTCGGTCGGGCCGGTAATTACTTTTTAATCGGCTTATCAATAAATTTTCCATTTTTCGATTCCCCAAGGATGATAATGTCCTTGGTGCGCTCGTATTCTTTTATGGCTTGCTCCATTTGCTCACGGGTATCGCGCCTTACTTTTACCCCGCTGCTCGAACGTTTATTGCGGACTTCAATGTAAAATCCGTCTTTCAGTTTTTTTGGCTTGGTCGGAGGTCTTCCCATATTTATTCAGTAGATTACTTGATTAATTTAGTGTGAAAGCTACGTTATTCTTGTTAGAAAATCGAATAGATTTTCAAATTTCTTTCGATTTTTTTTAATTTTTCCGAAAGGCACAAAGGCGCCTGTTTTTACCGTTAAAACCATAACAGTTAGTTGTTGCCAAATAATTTATTGATTTCCTTTTCATAACGGAAAAGTAAAGCTTTTCGTATGGGTTTTTGGGTAGGGGTAAGCAGTTGGTTGGCTACCGTCCACGCTTCTTCGCACAAGATAAAATCTTTTATCCTTTTATAATTGGGCAACTCCTGATTGACCTTTGCCACCTCATCCCGGTATTTTTCCCTTACTTTGATATTATGCACCATATAGGGTGGGGCCGTCCAGTGAATACCCTGGCGCAGGCACCATTCTTCCAGCATGGTAAAATTAGGCACGAGCAGGGCTATTACATAAGGCCGGGCAAAGCCTATAACCAGGCTTTGGGCTATGTAGGGCGATGCTTTGAGACGGTTTTCCAACGGTTGGGGGGCAATGTATTTACCGGCCGAAGTTTTAAAAATATCTTTCTTCCGGTCGGTTATCTGCAGAAACCGGCCTTCTACCATACGGCCTACATCACCGGTCTTAAACCAGCCGTCATCGGTGAATACTTGTTTGTTTAGTTCGGGGCGTTGATAGTAGCCCTGGGTTACGTTGGGGCCCCTTACCCATATCTCCCCCTCCCCCTCCCCGTTTTCATCGTTGATTTTCAGGTCAAGGGCCGGAATGGGGATGCCCACAGTACCAAACCGGTTAAGGCCGGGCGAAAACCGATTGAGGGATATCAACGGAGAGGTCTCAGTCATGCCGTAGCCTTCGCGAATGCGGATTTTGGCCGCGGAAAACATCCGGGCTATCTCGGGCCGTAACGAAGCTGCCCCTACGACCATGCACGCCAGTTTGCCCCCCAACTGATTTTTCCATTTGTTTAGCACCAGCAGCCGGGCGATAAAAAGTTTGGCCCGTAGCCATAAGCCGTTTTTGGCCCGCTGGTTATATTGTTGGGCGGTTTTGATGGCCCATTTGCTGATTACCCTGCGCAGGAGGTGTTGCGATAAGGTCTGCTCCTGCAGGTAATCGTACATTTTTTCCAGCACTTTGGGTACCGAGGTGCTGAAATACGGCCGGGCCGACTGGAAATCGGCCACAAAGGTTTCGCGGCTGCGCACAAAATAGATATTGGCCCCGCAAGCCAGGTAGGCGTAGCAGGCACTGCGTTCTAAAATATGGCTGAAGGGCAGGTAGCTCATTACCTTGCGCCCTGCTTTTAACGGAAAGGCGGCCAGGGTAAATAAAATATTGCTCACCATATTATTGTGGGTGAGGAGGGTGCCTTTGGGGTCGCCCGAAGTACCGGAGGTATAGAGAATGCTAAAAATAGCATCGGGCTTTACTGCGGCCTGCCGTTGCGCCAGGGTGGCCAGCTCCCGGGCAGTACTCCGGTGGGCATACGCCTGCTGCAAACTGGTATTTCCCGGGTCATTGAGGGGAAAAACCTCCCCCCTGAAGGCCTTGCCAAGATAGCGTTTAACTTGTTGTAATAGGTTAGTATCGGCCACAATCAGTAACGCAGGCCGGGTTTCCGCCAGAATAAGGGTTAGCTCCTCCTGGGCCAGGGTGGGGTGCAGGGGTACTACGATTACCCCCAATTGCTGGCAGGCAAAATCAATCACCAACCAATCCAGATTACCCTGGTGTGGCATTAGGGCCACCATGTCGCCCGGCTTTAAACGTTTGTTGAGGAGCCAGCAGGAAACCTGGTCAACCAGGGCCCGGAATCGGGCAATCGAGGTTGGCTGCCAGTGGTTGTGGCTAAAAATGTTAATCGCCCTTTCCTGAGGGTAGCGGTGTTGCTGGTAAGCCAGGATATCAAAAACGCGGGTAAACTGATGGTTGTTCTTCATGGCGTGGGTTGGGCTTGGGTGGGCAGGCTCAGGCTGTCGTACAGGGCATGGTAATATTCAGGGAAATCCTGCAGGTTATTATGGTGTGCCCCGGCAATTGGGATGAGCTTAACTTTATCCGGGCACAAAGCTTTCAGCATCTCGCTTTGCTTAAACGGGATAAGGTGGTCATGGGTGCCGTGGATAATGTGCACCGGACATGTGGCCGCTTGCAGGTATTGGTCGGTACGGATGTGGTACCGTAAAATCCATTTCAGGGGGGTCCAGAAAATAAACCTGCGGGTGTTATAGTAGAAGCTGAAATAGGGGGAGTCGAGGATGAGCAGCCGCGGGTTGTTCCATCCGGCAATACGGGCGGCAATACCGCTGCCCAACGAACGGCCGTAAAGCACTATTTTATCTTCCGGGTAGCGTTCGCGCAGCCATTTGTACATAAACTGCGAATCATTAAACAGGCGCTCCTGTGACCTTTTGCCCCGGCTTTTGCCGAAACCCCGGTAATCAATCATCAGAAAATCATAGCCATTGCTGAGAAAATCTTTGGCAAACTTGCCCCACCCCTTAATGCTGCGCGAGTTGCCCTTCAGGTAAAAAACCACCCCTCGCGAAGAGGGTACGGTAAAATAGATGCCGTTAATCCTGGCCCCGTCTTCCATAGCAAATTCAAGCTCCTCGAACGGGAAGGAATAATCGTATTTAAACGATGCCGGCAAAATTTCCGGCCGGAAAAAAATAAAGTGTTGAAAAAAGTAAAAGAGCAGGCAAAAGCCCACATAAAAACTTGCTATGGAAATTACCAGAATTAGCATACGCTTATTTCAAGCTAAAAAATAGTTAAAATAAGTGGCAATAGAAAACCTGATCCGTTATTCAAGTATTTCGGCCAGCGCCTTGTGGTAGGCGGCAAATTCACGCAGGTTCCGGTGGCCGCCCCCGGCAATGGTATAAAACCGGTCGGCAGGTTTAAGCAGGGGCTTGAGTTTGGCGGCCGAGGTGTAGGCCACAATCCTGTCGTCCGTTCCCTGAATAATGGCAATGGGGCATTCCACTTTGGGGACAAAGGCATAATTGGCAAATTCATATTTCAGGCCAAAGGGAAAAAACAAACGCCAGCGGTCTTGCTGTAACCGGTAAAAGGGAGTCTCCAGGATAAGTTTTTCCGGGCTATGCCGGCTGGCCAGCCAGGAGGCGGCTGCAGTACCGAGGGAGCGGCCGTATATTAAAAAGCGGGTCTCTTTAAGGTGCATTTTTGCCCATACCCAGGTGTCTTCGGCATCCTGGTATAGCGTTTCTTCCGAGGGCGTGCCGTTGCTTTTGCCGTAGCCGGAGTAATCAATCATTAGCACATTATAGCCCAGTTGGGTAAAGTCGGCAGCATAATTACCCCAGCGTTGCAGGTTATCGGCATTGCCATGAAAATAAAGGATAGTACCCTTGCGGATATCCTGAGGGGTAAAAAACAACAGGGCGTTTAGCTCTTTGCCAATGCGCGGGCGGATTTGCACTTCCGAAAATTGTTGGGCAAAAGTAAAGGTATAACCGGCCGGCAGCTTTTCCGCCTGAAAGATAATCTTGTCTTGCACCAGATAAATACCGGTGACCAGAATTAAATACGCGCTAACCAGGGCCAGCAGGCTGCGGACAAGAATATGCAAGGGTTTATTTTTCAAGTTGGCGAACTTAGCATATATGATGATAAGTTGCAAGAAAACCGGGAGTTAGGCCGTATCTGGAGTTTCAGGATATTAACCCCGATTATTCCTACCGTGTCAAAGCTGCAAACAAATAAGCGGGATAGGTATCTTTGGTGAAAAAACAAAGTTTTCGGGAGAAATATCATGAAAATCATGAAATTAACTGCTAAACGACTGTTTCCCAGTTAATTTCATTAGGTCCTTAGACTACGGCTCAGCGAAGGTTAACCCTGATGAGTGCAAAATATTTTACCCTCAAACTTGGGTTATGCTTACTCTTTGGCTCATGCTGTATTTTGTATATAACATGTTGTTTTACAATATTTTGCAGTTCATCAGCCCTGCGGGCGGAAAATTCTTATGAATTTTTCGGGTTAAATCCGGTAAGATTTTGATATGTTTCCTAAAGACGTTATATTTAAACTTGATTCGTGACTTTAAATATAAGCTTATGAAAAAATTACTGCTATTCGTTGCTGTGGGGGTAGGGTTAATTCCGGTATTGTTTTCCTGTTCGGACTCCATTGAACAGGCTACTGTTGAATACTACATTACGGCAAGTCAATCGAATAACTATGAAAATCTGCAAATAACTTTCGATTATGCCAGGGCTTATGTGCCGGGTGATGGCCCGGGGAGTACGGCCATAAGAACAGTTTATCTTGATAGTCAACAACTTTCCCTGGCATTGGATGGCTCGCAGGAGCCGGTTTTTCTTGGTACTTCTACCATTGAGCCGGGAAAGGTTTTGGGCTATGACTTTAGTTTTTCCTCTATTTCTGTCCGTAAAAACGGTAATGAAATAGTACTGCGGTATAAGGACTATAATGAATCAAACAAAGTAGAAAAGGAAATAAAGCTGACACCCGGGGAAGTAAGAAAAGTTGTTTTTGAGATTGTTACGGATGAATCTGTAGTATTGTTACCTAATAATGAGCTTAAGTTTCTGGCCAAAATCCAGTACTGAAGGCATATTTTATTAACTGATCACCCCTGACCCCAACAGTTCATCTTTGTGGTACCAGGCCACAAACTGGCCGGCAGCAATGGCTTTTTGCGGCCGGGAAAAAATAACATACAACCCTTGCGGGCGCATAAATAAGGTTGCTTCAGCCAGGGGCTGGCGGTACCGTATCCTGGCCTGCACCGTCATCTTTTCACCGTCTTTCAGGGATAGATCAGGCCGTACCCAGTGAATATCCGCAGGTTTTACCAACAAGCCCCTGCGCAACAGGCCGGGGTGGTTCTCGCCCTGGCCGGTATAAATAATATTTTCCTGTACATCGGTAGCCAGTACAAACAAGGGCAGGGGGGTACCACCAATGTTCAGGCCCTTACGCTGGCCAATGGTAAAATAATGCGCCCCGCGGTGCTCGCCTGCTTTTTTGCCGGCTGCCCGGTGATACCGGTAAGGGCTGCTTAATGCCGCTAACTGCGCGGGTACTTCCTCCTCTGGTAGGGCCAGCAGGTCTTGCTGACCGGTAAAGATGGGAGATTCCGCATCAATTTCAATTACATCCCCTGTTATGGGGTGCAGTTGCTGCTGCAGGAAATCGGGTAAACGTACCTTACCAATAAAACACAGGCCTTGCGAGTCTTTTTTTCCGGCTGTGACCAAATCCAGGTTTTTGGCAATTTCGCGCACTTCGGGTTTGGTTAACTCCCCTATGGGAAACAGCGATTTGGCCAGTTGTGCCTGGGTGAGCTGGCATAAAAAATAACTTTGGTCTTTATTCTGGTCTTTGCCCGCCAGTAGCCGGTAGGTTTTTTGGCCGTCAACTTCGGTTATTTCTTTACGGCAATAATGCCCGGTAGCCACATAATCGGCTTTCAGTTTCATGGCCGCCTGCAGAAAAACATCAAATTTTATCTCCCGGTTGCACAGTACATCGGGGTTGGGGGTGCGCCCCTGCTGGTATTCGGCAAACATGTAGTCAACAATTTGTGCCTTATATTCTTTGCTCAGGTCGATTGTCTGGAAGGGGATATTCAACTTTTCAGCTACCAGCATGGCATCGTTGGCATCCTCTAACCACGGGCACTCATCGCTGATGGTTACCGTGTCATCGTGCCAGTTTTTCATAAACATGCCGATTACCTCGTAGCCCTGCGCTTGCAATAAATAAGCCGCTACACTTGAATCTACTCCTCCTGACAGGCCGACAACTACGCGCTTCATCGCTATTTTTTTTGCAAAGGTATTAAATACCGATGAAGCAGACGGCATGCACGGGCTAGTTGGTCACCTTGTATTTCTCAAACCAGGCCAGGACGCTGGCCAGCTTGGCTACTAAATTGCTGGGCCGGTTGGCAATACCGTGCGCAGCGCCCGGAATCCGGACCAGGGCGGTTTCAACGCCTTCCAGCTTTAGGGCGGCATAAAACTGCTCCGATTCCGCTATCGGGGTGCGGTAGTCTTCTTCCCCGGTAAGGAGCATCGTTGGGGTGGTTACATTGCCCACATACGTGAGAGGGGAGCGCCTGCGATAGTTTTCCGGGTCTTCCCATGGCTTTTTACCAAACCAGTACCTGGCGAAAAACTGCACGCCATCGGCATACAACACAAAGCTCGTCCAGTTAATTACCGGTTTGGCCACCACTGCGGCCCGGAAACGGTCGGTTTTACCCACAATCCAGGCGGTAAGCACACCCCCGCCACTGCCTCCGGTAACAAACAGGTTTCGTTCATCAATAAACCCCCGCTTAATTACTGCATCCACCCCCGACATCAGGTCATCGTAATCATGGTTAGGATAATCGTGGTGGATTAAATTGCCGAACGCCTGCCCATAACCGGTACTACCGCGCGGATTGGCATACAATACCACATAGCCGGCAGCGGCATAGGCCTGTATTTCGGCTGAGTAAACGGCCCCGTAGCTGGCAAATGGCCCGCCATGGATTTCCAGGATAAACGGGTATTTTTTGCCGGGGTCAAAGCCGGGGGGGGTAACCAGCCAGCCTTGTATCTGCCGCTTGTCATAAGACGACTCCCACCAGAGTTCTTTCACCTCACCCCGTCTCCTGAAAGAAAACAAATCGTCATTTAAGGCCGTAAGCCTGCGTTTACCGTTGCTGCCGGCCACCCCCAGGTCGGCAGGGTGGCCTGTGCCGCCTAAGGTATAGGCAAAGCGGCCGTTAGTTGAGGATGAAAAACTGGCGGCATTGTATGGCCGGCCCAGCGACAGGCCACCAAGGTCATCCGCTATTACGGTTACTTTACCGGTGAGGCTGATGGCAGCCAGTTTGGTTTTGCCCTTATCATCATACTGAAAGTAAAGCGCTTTGCCGTTTTGGTTCCAGGTGATGTTACGGATATCGCGGTCAAATTTTTTCGACAGCAGTTTAACGTTGCTGCCATCGGTGTTCATTACATAGAGGTTAGTGATCTGGTAGCCCTGGTGCCGGTCATCAAAACCGGTGTAGGCAATTTTACGGCCATCGGGCGACAAAACAGGGCCGTTATCAGGGCCGTAACGTTTGGTCAGGGTCTTACTACTGCCGTCAGCCACCGATATCCGGTGGATCTCGCTGTCCAGGGGTTCCAACTCTTCATCCGCATGAAAATTGGCGCTGAAATATAAATAGTGGTTATCCTTCGACCAGACAGGGGCCCCATGGTCAACATTACTGTCGGTCAATTGGCGTGGGGTGCCCCCGTCAATACTGAGCACAAATAATTGCCGGTGACCGTGCTTCAGATATCCCCGGCCATCCCTCCGGTATTGGATGTTATCAATATAGGTAGGCGGGGTATTCCACTTGGCGCCTTCAGGTTTTGCCGGCATTTTGATAATCGACTCATGCTTTTGCGGCACAAACATAGTAAAGGCAAGAAACCTGTCATCATACGACCAGGCTACCTGACCGGGTACCTGCGGGGTATTGGTGAGGGCTACTTTCTCTTTGGTGTCAAGCCACAGCATATAGAGCTTTGTTTTATTATCCTCCATGTTTGATTTGAAGATAATTTTGCTGCCATCGTGCGACCACCGGGGGTAAAAGTCGTTATGGTTACCGGTAGTCAATGGCCGGTTATGGGTGCCGTCAAAATTGATTATCCACAGGTTCGATAAGTTCTTGTCCGTCATAATATCCTTGAAGTTGCGCACATAAATTATCTTGCTGCCATCGGGCGAAATCTGCGGATCGGAGACATACTCCATGCTGAAGATATCGGTGAGCCTGAGGTTGGATTCTGGCTGACCAAAGCCTGTGGTGGTAAGGGTTACCAGTAAAACAAGGGTTGTTACTAAAGATTTCATCATGCTATAATTGGTGGTTAGATGTAACAAGTTCAGGTAATAACACCCAAGATACCGGTTCCCGGATTGCCATCCAACCCGAAATCCTTTAGCGGTGAACTTCCCTAAGGAAGGTGGCCACCCGGGCTGCCTATTTCTTCGTTCTTCCCGCTTCCTGCTTCCAACTTTTCCCCTACCTTTGCGCCATGACTGAAAAAATTCTTATCCTGGATTTTGGTTCACAGTACACCCAACTGATTGCCAGGCGGGTGCGTGAGTTGAATGTCTATTGTGAGATACACCCCTATAACAAAATCCCCCCTGCCCCGGATGGCCTGAAGGGCGTAATCCTGTCGGGCAGCCCCTGCTCGGTGCATGATGACGATAACCCCGGGGTGGAGTTAAGCCGGTTTAAAGGAGTGCCTGTACTGGGGGTATGCTATGGGGCACAACTTATGGCCCAAAAAGCAGGCGGGGAAGTGCTGCCGTCCGATATCCGGGAATATGGCCGTGCCCGGCTGAGCGAGGTTGACCACCACAATGCGCTGATGAAAGAGGTAACCCTCGATTCGCAGGTGTGGATGTCGCACGGGGATACCATTACCCGTTTGCCGGAGGGCTTTGAGGTTATTGCCAGTACCGAATCGGTAAAGGTGGCGGCCTATAAGGTCAAAAATGAAGACCGTTATGGCATCCAGTTCCATCCGGAGGTAACCCACTCAGAGGATGGCAAAACTATCCTGCGCAATTTTGTTGTGCATATTTGTGGCTGCCGCCAGGACTGGACACCCGATATATTTGTGGAATCTACCGTGGCTGCCTTGAAAAGTCAGCTTGGTAATGACAAAGTGGTCATGGGCCTTTCGGGCGGGGTTGATTCTTCGGTGGCGGCTACCCTGATAGACCGCGCCATAGGCAAAAACCTGCATTGCATTTTTGTTGACAACGGCCTGCTGCGCAAAAATGAATTTGCCGAAGTGTTGGCCTCGTATGAGGGCATGGGCCTGAATGTAAAGGGCGTTGACGCCAAACAACAGTTTTATGCAGCCCTGGCGGGTATTGCCGATCCGGAGGAGAAACGCAAAGCTATTGGCCGGGTGTTTATCGAGGTTTTTGATGCCGAAGCACATAAAATCCCCGGGGTGAAATGGCTGGGACAGGGAACAATTTACCCCGATGTAATTGAATCGGTTTCGGTGAAAGGGCCTTCAGCTACCATTAAATCACACCATAATGTGGGGGGCTTGCCGGACTTTATGCAACTGAAAGTTGTTGAGCCACTCAACACTTTATTTAAGGATGAAGTACGCGAAGTAGGTAAAACCCTGCATATCTCGCCTGATATTCTGGGCCGCCATCCGTTTCCCGGCCCCGGGCTGGGCATCCGTATTTTGGGCGATATTACCCCCGAAAAAGTACAGGTATTGCAGGAGGTGGACCATATCTTTATCAGCAGCCTGAAAGAACAGGGCTTCTACCATAAAACATGGCAAGCGGGCGCCATGCTGCTGCCGGTGCAGGCGGTGGGCGTTATGGGCGATGAACGTACCTATGAAAGCGTGGTAGCGCTGCGGGCGGTGACCAGCGTAGATGGCATGACTGCCGATTTTGCCCACCTGCCGGCCGGTTTTCTGGCCGATGTGAGCAACAAAATCATCAATCAGGTAAAAGGGGTAAACCGGGTGGTGTATGACATTAGCTCTAAACCTCCGGCTACAATTGAATGGGAATAAACAAGGAAATTGTTATTTTAACGGCAATGTTCACAAAGAAGACCTTTTACCCCCTGCTATTGGTTTTGCTTTTGGGTACACTGGCCTACGGTCAGCAAGTTGACTATATGACGGCCTATAAAGAGGGCCGGGCCCATCTTGATGCCGGCCGGTATGAACTTGCCCTCAATTCTTTTGCCCGGTTGATGAAAACTGACCCGGCCCATCCGGTAACAGCTTATACGGCTTTTTTTTATGGTGTAGCCGCCTATAACCTCGGGCAGGTAGAGAAAGCCCGGGATATGTTTTTGCAAATTACCCGTAACCATGCGGCCTGGGCGAAAATGGATGAGGCCTACCTGTGGCTAAGTAAGGTGTCGTTTGAATTGGCGAGCCCCAACCAGGGCCTGTATTATGCCGGAAAAATTACCGATCCGTCCTTGCAGTTGCTGGCAGAGGAGATAAAAAAGGGGTATTTAAGGCAATTGGATGTGGTAACCCTGGAGGCGCTGCTACCGGATGGCGATGATGCCCGCTTAATTGCTGCAATCCTGGCCGGTAAGCTATATGAGGCACCCCTCCGGGAGCGCAATACGGCTTACCTCGACAGCCTGATCGTAGCCTATGGCCTTGACTCGACATTGTTTGTGCCGGAGGTGCCGCCTACGGTGCATAAAGAACAATATAAAGTAGCGGTTATGTTGCCACTGTTTGTTGACCGTCTGTGGGAGAGTGGTGTTTACCTGAACAAAACCTTGGCCGTGGATATCTATGAAGGCATAAAGCTGGCCCTGGCAGAATTTGACAGCAGCAAGATAACCCTTGATGTGTACGATACCCGCAAGGATTCGCTGACTACCCGTAACATCCTGGTAAGTGGTAAACTGGCCGATGCCGATGCCATTATCGGCCCGCTTTACCCGCAACCCCTGATGGTGGTAAACAACTATAGTTATCAGCATAAGCTTAATTATGTTAACCCGGTATCGACCAATTCTGAGCTGATAAGGTATAACCCTTTTGCTTTTTTGTTGCGTACCGGGGCCGAATCGATGGGCCGGATCATTGCCGAACATACCCACGACAAATTCACCAATAAAGCCTACGCCATTTACTATGGTACCCGCACTACCGATTCGCTGACAGCCATAAGCTATGCCAGGCGCATGGCCCTAGACTCATTTTATGTGGCAATCATTCAGCAAACACAAAAAGATAAAGCCCGGGAAATTTTCGACTCACTTACCTCAGCCATAGAAGTGGTGGACTCGGCAGCGTTACAACGAATGTGGAATGCAGGCGAAAGGGTACGGTTTTTACCCAAGAAGGACTCCTTATTGCTGCGGGTTGATTCATTGGGCCATATATTTATCGCTTCTGACAATAAAGCCATTGCTTCGGAAGTTATGGCGGCCGTTACCAGCCGGGGCGATACCACCAGAATAGTAGGGGTAGGCAACTGGTTTGCCCTGCCCAATGCCGGCCTGGGCCTGATGGAGGACCTGGGGGTGTGGCTGGCGATGCCGGCCTTTGAGGATATGCTGTTACCGGATAACCGGATGATCAGCGCCATGTACCGTAGAAAGTACCATAAAAAACCGGGAAAATATGTGTTTTACGGGTATTATGCCATGAAGTTCCTGGGGGAATCTTTGTTGAACTATGGGGTTTATTTTCAGCATGGCTATAAAGACAAGGGCAATCTTGATGATAAATTTGATTTTGCCCATAGCCAGGATAACCTGAACCTGCACCTGTTTACGATTGAGGAGGGCAGGGTACGAAAAGTGGATGACCATGAATTAGATTGAGTTGGTTAAATTTTGTATTTTTAAAATCTCTGTAAAATTATATATGCAGGACAATGTAATCTAACACAAATGGGTTATCTTTCAGTTTTATATAGTACGCATCACCTCAAAATACAATTTTAGTCAGCAGATGTCTGTAAAAAATACCGTTTTAAGTTTCCTTTTCGTTTGCAGCGGCTTATTGGCCTTTGCCCAGGAAGAAGGGCAGGAGGAGGTGCCCCCCTATCAAACCATGTACGATGATCCGTATGACATCCGCAACCTGTACCTGCATTTCCAGCCGTTGTATGGCGATGTAGGGGTGCTCAACATCACCGGAGGGTTTGGCCTTGAAGGTAACTATTACCATAAATCGCTTTTTGATGTGCAACTGGCCTTGCGTTCATCCTATGGCAGAAGGTTTGATATTAACCGTGATGCCGCCAGCCGTAATGCCACCAATACCGATAATTTTCCCCTTTTCTTTGCTATTGAATTTGGCGGCACCTATCATATCCGGGATATTATGACCGAGTCTTCCTCAAAGGTGTTGCTTTATTCAAAAAACCTCAAGGGTACCGACTGGGCCTCTACCGTAGCCCGTCATGCTGAGATCAACGGTAAGCTGAGGACCATCATTGGCGCCCGCCTCGGGGGTATGTTTTACAGCACCACGGCTGATGTAAATGCTATTCTGGCCGCGCAAGACAAGGAACTGTTTTATGAAAATGGCATCCCGGTAGTGGGGGAAACGCTTTACAGTAACTTTCAGTCGTTTATTATCTATGCGGGCGGCTCTTATAGCTGGATCAGGAATTATGCCGTAGAGTTCAGCGAACGCTGGGACCCTTCGGGTGATGATATGATTTTAACCCCTTATTTTGATATCATGTTGGCGCCCATGAATAACCTGGCCGATGTTACCCTGTCATCGGCAACCGTTAGTACCGGCCCAATTGATATGCTGGCTATGGGATTCCGCGGTGGCCTGCAGGCCAGGTTTAACCGCACTTTGGGCTGGAGCTATAATGTGGAAGCAGGGGTACGGCCGGGAATTAAGAAAAGGGGTTTTTATGTTTTGTTCAAAATGAGCTTCCCGGTGTGGGGCAAAAAACTTAAATCCGCGGAAACCACCACGGAGGGTACGGAAAACTAGCCGATGATTTTATGTTAATCAAGAATATTAAGCGCCTGGTGCAGGTTAGGGAGGAAGGTACGGATTGGGTAAGCGGGGCGGATATGCAGGTTCTGCCGGGTATAGACAATGCTTTTTTACAGTTAGAGAATGGTAAAATAGCAGCTTACGGCCCTATGGATAGTTGTCCGCAGGATAACGGGCCGGAAATAGACGCTACCGGCCGGTTGGTGCTGCCTACCTTTGTTGACTCTCATTCGCATATCGTTTTTGCCGAAACCCGCCAGGGGGAATTTGTGGATAAAATCAAAGGGGCCAGTTATGCCGAAATAGCCGCCAGGGGCGGGGGGATTCTTAACTCGGCCAGGAAGCTACAACAGTTATCGGCAGAGGAGCTTTTTATCCGGGCCCTGCCGCGGGTGCAGGAGGTTATCGGGTTTGGTACCGGCTGCCTTGAAATAAAAAGCGGCTATGGCCTCACCGTGGAGGATGAAATTAAAATGTTACGCGTGGCCAGAAGACTGGGGGAAGAAACCCCGCTGACGGTTAAAACAACTTTTCTGGGCGCTCACGCTATCCCTGTTGATAAAACCCGGGAAGCGTACCTTAACCTGGTGGTTAACGAAATGCTGCCGCAGGTGGCGGCCGAAGGCCTGGCTGATTATATTGATGTGTTTTGCGAGCAGGGTTTTTTTACCCCGGAAGAAACAACAAAGGTGGTAGAAGCCGGTAACAAGCATGGCCTGACGGCTAAAATCCATGCCAACCAACTGCATATCTCCGGAGGTGTGGAAGTAGGCGTAAACACCGGGGCCAGAAGTGTTGACCACCTGGAGAGCATAGGCGAGGCGCAAATTGCCGCCCTCAGGAACAGCAACACCATGCCCACCCTGCTGCCGGGTTCAGCTTTTTTTCTCAACAATAAATACCCGCCTGCCCGCCAAATGATAGCAGCCGGGCTGCCGGTAGCCCTGGCCACCGACTACAACCCCGGCAGCGCCCCGGCCGGAAAAATGGCCTTTATGGTTTCCCTGGCCTGTATTAAGATGAAAATGACCCCGGAAGAGGCGATTAATGCTGCCACCATCAATGGTGCTTATGCCATGGATGTGCTGGCTACCCATGGCTCCATAACGGTGGGCAAAGCGGCCAGTGTGATAATCACCAAACCCATACCCGACATCGCCTATATCCCGTATTCTTTTACCGGGGATGTTATCGACAAGGTGATATTAGAGGGGGAATTAATATTTTCGGCCGACCGGTGATATCGGTAAAAAGAGCCCTGATAACGGAAAAATGCCCGCGTTGCCGGCAAGGTAATCTTTTTGTTACCCGTGCCTATAATATAGGCGGGTTTTACAAGATGCACCGCCATTGCCCGGTTTGCGGCCAGTTGTTGGCGCCTGAACCGGGGTTCTATTTTGGCGCGATGTTCATTGCCTATGGCATGCTTGTTTTTATGTCGGGGTTTACCTGGATAACCCTGTATTTCACCTTCCGGCCGGCCTTTGCTGTGTACCCGATCGTGATTTTAATCTTGAATGTGCTACTTTTGCCCCTTATATTCCGCTATTCCAGGGTGTTATTCTTATTTGGCTTTGGCGGTATTACGCTTAAAAAATTATCAAAATATTAAATTAATGAAGTATTTAACCTTAATTGTTACCGCTGTTCTTGCCTCAATAATATTGTCGGGTTGTTATTCAACCTCTATAGACGCCTCCTGGCGGGCAGAAGCAGCCCAGCCCAGAAACTATAAAAAACTGCTGGTTATCGGGATGTCAACCAATGTGGCCGCCCGTGCCACAGTAGAAGATGAAATGGTTTATTTTATGCGTTTGAAAGGAATTAATGCCGTGTCGGCTTCCAGTATTTTACCGCCCGACAGAAGTATTGTTTCGGCCCCTCATGATGTACAACAAAAGAAGCTCATAGAAGATGGGTTTGATGGGGTGCTGGCCATTAGCCTGGTAGAGAAGAAGGAGGCTACCAAGTATGTGCAGGGCACCAATACCTATGCCCCAACTTCGTATTATGGTGGGTATTATGGCTCTTTCTATAGCTATTATCCTTATATGTACTCCAATGTGTACCAGCCCGGATATTATGTAAACTCCGAAACCATTGTTTTGCAAACCGGCTTGTTTGACGTGCAGTCCGGTGACTTGCTATGGTCAGCGCAATCAGAAACGACCGATCCCGGATCGTTGGATAATTTTGCCAACTCCTATGCGCGCAGTATGGTTACCCATCTGCTTAAACGTAAGATTATTGTCCCTAACAACGCTAAAAAATAGTAAGGCGGGCTGCTGTGGCCGGTAGTTAAACGGTTTAGGTGAATTATATCCTTATTCTTACCAGGGGGCATATTGCATTTGGTAAATTCGTTATATCTTCGTTTATCAACGTAACTGACTATGGAGCTAACAACACAACATAAAGAAACGCTGGACAGGGCCGTCAGGGCCATTCATGAAAGAACCTTTTTCGCCCGGTACCCCGAGCACCCTTCCCCGAAAATATATGGTGAAACTGCCGACCAGGAAGGCCGGGAGTGGTTTCAGGATAGGGTAGGCAAAAACTTTAGCGAACTGCTGCAGGCTGCCGATGCCGGCTGGGTGGGCGATGAGCAGTCGCCCTACTTGCAGGAACCTTTAAACATTAAATATCCTGTGGTAAGCGCTGCGGCCTATGTGGCCAATGCCTGCGAAGTGTTTGACACCTGGCGGCAATTGCCGGTACTCAACAGGGCGGCTTTGCTGATTGAATCGCTGGAGCGGATGAAAGCCCGGTTTTTTCAGATTGCCTATGCTACCATGCATACCACCGGCCAGGGCTATATGATGGCTTTTCAGGCCTCGGGGCCACATGCGGCCGACAGGGCCCTGGAAGCCATTGCCATGGGCTATGAAGAGCAGGCCCGTTTTCCCGGAGAAGTGGTTTGGGATAAGCCAATGGGCAAGTTTAACCTGACATTGAAGAAAACCTGGCGTACGATGCCGAAAGGAATTGGCCTGGTGGTGGGCTGCTCTACTTTCCCTACCTGGAACAGCGTACCGGGTATGTATGCCAGCCTGGTTACCGGTAATCCGGTGATTGTTAAACCCCATCCCGGCTCGGTACTGCCCATGGCTATTCTCGTAGCCGAGTTGCAAAAGGTGTTGCAGGAAAATAACCTAAACCCGCTCGTGGTGCAGTTGGCCGTTGACACCCACGATAAGCTTATTACCAAAGAGTTGGCTGAAGACCCGGCTGTTAAGTTAATTGATTATACCGGAGGCAGTGCCTTTGGTGACTACCTCGAAGGGCTACCGGGTAAAGTAGTCTTTACCGAAAAAACAGGGGTAAACTCAGCCATTATCGACTCTACCGATGAGGTGGATAAAATGGTGGGCAACCTGGCGTTTTCAATAGCCCTTTACTCGGGGCAGATGTGTACCGCCCCGCAAAATATTTTTATTCCTGCCGATGGCATCAACACACCCGGGGGCAAGGTTAGTTTTGATGAACTGGCAACTAAATTTGTCGCCCAGTTCAATGGTTTGATTGATAACCCCAAGGCCGGCCCTTTTGTACTGGGGGCAGTGCAAAACCCGGCTACCTGCGACAGGGTAAAGGATGCTGAAAACTTACCGGGCCAGGTCCTGTTGCCGTCCCGCAGCATAGAAAACCCTATGTTTAAAAACGCCCGCATAGCCACTCCGGCCTTAATTGCCGTGGAGGCGCACCAGATTGACATCTTCTCACAGGAACTATTTGGCCCGGTTGCCTTTCTGATTAAAACCAAAGACACGGCCGAATCGGTGGCCTTGGCGCGTAAGCTGGCGGCAGGGCATGGGGCAATTTCCTGTGCCGCTTATACCCTGGATGAGGACATGAAAGATTATATTGCCGACCAGATGGCCCTGGCGGCTACCCCGGTGGCCTTTAATTTTAAAACCGGCATCTATGTCAACCAGCATGCCGGCTTCTCCGATTTCCATGTAACCGGGGGCAATCCGGCCGGTAATGCTTCCTTTACCAATCCGGAGTACGTCATCAAAAGGTTTACCTGGGTAGGTACCCGTGAGCCGGTAAGCTAGGTTCAGGATGGTGAAACCTTCACGTATCATCCTTATCGGTATGCCGGGCGCTGGCAAAACTACGGTTGGCCGCTTGCTGGCCACCCGAATGGGCGTGCAATTTATTGACCTGGATGCCGAAATTGAGCTCCAGGAAGGACGTAAAATAACGGAAATCTTTGCCGGGGAGGGAGAAGGTAAATTTCGTGTGCTGGAAGCACGAGCCTTGCAGGCCGTGGCCGGCAACCCGTCTCCTCTGGTACTGGCAGCCGGGGGCGGCACTCCCTGTTTTTTTTCTAATCTGGACGTAATGCAGGCCATGGGCACCCTTGTTTACCTCGCAGCCCCGGCCGCATGGCTCATAGAACGTACCGCGGGCGAGCAGCAACGCCCGTTGCTGCAGGAAGACCATGCCAGGAAAATCACCGACTTACTGAGGGCCAGGGAAGAATATTACCTTCAGGCAGGGGTGCATATTCAGGTACAGGGCAAATCGCCCCGGGAAATTGCCGATGAGATCGCTACCCGGCTCAAGGGTTAAAATTTGTACCCCAGGGTTAACAAGCTGCTGAAAATACTGGTTCTCAGGTTGACCACCGGCTGGCTGCTATCGTTAAGCACATAAGGGGTATAAGTGCTGGTGATGAGGTTGTTAATTAGCGCCAGATCAGCATAAAAACTTTCTAAGTGCAAGCCCACACCGAGTGAAAGCTGTTGGTTATTGCCCCGGTAGTTCAAATCAGCGGTTACCGGTACCTGGTTAAGGGCATACCCGCCCCGCAGGCGTACGGTGCCCAGCCTGATTTCTGCCCCGGCCTTGAGGTTAACCGCCTCGTTAAAGTTGTTCCTGATGTAGTTATTATCGGCATCCATCGCGAAACCGTTGGCATTGAGCCAGGCTTTACTGTAGTCGAGATATTCAATATCGGCTGAAATAAAACCTAATTTACCGAACATAAAGGCTACACCTGCCGAAGCCTTAAAAGGGGTGCTCAGACTGTAGCTTGAGGCCACTTCCATTGTTCTGTCCTCCAGGTAGTTGAGGGTGGTGTCGCCCCCCACGATATCTTCATAAAAGAAATTGTTCCAATCGGCTGCCAGCGAGGCATTGTACGTGTCGTTAAGGTTGTAAAAGGTAGGCGAGGTAATGGTAGCTCCCAGGCGGAAGAAACTTACCGGCCGCAGGATTAAGCCAAAAGTGCCGTTAAATCCGGTGCCCTTGATTTTTAACGATTCCTCCAGGTCTATCCGGTTAATCGGGTTGTAGGTCGGGTCTTCGGCAGAATAATCAAACTCCGCTTCACCGTACGTTTTCCGGGCTTCGTAGTTAAGCGATACGATGCCCAGGCCAAAACCCAGGTAGAGTACATCAGCCAGGTTGCCCCCGTAGGAAAGGCTCCACTGGTACTGGCTGCCACGGGTTTTTACTGCTTCCTGTTGGCGGCTAACCGGCCGGAGGAATGAGGTTATATCCGAAAAATATTCATCGTCAGGGTAGCTGGGGTCCACTACATCCCAGGGTCCGATTAAATAGGTGTAGTAGGCCAGGGTGGTAAGGTCGGTAGCCTCCCCGGGGGCGGGGAAATTACCGGCCGGAAAGCCATTGGCTGACTCCAGAAAATAATCGACAATACTGTTTTGGCCATTCTGCCCACTATAGCGGAACTCGTTATTGAAGTCGTTTATCTTATTCACACTAAAGCCAAACGATCCCCCCAGCCAGCCGCCCACACCACCTTTGGTATTGTTGACCACCAGGCCAATGTTAGCGAGACGGCCGAACGGAGTTTGATTGCCGGTAGGGTTTCCGTTGAAGGTTGAGTTAGCATAGGCCACGGAGAACCCCGGGGTAATAGAAATTTCTGAACGGTTATATAATCCCAGGCCGGCCGGGTTGCTGCTGATGGCCGTTACATCGGCCCCCAGGGCTACATTGGTGCCGCCCAGGGCCTGAATCCTGGCCGAGCCCCCGGTGAAGGTCTGGCTGAAGCGCAGGGCATCCAGGTAGTAACCGTAGGGCGACTCGCCCTGGGCACGGGCAAACTGTGGCCATAAGGTAGCCGTTGCTATGAGCAAAATTATCAAATACTTGTACATGGCCCGGGTGTCTTAGTTTTTTCTGCCGGACCTGCCGGATGACCTGCCGCTACTGCGGGAAGGACTGGTAGCAGCGCGTGACGGACGGTACGACCTTGACGGGTTGGCAGCGCGTGATGGCTGGTAGCTTGACCGTGACGGTGAGCTCGATGGCCTGCGATAGGAGTTGCTGCTGCGCGCAGGACTGTAGGTTGACCTGGAACCGCTACGGTTATACGTGGCAGGCGAATTGCTCCGTTTTTGCGCGGGCGTGTTACTGCCAAAAGTACGGTGATAAGTAGTCGTGTTGCTGCGTTTACGGTTGTTGGCCGGACGTGTGCCGTAATCGCGGTGCCGGTTGGTGTTTTGGCCTACCCTGTACTTATTTTTTTGTATAGTGGAGGAAGAAGGGGTTTCGGGTTTGTCCACCGGGGGCCTTCTCCTGCGGTTAATATTATCGGCTGTATTGATTGGGTTGCCGGGCCGCTCGGGTGTATCGGCTACCTTTCTGCGGTAACGGCTGCTTTTGCCATCTACCAGGATGCGGCCACCACTTTCGGTATTATTGGCAACATCATTTCGTCTCCTGTAACGTACCGTTGAAGGATTTGCCCCATGATTATTTTGGCTTACCGACCGTGATGTCCTCGGCCGGTTTACCCTGCCGTTGCTAGCCGGATCAGCATAATTGCTGCCGTAATACGGGTTGCGCCCGTAAAAATTACTGTTGCAGGCCAGGCCGGATAGGGAGCCGTAGTTATAAAAATAGGGGTCGTATAGCCCGGAATACCACCAGGCGTTAGGATAGAAGCTGCCATAACCGCCATAAGGGAGATAACCAAAATAGTAGGGGTTGACATAAGGGTTAAAGGGATCGTACCATGGACTGATTGCCGAATGCCCTAACAAGGGAAAGGATAAGAAGAAATAACTGCCGGAGGGGTAAAAGTTACGGTAGTAGGCGTTATTCCCATTGCCAATATAGTTGCGGGTGGTTGGCACGGCAGCGGCCGTGACCAAATTACCGCTGTCATAATTCTCCAGGTAATAGTCACCGGGTACACCGGTAGCCGGGTTTACACCGGTGGCTGACTGTCCTGCCTCATCAGGGTTAACAGAAGCGTCATAAAATTCAGCTGTGGCAGTTTCTTCTGCGGCCTGGATAGTGGGTGACCCCAGGGTGGCCGAGTTAAAGGTGGGGGAGTGCTGGCTGGTGTAGTTGGCCGGGGCCTTATCATCCGTGTAGGCGTAATTATCAGAAGTACTTGCAGAAGCCGCATAAACAGGTTGGGTAGCTTTACGGTCATTATGCGTAAAGTACATATCATCGGGCTCTATCTGGGCAAAATTATTTTTGCTGCAGGCTCCTGCCAGGGCGGCTACTGATAATAAAAGGATGATAGATCGGGGCTTCATAAGTTTTGGATTACATAATTTTCATAAATCTTTTGTTAAAAACCTAATGGTCAGAGGAACAAAATTTATATTTGCTCCCAAATTCTTGCAACTGAAATAATACAAAGATCATACCAAAGATGGGGAAAGGGTTAACAAAGCGTAGCGAAAATTATTCAGCCTGGTATAACGAACTGGTAAAAAAGGCTGACTTGGCCGAGAATTCAGCCGTTAGGGGCTGTATGGTGATTAAACCGCACGGTTTCGCTATCTGGGAAAAAATGCAGGCCCAGTTGGATAAAATGTTTAAGGAAACCGGCCATTATAATGCTTATTTTCCCATTTTTATCCCTAAATCATTCTTTAGTAAAGAGGCCAGCCATGTAGAAGGCTTTGCCAAAGAGTGTGCCGTGGTTACCCACTACCGGCTGAAGAATAACCCGGATGGCGAAGGGGTGATTGTGGATGAAGACGCCAAACTGGAAGAAGAGCTTATCGTCCGCCCAACTTCCGAGGCGGTAATCTGGGATTCGTATAAAAACTGGATCCAGTCGTACCGCGACCTGCCTATTTTGTTGAACCAGTGGGCCAATGTGGTACGCTGGGAGATGCGTACCCGCTTGTTTTTACGTACGGCTGAATTTTTGTGGCAAGAGGGGCATACCGCCCATGCCACCCGGGAAGAAGCCGAGGCCGAAGCCCTGCAAATGATGCATGTGTATGCCGATTTTGTGGAGAACTACATGGCCTTACCCGTACTGAAAGGTTTTAAAACAGCCAGCGAACGTTTTGCCGGGGCCGAAAACACCTACTGCATAGAAGCCCTGATGCAGGACGGCAAAGCCCTGCAGGCCGGCACTTCCCATTTTCTCGGGCAGAATTTTGCCAGGGCCTTTGATGTTAAGTTCTCGGATAAAAACAATAAGCTGGAATATGTGTGGGGCACCAGTTGGGGGGTAAGCACCCGGCTGATGGGGGCCCTGATTATGGCCCACTCCGATGATGAAGGCCTGATTGTGCCGCCCCGGCTGGCTCCGGTACAGGTAGTGATTGTACCTATATTCAGGAACGAAGAACAACTGGAAGCCATTTCCGGTGTTGCCGATAAAATTGTGGACGAACTGCGGGCACAGGGGCTAACCGTGCAATACGATAAACGCGATACCCATAAGCCGGGCTGGAAGTTTGCCGAGTACGAGCAAAAAGGCGTGCCGGTACGGATTGCCATAGGCCCGCGCGACCTGGAAAACGGGGTGGTGGAAGTGGCTCGCAGGGACACCAAAGAAAAACAAACTTACCCGGTAGAAGGCCTGCCGGCAGTGTTGGTGAAGTTGATGGAGGATATCCACCGGAATATTTATCAGCGGGCCCTGGCCTTCAGGGAGGCCAATACCACCTATGTGGACACCTACGAAGAGTTTAAGCAG
>Ga0256839_1000263_pt1 | contig 68421 bp, 63 predicted proteins | sample 354166metaG_FD_185968 | JGI IMG/M metagenome (GOLD analysis project Ga0256839, IMG submission 185968) | Hydrothermal vent microbial communities from Mid Atlantic Ridge, Atlantic Ocean - 354-166 | ecosystem: Environmental > Aquatic > Marine > Hydrothermal vents | place: Atlantic Ocean: Mid...
ACTCCCTGCAACTTAACCCCGTTTACAAGGAATATGGTGAGTGGCACTTTTTGTTTTCGGACATGGTTTAAAAATATATCTTGCAAATTTTGCGATCGCTCGCTTGGCATAAAATTGTCCTCTTTTTCCTATAGCAATTCCTGCGCCCGCATTTTGAACTGTATCAAAATTTGAGGCCGCGACTGCCCTACCCGCCTGTTTTGTTGGAAAGGTCCCAATCAAACCTGCGCTATTATTGCACAAATATGTCAATTTGCATACATCAATAGACGAACGATTACCAGCGGTTACGACTGAACGCAGCAAGTATGACCAGCAGTTCAATCCGTCCGACAACTGCGGCCAGAGAAACCCCGACCAGACTTAACACAGGCACCCCCGGGGTGTTTGTACTGAACAGGTTATCAGACACCAGATTCCCCACGGTACTGAATGCCCCCACTGACAGGCTGAGAGCGGCAGTAAACCCGTGTCCCAGTGATGCAAACAGGGCGGTCATCAGCATGACAAAGATCAAAACAGAAAAGAACGCGCTCCAGGTCGCTTTGGCGGTAATAAATGCTGTTTTGTCTGCATCCACAGAACCGGGTAAAATCTGGTTTGGATAAACCAGTCGTTTTATTTCATTGGCGGAATGGTGCAGCATCGAGCGCAGGCGGAATATCTTGATCCCCCCCGCCGTCGAGTAAGAACACCCTCCCACGAGCGCCAGTCCAATCAGAAAAACCAACGGAATACTGACACCCTGACGCACGTCATGGCTGACGCCGGTTGTTGTCAACACGGAAATAATATCAAAGGCCCGGTTGAATAGCCCCTCACCCACAAAACGCCCCAACGGAAAGGTGGCTAGAGACAATGCTATCCCCACCACCACTGCGACAGTTGCGGCGACAAGAAATGCCTTGGCCTCTCCGTATTTTTCCAGTGGATAACCCTGCAATTGCGTGAGCATTCTAAGCCAGATGATGGAACTTGCTCCAATCATCATAAAAATCATCATGATAATTTCTGCAAGCCGGTTGTTGAGAATGGTGCCGCTGGTCTGCCAGGCGACCAACCCGTTGGTGGATAGAATATTTATCGCCCCGAGCACCGCCTGGGTGGGGTCAACCCTGGCCGTCACCAGAAGCGCGGCACAAATCAGAGTAAGCGTGGCATAGGGGATAAACACCTCCCAAAAGGTCTGGAAAAGACGGGGGTCGGCCCGGGTGGCTCCGTGCAACACCACACGCAAATCCCGGTTGGGAGTGCCACCAACCGCATAACGGCCCAACACATATATAGCTAACATCAGCGTCAGCAATCCTCCAAGCCACGCCGTGGCACTGCGATAGACAGTCATGGCCATGGACATGGAGGAAACCGGGGTCAGGCTGGAGCCAAGAGTTGTTGCTGCCGAGGAGGCCTCGAAAAAGGCCACGAAGGGGCCCGTGCCCTCAATCATCATGAAAGCAGGCATAGCAGCAAAAATCAGGGTGAACCACATCACAATCGCCCCAACAAAAATGTGGGAACGATTCAGATGTTTCAATTGTGTTGCCGAGACCAGATAGGCAAAGGCTGCAAGCAACAGGTAGGCACCCGTCAGCAGGGCGAAGGCTTCAAATGCACGCCAGTCCATGGTCATGGCACCAAACACCGCGCCCGCAGCGGTCGCACTGGTAAAAAACAGCAGCACCAGAGCAATGAGTACCCCTACTCCCCCCAAAACACCGCCCTCCGCTTCGCCAGGGTCTGTTGAAGATTAGTTTTCAAAAGAAGTCTATGCTCACGCGAAACATCTGTTCCACCTGTCGGACCTGGGCGGCAACCGCAAAAACAATCACCAGGTCCCCTGCTTCAATTCGCGTTGAACCGGTAGGCATGATAACTTCATTACTGCGAATTACGGCGCCGATGCGCACCCCTTTGCCGAATTCAACTTCCTTAAGCGGCTTGCCCACAAGGGTTGAGGTTTCAAGGGCCTCGGCCTCCAGAAGTTCGGCAGCACCGTCAAAAAGAGAATAAACACCTCTTATGCGGCCTCGACGGACGTGACGCAGGATTTTTGAAACCGTCACCGAGCGCGGGTTGATGAAGGAATCCACCCCAAGGCGGCGGGCAAAACGTGGGTACTGGGCCTGATTCACCAGGGCAAAATTGGCCTTGCATCCCAGCTCGCTCGCAAGTACGCACGACAAAATGTTGGTTTCATCATCATTGGTGAGGCCCAGAAACATGTCTGCATCGCCAATGTCGACTTCGCGCAGCAATTCTTCGTGAAGAGCATCACCAAACACAACAATAGAGTTTTTCATCGCTTCGGCGGCAATCTGAGCGACCCGCCGGTCACTCTCGATAAGTTTTACCATCACGCCGGATTCACTGCTCTCCAGTTTGCCCGCCACATACCGCCCGACATTTCCAGCACCCCCGATAACGACCTTCCTTGGAGGGACCTCTTCGCGTCCAAACAGGGCAAGAATCCTTTCAACCTGGTCACGCGGCACAGCAACCACCGCCTCATCTCCGGCAATAATCTGCTCGCTTGAACCAAGCGCCATTGCCTCTCCCTCGCGGCGCACACCCAATACGGTGGCCTGCAGGTTGGGAAACAGATCGGTCAGCTGTTTCAAGGGCGTGTTGACCACAGCGCAATCCTCGCGCACCTCGATAACCAGCACCGCCACCTGATCATCATCAAAACTGACAATTTCATTGGCGCCGGGATAGGCCAGGCGATCAAGAATAAGATCCCCGATCTCCACTTCGGGAGAGATTATGACATCAATGGGCAGGTGGTCCCGCGCAAACAGGTTTTGCCACTCCGGGTTGAGATAGGTTTGCGCACGAATACGGGCGATGCGAACCGGCACCTCGAATATGGAATGGGCAACCTGACAGGCGGTCATATTGACCTCATCAACCTGGGTAACCGCAATCAGCATGTCCGCATCCCGTGCCCCGGCCATGGCCAGCACATCAGGGTGTGATCCGTGCCCGTGCACTCCGCGGGCGTCCAGCGTGTCGCGTACCCGCTGCACCAGATCAGCGTCGTTATCTATAATGGTGACCTCTATGCCCTCCATGGAGAGCTTTTCGGCTATGCCATAGCCAACCTGGCCCGCACCGCTGATAATAACCCGCATTGATCGCCCCGTCAGTTCAGCCCAGCTTAGTTGCTAAAATCAGTTAGGCTCCAACCCTAGCACCTCGTTAGAGACCTAGCGACTTGATTTTTCTGTGCAGCGCACTTCGCTCCATCCCCACGAACTGGGCGGTTTTTGAAACATTCCCGCCAAACCTCTCGATTTGCGCCAGCAGATATTGTCTCTCGAACACCTCCCGGGCTTCGCGCAGCGGCAGACTCATCAGGTGTGCTGAGTCGCTTTCTGCTTGCATGGAGGGCAAAACTTCGCCGATATCGGGGGGCAGCATGGCAGCGCTGATAACCCCGTCTTCCACCGGTTTGTCCTTGGTTAATATCAGAATGCGTTCCACGGCGTTGCGCAACTGGCGGGCATTCCCTGGCCATTCCTGCGCCTGTAATACGGCAAGAGCATCCTCACCAATGGTGACCGAAGGCAGCGCATGCATGCGACAGACCTGCTCCACAAACATGTCGATCAGCGCCGGCACATCCTCACGGCGGTCCTTGAGACGGGCAATACTAATGGGAACAACCGCCAGCCGGTGATAAAGGTCGGAGCGAAATTTTCCCTCCTCAACCAGTTTGGGGATGTTCTGCGTGCTGGAAGACACTATACGCACATCCACCGGCACCGCACTGCTGCCCCCGATCCTTAAAAACTTGTTTTCCACAAGGGTACGCAGCAACATGCCTTGTGTATCCTCAGGCAACGCCGAGATTTCCGCCAGATAGAGCGTGCCCGAGTGCGCTTTTTCAAAAGCTCCCGGTTCGGTGCGCACAATGCCGTCCGGTCCCAGCGTCTCACGACCAAACAAGGCAGCGTTGATGTCTTGGGATGCATAAAAGGATGCATTGAACTGCACAAAAGGCGCGCTGGCCCTGAGGCTGGAATTATGTATCAGTCGGGCATAAAGCCCTTTTCCTGTCCCCGATCCGCCCGAAACAAAAATCCGCGAATTGGTTGGCCCCGATTTTTCTATCGTGGTGCGCGCCTGCTGCACATCAGCCGAAACACCTGCCAGCTCTGAAGTGTTCACCGCAGACTTCACTTCAAGCTCGGCTACCTTGCTCTGCAATTGACTGCGTTCCATCGCCCGCTGGGTAATGAGCAGCAGTCGGTCCATCTTGAAAGGCTTTTCGATATAATCAAACGCACCGCGTTGAATGGCAGACACCGCGGTTTCCACGTTGCCATGCCCTGAAATCATCACCACAGGCATTGTGGAGTGCTGGGTCTGGAATTCATCAAGCAGCTGCAGCCCGTCCAATCGCGACCCTTGCATCCATATATCCAGAAACACCAGATTAGGACGGCGCACGGCGATTTCTGCAAGCGCTGAATCTGCATCATGGGCAGTGCGTGTGTCAAAGCCCTCATCTTCCAGTATTCCAGCGATAAGATCGCGAATATCGGCTTCATCGTCAATTATCAGAATATCACGGGCCATCAGTCTTTTACCAACGTTTCTTGTCGTTTTGTTTTTTGTTCAGGGGTCTCCGGTGCCTCCGAAACCTCTTCTTCCTTTATCGTTTTCGAGACTGGAGGCCGCTCCAGATCATCCAGATCAGAACGCTCGAGTTCTTCCGCCTGACGCAGCAAAGAGAATCTGAAACAGGCTCCAACCCGCCCCTCGGCGTCTGGTTCTGCGTCCAGAAGTTCAACAGTGCCCCCGTGCTGCTCAACAATTTTTGCGACGATCGCCAGCCCCAGACCCGTCCCCTTTTCCCTTGTGGTCATATAGGGCTCAAGCAGGCTCTGGCGATTCTCCTGAGGCCAGCCCTTGCCATTGTCGCTGACACTGACTTTTATCCTCGTGTCCTCGACCTGCGTTGAAATAATCACGTGGGGTTTTTTGATATTTTCCAGACCATCCGATTCGAGGGCCTCAACCGCATTCTTGATGAGGTTGGTCAGCAATTGCGAAATCAGGCGCTTGTCAAAAAAGGCTACCATTTCGCCTTCAGGCACATCCGCTGTGATTTCCACCTGAGGCAGGCGCACGCTTTCAAGAAACACCGCCTGCCGGATAATATCGGCCAGATCGCCTTTTTCCAGCACGGCCCCGGGCATGCGCGCAAAAGAAGAAAACTCGTCCACCATGCGCCCGATGTCGCTCACCTGCCGGATGATGGTGTTGGTGCACTTGTCAAACACCTCGAAGTCACCTTCGAGCTTCTTGGCATAGCGTTTGCGCAACCGTTCCGCCGACAATTGGATTGGCGTCAGGGGATTTTTGATTTCATGGGCAATGCGTTGGGCCACATCGGCCCAGGCACTGGTACGCTGGGCGCTGACCAGGTTGGAAATATCATCCAGTGTCACCACAAAACCTTTGGATTCGGTCATCGTACCCTCGCGGGTGAGTTGAACCTGATAAGTGCGCAGGTCCGCCTCCGGCCCCAATTGTATCTGATCGCGAATCTGTCCGCGGCGCGATGAGCGCGCCCGCTCGATTATCGGCGCCAACTGGGGCACCACCGAGGCAATTTCCTCCCCCATCAGCGAAATTTCATCTCGTCCGAACATTTCACACGAGCGCAGGTTGACCAGTGTGATAACTCCGTCCGGGTCCAGTCCAACCACCCCTGCAGATACGCCCTCCACCACCGCTTCGGTGAACTGACGTCGCTTTTCGTTGGTTTCGTTGGCATCCAGAAGCGCCTGGCGTTGATCCCTAAGCTGAACAATCATGCGGTTGAAGCGCTCACTCAGGTCGTGCAGATCACCACTACGGTCAACTATGGGCACTTTGACATCCAGGTTCCCGCGCGAAACCCGGCTTGAGGCAATCATCAGATTGCGTATCGGGTCGACAAACCGGTTGGCCAGAGCCATTCCGATCCACAGGGCTGCCAGCAGAAGAACCAGCGCCAGGCCCAGATACATCAGCCCGAAAGTCAACTGAAACACCACCCGGTTGGAAGCATAGACCCGGTACTCGGAAATGTTCTGGTCGGTAAGCTTCATGTATTCGAGCACTTCCTGATCTACGGGCTTTGCCGCAAACAGATAGGTATCCTCATAGCCCCGCAGTTTTACCAGAGAACCCACAAGGTTCGTGGCACCCGGAGAGAGCAGGGTGGGCACCCCCTCCTCCACATTGGCCAGAATTTCGGGAGTAACGACAGGCTGGGCGCCCTGCACGTTGATCTGCGCACGCATCAGCGTGTCGCCATCTGAGGCGACCAGAGAGGTGAAGGGCAGAGAACGCGTAGCAGCAAGGGCGGTCAGCACCTGTTGAAAGCGTTCTTTATCGGTCTCGAACGTATCCCGCGCCGCTTCAAGTTCGGCAGCCACCCAGATGACATCATCCCGGAGCACTCCGGCATGTTCGAGCAAATATGAGCGCGCCACCTGCCGTGAGCTTTCCACAATATCCCTTGTGCGCTCCGAAAACCACTGATCAAGCCCTTGATTGAGGGTGATGGCGGCAAATATTGCCACAATCAGGGCCGGAATTGTTGCGACTCCGGCGAACAGCACCACAAGGCGAGCCCTGAGGCGTGCACCGGACTGTCTCCGTCGCCGCGCCTGCCACAATACCACGATTTCGGTGAGCACCAGCGCAACCACCAAAACAATCAGCGCCGCATTGGAAATCCAGATTGCCGTCCACACCCGTGGTGTTGGCTCAATGGAGCTGGCGCCGGTCATAATCCAGAAGGAACCAACAGCGACAAGCACCGCCGCCCCAATGATTAGCAGACCCAGCAGGCGAATAACCCTATTGGTCCGCGAACGCGCAGGCGTCTCATAAATATTTGAACCTGCATCCATAGCGGGTTTCTCACCCACTCCGGGGTTGTCTTTACTCATATGAGGTGCCAATTCTGCGAATGGTCTCTCTCCCGGTCATCGCCATATCGCTATAAGAAGGTGCAAATTTCGACCGTGACTGATTTGGCCCCATGGTTCAAGTTCAATGTTGCCAAAATGTGACACCGGTCTGCATCTGAGAAAAAGCCCTCACTGTTCGGGCCGCGATTGTCGGATGACCTGTATCGAATGATGGCGGATTTTCTTGCGCAGCGTATTGCGGTTAAGGCCCAAAAGCTCTGCGGCTCGTATCTGATTTCCCCGGCAGGCGTTGAGCGCCATGGAAATCAGGGGCACCTCCACCTGCTCAACAATATCCTGATATAGACCGGGAGGGGGCAGTTCCGGTTCGTATTCATGCAAGAGTTTTGCCAGATGTGATTCCACTGCTCCCGAAAGGTCCACTGATGGCCCCTCCCCGCCACGCGCCTGCATTTGCGTCTGGCTCAACTCAGCCCTGACCAATGGCGCCCCAATGGTCTCCTCTGCATGCAAGGCGCATAATCTGCGAATAAAATTTTCCAGTTCTCGCACATTTCCAGGCCATGAATAGGCCTTCAATTCAATGACTGCTTCTGAAGTAATGGACCTGGGTGAATCTTCATCTCTTTGTTCCTGCTGTAAAAACAAATTCACCAGATCTTGAATATCATCCTTGCGTTCGCGCAAGGGGGGCAGGCGCAAGGGCACCACGTTGAGCCGGTAGAATAAATCCTCCCTGAACTGCCCTTGCGCAATGAGTTGCGTAAGGTCACGGTGGGTTGCCGCCACAATGCGCACATTGGTTCGAATGGGTGTGCGCCCTCCCACCATTGTATATTCGCCCTCCTGCAACACCCGCAACAGACGTGTTTGGGCATCCATGGGCATATCCCCGATCTCATCCAGAAACAGCGTGCCCCCCTCGGCCTGTTCAAACCTGCCTGAAAGCCGCGCCGTGGCCCCTGTGAACGCCCCTTTTTCATGGCCAAACAGCTCCGCCTCGATCAGGTCACGGGGAATGGCTGCCATGTTGATGGCCACAAAAGGCCCATTGCGACGTTTTCCAAATTGGTGCAGTGCCTTTGCCACCAGCTCTTTGCCGGTGCCGCTTTCCCCCGTCACCATCACAGTGAGGTCGGTTTGCATCAGACGTGCGAGTGCCCGGTAGATTTCCTGCATAGCTGCCGAACGCCCCACAAGAGGCATTTGCTGATCAATTTCGGGATTGCCCGGCGTGGCCCTTTTGGGTTTTGCTGCCTCGGCGAGTGCCCGGGATACAATGGCAAGAAGCTCGTTGATGTCGAACGGCTTGGGCAGATATTCATAGGCACCGGCCTCTGAGGCCTGAATTGCAGTCATGAATGTGTTTTGGGCACTCATAACCACAATGGGCAGGTGCTGGCGCATTTTCCTGATCTTGGGCATCAACTCAAAGGCATTGCCATCGGGCAGCGCCACATCAGTGATAAGAAGATCACCTTCCCCGCGGGCAATCCAGTTCCACATGGTTGAAAGATTGCTTGTTGGGCGCACCTCATACCCTGCCCGCGTCAGGGTCTGATTAAGCACCGTGCGAATGGCATTATCGTCCTCAGCCAGCAGGATCGTTTGTCCGCTCACGTTGCAGTCTCCCTGGAGTTTTTCTCTTGGCGAGCCGAAACCGGCAACAATACCCGGAAACTGGTACAGCCCGGCTCGCTCTGGCATTCAATAACACCGCCATGCTCGCTGATGGTTTTTGCCACCAAAGCCAGCCCCAACCCGGAGCCGCTGGCCTTTGTGGTCACAAACGGATCAAAAAGGAAGGGAAGAATGTCCGGGGGCACACCCGGTCCATTATCACTGATAACGATTTCCAGCGGCAGGGAGACCCTCTCAGAGTTCCCGGCAAAAGAAATTTTAACCCCCGGACGAAAAGAAGTTGCAATACGAATTTTAGGTTCCGTTGTTTTTTCAAGAGCTTCTGCTGCATTTTTAATTAAGTTTATAAAAACCTGAATGAGCTGGTCGGTGTGACCATGAACCGGTGGCAAAGAAGGGTCATAGGTCTCAATAATCTCAACATTCCGGGCAACTCCATTGGTTGCCAGCAGCTTTACCCGGTCCAGAACCACGTGAATGTTTATCGGTTCCCGCTCCAGCGGCCGCGCATCCCCAAATACCTCTATGCGGTCAACCAGCTTGACTATGCGGTCGGTTTCATCCCGGATCAGCCGGGCCAGTTGCACTTCGTCCTGATTGACTGTCTGCTCCAGCAATTGCGCCGCTCCCCTGATTCCCGACAGCGGGTTCTTGATTTCGTGCGCCAGCATCGAGGCCAAACCGGTTGCCGAACGCGCCGCTCCGCGCGACACCAGTTGGCGGTCGATTTTTTCGGCCATGGCGCGCTCCTGAAACAAAACGCTGACCAGTCCGCCCGACTCCCCCAGCGGCGACACATAAACATCACTTGAGCGTTCAGAGCTTCCCCGCGGCAGGCTGACCTTGATGCGATATTCGGTCATGGGCAGATGCTTGGCCTGCGCGCGCTCAACCAGCCCGAGAATCGGAGACCCCACACTGAAGAAGTCCCTTAGCCGCTGACGGGACATCAGATTGAGCGACACCCCAAAAAATATTTCCGCTGCCGCATTTGCCCATAAAATTTTGTCGCCAGGCCCGCAAACCAGCACCGGCTGTGGCAGGGAATGCAAAACCGCGACCTTAGCTTCGGCCAGATTGAACTGCTCTGCCCCCCCTATCACGCCGCAACCTCTTCCTGCCGGCTAAAAACTTCGCGCACAAGAACCTTGACCTTTTCAGGACTTGCCTCCGTCAGCACAGCCCGGCTGGTTTCCCTGCTCAACTCCAACTTCGCAGCCCCAAAATACCAGCGCAAGTGCTTGCGCGCCACCCGCACACCCAGCTCCTTGCCATAGGCGCAAAGCATATCCTCATAATGGTTCAGTATAAGTTGGAGCAAAACCGGCCCGGATGGTGTACCCTGGGGCTGACTGCCGTTAAGAGCCGCACCTATCTGTCCCACAAGCCAGGGCTGGCCCTGCGCACCCCGGCCAATCATCACCCCGGCGGCTCCCGATTCCGTCAAAGCCTTGCGCGCGCTTGCGGGGTCAATAATATCTCCATTGATGATCACTGGTATTTTCACAGCTTCAACCACTTCGCGCACGGGTTCCCAACGCGCCTTACCCTTGTAGAACTGCTGACGGGTCCGCCCGTGCACAGCAACCATCTGAACTCCGGCCCCTTCCGCCGAGCGGGCGATTTGTGCAGCGTTCAGGTTTTCCTCGTTCCAGCCCAGCCGCATCTTTACGCTCACAGGAACCTTTGCTGCGTTGACAACGGTTTCAATGAGCCTCAGGGCCCGATCGGGCACCCGCATCAGAGCTGAACCGGCATAACCGTTGGTGACTTTTTTGGAGGGGCAGCCCATGTTGATGTCGATAATTTCAGCCCCCGCATCGGAGGCAATTTTTGTGCCCAGCACCAGCCACTTTTCCTCATTGCCCGCAATCTGCACCACATGGGGCAGTTTGCCCCTGTGTTCGAGCTTGCGCACCATTTCCCGGTGCTGGGCTTTGCTTGGTCGTGCAACAAGGTTGGCACTGGCGATCATTTCGGACACCACCAGCCCGGCGCCAAACTCCTCGGCAAGTCCTCGGAAAGGCGCATCGGTAATCCCAGCCATGGGGGCAAGAAGCGCTCGCCCGGGCAAGCTTACATCGCCTACAAGGATTCCCCGTCCATTCATAATATTTTTGCACCAATTCTAGGCAGATGACTGATAGTGCTCTTGTTTTAATCACTTGTTGCGCCGCGTGCAAGAAAATCCCGTTGCTCACAGCACCTGGACCCACTGCCCGGCTTGCCCGGGCCCGCCTGGTTGGGTAGAGCTTCGGGGACAAGGCACCTGTATCAAAGCAAACCCAATGAACAAAACCGGCATTGCCGCTGTTATCGTCGCCGCTGGAGCAGGCACGCGCGCCGAGCGCCACAAAGGGGCCTTGCCCAAGCAATATTGCACCATTGCCGGCATACCAGTCCTGAGCCGTGCTGTTAAAGCATTTCTAAATGATGACAATATCGAGTTTGTTCAGCCGGTCATCGCCCCTGAACATGACGGCCATTTCAGCGCTTTGGGGCTGAGCGGCCCCAAACTTCTTAAGCCGGTTTATGGCGGAGCACAAAGGCAGGCCTCCTGCCTTGCCGGCCTTGAGGCGCTGACAGGCTTGGCACCCGACCTGGTCTTGCTGCACGATGCTGCACGTCCTTTCGTCTCTCCTGAGACAATCGCAGCAATCGCTCTGGCTTTGCAAAGCCACGATGGAGCGTTGCCGGCACTGCCTGTTACTGACACCATCAAACGCTCTGCCGATGGTTCAAGCATTGAGACAACCGAAGACAGAACAAAGCTCTGGGCGGCACAAACACCGCAGGGTTTCAGGTTTGAAAAAATCCTCTCCGCCCACCGCAAAGCGGCAAATCACAGAGGCACATTCACCGACGATGCAGCAATTGCCGAATGGGCAGGGCTCGACGTGGTGCTTGTGCCCGGCGACCAAAACAGCTTCAAGATTACAACGCCCCCCGACTTTGAACACGCGGAAATGGTAATCGGACGAATGACAGATAGGGAAACACGGGTTGGCTCGGGTCTGGATATTCATCAGTTCGAACCCGGCAACAATGTGCGCCTCGGAGGTATTGACTTCCCTCATGACGCAAAACTGATGGGGCATTCCGATGCCGATGCGGCCCTGCACGTGCTCACCGACGCCCTGCTCGGGGCGCTGGCCGAGGGAGACATCGGCACTCATTTTCCTCCCGGGGACACAAAATGGAAAAACGCGCCATCCGATATATTTTTACGCTTTGCCGCTGAACGTGTTTTGGTCCGTGGTGGCCGGATTTCTCATCTGGACCTGACCATCGTCTGCGAAGCACCAAAAATTGCGCCAAAGTCCACCAAAATCCGCCAAAATGTCGCCAAAATCTGCCAGATTTCCGAAAGCCGGGTGTCGGTGAAGGCCACCACCTCCGAAAAGATGGGCTTTATCGGGCGCAAGGAGGGTCTGATGACCCTGGCCACGGCAACCATCGAACTGCCCCGCGAGGATGATTGATGTTTCCCGCTGAAACGCTTGAACTGGCGGGAAAAACCGTCTCAACATTGACCGGTCGCGGATTGATGCTCGTCACCGCCGAAAGCTGCACCGGGGGATTGATTGCTGGTGCCCTCACATGCGTTCCCGGCTCTTCCGCCGCGGTCTATGGCGGGTTTGTGACCTATGCCAACTTGGCCAAGCAGACGATGATTGACGTTCCGGCGGCGTTGATTGAAAAATTTGGTGCGGTTTCCGGGCCGGTGGCACGAACCATGGCTGAGGGCGCGCTGACAAAAAGCAACGCAGACATTGCCATCGCCGTCACCGGAATTGCCGGCCCCGGTGGGGGCAGTCCGCAAAAGCCTGTTGGCCTCGTGCATATTGGCTGCGCCATGAAGGGCAAAACATACCACATAGAGAAAAGATTTGGCGACATCGGGCGCGAAAACATCCGGCTGGCTACAGTGAAGAGCGCCCTTGAGATGGTGCTTGAGGTGCTGGCAGATCAGCTGTAGCGGCGTTTCGCTTCGGCCAGAAAAGCGTCAAGAATTTCGCCCTGCTTGTCGGCAAAGGCCGGTTCAGCAACCGCTGCAAGCAAGGGGTTGGATATCTTAAAATCAATGCTGAGTTGGACCAGTGTGCCCTCCCCTTCGGGTGCAAACTCCCATAAACTGTTCAGATATGAAAACGGCCCGTCCAGTGCCTCGGAGTGTACGCTTAGCGCCTCTTCATCGACCTTAACACGGCTGGTATAATTCTGGGAAACCGGGCCGAACTGCACATGCATGCGGGCCTCGCACACTCCATTGTGGCCGGCTGAAACCTCCATCGCAGAACAGTTGGGCACAAAATCGGGGTAGGAACCCATATCGCTGACCAGCCTGAGCATTTGCTCTGGCGAAAAATCAACGGTGCGTGAAAACTTCAGTTCAGGCATGGATTACTCGGATTTTGCCTGACGCGCCAGACGCAATCTGGCAAAATCATCGCCCGCGTGGTGCGAGGAGCGGGTCAGCGGCGAAGATGAAACCAGCAGAAAGCCCTTGGTGTAGGCGACTGTCTCAAAGGCCTTGAATTCTTCCGGGGTGACGAATTTTTTCACCGGATGATGTTTGCGGGTCGGTTGCAGATATTGCCCGATGGTCAGGAAATCGACCTCGGCAACGCGCAAATCGTCCATCAGTTGCAACACCTCGTTGCGTTCCTCCCCCAGCCCCACCATGATACCGGACTTGGTAAACATCGTCGGGTCAAGCTCCTTGACCCGTTGCAAAAGCCGGATGGAATGGAAATAACGCGCACCGGGGCGTACGCTCAGGTAGTTTCCCGGAACCGTTTCCAGATTGTGGTTGAAAACATCGGGTTTCGCTGCAACGACGATTTCCAGCGCACCCTCCTTGCGAAGGAAATCGGGAGTCAGAACCTCGATTGTGGTTTCAGGGCATGCGGCCCTTGTTGCCCTGATCACATCCGCAAAATGCTCGGCACCCCCGTCGGCCAGGTCATCGCGGTCCACCGAGGTTATCACCACGTGATTAAGCCCCAGCATTTTAACCGAATTGGCAACGTTTGCCGGTTCGTGAGGGTCCAGTGCCAAAGGTATGCCGGTGGCCACGTTGCAAAAGGCGCAGGCGCGGGTGCAAATCTCGCCCATAATCATCATGGTGGCGTGCTTTTTGGAAAAACACTCCCCGATATTGGGGCAGCCTGCCTCTTCACATACGGTGACAATATTATTGTCACGGATGATTTTTTTGGTCGTCTGGTAGTCACCGCCACCGGGGGCCTTCACCCGGATCCATGAAGGCTTGCGCAACACTTCGCTGTCTGGCTTGTGGGCCTTTTCAGGGTGCCGGACTTTTGCGATATCGATGAGTGTAACCATATGAAATTAATCGCCTGTTTTCTTTTTACGGGTGAACAGCGCGGTAATCCCCGAAGCAATCAACCCGAAGATCAAACCGGGTATGCCTCCGGAAAATATTGAAGTCCACAACCCGGTCAGCCCCTCAACCTGTTCGCCGTTCAACTCAACCGAAACCGCCTCGGGCGCGACCAGATTGACCAGTCCCAGAATTGCTCCAAAGGCCAGCCCCAGTCCAAAGACGATAAAAAATACCTTGCGTGCCAGAGACATAGTGCCCCTCCTCAATGTGTCAGGAATTTTAGCGCCGCTGATATTGACGATAGGCCCAGATCAAAGCGCTGGCTCCCGCGATTCCGGTCAGGAGCTGCCAAAGCAGGTTCCCGCCCCACAGACCAAAAATGATGCCGAGAACGAAATTTGCCAGGGCCGCCCCCACAACCCCCAGAACAACATTGAGAATCAGCGAGTTGTTGGCGTTCATAAGCCGGTCCGCTATTACGCCGGCAACTCCGCCAATGATAACTGCAAGAATGAAACCCATAACAACAAGCCTTTTTCGGATAATGATGCCATTACATATTGAGTGCCCGACCGTAGGCGTCAAGTACGCTTTCCTTCATTGTTTCGGATAGTGTGGGATGGGGGAAAATGGTGTGCATCAGCTCTTCTTCGGTAGTTTCAAGGTTCATGGCCACCACAAAGCCCTGAATAAGCTCGGTAACTTCGGCTCCAACCATGTGCGCACCCAGCAACTCACCGGTTTTGTCGTCAAATATGGTTTTGACCAGCCCGTCCGGTTCGCCAAGAGCCACAGCCTTGCCGTTGGCAATGAAGGGGAAACGCCCGATTTTCACCTTGCGACCCGCTTCTTTTGCCCCCGCCTCGGTGAGGCCGACGCTGGCCACCTGCGGATCACAATAGGTGCAGCCGGGGATTTTTGACTTGTCCAGCCCGTGAACCTTCTGTCCGGCAATGGTCTCGACTGCGATTATGGCCTCGTGCTCGGCCTTGTGGGCCAGCATGGGAGGCCCTGCCACATCACCGATGGCAAAAATGCCGGGGATGCTGGTGCGGCCATGTCCATCAACACTGATGATGCCGCGCTCGGTTTTCATACCCAAATTTTCGAGGCCGATATTTTCGATGTTACCCTGAACACCAACGGCTGAAATCAGCACTTCGGCGCTGAGCTTTTCGCTTTTGCCGCTTTTTAGTTCCACATGGGCGACTATGCCGGATTTAGCCTTCTCAACTTTTGACACTTTGGTGTCAGTAAGAATGCGAATTCCGCGCTTTTCAAAACGCTTGCGGGCCAGCGCGGCAACTTCGGCGTCTTCCACCGGCATTATCTGCGGCAAAAGTTCGACCACCGTGACCTCACTTCCCATGGCGCGGTAGAACGAGGCAAACTCAATGCCAATGGCGCCCGAGCCCATCACCACAATGGATTTGGGCAGTTTTTGCGGTTTCATGGCCTCAAAATAGGTCCAGATCCTGTCCCCGTCCGGCTCGATGCCGGGCAGGATGCGAGGTCTCGCACCCGTGGCTATGATGATATTCTTCGCTTTGTAGGTGCCGGTGGGCAGAACGCCCCGGGGCTTGGGGTTTTGCGGCTCGACCGCTGCCTTTTTCGGTTCGGAGACAGAAATTTCTCCAACTTTGCTGATGGTGCCCTCACCCCAGATAACGTCAATTTTGTTCTTTTTCATCAGGAAGCCGACGCCATTGCTCATCTGCTTTGTGACCCCGCGTGAACGGGCCACTACTGCCGGGATATCGGCGCTGAATTTTTCCGCCGTCAGGCCATAGTCCTTGGCGTGGGTCATATGGTCGTAGACCTCGGCTGAGCGCAGCAATGCCTTGGTGGGGATGCACCCCCAGTTGAGGCAGATGCCGCCCATATGTTCGCGCTCGACAATTGCTGTTTTCAAGCCCAACTGGGCGGCACGAATGGCGGCGATATATCCTCCGGGGCCCGAACCCAGCACGATCAGATCATAGGAGTTTGGCATACTGTCCTCGTACCCTTTTGAAAAATCAGAGTTTTAATAGTTTTGAAATGACAGGAGCAAGGCCCCGCCCGATTGCTATTGTGTTTTGTGCATCCAGATGCACGCCATCAAGCGGCGAAGCCACCGCCACGCTCGCCGCATCAAAAAACGCGGCGCCAAACTCATCGGCAACGCGGCGATAGTGTGAGGCAAGCAGCTTGCTCTCTTCCTGTGCACCGGCAAACATGGGGTCTAGCTCCACATGGTCGGTGGCCACACAATGGGGCGGTGAGACCAGCACCAGTTCAGGCGTTGCATAATCAGCCCAATAAGGGAAATTCAGCACTATTTCCGCCAGCCGTTTCATGCCTGTTGCCGAGGCGATTGCCGTTCCTGCGGCGGCCGGTTTCATATCATTGGTCCCCAGCATGATGATGACGCAATCCAGCGGCTGGTGCGAAGCAAGCAGCGTGGGCAGGATGCGTGCGCCATTCTTGTCGGCGAACAGGGAAAACTCGTCAAATATCGTATGCCGTCCACCCAACCCCTCGGCGACTATGCGCACCCTGTCAGAACCAAGAGCTTCGCCCAGGGCCGTGGGCCAGCGATCTTCATATCTGTGCCGGTCGCCATTTGGAATGGCACCCCAGGTCAGACTGTCTCCATAGCAAAGAATGTTTTTCATCGGGACCCGCCCCTCACACCAGCATCATTACCGGGTTTTCAATCATTCGCTTGAAGGCATTGAGCGCGGTGGCTCCAAGCGCTCCATCGACAGAACGATGGTCGCAGGAGAGCGTCACCGTCATGAAGGTGCCGGTTTTGATTTCCCCCTTGTCTGCATAGACCCGCTCCTGCCCCGCGCCAACCGCAAGAATGGTGCCGTGGGGAGGATTGATAACCGCGGCAAAACTGGTGATACCGTACATGCCCAGATTGGAAACAGAGCTGGAGCCGCCCTGATATTCATGGGGAGCGAGTTTTTTGCTCCTGGCGCGAATGGCATAGTCACGCACCTCAGCCGAGATTTGCTTCAGGGACTTGGCCTCAGCCGAGCGCACAACAGGCGTAAACAATCCGCCCGGCACCGCCACTGCAACCGCCACATCACTTGCCTTGTGGTATAGAATGCTGTCCCCGGCCCAGGTGGCATTGGCGTCGGGCACCTGTTGCAGGGCCAGCGCCCAGGCTTTGAGAATGAAATCATTGACCGAGAGCTTGAACTCGGGCTTGCCGTCTTTGTCCTTTGGTGCCGAAGCATTGATTTCGGCGCGCGCCGCCAGCAATTTGTCAATATTGCAATCAAGGTTGAGATAAAAATGCGGTACCGTCTGTTTGGCCTCGGTCAGGCGTTCAGCGACCACCGTGCGCATACCATCATTGGGCCGGATTTCGTAACTGCCTTCCTCATAGAGCGCCAGAACTTGCGCCGCTCCCATGCCTGAGGCTGGCCGCGCACCTGTGCTTCTGGCCGGAGCGGCCTTTGCCGGAACACCCTCGCGCATGGCCTTTTCCACATCGGCCTTGATGATACGGCCCTTGGGGCCGGACCCGGAAAGAGCTGCAACATCAATACCGGCGTCTTTGGCGATACGGCGGGCCAGAGGCGAAGCGAAAGTGCGGGTGGCGGGAACTGGCACCTCGTCCTTCGAGACGGCTGCAACTATCGTTGCACCCTCCTCAGGATGAGGTTTAGTGATTTGTGAACCCGACCTGCCCTTATCCTGAGGTGCGGAGGCGCTTTGCGCCGTAGCCTCGAAGGACGTGGGCAAGTCATCTCTGCTCTCCCCTTCTTCCAGCAACACGGCGATCACCGAATTGACCGCGACATCTTCGGTTCCGGCTGCGACCAGAATTTTGCCGATGGTGCCCTCGTCCACCGCTTCCACTTCCATGGTTGCCTTGTCGGTTTCGATTTCAGCAATCACATCCCCGGCGGCGACACTGTCACCCTCCTTGACGTGCCACAAGGCAAGCGTTCCCGATTCCATGGTCGGGGAAAGTGCTGGCATGGTGATATTGATTGGCATGTCCTGTTCTCCCCTTAAGCCCTGTAGGTCACGGCGTTGACCGCCGCAATCACTTCGTCAGCATTCGGCAAAGCCAGCTTTTCAAGGTTGGCGGCATAGGGCATGGGCACGTCTTTGCCGGTGATGCGGGTCACCGGCGCATCCAGATAGTCAAAAGCCTGCTCCATCAGCCGGGCCGAAATGTCCGAGCCGACCGAGCCTTGCGGCCAGCCCTCTTCGACAATCACACAGCGCCCTGTTTTTTTGACCGATGTCAGCACTGCTTCCATGTCCAGGGGGCGAATGGTACGCAAGTCGATGAGTTCCACATCAACCCCGTCAGCCACCAGTTTTTCTGTCGCTTCTGTAGCGTATTTCATGCCGATGGAGAACGAGACGATAGTCACATCGCTACCCTCCCGGGCCATCCGCGCCTTGCCGATGGGCAACACGAAATCATCCACTTTTGGCACTTCAAAGCTCTGGCCGTAAAGAATTTCATTCTCAAGAAACACTACCGGATTGGGCGAGCGGATGGCAGCTTTGAGCAGCCCCTTGGCGTCAGCGGCGCTATAGGGAGCAATCACGGTCAGGCCCGGCACATGGGCATACCAGGCGGTAAAGTCCTGGGAATGCTGCGCGCCCACGCGGGAGGCGGCACCGTTGGGCCCGCGAAACACGATGGGTGCGTTCACCTGACCGCCCGACATATAGAGCTGCTTGGCAGCGGAATTGATGATCTGGTCGATGGCCTGCATGGCAAAGTTAAAGGTCATGAACTCGACAATGGGTTTAAGACCCGCAAATGAGGCGCCCACCCCGATGCCGGTAAAGCCGTGCTCGGTGATGGGGGTGTCGACCACCCGGCGTGCACCGAACTCGTCGAGCAACCCTTGCGTGATTTTATAGGCGCCCTGATATTCGGCCACTTCCTCGCCCATGATGAACACGTCATCATCAGCGCGCATTTCCTCGGCCATGGCTTCGTTCAGGGCCTGACGCACGGTCATTTCCACCATTTCAGTGCCTGTCGGCAGGTCCGGGTCTGAGGCGGGGGAGAAATGGGGAACTGATGCACTAGTTGCTCCCTCACCCGGCGCATGTGCGCCAACTTCTTCCCCAAGGAGAGAAGGCTGGGGTGTGGGGGCATCCTCAACAGAGCGGGAAGCAGGAATATCACCGGCACTTTCCCCCTCTGTCAGCAAAACCGCCATCACCGAATTGACCGGAACGCCCTCGGTGCCCTCAGCAACAAGGATTTTGCCGATGGTGCCCTCGTCCACCGCTTCAACTTCCATTGTGGCCTTGTCGGTTTCAATTTCGGCAATCACATCGCCCGGGGCAACCGCGTCCCCTTCATTGACCAGCCATTTGGCCAGCGTGCCCTCTTCCATGGTTGGCGACAGGGCGGGCATCAGGATATCTGTTGGCATCGGTTTAGCTCCCCGCCTGAATGGTTATGTCGGTCCACAATTCAGAAATATCGGGCTCCGGCGCGTTGGTGGCAAAGTCAGCGGCCTGGGTCACAATGGCCCGCACTTCTTTTTCAATCTGCTTGAGGTCGTCCTCGCTGGCATGTTTTTCGCTCAGGATACGCTGCTTGACTTGCTCGATAGGGTCATGCTCGGAGCGCATGGTCTGCACCTCATCTTTTGAGCGGTATTTGGCCGGGTCCGACATGGAGTGGCCGCGATAGCGATAGGTGAGCATTTCCAGAATATAGGGTCCCTTGCCCGAACGGGCGTGGGCGATGGCTCTTGCTGCCGCTTCGTGCACATAACGAACATCCATACCATCGACTTTTTCGCCCGGGATATCAAAACTGGCCCCGCGCTGGGAAAGGTCGGTCATGGCCGAGGCCCGTTCCAGCGAAGTGCCCATGGCATATTTGTTGTTCTCGATAATATAGACAACCGGCAGGTCCCAGAGCTTGGCCATGTTGAAGCTCTCGTAAACCTGGCCCTGATTTGAGGCCCCGTCGCCGAAATAGGTCAGGGAGACATTGTCCTCGCCCCGGTATTTGTAGGCAAAGGCCAGACCGGTGCCTAAAGAAACCTGGGCCCCCACAATGCCGTTTCCACCATAAAAATTTTTCTCCTTGGAGAACATGTGCATGGAGCCACCCTTGCCTTTGGACAGACCGGAGGCGCGCCCGGTCAACTCGGCCATCACCCCGTTGGGGTCGATGCCCGCGACCAGCATGTGTCCGTGGTCGCGATACCCGGTGATGGAGGCATCCCCTTCTTTGGAGGCCATATGGATGCCGGTGACCACCGCTTCCTGACCGATATAAAGGTGACAGAAACCGCCAATCAGGCCCATGCCATACATCTGGCCGGCTTTTTCCTCAAAGCGCCGGATAAGCAGCATTTCGCGATAGGCGTAAAGCTCCTCTTCTTTGGTAAGAGCCGGCGCGTTGGAGCGGGCTGGACGTCGCCCGGCAGCAGTTTTGCTCGCCAGCGTTTTTTTTGCGGGTGGCGTCTTTGATGCGCCGCTTTTTCGCGTCGCTGCTTTTTTGGCCATGCGGATGCCTCTTTTTGTGCAAAACAAACCGGCGGAACATCGCCGCCAAGGCGACTCCGCAAATACTAGTTTCGATTTTACGCTTGAACAAGAATTTCACAAGGCAGAATATCCCGTTTAATACCGCTGCCAATGCATTGAAATAGAATCGAAAAATCTATTTAACCGAAATTAGGTTAATAAGAAATATCAACCAGATACAGGCTAATTCGCTTCGCCGACACGCACGATGATATCTTCAGGATCTGCCATCGATAAAAGAGCACGCGCCTTTTCGCTCAGCAGATCCGGATCAAGCCTCTTGGGGTTAAGCAGATCAATCCGCAGTTCATAAGCATCAATTTGCGCCTGTAAGGCAGCCTCTTGATCACGCAGCTCCTCAATATCCAGCAGCATCTGTTTTTGACTGTCGGTTCCGAACTGACCATTGACCGCCGAATAGCCCAAGTAGGCCTGAAAGGTGATCAGGGCCGCGCCAATCACAAAGTGGCGATAAACGGTGGAGCGTTTGAAGCGCGTGGACATGAGACAGGTGTTCGCAGGTAGGTGGCACTTGCTGTTGTTATTATCAACAAACCGTTAAGGGAGCGTTGCCTTGTTGGCTCTTGTCCGGCGTGCCGCAATGCAAAGCATGGAAAATATTGAAAATGTTCGCCAGGCTTTTGCCAGCCAAAACATGTGGTGCAAAGAGCTGGGCTTGCCATTCACAGCGCGTCTGCTTGCAGGCTTGGGAGAAGCGCTTGAACATACAAGCGCAACCGGCACCCGGATTCCGGGTTGGGCCGGGCAGTCCCGTGCCAGATTTGCGACTCTGATGTAAAGCATTCACGGTATATCCGATATGCCCACTGCAACACCCCCAGTCTTTATCCCGATTTTGCACATGCAGTCCCATAAACGGAAGACGGTTTTACCTCAGACAAACCGGGAGATTTGAGCCGGTCCCTTTTTTTCTGCCCATGAGCGATAACGAAGCCGTTATCAGGCCCGCCCCAGCCTTGAATCTGCTGGCACAAAATGAAAAGAAACATCTGACTACCGTATTGGCAAAACCAATTGTTGTTATATTGCAAGGGCTTCCAGTGACTGGAGTGGTGCGATGCCGCATCCGGGTGACCGCACCTGACAAGCGACAAAGAGGGGTTTGCCGACTGCTGGGCAGAGCGAAACAGGGTATCATGCGATGATCAAAAAGATAAAAGAACTATTTATGCCCGTGCTGATTGCCGGTGTATTTATTGGTGGTCTGGTGCTTATGTTTACGGGCAACAACGGCTCCGGGGGCGGCAACACGATCCAGGTGATTGTCCCTGAACTTACAGCACTGGGTGAAGAGGGCAAAGTCCTGTTTGATGCCAGTTGTGCATCATGCCATGGCGACAACGCCGCAGGTTCTGACCGGGCCCCTCCCCTTGTTCACGATATATACAATCCCGGGCATCATGGGGATGAAGCCTTTGTGCGTGCGGCCATGAACGGCGTGCGCGCCCACCACTGGGCCTTTGGCAACATGCCAGCCATCACCAACGTTACTGAGGACGACGTACTCAAAATTATCCGTTATGTCCGTGAATTGCAGGTTGCCAACGGCATAGCGACCGTAGAACATATTATGTAGCGCCTGTGGTAACAGGGTAAAAGCGCACTTTTTCGCGGCCATGATATTTAACTTATAATTCAGGGAGCTTCTCATGAGTTGGGAAACTGCACTGGTTGTTTTTGTTTTTGGCGCGCACATCGTTCTGGCGGTGCTGGTTCTGGTTTCTTTGTTGCGCAAGATTGGCGCTGAGCCGGAGCTTGATACCAACGGGCGAAAAATTTTACGCCCATCCCGCGTGTTGCTGTGGACCGGCATTCTGCTGGCCATCTGGAGCGGGCTGGGCCTTTATATGACAGTCAAGGCACTTGCAAGCGAACGAGTGGTGGCCAGCGGTGTACTGGTTGGACTGATGGTAATGCTGACTGCCGGTCTGATGGGAATCTGGATTCTGACCCGCTATTTCAGCTTCCGCATCACCTGGGACGAAGATACGCTTGAGGTGACGGACTGGCGTAGAAATCATCGGCAATACAGGTGGAGCGATCTCAAGGAACTGGCAGAACGTCGCGGCACAGAAAATATCTATGGGCTGGTTGAGCCGGGACAGACCGAAGTAAGAATATTCGATCTGGAATTGCGTTTTGAAAATGGCGGGCTGGTCCGTACCGCGCCAAATCTGGTGGGTTATTACGCTTTTCTGAGCGATGCCGGACGGCACTGGAAAACAATACAGCGCAGATCCTCGTAACCATCAGGTCAAAGCCAGAATTTCCACCACCAGTTGAATTTTCGCTTCACGATTCTTGTGGTGAGCCATTCCACCGCTGTCATCTGTGCGCTGCCGGAGCCTGCATTCATGGTGATGGTGAAGGCAAAATCCGACTTGGGCACAAGGATTGCCTGACAAAAGAAGGTGCCCGCCGAACCGTTTATGCCCGAATAGGTCACCCCTTCCAGCACGCCATTGGCAACACCCAGGCAAAAGCCCTTATAGGCAAAGTGAATTTTGTTGCAGGTCGCGGGGGCCAGATATCCCTCCCTGCCCGTCAGGCCGCCAAGGTTCAGGCGGACAAACTCGGCAAAATCCAGGGGCGTCATCGACAGATCACCTGCCGGGGCGATCAGGTCGGGCAGCGCATATTCGTGGGTAGGGTGAAACTTGATGATTTTGTCGTTGCCAATCATATGCCCCCACGGCTGGTCAGTGCCCAACGTGTTGGGCCAGCCGATGGCGATTTTTAGCCTCAGTTCTTTGGAGATGTGTTCAACAACGCCCGCATAATTGGTCTCCAGGACCTTTTCGATCATTGCCGAGGCCAAAGTATAGCTGGCATTGGAATAAAGATGCACGAAGGTGCCGTTGCTCTTTTTTTGAGCGGCAGGGGGCAATTGCAACAGGAATTTTATGAACTCGTCCCGCCGCGAAGGGGCCTCCGGGTCTATCTCCGGAAAATCCTCTCCCCCCGAAGTATAGGGCTTGATACCTGCCTCACACAGGAACAGGTCCTCCAGAGTGATTTCGCCATAGTTTGTGTCCGCTTCTGCCTCCATCTCCGGAAAAATCTCAAAAAACCTTGTTTCCCAGGTGAGCTTTCCCTGCTCGACCAGCTTGCCTGCAACAACTGCCAGCACCGACTTGGAGCAGGAGCCGATATGGAAAAAATCGTTGAGAGTTATCGCCTCATCGGTGTCGAACTGGCGCACACCGTCCAGCTGCACCGTTTGCAGGCCGTTGGAATTCATCACCGTGACCACGATGGCGGGAATGTTGAACTTGCGGCGCGCTTTGGAAATGAGACCCGCCACAAACCTGTCATCGGCATTTTGCATATTTCTGGCGGTGGTGGGCATCGGTTCAGTCGACTCCGGTTGAGACCAAGGGGATCAGGCCCCCTTCACCACACCCCTGCCCGCATAAACGGCGCTTGTTCCCAACTGTTCCTCGATGCGGATGAGCTGGTTATATTTGGCCAGGCGTTCGGAGCGGCAGAGCGAGCCGGTTTTGATCTGCCCGCAATTCATGGCCACTGCCAGGTCGGCGATGGTTGAATCTTCGGTCTCCCCGGACCGGTGCGATATGACAGAGGTATAGGCGGCACGGTGGGCGGTTTCCACCGCCTCAAAGGTCTCGCTCAGGGTACCAATCTGGTTGACCTTGACCAGAATGGAGTTGGCCACACCCATTTTGATTCCGGATTTCAGGCGCTCGGTATTGGTGACAAACAGGTCATCGCCCACCAGCTGGCATTTGTCACCCAGCGCATCCGTCAAAGCCTTCCAGCCGTCCCAGTCATCCTCGTCCATGCCGTCTTCGACCGATATGATGGGATAGCGGGCAACAAGATCGGCCAGATAGGCCACATGGGCGTCCGGGGACAGGCTTTTGCCCTCCCCGGTCATTTCATATTTGCCATTCTGGTAATATTCGCTGGCCGCGCAATCCAGCGCCAATGCCACATCCTCTCCGGGACGAAAGCCTGCCTTTTCAATCGAATTCACAATGAACCCAAGCGCCGCATCGGCTGAAGCCAGATTGGGAGCAAAACCGCCCTCGTCCCCGACATTGGTGTTGTGACCTTCATCGGACAGGGCCTTTTTCAGCGTATGGAAAATTTCGGAGCCCACCCGTACCGCATCAGCTATCGAATGCGCCCCGATGGGCATCACCATGAACTCCTGAATATCAATGGGATTGTCCGCATGGGCACCGCCATTGATGATGTTCATCATCGGCACCGGCATGATGTGGGCACTGGGGCCCCCCAGATAACGAAACAGGGGCAACTCGGAGCTTTCCGCGGCGGCCTTGGCAACAGCAAGCGAGACACCCAGAATGGCATTGGCACCCAGCCTTGCCTTGTTGGGAGTGCCGTCCAGTTTCATCATCGCCTGGTCGATGCCAATCTGGTCCAGTGCATCCATTTCGTGGATTTCATCTCCGATCAGCGAGTTGACATTCTCCACTGCTTTCAAAACACCTTTGCCCATATATTCGCGACCGCCATCGCGCAGCTCTACCGCCTCGTGGGCACCAGTCGAAGCGCCCGAGGGCACTGCCGCGCGCCCGAAACTGCCGTCGTCGAGCAACACATCAACCTCCACTGTGGGGTTGCCCCGGCTGTCAAATATCTGGCGGGCGGCAACGTCAATGATGGATGACATGGGAGTTTTCCTTTTGGTAAAAGCAATTCACGGGCTTGATACGCCTAGCAGGAAAAAATTGGAAGAGATGAAAAGTCTTACAGACGGAGTATGCGGAGCAAATAGAGTACATGAAAACAGCGAAACGGTAGCGCCCCCCTTCACTGGGCAGAAAAAATGTCCATCAGGTCCGGGTAACGTTCACGTATCCGGCTGCCAATAAGTCTGGCTCCTGAAAGTGTCCAATGTCCATAGTCTGGAAAAACCGGAAATCCGTCTGCGGTAAAGAATGTACATTGATCATCGGGGCAGATGAACTGGATTTTATCGATGTATATATTGCCTTGTGATTGAATGATGTCGACGAAACCCTTCTGAACATCTGGCTGCATGCGGGATATTCCGTAATTCATCTGCAAATTAAGGTCCGACACTTCTGAACTGATGTTATTATTGCGGATATAATTTTGCGGCGCGGGCGAAAATTCAACCGTGGGGCCGAATATTGCTATTTTTGCATCAGGGAGGGATTCCTGAATGATACTTTCCATGGCTTCTGCTAAAGCAGCGTTGAAAACGCTTGCCTTCCCTCCCCGTGAAGTCAACACGACGCCATCAACAGAACTTTTTGAGGCCGTGTCCAACGCGTAACGCACAAGCTTTGCACAACTTCTTGCGTTTTGCCTCACATTTGACATGTCGCTGCGGGCCATGAGAGCAAATGTGCGCAAACCGCAACCGGCACCTGTTGCCTGCAGGAAATTTATGTCCGGATAATTCTCAGACAGTGCTACATAAAGGTCAGCGCCGTGAGAATCACCCAATACAAGAATATTTGGCTTTTCCTGAGAAATGGTCAGGCAAGCATCATAGTTAGCTAGATAATCGTCAATTTCACCTTCCTTAAAGTGACAAACCCCCATTCGAATTGCAGCGCTGCGCTGTTGGCGGGCTTTTGGAAACAACTCCAAGATTGAAGCATTTTGAACGCCGTAGGATACACCACTACGCTGGGGTACTCCGCCGGTAAGAACACCGAATGCGCCAAATGAGACACCAGCCAGGACAGCGATCGAGAAGAACACATAAATATGCCGTCTTCGCGGCATGAGGCTTTTCCTGCGAAATGGTGTTTCAATAAAATGATAGGATGCGATAGAGAGCACAAACGAAACCAGTACGCCCAATGTCAGATGGAAATGGGTTGCTCCGGGCCATCGAACAAAGATGAATACAAAAATTACCCAGTGCCAGAGATACAAGGAGTAAGAAATTTTACCAACATAGACGACCGGCCCAAAAGAAAGAAATCTGCGCAGAAGGTCGTTTCCGGCTCCAGCGACTATTATCAGTGCGGAACCCAAGACCGGAGGAATAGCGGCAATTCCGGGAAATGGTGTTGCCTCTGTATAAAAAATAACCGGCAGCACAATAAGGATGATACCTGCCAGACGTGCAAGTGCGGCCAGGGAAGCATTGGTGATTGATCTTCCGCTAAACGCCAGGACCGAACCCAGCATCAACTCCCAAATACGCGAAAAACTATTGTAAAAGGCGGTATCAATATATCCGTTCCGAACCCAGTCGATGGAAAGCCACAAAGAACCGACAAACAATGCAATAACAGCCAGGAAAGCGGCGTTGCGGTTTTTTGAGAAAACCAGCAGCATGAAGCTTGGAAAGAACAGATAGTACTGCTCTTCAATCGAAAGGGACCATGTGTGTAGCAGCGGTTTGGCTGCTGCCGGAGCATCAAAATATCCAGATTCCGAGAGGAACAGCCAATTGGAAGCAAAACCGAAGAAAGCGAGGATGCTGGCAGAAAAATCTTTGAACAGGTCGTTTGGGTAATAGAGGAAGGTGTATGTTATGGCGAACAATATTACGGGAACAATAGCAGGCAGAAGCCGCCGGATGCGCCGCTCGTAGAAGCGGGCAAGACTAAAATTGCCCTGCACGATGTCGTTCATTATTATTGAGGTGATGAGAAATCCGGATATGACAAAAAAAACGTCTACACCGGTATAACCGCCTTCCCATCCCGGAATCCCGGCATGAAACAATACCACCGAAACTACGGCAACTGCCCTGAGGCCGTCAATGTCTGGCCTGTATGCAAGTGCCATCATATTATCTCAAAATCACACGCGGGAGGCATAAATAATTTTTACCACAATTGCAAGAATACGCCTGAGGGAAAATGAAAGGTCGCTCCAGCAACAAGGCTGACCGGCAATTGCGCCTGTCATTGACAAGGGTTTTGTGCCCGGTCCAGCCTGCCAGTCGGGTATTTCACGCTGGGGAGGGCGAAGGGTTTTGCGGCGCTTTAGCGTCAAAACAGAAAATTATGCAGTGGCGATATCAACCGTCCTTGTGCCGTGTTTATTTAGAAAAATTCACGGGGACAGCGGGAATGAGTAAAACACTTCAAGCCGATATTTTACAGGATATCAGTACTGACAGAGCCCAAAGTACCTTTGAAAAAAACGCTGGACGGGCTGTTGGCAACGATTATTATTTCCGCGGGTCCAACCTCACCGACAAACGCCGCCGGTGCCGGCTGGTACGATTATGTCTGGACGACATTTTTCTGTGCGAATCTTGGCGAGGAACTTACCCGTTTGATACAAATCGCGAGGTTGATACGCCTAGAAGGAAAAAATTGGAAGGTCCCCGCCCTTATTCCTAAGAAGAAAAAGAACAAAAAAACCCGCGCTGCATTTCTTGTGCAGCGCGGGCATGTTTTTGCTTCAAGGCCCCAGATTAAAGTTTCGTGGTACGCAGATAGGGCCGGATGGTTTCAAAGCCGTTAGGATATTTTCTGGCAGCGTCCTCATCAGAAACCGAAAGCGGAATAATCACCTCGCCGCCCGGCGTCCAGTCGGCAGGAGTGGCAACGGTTTTGGCATCAGCCAGTTGCAGCGCATCAATTACGCGCAAGATTTCATCAAAGTTCCGCCCCACATTCATGGGGTAGGTCAGGGTCAGGCGGACCTTTTTGTCCGGGTCGATAATAAACACCGAGCGAACGGCATGGGTTGAGTCCTCATTGGGATGGATCATGTCGTAAAGTTGAGATACTTCCAGACTTTTGTCCGCAATGATGGGAAATTTCAATTCGGTATTCTGAGTGTCATTAACGTCGGAAATCCACTTGTTGTGTTCATCCACACTGTCCGTTGAAAGACCAATTGGCTTGACGTTGCGCGATGCAAACTCTTCGGCAAGCTGGGAAGTACGGCCCATCTCTGTAGTGCACACAGGGGTAAAATCAGCCGGGTGGCTGAAAAAAAAGACCCATGAATTGCCAATCCACTCATGGAAGTTGATATTGCCCTGTGTCGTATCGGCGGTGAAATTGGGGGCGGTGTCGCCCAGACGCACGCTCATTTGAATTGCTCCTGAAAAGGGGTTGGATTTGATGCACCCCATATAGCCATTCACAAGAGTGAAACAATGCCTTGCGACAAAGAAAAAAGCGCCGGAACCCGGCAGGGGTTCCGGCGCCATTTTTGGCGGGGCCTATCCTGAAAGTGCGCGGAATTAATTTCCGTCTTTTTTCATGACCCCATCAAGTTTGGCTTACTGCCAGCGCTGGATGATTTCCTCATAGGCAATGGTGACGCCCTGAGGTTTCTCATTGTCCAGCAATGCCTTGGCTCCGCCCTTGCCGATCCATTCGGATGCGTCAACTTCGGGGTTCAGGCGCGGACCACAACCACCGTAAACATTGGCGGCTTCATCGGCTGCCTGCATGCGGGACATGGTCAGGTCCATTTCAGCGGCCAGACGATCCATGGCTTGCTGGGGTGTAAAGGCACCCGAGTTCACGTCACCAATCTGCTGCCACCAGATCTGGGCCAGCTTGGGATAATCGGGAACGTTGACGCCGGTCGGTGTCCACAGAACCCGGTCCGGTGAGCGATAGAACTCAACCAGCCCACCAAGTTTGGGTGCGCGTTCGGTAAAGCTCTCATGGCGTACCGTTGAATCCCGGATGAAGGTCAGACCCACATGGGACTTGCGTACGTCGACCGTTTTGGAGGTGACAAACTGAGCATAAAGCCAGGCCGCCTTCATACGGTCAACCGGAGTGGACTTGAAGAATGTCCACGAGCCAGCGTCCTGATAGCCAAGCTTCTGCCCCTCTTCCCAATAAGGACCCTTGGGAGAAGGCGCCATCCGCCACAACAGGTTTCCGTCTTCATCAACCGTGTTGTTGCCCTCGGAGCGGGGCTTCACCATGTCGGCGGTGAAGGCTGTGTACCAGAAAATCTGCTGGGCCACATTGCCCTGGCTCAAAGCCGGGAGTGACTGATAGAAGTCATAGCTTGCAGCGCTGGGGGGAGCGTAGGCACGAAGCCACTCATCCCACTTGCGAATGGCATAAACGGCCGCGGGGCCATTGGTGCCACCACCACGGGTGACAGACGCGCCCACCGGGTTGCAAGAACCTTCTTCCATGCGGATACCCCATTCATCAATGGGGCGGCCGTTTGGAAGGCCGACAGAACCGGCACCGGCCATGGAAAGCCATGCATCAGTCATGCGCCAGCCAAGGTCAGGTGCACGTTTGCCGTAGTCCATATGGCCATAAATGCGCTCGCCGTTGATTTCCTGCACAGTCACAGTGAAAAACTGAGCAATATCCTCATAGGCGGACCAGTTGACCGGCACACCCAGATCATAACCATAAAGATCCTTGAACTGAGCCTGCAGGTCGGGATCGTCAAACCAGTCCTTGCGGAACCAGTAAAGGTTGGCGAACTGCTGGTCGGGCAACTGGTAGACCTTGCCATCAGGACCCGTTGTGAACGAGAGGCCGATAAAGTCGTCAAGATCCAGACCCGGGTTGGTAACATCCGCGCCCTCGCCTGCCATGAAGTCAGTCAGGTTGACTGCCAACTGCAAACGCGAGTGGGTGCCAATCAGGTCACTGTCATTGACATAACCATCATAAAGATTGCGCCCGGTCTGCATCTGCGTTTGCACGGCCTGAACAACTTCACCTTCACCAAGAATCTGATGGTTCACCTTGATTCCAGTGATTTCCTCAAAGGCCTTGGTCAGGACTTCAGATTCATAGGAGTGGGTTGGAATGCCTTCCGACAGGACATTGATTTCCATGCCGGCGAAAGGCGCCGCCGCGTCAATGAACCATTGCATCTCCGCCATCTGCTCATCCACAGAAAGCGTCGAGGGTTGGAATTCATCGGCAATCCAGCGCGCCGCTTCTTCCGGTCCTGCCAGGGCCATTCCTGAGCCCAGCAGCACCGCAAGGGCGGCCGTTGATGCCAGTAATCGTAGTTTCATTGGGTTTTCCTCCCATTAAGGTTGTCATTTGACCCGGAATTCGGGTAGACGACGCGGACTTGTCTTCCCCGAACAGGGTTGACTTGTGCCAAAGGCGTTGACCTCTCGTCCGCGTCGTACCCTCGCTGCGGCTTTGGTGCTTCAAACCTTCCAGAAACCGCAGCGGGGGCATTTTCATTTCAGCACTCCTTCAAACCCAACGGAAAACCGCAAGGGCAAAAACCACCGAAATGATCGTGGCACCCCAGAGTGGCGCACCGGTAAAGGCGAGCCATCCAAGATGAATATAGGCAGAGCCCAACAGCGATATAAAAAGCCGGTCTCCGCGTGTTGTATCAAGGCCGAGCACCCCGTGCCTGGGAGCGCCGCCGGGTTCAATCTTTTCCCACAGGCCCATGGCCAGAATAGCTAACCCAATAAAGATGAAAAACGCTGCCGTCTGCCAGGTCCATGCCATCCAGGAAAGATCCATGATCATATACTCCCCATCTTACACCCGCCCCATGGCAAAGCCCTTGGCGATGTGGTTGCGCACAAACCAGATGACGATAGCGCCGGGAATAATGGTCAGCACTCCGGCCGCAGCAAGCAAGCCAAGCTCGTAACCCGCCGTGCTGGAAGTGCGTGTCATCACCGCGGCAATGGGTTTTGCAGCCACCGAAGTAAGGGTTTTGGCCAGCAGAAGTTCGACCCAGGAAAACATGAACACAAAGAACGCCGTGACCCCGATACCACTGGCAATCAGAGGCATGAAAATCTTGACAAAAAAGCGCGGGAATGAATAGCCGTCAATATAGGCCGTCTCGTCTATTTCCTTGGGCACGCCAGACATGAAACCTTCAAGAATCCATACTGAGAGCGGAATGTTGAACAGAGCATGGGCAAGCGCCACAGCAAGTGGCGTATCAAACAGGCCCATGGATGAATAAAGCTGCAGAAATGGCAGGGCAAATACCGCCGGGGGCGCCATGCGATTGGTCAGCAGCCAGAAAAACAGGTGCTTGTCACCCAGAAAACGATAGCGGGAAAAGGCATAAGCCGCCGGCAGGGCAAAACTGACCGATATGATCATGTTGAGCAGCACATAGCTCAGAGAATTGATGTAACCATTGTACCAGACCGGGTTGGTTAGAATTTCCACATAAGAATCGATGGTGAAGTCCTTTGGCCACAGGCTGAACCCCCCAAGAATCTCATTGGTAGTTTTGAACGACATGTTCAAAAGCCAATAAATGGGCGCCATCAGAAACAGGATATAAAGCGTCGGCACAAACCAGCGGAAATTCTTCATCTTTCTTCTCCCCGCATGGCTAGCGTATAAAACAGCCAGCACACCAGCAGTGTCATCAGGAAATAAATAAGGCTCATGGCTCCGGCGGCCCCAAGGTTAAATTCTCCCAGTGCCGATTTCACCAGATCAATAGAGAGGAAGGTCGTAGTGTTGCCCGGCCCCCCTCCGGTAAGCACGAAGGGCTCGGTATAAATCATGAAGCTGTCGATAAAGCGTAGCAGGAATGCCAGCGTCAGCACATGCTTGAGCTTGGGCAACTGAATATAGAGGAACACCGCCCATTTGGATGCCCCATCGATACGGGCAGCCTGATAATAACTGTCATCAATGGAGCGAAGGCCGGCATAGGCCAGCAAAACCACCAGAGAAGTCCAGTGCCAGACATCCATCAGGATGACGGTGAACCAGGCCGAAATTGCCTGCCGCGTGAAATTATAGTCAAACCCCATGGCGTTGAGCGTATATCCCAGAAGACCGATATCGGGCAGTGCGAATATATTCCACATGGCACCAACCACATTCCACGGAATGAGCAGTGGCAGGGACATCAACACCAGGCAGACCGAGGCCCAGATGCCCTTCTTGGGCATGGACAGGGCGATAGCGACCCCCAGGGGGATTTCGATCGCAAGGATGATGCCGGTGAACGAAAACTGCCGCAGCAGGGAGTCCTGAAAACGCTCCGAGTCCAGAACCTCGCGGAACCAACGCACCCCTTCAAAGAAAAACAGATTGTTGCCGAAGGTTTCCTGCACCGAATAATTGACAACCGTCATCAACGGCACGATAGCGTTGAGCGAGACGATAGCCAGCACCGGCAGCACCAGAAACCAGGCTTTGTTGTTCTGGGTTTTGTTCATCCGGCTCAGCCCCCCATTTCCACACGCCAGTCATCGGCATAAATACTCACCCGCTCGCGATCAAAAACCACATGGGGGTCAGCAGGCACGCTGGCACTTTCGCCAATTACGATTGAAATGTCCTGCCCCTCAATGGCGGCGCGGACAATCTTGTGGTGGCCCACGTCTTCAACCTTTTGCACCGAGACCGGAATGCCCTTCTCCCCCAGCACAATGAACTCGGGGCGGATGCCCAGGTCGGTACGCACACCGGGCTTGAGTTCAGGGGTTCCAGCCAGTTCAAATTCGGTGCCACCTATTCGTGCGGTACGCCCCTCAATATTGACGGGCAGCACATTCATGCCCGGCGACCCAATAAAATAGCCGACAAAGGTGTGGCTGGGGCGCTCGAACAATTCTTCAGGCGTCCCGATCTGAACGATTTCGCCCTCATACATGACCACAACCTTGTCGGCGAAAGTCAGCGCTTCGGTCTGGTCGTGGGTTACATAAACCATGGTATGGCCGAACTGCTTGTGCAGCAACTTCAACTGCGAACGCAATTGCCATTTAAGATGTGGGTCAATAACGGTCAGCGGCTCATCAAACAGTATGGCGTTGACATCGGAGCGCACCATGCCCCGGCCCAGGGAAATTTTTTGTTTGACGTCAGCGGTCAGCCCGCGTGCCTTCTTCTCCGACCATTTTGTGAGGTCGAGCATGTCCAGCGTTTCAGATACACGGCGCTTGACCTCGTCTTCATCAACACCGCGGTTGCGTAAAGGAAAAGCAAGATTGTCGTGCACGCTCATGGTATCGTAAACAACCGGGAACTGGAACACCTGCGCGATATTACGCCCCTCGGGCTGCAAGGCCGTAACATCCTTGCCATCAAACAGGATTTTGCCTTCAGACACCCTGAGCAGGCCCGAAATGATGTTCAAAAGCGTAGTCTTTCCACACCCGGAGGGCCCAAGAAGCGCATAGGCTCCGCCATCTTCCCAGGTATAGTGCACCTCTTTCAGGGCATAGTCATCTTCCACCATCGGATTTTCGATGTAGGAGTGTTTCAGGTGCTGAAGATCAATGCGTGCCATGATTATTATCTCACGCCGCCTGTTGTTCGGTTGCAGAATGTATGGTCGTGCCCTCAGCGTCAAAAACCAGCAGGTGCCTTGTATCAATGAACAATTCGATAGCGTCGCCGGGGTCATAATTGTGCACCCCGCGCGCAATCATCACCCAGTTCTGACCTGTGCAATTCACATGCACAAAACTCTCTGAGCCGGTAATTTCAGTTATCAGGACAACGGCTTTGAGAGGTTCATTTTTTGTCGTCTCTGCGGGGCTGCTCATCTTGAGGTGATGTGCACGAAATCCAATCGTGTAGGGGCCATCTTCCAACGTCCAATAACCCTTGGGCACAATCAGTTGCGCACCCCCACTCAAATTGAATGTGTTCTTTGTCTTTGTGACTTCAATAGTGTTCATGGGCGGATCAGAAAATGTCTGCGCAGTCGTAATATCCACCGGATTTCGAAACGCCTCAACAGTGGGTGCAAACTGGGTAACACGCCCTTCGTTCAAAGTGGCCGTGTTCCCTCCCAATAAAAGCGCCTCTGTAGGCTCAGTGGTCGCATAGACAAAGACAGTCCCCGACTCGGCAAAAATCTTGGGCAATTCTTCGCGCAGCTCTTCGCGCAGCTTGTAATCCAGATTGGCCAGCGGTTCGTCGAGCAAAACCAGGTCTGCTTTTTTGACCACGGCGCGGGCCAGAGCTGTGCGCTGCTGCTGGCCACCTGACAGCGAGAGCGGTGTTCTGTCCAGAAACTCTGTCAGTTGCATAAGTTTGGCAGCCTTTTGCACCTCTGCGTCAATTTCCGCTTTGCTGGCACCACTCAGGCGCAGCGGAGAAGCTATGTTTTCATAGACAGTGAGGGTCGGGTAGTTGATGAACTGCTGATAAACCATAGCAACATTGCGCTTCTGCACCGGTACGCCGGTGGCGTCTTTTCCATCCACCCAGACGCTGCCTTCTGTGGGGCGGTCAAGCCCCGCCATCAGACGCATCAGGCTGGTTTTCCCCGACAGGGTGGGTCCCAGCAAGACGTTGAGAGAACCCGGCTCCAGCTTGAGCGAGACATCGCGAATATGAAGTTCCGCGCCAACCCGCTTTGAAACATTCCGCAACTCAAGCATATGCCCCTCCGCCTTTTTTGTACGTGCGCATCATTCCGCTGCCCTGGTTTGTGAATTTGTTCTTGCCTCTTTCAAATAGGCTTCAAGTTTTTTCGTTTCGTCCTTGGAAAACCACAGCCCTCTTTTTGTGCGCCGCCACAGAACATCCTCAACTGTCACTGCCCACTCCCTGGAGACCAGATAGTCAACTTCGGCCTGATAAAGATCGTCCCCGAACAGGGTGCCCAAATCATCATAACTGGCCGCATCACTCAGAACCTCAAAAGCTTTGGTGCCATAAAGGCGCGCGAGCCGTCGTCCGTGGCGTGCGCCAAGAAATTCATAGCGCGTGCGAAGTTTTGTCACGAGATCCTTGAACCCGCTCACGGGGAAGTCTCCCCCCGGCAGTGGCTCGCTCGCTGTCCACTCCCCGCCCCTGCTGCCTATAATTGGCGAAATCTTATCAAGAACGGCCTCTGCCAGCTTACGATAGGTTGTGAGTTTGCCCCCGTGGACATTGAGCAGCGGCGCGCCTTCTTTCTCATGCAAAAGGGTGAGCACATAGTCACGTGTTGCTTCCTGGGCCTTGGAACTGTCATCTCCCATCAGGGGACGAACTGCAGAATATGACCAGACCACATCATCAGGAGTGACCGGGTCGGCAAAATACTCGCTGGCCGCATTGCAGAGGTAGGAAATTTCCTCCTCAGAAGCTTTCACCTCCCCGGGGTCACCATCATAATCATGGTCGGTGGTACCGATCAGCGTGAAGTCTTCTTCATAAGGAATGGCAAAAATTATACGCCCGTCGGCATTCTGAAAAATATAGCAGCGGTCATGGTCAAAAAGCTTGCGGACCACGATATGGCTACCCTGAACCAGACGTACCCGCTTTCCGTCATCCTCGCCCACCACATCGGCAAGGATATGGTCGACCCAGGGACCTGCAGCGTTTATCAGCGCACGCGCCTGAATAGTCAGAACCTCCCCGGAGAAGGTTTCGACGCCGACTTCCCAATGGTCTTTTTTGTGACGGGCCGAAATCACCTTGCTGCGCACCATGATCTCAGCGCCCCGGTCTACGGCATCGCGAGCGTTCAGCACCACAAGACGCGCATCATTGACCCAGGCATCAGAATATTCAAATGCTCTGGTATAAAGTGGTTTGAGAGGGCGGGCGACCTCATCACTCGACATATCAAGTGTTCTGGCAGGAGGGAGAAGTTTGCGCCCCCCCAGATGGTCATAAATGAACAGGCCAAGCCGCAACAGCCAGGCCGGACGCAGGCCGGAATGGATGGGTAATACGAAACGCAAGGGCCAAATAATGTGCGGTGCAATGGACCACAGGCGTTCACGCTCAAACAGCGCCTCCCGGACCAGCCGGAATTCATAATGCTCAAGATAGCGCAAACCCCCATGAATGAGTTTTGTCGCCCCCGAGGACGTGCCACTAGCCAGGTCATTCATTTCGGCCAGACATACCTTGTAGCCACGGCCCGCCGCATCGCGTGCGACACCGCACCCGTTTATGCCTCCACCAATGACAAATATGTCAAAGCGTTCGACGTCACTCACTGGAATGCCTCCCTGGTTTCACTTGCAGCCTACTACCTGCTTAAACGAAACCAAACGCACTACAAACGCAATTTGCGGATCTGTCAAGCGAATAAAGACATACTTGTATGGTAAAGTTGTGTCGATTGCGCCTGCACAAAACATTCGGAAAATTTCATGTTTTGGGCGGGAAATGCCGGAAAAGCACTGCACTTCAACTATCAGAGGGGGAATGTTTCCCTGAGCCACCAGAAACTGGACCGTCAGCTTCAACTGGTTTCAATAAGGCGCACATCACTTTCGGCACATATCTGACGAACTTCATCCAGCGGACAAAGATTGGTCACAAACGTATCAATCTGGGAGAGGTGCCCGATACGTACCGGCGCTGTGCGCTCGAATTTGGTACTGTCCGCTACCAGAATGACATGGCGGGCGTTTTCCATGATTGCGCGAGCGACCTTGACCTCCCGGAAGTCATAGTCGAGCAAAGCGCCGTTCTGATCCATGGCTGATGCGCTGATAACTGCATAATCAACCTTGAACTGGCGGATAAAGTCTACAGCCGCCTCGCCGACAACACCACCATCTGAAGTGCGCACCACACCACCGGCAATAATGACCTCGAACTCCGGATAGACCCGCAGGCGGTTGGCCACATTGATATTATTGGTGATTACCATCAGGCCATGATGTTGCAGCAACGCCTGACTGACCGCTTCGGTGGTCGTACCGATATTGATGAACAGTGATGCATTGTCGGGAATGAGTTGGGCCGCGGCCTGACCGATAGCCTCTTTTTCATCCCGGGAAATCAGACGTCGCTGCTCATACTCCATGTTTTCCGTGCCAGAAGGAAACAACGCACCTCCGTGAATGCGCGACAGATATTTTCGCTCACACAACTCATTGAGGTCTTTCCTGATGGTTTGCGGGGAGACTTTGAAGCGGGTGGAAAGGTCGTCCACCAGAACACGGCCCTGCACCTTTGCAAGGTCGATTATTTCAGCATGTCGTAGATTTAGATACATTCACGAAGGTCCCGGACCGTTGCAACTGCCAGCCACTGTAGCCAGAAATGATTTACAGCGAAAGCATGGGTTTTATTTGTTACTAAATGTGGCTGGTCAAAAACTACCCGTTTTAAGGTTTCAGGACCCCATTACCACACTCAGCTTTCCTTTTTGTGCCCATCCAGCCTGCGCACAAAGCGTGACTTTTCAGCTTTGGTTTTTTGTTTTTCAGACTTTGTCCGGCCGAATTTGGCCCGGTTCCGCGCGGCCCGCTGTTCTTTGTCCGCTCTGGCCTTTTGTTTGCGCGCATGCCGTAAATTCACAAGGTCTGCCATGCACATAAACTCCAAAGCTAGTTTCCCGGAGCAGCGCCTAAACCAAACGACTCTGGTCGATAGCAGCCTTGATGAAAGAAGCAAACAACGGGTGCGGCTCAAAGGGACGGGATTTCAACTCAGGATGAAACTGCACCCCTATAAACCATGGGTGGTCAGTACGTTCAACAATTTCAGGCAATTCCCCGTCCGGTGAAACACCCGAGAACAGCAGCCCATTTGCCTCAAGCACCTTGCGATAAGCCATATTGACCTCATAACGGTGCCGATGGCGTTCGGAAACCGCCCTCTCCCCGTAAATGTCTGCAACGCGGCTGCCTCGGGTCAGTTGTGCCGTATAGGCTCCCAACCGCATGGTCCCCCCCTTGTCGGCGTCCTTGGAGCGCTCCTGTTTTTTGTTGCCTTTAACCCACTCGGTCATCAGGCCGACAACCGGCTCTTTGGTGGGGGCAAACTCAGTTGAATCCGCCTCCTCTATGCCCGCAGTGTTGCGCGCCGCTTCAATACAGGCCATCTGCATACCAAAGCATATGCCAAAAAAGGGAACACCCCTGAGGCGGGCGAACTCGGCTGCTGCAATTTTTCCCTTTGAGCCCCGCTCTCCAAACCCCCCGGGCACCAGTATGCCATGAATTCCTTCCAGAAACGGAGCTGGATCATCCCTTTCAAACACCTCTGAATCAATCCAGCGGATATTGACCTTGATTTTGTTGGCGATACCCCCGTGGGCCAGCGCTTCGGACAGGGATTTGTAGGCGTCCTTCAGACCGGTATATTTACCCACAATGGCAATATTGACCTCGCCCTCGGCGTTGTGAATGCCATCGGAAACCGCCTCCCAGGCGGAGAGGTCCGGTTCGGGAGCGTCCTTGATACCAAGAGCTTTGAGCAACTCGGCGTCCAGCCCCTCTTTGTGATAGGTTATGGGCACATCGTAAATGCTTTCCACATCCAGCCCCTGAATAACCGCGCTCTCGCGCACGTTGCAGAACAGGGCAAGCTTGCGCTTTTCAGCGGCAGGAATCGGCCGGTCACACCGCACCAGAAGAATGTCCGGCTGAATGCCGATAGAACGCAATTCCTTTACTGAATGCTGCGTCGGCTTGGTTTTCAGCTCCCCTGCACTTGAGATATAGGGGAGCAGGGTAAGGTGGATATATACGGCATCCCCGCGCGGCAACTCGTTGCCCAACTGGCGGATGGCCTCGAAAAATGGCAGCGCTTCAATGTCCCCCACCGTGCCGCCAATCTCGCAAAGCACGAAATCGAACTCCTCATTGCCATCGAGCACAAAGGATTTGATGCGATCGGTTACATGGGGAATGACCTGAACCGTTGCCCCCAGATAGTCGCCCCGCCGTTCTTTAGCGATTATATCGGAATAAATGCGTCCGGTGGTGATATTGTCCTGCTGGTTGGCTGAGCGCCCGGTAAAACGCTCATAGTGGCCCAGGTCCAGATCCGTTTCAGCCCCGTCGTCAGTTACAAAAACCTCGCCGTGCTGGGTAGGAGACATGGTTCCCGGATCGACATTCAGGTAGGGGTCGAGCTTGCGCAGCCGCACCTTGTATCCGCGCGCCTGCAACACCGCGCCGATTGCTGCGGATGCCAGACCTTTGCCAAGAGAGGATACCACGCCTCCAGTGATAAAAACGTACTGAGCCATGGGCACAAACCTTAAACGCCGCTCTTGTGATTCGGACAGGAAATTTTACGCGGCAACAAAGTTTTCTTCGAAAAAGCAGAGAGTTCTCTTCAAAAAAGAGGGGGATGCATGCATCCCCCTCTTCAATTGCTGTGTGTCCGGGCCACTAATTGTTCGCTCCCGTGCCCGGTGCCGTCGGCACTGGCAAATCAGGTGTCCCGCTGCCTGTCCCCTCAGTCGGGGGAGCAATATCTGTCGGCACAGGAAGGTCACCAGCCGGTACAGGAAGGTCTTCTGCAGTCTCACCTTGCAGGTTATTGAGAGCATCAAGAACCGTAATACCCTCCTCTCCCACAACACTGCCCTCTGCGCCGATCAGAACCCTGTCGGCACTGCGGTCCAGATCGGCAACAATTGTAAGAACAATTGCGGTCCCCATAAAAAGCGCTGCCAGAATAGCGGTAGTCCGAGTCAATAGATTTGCCGAACCGCGTGCACTGACCAGTCCTCCTCCGCTACCGCCGCCTCCACCCATACCAAGGCCGCCGCCCTCAGAGCGTTGCAGCAAAATTACAGCGATAAGCGCCAGCACGATAAGCAGATAGGCGGCAATAAGGACGTTGGCCATGGCCGTTCAGTCTCTTCTAAAGTCAAAAGGGTTCGGCGGATCTTTGCAAAATTTCTGCGCGGTTCTACTACCAAGCGCGCGCAAATACCAGCCGCTTTTGTCAATAATTTGTTCTCCCGCATATGGGGGGATTATTCCGTTACGTCAAGCAGCATTTATAATGGCCACAAAATCATCCGCCTTCAGGCTGGCACCACCAATCAAACCGCCATTGACATCAGGGAGCGCCAATATTTCTCCCGCATTGCCCGGCTTCATCGAACCACCATATAGAATACGCGTTGTTTCACCCCTGAGACCCCGCTTTTTGAGCAGCCAGTCACGGATTGAGGAATGCATGCGCACAATATCACTGGAGGCTGCCACTTCCCCGGTGCCGATGGCCCATACCGGCTCATAGGCGATGACAATCTCCTCGCCCTTATTCAGCTCAGGAAGCGACCCATCCAGTTGATGCTCGACCACTGTGATGGCCAGCGCATCCATGCGTTCAGCCTGATTTTCTCCCACGCAGATAATTGGCGTAAGTCCTGCGTCAAGAGCCGCCCGTGCCTTGGCACGCACAAGACCATCTGTCTCACCATGGTCACTGCGCCGTTCGGAATGTCCTACAATGACGAAGGTTGCCCCGCAGTCAGCAAGCATGGTGGCGCTGATATCACCGGTATGGGCACCTTTTTGCGCCACATGGCAGTTCTGCCCGCCAGTGGCAAGCCTGCTGTTGGCGCTTAGCACACCGGCCTCGGCCAACAGAGTGACCGGCGGACAGATCAGCACATCGCAATCAGGCGTTTTGCTCCCTGAAATGGCCTGAACAACATCCCTGATCTGATCAAGACTGGCGCGCAGCCCGTTCATTTTCCAGTTACCCGCAATCAGCGGCTTGATTGTGTTCGACATGATGCAATGCACCTCCCCCTTGCGTGACGCTACTTATTGTCATATCCGAAGGGCCGATAAACGTTTCTAAATGCCAACGGCGTGTTAACTGAGCCGCGCGCCCTAAGGCGTTATTAGCACTTTGAATAACAGGGGCAAGCTTTGGCCGGAATTATGGCCACAAGAAAACCGGGACAGCGACAAAAAAACAGCTATTGTCTGATCTTGCAACCTGTACCACATGCTCGCGATGAATGGAATTTGAATGCTTACTAGTCTGCGCAAATTTGCCACCACTCTGGCCGGAAAGATACTCGGCGCCTTTTTGCTCGTCGGACTTGCGGGGTTTGGCATAACAGGAGTCATCAGCTCAATCGGCAACAACACGGTTGCCCGTGTTGGTGACCAGGATATTTCCACCCGCGACTTCCAGAGGGCCTACAGCACCCAGATCAGCAGCATCGCCCGCCAACTCGGCTCCACCCCTACACCTGAGCAGGCGGTCGCTTTGGGAATACCAGGCAATGTACTGACCCAATTGGCCACCGAACAAGCTCTGGACACGCTCAGTGAAGAATTCTCACTGGGGGTTTCTGAAGAGAAGCTGGGAGAAATTCTGGCCCAGGACCCCACATTTGGTGGCACGTTGGGGGCATTTGACCGCAATGTTTTCGAGCAGGTTATCCGGCGCAGCGGCTATACTGAAAACGAATATTTCCAAATTCGGCGCAAAGCTGCCATGCGCCAGCAGGTTGCCCTTGGTATTTTCAGCCGGATTTATGTGCCCGACACTGTTGCTGAACTGGCCCGGCGTTTTAACACAGACCAGCGAATTCTTGATTATGTTGTGGTCAGCGAAGACACGCTTTTGCCCATAACCACGCCGACCGACGAAGTACTCATCCCGTTCCTTGAAGAGAATCAATCTCAATACCGCACGCCCGAGATGCGCAAAATTCGCGCTCTGGAACTCACCCCTGCGGCTCTGGCCAAAACCATAGAAATCAGCGATACTGAAATTGAAGCCGAGTACGAACGCACCAAAGAAAACCTGATCCGCGTTGAGACCCGCAACATATCCCAGTTACAGCTGCCCACAGAAGCACAGGTGCGCTGGTTCGAATTCGGGCTGGCCAGCGGGAAAAGTTTTAATGACCTGGTGGCCGAATCTGCTCTTGACGCTACTGAACTCGGCGCCCTGAGCAAAGCAGATATTACCGATGAACGGCTGGCCGAGGCTGCATTTGCCCTTGAGGAGGGTGGTGTTGCCATCGTTGAGGGGGCACAGGGCAAACGCGCCATTACAGTCACATCAATTCAGCCGGGCGGGCAAATTCCCCTTGCCGATGTTCGTGAACAGATTGCTCAACGCCTCGCCCTGACCCGCGCCCGCGAGCAATATCTTGATGTTTTGGATCAGATTGAAGAGCAGCGCGCTGCCTTCATTGACATGGACAAAATCGCAGAATCCCTCGGACTGGAGCTTGTTCAAACCAGCATCACCCAGACCGGAGCCGCGCTGGGAGAAGTGCTTGACCTCAGCTCCGATGAACTGAACAGGGTCACCAGTACAATATTTGAGAGCGAGGTTGGTGACCTGACCGCTTCAATTCTTCTCAATGCAAACAAAACGCTCTGGTTTGATCTTCTCGAAGTCGAGGAAGCACGGGACCAGACCCTTGAAGAAGTGCGTGGACCGCTCACCACAGCATGGCTATGGGAACAGCGCCGGGCTGCATTGGCCGAGCGGGCAAACGAGTTGGTTCAACAGCTTGAGGATGGTATCCCGTTTGCAGATATGGCCGTTGCCAACGGGTTGTTCCCCCAGACCTCTCAGCCCGTGAGCCGGGTTGGAGATGGCAGTTCGATAATTGATCAGAGCGTGGCTGAAGCGGCGTTTGGTGGCGGTGTCGGTTATGCCGGAACAGCGCTCAGTGGAACCGGGGAGCATGTCGTGTTCCAGGTAAACTCCATTATTCCGGGCGAAACTGATCTTGATCAGGCAGATTTGGACCTGGTATGGCTTGGTTTCCGCAACGATGTGTATTCCGATTTTGCCAACGCTTTGCGCGACGATGCCCAGGTTCGGGTCAATCAGGGCGTGCTTAATCAGGTTCTGGGCCTGTCGGCGGGCGGATCCGGGTTTAACTAAACATGAACGCGAACCCACGCGACCAGGAGTTTGAACAGTTTGCCGATGCCTACAACAAAGGCACCGGCCAGATTGTCTGGCGCCGGGTCGTGGCGGATCTGGAAACACCTGTCAGCACCTATCTGAAACTGGCGGAGGGGCGCTCCAACTGCTTTTTGCTCGAGTCGGTAGAGAATGGAGCAACCCGGGGTCGCCATTCCATGATCGGGCTTGAACCCGACCTCATCCTCAAGGTTGAGGGTGGAAAAGCGTTTGTAAACCGGAATGCAGGTTTTGAGCCTGAGAATTTTGAGCCTCTGGACCTCAAACCCCTTCAAGCTCTACGTATGCTGGTCAGTGAAAGCCAGATTGCGGCTCCCGAAGGCGTTCCGGCGCAATCCGCCGGTCTTTACGGCTATCTGGGTTACGATATGGTGCGCCATATGGAGGAGTTACCGGACACCAACCCGGACGAGCTTTCCACCCCTGACACAATTCTTATCCGTCCCTCGCTGCTGGCGGTGTTCGACACCCTCAAGGACGAACTCTATATCACCGCCCCGGTCTATGCCCGTGAGGGGGTGAGCGCCAAACAAGCCTATGAAGCGGCACAAAACCGCATAGACGACGCGCTGGCCCGCCTTGCGCGCGCTTTGCCCCTGCAAGGTCTGGAGCAGGATGTCGGCGAGATTGCTGTGACCAGCAATACTTCTGAAGGGGAGTATTTTGCCATGGTCGAGCGGGCAAAGGAATATATCACCGCCGGGGATATTTTTCAGGTGGTGCTAAGCCAGCGTTTTTCCGCCGACTTCCCCCTGCCCCCGATGGCGCTCTACAGGGCGCTTCGGCGCACCAACCCCTCCCCCTATATGTATTTTCTGGACTTCGGAGAATTTTCCGTTGCCGGTTCAAGCCCGGAAATTCTCGTACGGGTCGACAAGGGCGAAGTCACCATCCGCCCCATTGCCGGCACCCGCAAGCGCGGCGCAACACCTGAACGCGACCGGGAGATGGCCGAAGAACTGATAAACGACCCCAAGGAATTGGCCGAGCATCTGATGCTGCTCGATCTGGGCCGCAATGATGTGGGGCGGGTGGCAAAAATCGGCACTGTTGAAGTCACCGACAGCTTTTTCCTTGAATATTATTCTCACGTCATGCACATCGTTTCCAACGTGGTCGGACAACTGGACGACAAACGCTTTGACTATGTGGATGCCTTGAGCGCGGGGTTTCCCGCCGGAACCGTGTCCGGCGCTCCAAAAGTCCGGGCCATGGAGATTATCGACGAATTGGAAAAATCCCGCCGTGGCGTTTACGGGGGCTGCGTGGGCTATTTTGGCGCTGACGGCTATATGGACACCTGCATCGTTTTGCGCACCGCCATTTTGAAAGACGGCAAACTCCATGTGCAGGCGGGGGCCGGAATTGTCGCGGACTCCAGGCCTGAGCTCGAACAACTGGAGTGCCACAACAAATCACGTGCCCTGTTCAGCGCTGCCGAAGAGGCTTTACGCTTTGCCGGGCAGTCACGGGTCGGGCAATGATGGATATTCTGGTCATCGACAACTATGACAGTTTCACCTACAATCTGGTGCACCTGCTGGGCGGGCTGGGAGCAAACCCGACGGTCAGGCGCAACGACAAGATTGCCCTTGAAGAAATTGCAGCACTGGCCCCGGAGGCGATTGTTTTGTCGCCCGGCCCCTGCACCCCCACAGAAGCGGGCATTTGCCTTGAACTGGTGAAGAAGTTCCATGGCCAAACACCAATTTTTGGCGTCTGCCTGGGGCTGCAATCCATTGCCCAGGCCTTTGGCGGCGACATTGTTGCCTCCCCAACCCTGATGCATGGCAAGGTTTCAGCAATCTCCCATACCGCCACCGGTGTTTTTGCCTCGATCGAAAGCCCGTTTGAAGCGACCCGCTATCATTCGCTTTGTGTTGCCCGCGAAAATTTTTCCCAGGACTTTGAAATCACCGCACGCACTGAGGATGGTGTAATCATGGGACTGGCCCACAGACATGGCCCGACCCACGGTGTACAATTCCATCCCGAAAGCATTGCCTCAAAAAATGGTGACAAGTTGATGAAAAACTTTCTTTATATTGCCCAAAAATTCAACGATTCGCAAAACTAGCACGACAGGAACTTCTTCATGGATATCAAATCCGTTCTTGGAACGCTGAGTTCTGGTGCTGACCTTACAGCCGAACAGATGCGCGCTGCCATGACAACCATCATGGAAGGAAAGGCCACCCCTTCCCAGACTGGTGCATTTCTGATGGGACTTCGCATGAAAGGCGAAACCGTCAGCGAGATTGCCAGTGCGGTAGCGATATTGCGCGAAAAAATGGTGCCTGTCGAAGCGCCTGTGAATGCCATGGACATTGTGGGCACCGGAGGCGATGGCGCTGGTACTTATAATATCTCCACCGCCAGCGCGCTGGTGGTTGCGGCATCCGGGGTGCCGGTGGCCAAACATGGCAACAAGGCACTTTCTTCAAAATCCGGCTCCTCCGAGGCATTGCAGGCGCTTGGGGTGAAACTCGACCTTGACCCGGCGGGGGTGTCGCGCTGCATCAGCGAAGCCGGTATTGGCTTCATGTTTGCGCCCAACCATCACCCGGCCATGCGCCATGTGGGCCCCACACGCGCCGAAATGGGCGTGCGCACCATGTTCAATCTGCTCGGTCCCCAGTCCAACCCCGCAGGCGTCACGCGCTACCTGCTGGGGGTGTTTTCCCGTGAGTGGGTCGAGCCGGTGGCTGCCGCCCTGCTCGAAAACGGCGCGACTTCGGCCTGGGTCGTGCATGGCTCGGACGGATTGGACGAAATCACCACCACCGGAAAGACCTTTGTCACCGCCGTTGAAAACGGCACCTTGCGGAGTTTTGAGATTTCTCCTCAGGAGGCTGGATTGGCAGTCGCCAACCCGGCCGACCTGGCTGGCGGCGACCCGGACCAGAATGCAAAAGCCATTCTTGCGCTTCTTGATGGAGAGCAAGGCGCATACCGTGATATCGTGCTGATGAATGCGGGCGCCGCTCTTGTGGTTGCAGGAAAGGCCGCCAGCCTGAAGCGTGGAGCAATTCAGGCCGCAGAACTCATCGACAGCGGTCAGGCACGTCAGGCGCTGGACCGGCTGGTCACTGTCTCCAACGGGTAAGTCAGATGAACGATATTTTGAGCAAAATTTTTGCCTACAAGCGCGACGAGGTCGATGCCGCCAAATCCGCTGTTTCGTGGGAGGAGATTGTCGCCCGCGCCGGGGACGCTTCCCCGCCCCGCCCCTTCAGACAGGCTTTGCGTGATAAATTGGCCGCAGGAAAAACCGGACTTATTGCAGAAGTAAAAAAAGCCAGCCCCTCCAAGGGCCTCATTCGTGATGAGTTCAACCCGCATGAAATCGCGCTGGCCTACCAGCAAGGGGGCGCTGCCTGCCTTTCGGTTCTGACCGATGGGCCATCATTTCAGGGCGCACCCGAGTTTCTGGTCGAAGCGCGCGGGGCGACCAGCCTGCCAACCCTGCGCAAGGACTTCATGCTGGAAACCTATCAGGTGGTCGAGGCACGAAGCTGGGGGGCGGATTGCATCCTCATCATTCTTGCCGGGGTCGGTGATGATACAGCGCGGTTTTTGCTCGATGCGGCAAAGGAGTGGGAGATGGATGCGCTGGTCGAGGTCCATAACCGGGCCGAGATGGACCGGGCGCTCGCCCTTGAAGCTGACATGATTGGCATCAACAACCGCAACCTGCGTACCTTCGAAACTAACCTTGAAACCAGCGTCAACCTTGCCGCCGGTCTGCCCGGCGACATCTTGCTCATCTCCGAGAGCGGCATTGCAGACCATGCCCACATCTGCGACCTGAGACAGCGCGCAGGCATCAACGCCTTTCTGGTTGGCGAAAGCCTGATGCGACAAAGGGATGTCAGAGCCGCAACCATCGCCCTTCTTGGTGGCGTGGAGGCTGAGTAGATGGCAGAGCGCAACACCCCCCTCACCCACCTCAACCGGCGCGGCGAAGCCCATATGGTCGATGTGGGGAACAAGGCCATCACGAAAAGGCGCGCAGTCGCCCAGGCGGTACTGAGCGGCAAGGCTGAGACCATAACCACCATAATGGCGGATGGGCTTAAAAAAGGCGATGCCCTGGCCACAGCCCGCATCGCCGGGATTATGGGGGCCAAAAAAACCAGCGAGCTTATCCCCCTGTGCCACCCAATATCGCTCAGCCATGTGGAAGTGAATATTTCGCAGGAGGGGGAAAACAGCATTCTGGTTGTCGCCATCGCGGAAACCACCGGCCAGACCGGGGTTGAAATGGAAGCCTTAAGCGCCGCTGCCACCGCCTCACTGACCCTTTACGACATGGCCAAGGCGATTGACCGTGCCATGGTGATTTCAAACCTTTGCCTGCAAGAAAAATCCGGCGGCAAGTCCGGCGACTTCAAGCGAAAGGACGATGTTTGATGCTCAATTTTGATGAAGCACTGGCGCGCATACTTGAGCAGGTCACAACACTTGGAACCGAGAATATCGACATTGGCAACGCCCTGAACCGGGTGCTGGCCGAACCTGTTTTTGCCCGAACTGACCAACCCCCGTTTGATGGCTCGGCCATGGATGGCTATGCGGTGCAAAGCGGAGACGTTCATCCCGGCGCGGTTCTGATGCAAATCGGAGAATCCCAGGCTGGCGCTGGATTTAACGGCACGCTCAGCCCCGGCCAGTGTATCCGCATCTTTACCGGTGCACCGCTGCCCGAGGGCGCCGATGCGGTGGTGATGCAGGAAGTCACTTCGGCAGATGGCAATCAGATTACGTTTGAAAAAATGGTATTGCCAGGCCAGAATGTGCGCCCCCGAGGACAGGATTTCTCTCAAGGGGCAGAGCTTGCGACCTCCGGCACTGCACTGAGCCCGGCCCATATCGCCCTCATCGCCGCTGGAAATGTTCCTGAAATTGAGGTGTTCAAACGTCCCGCAATCGGCCTGCTGGCAACGGGCGATGAACTCAAACCTCCCGGCAGTGAATTGACCCCCGGTCAGATTGTGGGCTCCAACAGCTTTGCCCTGAACGCCCTCTTTTCGCCCTTTGCCAGCCGGATTCTGCATCTGGACAACGCCCCGGACAGCGAAGAACAATTGCGTGCCCTCTTTCAAAAAGCACTGGATGGGCCGGCGGACATCATCATTTCCACCGGCGGGGCCAGTGTTGGCGACCATGACCTGGTGCTGCCGGTTCTCAAATCTCTCGGTGTCACCGTTGACTTCTGGAAAATCGCCATGCGCCCGGGCAAGCCGGTCATGTTCGGCAGGTATGAAAACAAGCTGTTTTTTGCCCTGCCCGGCAATCCGGTTTCAGCTTATGTGACCGCCATAACGCTGGTTCTTCCGGCCATCCGTGCCGCTTGCGGTTTTGCCTCCCCCTCAAACAAAACCCTGCGCCTGCCGCTAGCCGCCCCCCTGAGCGCCAACGGACCCCGCCGCCATTTCATGCGCTGCACCATTGAAACAGGCGAAGGCATAAGCTCCTCCGTGCACCCCATATTACAGACCGACAGCTCGCACCTGTCCTCACTCGCCGCAGCCAATGGTTTACTTATCGTGGACGAAAATACTCAAGCCCTTCAGGTCGGCCAGCTTGTTGAGGTAATTCTGATCTGAACAGCGTTATAGGGCAGCCAGATAGTCATTATAGGTTTTACCCCGCTCGTAGGCAAACACCTCTGCACACTCCCGGAACCGTACAATCCTGTCGATTCGAAACACTCTGAAATCATTGCGCAATTCGCACCAGGCAGTGCATGTCCATGCGGTGCCCCAATATTCGCATTGTAACGGTCTGATGCGCCTCGTGCTCGCTTCATCACCAAGTGACATATAGTCAATTTCAACAAGTTTGCGCTCAATGACCGCCCGCCTCAGAGCAGCCAGACAACCAGGTTCAAGATTGGCGCCGGGAACATAGATAGAAATATCATGTAAATGATTGCATCCCCGCCGGTCGCTTGGCACAACGGCATCAACCTTTATCAAGAGCCGTTTTGCCGCCTCCCGCAAATCCCCGTCTGCGGCCTGCTGAACAATTCCCATGCCAAGCTGTAATGCGGCCAGCTCATTGCGCGTCAGGGTCAGTGGCGGCAGAAATATGGGCTCACGCAGGATATATCCAACCCCCCGCTCCCCTTCGATAGGCACCCCCGATGCAATCAGCGTATCGATGTCCCGATATATTGTTCTCAGAGATACTTCCAGTTTTTCAGCAATATCGCGCCCGCGGCAGAGTTTTCCGCCGCGGAACATTTGCAAAATCTCAAACAGGCGATCAGTTCTGCGCATCTACCCCACAGAAACATAGAGCCTGTTATGGCTCATCTTTGCACCCGGTCCGTCAATTGCCTCCATCATCGGTTTCAGGCTTTCTTTTTTCATGAACGCCTCGGAAGCAACCTTTGCGTGCTCAAGAGTTTCCCATTCGATATGCTCAAGCCATGTGCCATCTTCACTCTCAGAAAGCCGGCGGGCGATAAAGCCGGGCATTTTACTGACAAATTCACTGGAAGCCGGCACGGTTTTCAAAAACGCCTCACGACTGACCCCTTGAGCCAGTCGGAATGTGACAACTTCAATAATCCGGTTGGTCATGGATATTTTATCCTTTTCTGGTGTTTGACCAGCCAAAGCTAACGCCCCCCAACTGACAAGTGTCTGTCAGTTGGGTGCATACTCTACGCTGCTGTCCACCAGATGATCAAGCAAGAGCGCCATTACTCCCGCTCTCGGGAAGAAGCAGGATCGGATAAATCTTCAAGAACCGCAAAGACAGTGTTAGGATTCGTGACCTAGTGCGCCGTCAGCACCGGCAAGGGAGACTTGCCCAGTATATGGCGGGTTACTCCGCCAAGAACCCACTGGCGAATGCGCGAATGACCATAGCTTCCCATCACCACCATGTTCGCTCCTGATTTTTCCGCCTCGTTGAGCAGTGCTTCGGCCACATTGTCCCAGCCCGTAAGATGTTTGAGCTCCACATTGCAGTTGTGCCGTGATAAGTGCCGGGCAATGTCCGCCCCCGGTTCCTTGCCAAACTGTTCGGGCGCGCCCCCCTCATCAACCATCGCGACAATAACCTTGTCGGCCATTTTCAGAAACGGCATGGCTTCTGATACCGCACGGGCTGATTCCTTTGTGCTGCTCCAGGCGACAAGCACGGTTTTCATGCCGTTTTTTGGCGGGGAACTGTTTTCAGGCGCAATAAGCACGCCCCCCGAAGAGCCAAAAATCAGCGCTTCGGTCAATTCGGAAAGCTCGGCATTCTTGCCATAGGGTTGGGCCACGACAAACAGGTCAGCACTGCGGCTTTCAGCGCACAGGGCTTCAATGGCCTCACCCATATAGACATCGTATCGTCGCAATTCATGGGAGACACCACTAAGTTTTTCCATGCGCTCCTTGAGGTCCTGGGCGACCTTGTCCCCGGTGGCAAGGGTTGCCCCCTGCGGGTCGGCCAGTATCGGAGCGGTGCCGAACCCGGCATAACCGACGGCCAGCGGCACACGGGCAATGTTAAGATAAATCCCGGTTAGAAAAGCGTCATGGGCACGGCAGATCGCCTCTGCATGGACAAGACGCCCCTCATCGCCCTCTGTGCCATTCAGGTGGACCAGAATATCCTTGAACATGTCGAAAAACCTCCAGATTGTAACATTGAGAAACACTGGAACCGCGCTCCGCTCAGCGCGATACCAATGAAACACAGCCGCTCGATTTCTACGTTGATACAGGTCAAACTGGATTTTGGTAAGCATTTTTTCAGCTTGGCCTTGCAGAACATAACTGGAACAATTATCGTTGTTCAGTTTTTGTTCTGATTCGCCCTCAAAACCGGGCGCAACCCATGAGGTCTCCCATGCTGACCCGCAAACAACACGAGCTTTTAATGTTCATCCACGAGCGGATGAAAGAAAGTGGCATTCCACCATCATTTGATGAAATGAAGGAAGCCCTCGACCTGAAATCGAAATCAGGCATTCACCGCCTGATTACCGCTCTGGAGGAGCGCGGATTTATCCGCCGCCTGCCCAACCGGGCCCGCGCACTTGAAGTGGTGCGCCTGCCCGATTCCATGAACCCCTCTCTTGGCGGGGTGAAATCGCGCTTTCAGCCCAGTGTTATTGAAGGGAACCTTGGCAAGGTTGCCAAGCCGACAGTCCACCAGGATAATTCTTCCAGTGCCACCCAACCTGTTTCCGTTCCGGTCATGGGGCGCATTGCGGCGGGCACACCAATTGAAGCCATCCAAAATCACTCGCACACGGTTACAGTCCCCCCTGAAATGCTCGGGGCGGGGGAACATTTCGCCCTTGAGGTAAGGGGCGATTCCATGATTGACGCAGGGATTTTTGATGGTGACACCGTGCTCATCCACAAACAGCCAACCGCCAGCAATGGCGAGATAGTCGTTGCGCTCGTGGACGACGAGGAGGCAACGCTGAAGCGCCTGCGTCGCAAAGGCAATTCCATCGCCCTTGAAGCAGCCAACCCTGCCTATGAAACACGCATCTTCGGGCCGGAACGCGTTGCTGTTCAGGGCAAGCTTGTAGGCCTGTTGCGCAAATACTAGGTCAGGGCCCTAAGGCGCTTTATATCCTGAAAGCATCAAGCCGGGAACCGATCAGTCTTTTCCCCTGCCCACACGCAAAGCCAGCGCGGCTTCCATGAACGTGTCCAGATCACCATCGAGCACGTCATTTGGCGCTGTATTTTCGATATTGGTACGCAAGTCCTTGACCAGCTGATAGGGCTGCAAAACATAAGATCTGATCTGATGCCCCCAGCCGATTTCTGACTTAGTGGCAGCTTCACTGTTAGCAGCCTCTTCGCGTTTTTGCAGTTCATCCTCATAGAGGCGTGCTCTGAGCATCTGCCAGGCGGTGGCCTTGTTTTTATGTTGGGAGCGGTCATTCTGGCACTGAACAACAATGCCTGTGGCAAGATGGGTAATGCGCACGGCACTGTCGGTAGTATTGACATGCTGCCCCCCAGCACCCGAAGCGCGGTAAGTGTCAATGCGCACGTCTGATTCAGAGACCTCGATCTCGATAGACTCATCAATCACCGGATAAACCCAGACACTGGAAAAGCTGGTGTGCCGACGTGCCTGAGAATCAAAAGGGGAGATTCGCACCAGGCGATGCACACCGCTTTCAGTCTTGAGCCAGCCATAGGCATTGTGCCCTTTAACAAGCAGAGTTGCCGATTTAATGCCTGCCTCTTCGCCCGAATGATATTCAATCATTTCAACCTTGAATTTGCGTCGTTCAGCCCAGCGCTGATACATGCGCAGCAGCATCAGGGCCCAATCCTGACTTTCCGTGCCCCCGGCGCCAGAGTGCACCTCAACATAACAATCGTTTGCGTCAGCCTCGCCAGACAAAAGAGTTTCTATCTGAAGACGCGCAGCTTCTTTTTGCAGTTCCCCAAGAGCGGCTTCTGCCTCGCTGATGACTTCAGAGTCATCCTCCTCTTCGCCCATGGCAATAAGATCCACATTGTCACTCAGGCTGGTTTGCAGCCTGTTGACGGTCTCAATCTGGCTTTCAAGCAACTGCCGGTCGCGCATGACGGCCTGGGCCGCTTCAGGCTTGTCCCAAAGATCGGGTGCCTCGGCAGCGGCGTTCAACTCATCAAGCCGGGATTGCGCTGTATCCCAGTCAAAGATGCCTCCTCAGCAGTGTGATTGCCTGCTTGATTTCACCAACAATGTGTTCGATTTCACTTCGCATGAATTTTGTCCGCTGAACTGCTCGCAGGTGATTTATCAGAGCGCTGACAGGCGCTCAAGCTAGGAATGGGCTTTCCCTCGGCCAACCTTTGTCACAGGCTCTAAAACAAGCCGCCGCGCCCGGCATTAAAGTCCACATTGCCCCCTTCAATATTAAGGAAGGCATCTGAATCAACACCTATAACCGAGGTGATAAGGTTTGGTCCCGTGCCGGGTTTGAAGCCTTCCAATATGGCTTCACTGCCCGCAATGGCCTTGACCCCGGTTGCCGGGTCAATCCAGACCTGAGTCATGCCTCCGGGCATGGAAAAGGGAGTTGGGGGCGAACCAACAAGGGCGGCCTGCATAAAGTCGGTAAAGATCGGCGCCGCAAGCTCCCCCCCCGTCGCGGAGCGGCCCATGCTGGCCGGCGTGTCAAATCCGACATAAACCCCAACAGCCAGTTCAGGTGTAAAGCCCACAAACCAGGCATCCTTATAATTGGACGAGGTGCCGGTTTTTCCCGCAACCGGACGGTTGAGCGCACGCACTGAGCGCGCTGTGCCCCGTTCCACTACCCCCTCCATCATTGATGTGATCTGATAGGCGGTCATGGGATCAAGAACCTGCTGGCGGTTGTCGATAATCAGCGGTTCGGGCTGATTGTCCCAATTCTGGGCGCTGCAACCATCACATAAACGCTCATCATGCTTGAATATGGTGTTTCCGAAACGATCCTGAATGCGATCAATTAACGTGGGTACAATGCGACGCCCGCCATTGGCAATTGTGGCAAACGCCGAGGTCATGCGCATGTCGGTGGTCTCGCCTGATCCCAGTGACATGGCCAGCACCGGCAGCAGGTCATCATACAGACCAAACATTTTAGCGTATTCGGCAACCATGGGCATGCCGATATCCTGGGCAAGACGCACAGTCATGACATTTCGCGAACGCTCGATGCCACGTCTCAGCGTCTGAGGCCCATAGAACTGATCCGTATAGTTTTCCGGGCGCCAGCGCGAACCATCATTGTTGATGATTTCGAGCGGCGCATCAAGCACTACCGAGGCCGGGGTGTAGCCATTATCAAGGGCCGCCGCATAAACGATCGGCTTGAATGACGAGCCGGGCTGGCGTAGCGCCTGCGTTGCCCGATTAAACTCGGATTTGTCAAAAGAAAAACCGCCAACCATGGCCAGAACCCGCCCGGTACGCGGGTCCATTGCCACCAGAGCCCCCTCTACTTCGGGAACCTGCCGCAAAGCATAGATACCGTCCTTGCCGGCAACTGGTTCCACATAAACCACGTCCCCAACCTCAAGAATCCGGCTCAGCCTTGGGGCAATCCACGGCATTTCTGCGCCGGGAACCTGCCCCACAATCCTCTCCGCACTAGGACCGCTATCCTTGGCGGGGGTGGGCCGGAGGCCAATTTTTGCAAGATTGTCCTCCATTTCAAGCACGACCGCAAGCCGCCATTCGGGCACATCAGAAAGCGGATCAATTTCAAACAGGGGCTCGCCCCAGTCCTCACCCAATTCAATCTTGGCTACCGGATCGCGAAAGCCCTTTGACTGATCATAGCCAATCAGCCCGGCCATCAGCGCCCGGCGCGCTTCGCGCTGCATGCGCGGGTCCAGGGTGGTGCGCACGGAAAGCCCGCCCCCATAGAGCTGATCTTCCCCGTAACGCTCAAGCAGCTCGCGGCGTACCTCCTCTGTAAAATATTCAGCAGAGTAGAGGCGGACACCACCCCGGCGGGGGACAACATCAAGGCTGTCGAGCTTGGCGGATTCTGCCACCTCGGCGGAAATATACCCCTCATCCCGCATCCGGTTGATGACGGTATTGCGCCGGGCAATAGCCGCTTTGGGGCGGCGGAAGGGCTGGTAGTTGGCGGGCCCCTTTGGCAGACCTGCGAGATAGGCGGCCTCGGAAACCGTCAGCTCATAGAGTGCCTTGTCAAAATAATTCATGGCAGCGGCGGCAATGCCGTAGGAATTGAAGCCGAAGAAAATTTCATTCAGATAGAGTTCAAGGATTTTTTCCTTGGAAAAGGTGGCCTCAATCTTGAGCGCCAGAAGCGCCTCGCGAATTTTTCTGTCCCAGGTCTGCTCGCTTGTCAGCAGAAAGTTTTTGGCGACCTGCTGGGTAATTGTGGAAGCCCCCACCAATGGGCCGCCGCCGCCTTCAATCAGGCGCAGGATATTATCACGCACCGCCCGCATGACACCATCAAATGCAATGCCGCCATGGGTGAAAAAATCTTTGTCCTCAATGGAAATAAAGGCCTGCACTACCAGCGGCGGTACGGTTTCTATAGGTTGGAACAGCCGCCGTTCCCTGGCAAACTCTGCCAGCAAAGTGCCATCGGCCGCGTGCACGCGAGTGGTAATATCGGGCGTATAATCCCGTAGTACGTTGTAATCTGGCAGGTCCTGAGAAATTGACCAAACCATGTAGCCAACGACTGCCACTGCACCCAGACCAAGAAAAAGCCCAAAACCAAACAACCAACCAAGCAATCGCAACATCAGGCAGGCACCCTATTCTTTCCCGATTCAGATATGTTATATCGGACAATTTGCTCTAGATAGCAAAAGCGGGGCAAAAATGTGAACACTTTCCGGTGCGCTCCATGCCCACATGCACCCTTGGCTCACCTCTTGCTCAAATTCGTTATTGGCCAAAATATTGCGCGATTCCCCGGGCCACTGCCTCCGCCGCCCGGTCTCGCCAGCGCGGCGAAATCAGGTTCTCCGCATCAGCGGCGTTGGAGAGGAAACCCAGTTCAAGCAATATCGAGGGCACATCGGGGGATTGCAGAACAAAAAAGTCTGCTCTGCGCAAGGGAAACCTGCGCACCCTTACACTGGGCTTGAGTTGATCAACAATAAAACTGGCGGCAATAAAGGACTGCCTGCGCATTTCGCGCCGCATCAGATCTACCAGAATATTTACTACAGCGGGTTCAGCCTCGGGAAGCTCATAACCAGCCAGCAGGTCCACCTTGTTTTCCTGCTCTGCCAGCACCTTGTCCAGCACGTCAGTGGCCTGCTCGTCGCGGGTATAGACGCTGGCCCCGCGAATTGCGGGGTCTTCAAATGTGTCCGCGTGGATTGAAATGAACAGATCGGCCTTGTTGTCCCGGGCCAGTTGCACCCTTTGTTCAAGCAGCACAAACCGGTCCCCGTCCCGGCTCAGAGCCACATCAAAACGTCCGGTGGCGATTAGCAATTCCTGAAGCTTCCTGGCGAAAGCAAGAGTTATGGTTTTTTCCTGAATACCGTTGGGTGTTTCGGCACCACCATCATTTCCTCCATGGCCTGGATCAATAAGGATCAGCGGTCGGGTCTCGGCCGCAACCAGCGTTGTGCCTGGCTCGCTTGAGGGGTGTTCGGGTGCAGTTTCCCCTCCCCCTTTTTCCGTATTTGCCAGATCCTGTGCTGCACGCTCGAAAAACGCCTGCGGCGTTTCAGCAATCAGGTCAACCACCAGGCGGGCCGGTTGCTCGTCAAACGGCTCCAGCACATAGGCCTGCTGCACCTGCATCGGTGCGGACAGAAATAAAGTGGTGCGCACCCGATCGGCCCCGAGCTGTTCCAGATTGTAACTGGAGATCATCCCGTCCCCGACAGGAAATCCGCCCTCTTCGATTTTAAGGCCCTTAACCCGCACATCCACAGCTATAGCCATGGGATCGGCAAGAGAAACAAACGAGAACGCGCTCACCTCTTCAAGGTCCACCACAAGACGAGCCCGGACATCAGTGCTGGACACGCGTACCGCCAAAACCTCTGGAAGCTCAGCAACACCTGCCGCGTTACCGGCCTCTTGAGCCCGTGCCGACACAAGCATAAGACCAAGAACCAGGGCAAGCAGAGGTAGCAGATTGAAAATTCGCAGCATATTTCGTGCGTCTTTCATTACAACAACGCCAACAAAGCTCTTGTTTTCTGATTCGTTGATCTCTGCCTGCCCGTGGCAGTGTTTTACAGAAGAAGAGCCCGGTGCAAAACTACTCGCAGGAGAAAATGTTTCAAATCTGTCTATCGCTGGCATCAGGCGGCATTTCAAGAGTTTTTTCCACCTGCCCCCACAAAACTGGCATATGGATTGGCCCGCGTGGTGACTTTTTTGTTGCCAAACCGCCGGCCTGTCCCTAAAGCGCTAGTTGAGGGCTACTTGCGAATGGCTTTTTCTGCCCCGGCACCTTGAGTTTTTAGTTTATGAGAGGGCGCGCGCAGCAAAAGCGACCGGGAAATTATGACCCCGGGAGATACCGCTCTGGCGGGACGCGACTTGAAACGGGTCAATCCAGAACACACATAGCACCTCGTGACAGGAATTTCGGCTCTTTTTCACGAGCCGGTGATGTGGGGCGTTTTGAAAACATGATCCCCCATCCGAATGAAAGAGGACAAATGCGCGGATTACCGACACACAAGGCACTCACGCCGACAGGCTCGACAGTGTTGCGCCTTTGTGCGGACTTCGCCAGACCTCACAAACACATCGGTGCCTCTGGCACTTTTTTTTCCAAACCATACGCCTCGCATGGCGCATTGAAGCAGAGTCACTTCTCCCGGCCGATCTTCAATTGCGCGCGAGCGCGCGGAGTTAAACTTAATGGCTACCAAACGTATGCTGGTGGATGCCAGCCACCCCGAAGAAACACGAATTGTTGTAACTAGCGGAAACAAACTAGAAGAATTTGATTTTGAATCTGCAAACAGACGCCAACTGCGCGGCAACATCTATCTCGCAAAAGTCACGCGGGTAGAACCCTCCTTGCAGGCTGCTTTTGTGGACTATGGCGGCAACCGCCACGGTTTTCTGGCTTTTTCTGAAATTCACCCTGACTATTATCAGATACCGGCCGCCGACAGAGAGGCGCTTTTGCGCGCCGAAGCCGAAGCCAATGCAGCTCGTGCTGAAATGGAGGCCGAGGCCAACGCCCTTGACCCTGAGGCCGGCGAAACAGAAACTCCTGACGAGGATTCTGACGACACTATTGAAGCTGACGCATTCGAGGGTGCCGAACCTGACAACGCCGATGCTGCGGAAGAGGACATCGCCTCCGATGGGCTCGAAGAGGACGAAAACTTTGACGACCTGGGTGGAGGCGAAGGCGAAGACCTGCTTGAGCAGCGCCGCAAACTGACACGCCGCTACAAGATTCAGGAAGTCATCAAGCGCCGACAGGTATTGCTGGTACAGGTTGTCAAGGAAGAGCGGGGCAACAAGGGCGCCGCACTGACCACTTACCTGTCCCTGGCCGGACGCTATTCGGTGCTGATGCCAAACACCGCCCGTGGCGGCGGCATCTCGCGCAAAATCACTTCCGCCTCTGACCGCAAACGCCTCAAACAGATTGCCGGGGATCTCAAGGTTCCATCTGGCATGGGCGTTATTCTGCGCACAGCCGGTGCCTCGCGTACCAAGGCCGAAATCAAACGCGACTTTGAATACCTCTCCCGCTTGTGGGAGAACGTGCGTGAACTGACCATGAAGTCATCAGCCCCTTCCCTCGTCTATGAGGAGGGAAGTCTTATAAAGCGGACCATTCGCGATCTTTATAACAAGGATATCAGCGAAGTTCTGGTCGCAGGCGATGCCGCTTATCGCGAAGCCAAGGACTTCATGCGCCTGATCATGCCCTCCCACACCAAAAGCGTGCAGGCCTACAAAGAAGACCAGCATATTTTCACCCGCTTTAGCGTAGAATCCCAACTTGACTCCATGTTCTCGCCTCAGGTTACTCTGCCTTCGGGGGGCTATCTGGTAATCAACCCCACCGAAGCGCTGGTCTCTGTCGATGTAAACTCGGGCCGGGCCACAAAAGAGCATAATATCGAAGCCACAGCACTACAGACCAATCTTGAAGCCGCCGATGAGCTGGCCCGCCAACTCCGCCTGCGCGACCTTGCCGGGCTGATTGTTATTGACTTTATAGACATGACCGAGCGGCGCTCTATCCGCAATGTTGAAAAACGCATGAAGGATGCGCTCAAAAACGACCGTGCACGCATCCAGGTCGGCCGTATTTCCCATTTTGGACTGCTGGAAATGAGCCGCCAGCGCATGCGCTTTGGTGTGCTGGAAAGCTCAACGAGCGCCTGCCCTACCTGCGAGGGTACGGGAATTGTGCGTTCGGTGGAAAGCTCGGCCATCATGGTAATGAGGGCAATTGAGGACCATGTTGTACGCCGTTCCGGCCAGAGCGTTGAGGTGCGCATGCCCTCGGACGTGGCCCTTTATATCCTGAACGCCAAACGGGCGCTGCTGATTGATCTGGAAAAGCGACTCAATCTGATCATCACCATCTCTACCGACAATACCCTCTCCGGCAGCCAGTTCGTCATTGATCGCAGTTCGGCACGTCCGGCGCAGATTGCCACCAATAATGGCGTTGTGAGTATGGAAAACACCCAGATCGCAGAAGAGACAGGCGCTGACTCGGACGAGGCAGAGATCACCGAGCCGGAAAGCACCGAACGCCAGCCCCGCAAACGCCGCAGGCGCCGCTCCACCGGTTCAAACAATACCAACGCCGTAAAATCATCAGATAATACCGACTCAGGCGAAAGCAGCGAGCAGTCAGCCCAATCCGAGGAAACCCCTGGCAATGGTGAGCAGGAAGATCAGCCCCGCAAACGCCGCCGCCGCGGTCGCCGCGGTGGACGGCGCAATCGTCGCAATCCCGCTGTCGAGGCCGAAACCGCAGGAGCAGAAGTCGCAAGCCAAAACGCAGATCAGGGCACAGGTAATGCCACCAAATCAGCTGGCATGCCCCTGGACGCACCCGTGAATGAGGCAGGCCCGGACACATCTCACGACCAACAAAATGATGCGCAAACACATACTGCTGAAGAAAGCACCCCAACAGCGGCTTCCCTCAAGGATGTCCCCGCGGGTGAAGTCAGCGATGACGAACCCAAAAAACCAGCCCGAAAACGCACGCGCAGAACGGGTTCCGGGAGGGGGAAAGCGCAGAAGTCAGAGGCAGATGGCACTGACAAGGATGCTACGGAAACTGAACAACCAGCCATTGCCACCCAAACCATTCCACATGCCTCCGATGAAAAACCTGCTATACTGGAGACCCCTCAAAGTAATGGTGCAGAACGCCCGCCCCGGAAAAGAAAACCCTTGGCCGAAGAAGGCGTGATTGTGACAAGTTCGGACGATACGGAAGCTGAAAAGCCCAAGCGCCGGGGTTGGTGGTCGCTAAAATAGGCGGGTTCCCATTGCAGGCACCTGACAAATCAGCCGGGCTTCAGAGCTCGGCTTTTTTGCGTCAACAGAGCAGCCATCATCCTTTAGCCAAACAATAGCCTTGATAAAGCCTGATATGATCATGGCATTGTTCAAAATCCTCAAACACTTCTCACTAGGGCTACTTTCATGCGCCAATCCACTTTTCTGAAACTCTCGCTCAGACATTTGTATGCCGCTCTTGTTGTTCTGGTATTTCTGAACACTCAGCCAGTGGCGGCCCAACAAATCAGCATCATCCGGGACGCCGAGGTGGAGCGTCTCATCCGCGATCTTGCCGACCCTTTGTTGCAGGCTGCCGGAATTGGCAACACTAATAGACGTATATACATAGTCGCCGACCGGCGTTTCAACGCGTTTGTGGTTGAAAGTGGCGCCATATTCATAAATTACGGCACCATCCTTGAAGCAAAAACACCAAATGCTCTGCGTGCGGTCCTCGCCCACGAAATCGGCCACCTCGCCGGGGGACATCTGGCGCGCATTCGCGAACGGATTGAAACCACGGGACGTCTGCAGGCAATCGCTATGGTGCTTGGAATGGGAGCAATGGCCGCCGGGTCTGCAGGTGGTGTTTCAGAAATCGGTGGCATGGCAAGCGCCTTCATTCTGGCAGCGCAGTCAGCCGGTGTAAACTCGCTGATGGCCTTCCGTCGCACCGAAGAAAGCGCTGCTGATGCATCGGCCCTGACCTATCTGGAGCGGGCAGGCTATTCGCCAAAGGGCATGGTCGATGTCCTTGAGTTGCTCAGCTCCAGTCAAAGCACCATGGCCGGCGCCTCGCCCTATCTGCGCTCCCACCCCGAGCCTGCTGAACGACTTGAGCGGGTTGAAACTGTTGCAAGGGCCAGTGCCGCATGGAACCGTGCAGACAGCCGCGCGGATATTTTGCAATTTGAACTGGTGCAGGCAAAAATCATCGGCTTTCTGGAAAGCCAGACGACAACGCTAAACCGCTACCCCAATGGCGACACTTCACTTCCCGCCCGTTACGCGCGCATTATCACCGCTTACAGGTCCGGCGCGGCCATTTCCGCTATCCAGCAGATGCCCAGGCTGGTGAATGCTGCGCCTTCCAATGCCTATTTCCATGAGTTGCAGGGACAGATATTGCTTGAAACCGGCAATCCCCAAGAAGCGCTTGCGCCGCTCAAGCGAGCTTTGCAACTGGCCTCCGGGGAAGCCCTCATCCGGCTGGTTTATGGTCTTGCTCTTGTCGAAGCTGGCGGAAACAACAACCTTGAGGAAGCTATACTCCAGCTCAGTCGGGCAACCAGGGAGTTGCCCAACTCAGCACTGGGCTACACGCTTCTGGCCCGCGCCTATGGCGCATTGGGCCGACAGGGCGAGGCCATGCTTGCCGCGGCTGAAGCCGCTTATGCGCGTGGTGACAAGGGAACAGCACTGGGATTGGCCCGGCAGGCTCAAGAAAAGTTGATCGAGGGGTCTCCGGCTTGGCTTCGCGCTGACGATATCTTAAGCTTGATCTAGGCATGTTCGTATTATGGCCGAATCGAGATTCTTTAGAGGAGCTACCCATATGAACCGCACCACGCTGGCCCTTGTCGCCATCGTTGCCCTTCTTGCAGGGTCCCTTGCAACCATGGTTTTTCGTACTGAACCCGTGGCCATGGATGATGCGGCGGTTCGGGCAATCGTTTCCCAGATGCTGGACGAACAGGCCAGGGCCGTCAGTGCCACAGAGGCCGATGAATCTGAAAAAGCGCCCGCTCTGGTTGCAACCATAGATCAGGACATGATCAACCCTATGATTGAAAGCTTCCTGATGGATGATCCCAAAATCCTGCAAAGGGTGTCTGCCGCTCTTCAGGAGCAGTTGCGGGTTGAGGAAATAGCGCAGACTGAAATTGCCCTGGCTTCGTTTGAACCGGAAATCTACGACGACCCGGGCCATGTCGTGCTCGGCAATCCGGACGGTGACGTCACCCTCGTTGAATTTTTTGACTACAATTGCGGGTTCTGCCGTCAGGCCATGCCGGACATGACCCGACTTCTTGATGAAGACCCCAACCTGCGCGTCATTCTCAAAGAGTTCCCGGTTCTCTCCAACGATTCCGTTGCGGCGGCGCGCATCAGCGTTGTGGTCAACGACATTGCACCCGAACTCTATCAGGAATTCCATGAACTATTGTTCACCGCCCGTGGCCAGATTACCGGTGAAGCTGCGCTCAATGCGGCACGCGAGGTGGGCCTGAATCCCGTTACCATCGGCCTGGACGCCAGAAGTGAAGCGGTGACAGCGGTTATCCAGCGCTCCTATGTGCTGGCAGAAGGCCTGGGGATTACCGGCACACCCAGCTATATTATCGGCAACGAAATTCTCCCCGGCGCCGTGGGTTATGAGGCGCTCAAAAGCCGCATCGATAATATGCGGGAGTGCGGGGCCACCATCTGCGACAGCTAGGATCAGGCCCCCTTAAATTCATCCGGTTCTGTTTGAGAAAGAGCGTTCAGATGAAGCAAATCTGCCGCAAAACCATGTCTTTCACCTTTTTGAGTTTGAGCGGCCTCTTTGTTTCAGATGGATGCCATAGCTCAAACCCTTCGGGCGCCACGGGTTTTGCCCCTGAATGCATTGAAGGAGCTTGAAAACCGCTGGGTTTCTGGGCCGGTTCTCCCTTTCAATGCCGTGCGCGTGGGTTTTGCGCTTTGCCTTTTTTGCGCAATTCGTGTACTGGCCTCAGCGCTTGTGATAGATAAGCGGGAAGACAGGCGGAAACATGACCAGAACCATACTCATACTCAACGGTCCAAACCTGAATTTATTGGGCATGCGTGAGCCCAACCTTTATGGTTCGGGCACGCTTGAGGATGTGGAAAAGGATTGTCGGCAGGTTGCCGCGCCGCTGGGGTTGGAAGTGGATTTTCACCAATCCAACCATGAAGGCGAACTGATCGGCTGGATACAGGACGCCCGCGAAAACGCTGTGGGAATAATCATCAATCCCGCCGCCTATTCCCACACTTCTATCGGCATCCCGGACGCTTTGCGGGCGGTGGACCTGCCTGTAATCGAAGTTCATATTTCAAACATCTTTGCACGCGAAAGCTTCCGGCATCATTCTCATGTATCCGCAGTTGCAAACGGAGTGATTTGTGGACTAGGTTTAGCAGGCTATACACTGGCTGTGAGCGCACTTAACGAGTTGATTTAGGGTCACACAAAACACAACCCCGACAATATCCGGCCCGTGCCGGTGGAGTAAAAAAAACATATGTCAAAATCGTCCCCGTCAAACAAAGAGATCGATCAGAATCTGATCAGGACCATTGCTGAGCTTATTAATGAGGCCGACCTTAGCGAAATTGAAATTGAAAAGGACGATTTCCGTGTCCGCGTGACCCGTTCCCGGCCCACCGAAGCACTAACCTATGCCGCTCCTCCGCCTGTTGTGGCGCAGGCCGCCCCTGCAGCACCGGCAGCACCGGCAGGTGCCGGCCCTGCCAGCGTTGTTGAATCCGCACCGACCACTCCTGCCGATGACCTGGCAGCCAACCCCGGCACCCTTCCCTCACCCATGGTTGGCACCACCTACCTCTCGCCTGAACCCGATGCCGACCCGTTCGTGGATGTGGGCTCCAAGGTCAGCGAAGGACAGACGGTAGTCATCGTTGAGGCGATGAAGACCATGAATCAGATACCGGCTCACCGTTCAGGCACAATCACCAAAATTCTGGTGGCAGACGCCCAGCCCGTCGAATATGGCGAACCGCTTGTTGTGATTGAATAGCAGAAAGGACCGATCATGTTTTCCAAGGTCCTGATCGCCAATCGCGGCGAGATTGCACTGAGAATATTGCGCGCCTGCAAAGAGCTTGGTATTCAGACCGTTGCTGTGCATTCGGTCGTCGATGCTGATGCCATGCATGTGCGCTTGGCTGACGAAAGTGTATGCATAGGCCCCAACCCGGCATCTGAAAGCTACCTCAACATCCCCTCCATTCTGGCAGCGTGCGAAATTACCGGCGCTGATGCCGTCCACCCGGGATATGGATTTTTGTCCGAGAACGCCCGCTTTGCCCGCATCCTTGACGAGCATAAAATCAGCTTTATCGGTCCCTCGGCTCATCATATCGAAATTATGGGCGATAAGATCGAAGCCAAAAAAACCGCAATTGAGCTGGGCATCCCTTGCGTGCCAGGCTCTGAAGGGGAAGTTCCCACTCTGGAAGAAGCACGCAAAATCGGTCGCCAGATTGGTTATCCCGTCCTCGTAAAAGCCGCCTCTGGGGGTGGTGGACGCGGTATGAAGCTGGCAAAAACCGATGCGGAAATGGAAAACGCCTGGTCCACTGCGCGCTCAGAATCAAAAGCCGCTTTTGGAGATGATGCGGTCTATATCGAAAAATATCTCACAAAACCGCGGCATATTGAAATTCAGGTTATGGGGGACGGGCGGGGCCATGCTGTGCACCTGGGCGACAGGGATTGCTCACTGCAACGCCGCCACCAGAAAGTATGGGAGGAGGCAACTGCCCCCTCTCTGACTTCTGAACAGCGCAACGAAATCGGCATGATCGTTGCTAACGCCATGAAAAAGATGAAGTATTCCGGTGCTGGCACCATCGAGTTTTTATATGAGGATGGAGAGTTCTATTTTATCGAGATGAACACCCGGCTTCAGGTAGAGCACCCGGTCACAGAACGCATCACCAATGTCGATATTGTTTATGAACAAATCCGCGTGGCGGCTGGTGAGGAGCTCAGCCTCAAGCAGGAAGAAATAACTTTCTGGGGCCATGCGATCGAAATTCGCATCAACGCTGAAGATCCTCACACATTTACACCCTCGCCGGGAAAAATCACCTATTACCACCCTGCGGGCGGAGTTGGGGTACGTGTTGATTCCGCTGTTTATCAGGGCTACACCGTGCCCCCCTATTATGACAGTCTGATCGGCAAACTCATTGCTCACGGGCGGGATCGCAAAGAATGCCTGCAACGTCTGCGCCGGGCGGTGGACGAATTTATTATCGATGGCATCAAGACAACTCTGCCCCTGTTTCAGGACCTTCTGGAACAACCCGACATTATCTCAGGAGACTATGACATTCACTGGTTGGAAAAATATCTGGCCGAACATCATGACTGAGACATTCTGGGCGACCTGAGGCAGATGCCGAATTTTGGGGAGCGGAGCAAGGATAAGATGCCGTGACCTCCAGAAGCGACCCTTTTTCGCTGGAGTTGAGCGCAGATCTCATCATTCGTGCCTATCAGGCCGGGATTTTTCCCATGTCCGAATCAAAGGACGACCCGGATGTGTTCTGGGTCTGCCCCGAAACAAGGGGCGTTATTCCACTTGATGGTTTCAAAACATCAAGAAGTTTACGCAAACTCCTGCGCAACCACACCTATTCCATCAGGGTTGATACTGATTTTGCAACCGTTGTCGAGGGATGCGCCAATTATGGCACTGGCAGAGAGAACACGTGGATCAGCGACACCATTCGCACTCTCTACGGCGAACTGTTTGAGAGGAAAATCTGCCATACTGTTGAAGTTTGGGAAGAAGATACTCTGGTCGGCGGGCTTTATGGCCTCTCACTCGGGGGCGCTTTTTTTGGCGAAAGCATGTTTCACCGACGCGCCAATACCTCAAAGATAGCGCTCGCCCACCTGGTGGCAAGGCTAAGAATTGGCGGTTATCGTTTGCTTGATACGCAATTTATTTCAGATCACCTGAAAACGCTGGGGGCCATTGAAATCCCTCGCGCAGTTTATGAAAAACAATTATCAGAGGCGCTACTGGCTGATGCAGATTTCTATCGGTCCGAGGGGGGCGGAATATCCGATGTTTGTTTGCAGGCGACCAGCCATATATCATAAACCGCATGGTCAATGGCGTTGAGCGCCGGGCTTTCGGCAAACATCCAGCCGGTAAATATGCGCGTTGTGCTACCCCGCAGGCTGACCTGGTCAACCTCAATAAACACCGAAGTTCGCTGACTTTCTGTCGGGGGGCGTGTGTAACAGGCCCGGGGAGTGATCTGAAGTGCGCCGAACTGCACTGTTTCATCCATATAGACATCAAACTGCACAAGCCGTCCGGTAATCTTGTCGAGCCCGGAAAAGTTGGCGATAGGATTGGCAATGGTAACCGCCAGCGCTGGCTGGGCTGCAAAACTCATCATCAGAACCGCGAGCGCCAACTCCGCGCGTCGGCAGATAGTTTTGAAGGTAAGCCCCAACACTGCCCCGGTCCTAATGTTTCAAGCCTGTTCTTTACCGATTGAGCCGGTCATTCAGGTGACCACGCATCATAGTCTGCGCTCACCCTGGGCCGTTCCCCTTTTGCAAAAAGAGAGCTCTCGGGGCGATAGGCTCCGGCAGTGCCAGTCAAATTCACTTTATGAGGCTTTTCCCAGAACTTGGGTACATACTGCTCTTCCGTAGGCAGAACCTCGGTCCGATGATGTATCCACCCATGCCAGCCCGGCGGAATAGCTGAAGCCTCGACGGGACCGTTATAGATGACCCAGCGGCGGTCCCCTTTGCGCGACTTAAAATAACGGTTTCCCGCCTCGTCCGTTCCCACGTGCTGGCCATGCAGAAAGGTCCAGACCCGTGTGCCCAGAGTTTGCTTGTGCCACCAGATGAAGAGTTCGGCAAAAAACTGTTTCATAACAAATGTCCAGACAGATATATTATGCGCCCAATTCCACCGCGCATTCCCGGGGCCTCGCAGGTTCCGGAAGAATGCACAGATCGATTTGCATGTATCACGCCTCAACCGGCAGACAAAGCCCTGACTGGCCCTAACATACATCAATTTTGTGAAACTAGAATGTTGAGGTCAGGATTCTGTCCACATCGTCCTGGATGGAGTCCATCTCGGCGAGCTGCTGAGCCTGATATTCTCGTGCTTCCGAGAGCTGTTCGCGTTTTTCGCTTTCCAGATCGAGTTGCTCGGCAACCCCCTCCACCACATAACGTTCTCCGGCAAGTTTAAGGGGGCGCTGATCCGCAGCAACCCAGTCAATATACTGGATGAGAGTTCGCGGGGAGATGGGTTTGACCAGAGCCGCCTGAGCCCCGAGACGCAATGCACTCTCTACCGCACGGGAGCGCGCTTCAGCAAACATCACGATAATGGGGATGAGGCATAGCGGGTACATTTTTTGGTGCCTGATAAGTTTAAGCAAATTACGCCCCCCATAGGGTCCCGCATCCCAATCAAGAAGAACCATGGATGGGGGGTCGTTGAGCATGGAAGTAATCGCTGATTCGGTTTCGGCAAATACCCGCACCGAACGCAAACCGTAATTCATCAGCATGGCCCGCAAAAGCTGTTGCATTTGCCGGTTTGGCTCAATTACGACCAAGGGGGCACCAATCCCGGAGGGTGGCATTTGGCTATTCTTACTCACTCGACACATTCCTTAAAAAGGATACGCGCGCACCAGACCAAAAAATAATGCCCTTGACAGAAAAACAAATCTAGTTGGTGCGCGCCCCATCAGGATTCGCACGGGTGCCGCCATAAACTATTTGCTTCGGAGCAAGAAAAAAATGTCAATAAATACGAATGCCTAGCTCATAAACTATCAGTATCCTGCTAATTCCGACAGCTCGGCAGCCTGCCCTGTCCAAGCATTTTTTCGGGTTCATAAAATGGGCTGTTTTCCCCATTAACCACACCTTAACCTACCAGATTTAGCTATAAAGGCGCGGCCCAGCCACAAGTTGTGGTTTTTTTGGTCATGTTTATGGTTGATCAGGTTTGTTGAATCGGTTCTAACTTGGATGTTGCGTTAGGTGAGTTTTTTCCTTCTTTTTTTATCGAGTATTTTCAATTCTGGCTCATTACCGGGTCAGCGGCGAGTTAAGAGGAATTGCGCCTTTTGCACCGGGGGTTTTGGGGTCAACTGCAGATGTTTTGCGGAGCCGGATCCTATTTCAGGGGGCCAAAACCCACTGAAGCAAGCCAGGTGCACAGGTGAGAAACAAAACCAGTTGAGGCAACCGCACGCGGACAAGCCAGCCGGAGAGCATGGCAAGAGATTGGCATGGCCGCGGAGCGAAATCAGGGTTGGCAACACGTCTTTGGCGGGTTGCTTCATGGGGCAGTTAAGCAGAATTGGGTTTTGGAACCTGAGACTGGTGCGCGGTATTTTTGTGCCGCTGAACAATTTAAGGACGATAAGAAATGCGGGTTGAACGGCAATTCACCAAATCAGGGCAATCAGGATATGCTGGCATTGAATTCAAAACCACGGCCAGCGAGATTAAGAACCCTGACGGCTCGATCGTATTCCGGCTGGACGACATCGCCGTTCCCGCCGCCTGGTCGCAGGTGGCCGCCGACATCATTGCCCAAAAATATTTCCGCAAGGCTGGCGTCGCAAAAATTCTGAAGCGCGTGGAAGAAAACGGCGTGCCCTCATGGCTCTGGCGCTCGGTGCCAGACGAAGATGCTCTGGCCAAATT
>Ga0256839_1000264_pt1 | contig 68287 bp, 60 predicted proteins | sample 354166metaG_FD_185968 | JGI IMG/M metagenome (GOLD analysis project Ga0256839, IMG submission 185968) | Hydrothermal vent microbial communities from Mid Atlantic Ridge, Atlantic Ocean - 354-166 | ecosystem: Environmental > Aquatic > Marine > Hydrothermal vents | place: Atlantic Ocean: Mid...
AAAAGATTCAACCTATTTTAGAATCGGCACGCAAACGAACAAAACCGAGAACAGTAGATCTTTACGATGTATTTTGTGGGGTATTGTATATTGTGAAGACTGGTTGCCAATGGCGGCAGCTACCTTCGGAATACCCGAAATGGCGAACGGTTCATGAATATTTTTTGACACGCTTATTTTTTTTCAGGATATTGTAATCTGTGTGTCCGGTTTAGTGTGGCCATTTCACTAGATGGTGGCGCTGGACGCTTACAATCCATCGGCTCAACCACCAGCCAAATCTTCTCAGGATTTGCAATCAAACCTGACATTGTAATAGCTCCGCCACCCAGCGCGGGGAAATGCTCATCGGTAATTCCAGACGATGCCCCGAACTCAATCGGAGCATCATAAAACCGGGCAATGGAGGGGAGGCTTCAGCCTGAAAGGTTACTGGCACCAAGGCCCCCGGCTTGTCTTTGACGTTCAGCTGATCGTGTCGGCACCAGCGGCCAAATGTTTTGCTATTAATACCATGCTGGCGAGCATACGCCGCTTTCGTGAGTCCACTGTTCTGCCAGGCGTTAACGTGCGCTTGTTTTTCATGTTGTTGCATTTAATCGCTCCTCCAAATTTCAAAAATTCAGGAGAATAGCTTTTTTTATGGAACCGGAGTAGATGGTGGGGTTGGACGCTTACCCAAAAGTAAGCCAATGGGAAGGTTTACGCAGTATTGGTATGGTTCAGCGTGAATGCACGATAGCAGAGAAAACAAGCGTTGAAACTCGTTACTTTATCAACTCCATCAAACCAGAGGCCAAGGTATTTGCTCATGCGGTTCGAAGCCATTGGGGAGTGGAAAATATACTGTTTACGCTGAAAAATGCACTTTTGACATTCTGTAACATACTGAATGCAAATCAATTATTATGAATGTAGTGAGGTATTTTTGACCGTAAACAGTATAGTTTGCATTGGTGTCTGGATGTGACCTTCAGGGAAGATGAAAGTCGCATCCGAACGGTAAAATGCACCTGCTATCATGAGTACATTAAGGCATATCTGCTTAAATTTACTTCAGAAGGAATCTTCTACAATGAGTATGAATAAAAAAAGACTGAAAGCTGCATGGAATGATAGTTTCCGATTTAAGTTGTTATTTGGAAACTGATTTTAATGCGTTTGCCCTGGTTGCCCACCCTTATTACTACTCGTCCCATATCATTTATAGTCACTTGCTTCGGTATGCTCCTCAGGTTCCGGGGGCTGAACATTTACTATTCATTTCGGCAAAAGCAACTCATTGTAAAAGTGAGCATATTTTTTCGCCAAGACAATAGGGCTATATTTTTTTGAAAATTTTTTTCCCTTCTCTGACAACATTTCGAGATCTTTTTGCCTACTAATGAAACTCTCCAGTATTTCGGCCAATTCACTAGGATCAGAAGGGTCGAACAAAATTGCAAAATCCTCACCGTCCAGTAAACTAGTATGCGCAGGTATTTCCGAAATTACGCAGGGAAGACCAATTTTCATCGCCTCCAAAACAACATTCGGCATCCCTTCCTTCCATGAAGGAAGAACCAACAAATCTGAAGCGCCCATTATTGAATAAACATCACTCCTGAAACCTAACATCCTAATTGATTCAGTCAACCCTAACTCGTGAATCCTAGATGATACTTTATCTTCTTCTCCAGCTCCGCAAATCATCAACTGCCACGGATATCTCGTCTTAAGCATCGCAAGTGCTTCGAGTAATATTTGCCAATTTTTTACATCAATCAACCTTCCAACAAATAGTAGTCTAAATGGCTCATCTATGTGTCTTGCTACTTTTTTTTCCCTAATCGATTTGGGTATATCAACTGCATTTGGAATTATTGTATGTACCTTTTTATTAAATAAATGCTGATAACATTTGTTTGACGAATATATTGGTGCATTAGAAACAATTGCATCGGCAAAAAAATAATCGGCAAAAAATTCAATAACATCTTTCCATCCACTAAATATTTTAGTGCTTCTAAAAGAGGCAACTGTTGGCAATCCATATCTTTTTGCTGCAAGAAAACCCGGCAATATTAATGTTTGAGGCAACCAACAATGAACAATATCAGGTTTAAAACGATCTATAACATCACATATTTCCTCGAATAAAAACCATGGGTATTTTGCTTTGTTGGATAATTCGAAAAGCTCACATTCCTCCGAATTAATAGTATTATTTGAACCGTCAATAAAAAAAACTCCAAAATTCAGAGAAGCTTCTTTACCATGATTAACTAGAATATTTAGTTGTCGTTCCGCACCACCAGCACTTAAAGAATGAATACAATGTAATACTTTAATCGGCATCTTATTTACTTTATACTGAATTTTACACGCTTCCCTAATACAACCAAGCCCAAATTATAAATCAGTAAAATTATAATGATAAACCCCAGTGGTTTAGTGAAATTAATAAAATCATTTCTTACTGTCCGCATAAATGTCCAGAAAACAGATCCAACCAACAAATAAACATAAGGGTGAAGAATAATATTTTTTTGATCAAGGCGTGACAATAAAAAACCTAAAACACCAAAATAGCCAATAACACCAACTATTCCAAAGTTAAAATAAGGCTCTGCAATTGCCGAAAAACCTACGCCTTGCCCATGATCAAATTTCCACCGATTTAGCTTGTAGGTAATCCAATCGGCAGGAGTTAATTCCATCAATGCAGATTTATCAAACGATGCCTTGCTACTTTTATTTCTTCTTGACTTACTAGAATCGATTGAAAAACCAATATTAGGAATCATTTCTTTAAGAGCCTGCCAATAACTGTACCCATATCGGAAAGGATCTTTATTAGGGATAAATTTAATTACTTCAGAAAGAACTCCAAAAGAAGCTCCCATCTCAACAAATGAATCTACAACATTAACTTTCTCATATGATGACGCTAACTGCTCAGTACCTAGATCTTGATAGGCTCCCATTTGACGAAAAACCCCCACGACCGCAATTGCCACCAGAACAAAAGACAGAAAAGATAAAGCAACTACTGCTGGTATTTTCCGACCTGTCTTTACCCAGAGAATTATCCCTACTAAAGATGGGAATAGAGCAGCAGACCTATAACCTGAAAGCATCATCAACAAAAAAAAGAAAAGCGTTAATGGATAAACAAATAATCTCTGGATTTTCGTGCTTGCCGATACTGTTAATAAAATCAGGGCTCCAGGCAACACCATCATAAATACTCCAAATCCACGCGTATCTGTCCTTACATTAAATAATTCTTCCCGCGAATAAGCCAAAATATTGCCATAAGATGAAATTGCCCATACTAAAAAGATTAAAGCAGCCAAACTCAAACCAACTCCTTGCAAGAAGATAAAGTTATTAGTTTTTTTGAGATCAACGTTATTAATTTTCACACTTATGTTATTTCGTCTACTAGTAAAAACGCCAATTACAGCCCCAATTCCAAAAGAACAGAAGGATAAAAAAACATACCACCCTGCAATCTCCATTCTAATGCTAGTAGTTGACTTAACCCATGAATGCACTTCAGCCAATCCAAATGTTATCAAGTAAATCAACCCTAAATGGAATAAAGCCACTCCAATTAGATAAGCACTAGAAAACAAATATAATGAACGATAATAGGAATAAAATGCTGAAAAATATATTATTAACCATAAAAATGAAGCAATAAATATTTTTGTTGGCCAATACTGTCCACCAGAGACCCCCTCCAGAATCTCGATAACTGAAAACAGCAACCCTATAATACTAAATACAAACAGAACAACCAAACCTAGTTTGGATCGTAATTTTTGTACTTTATTTATATAAGACATACTGTATTTTTAAAATATTTCATTTGTTAATATACTTCTCTATTAAAACCCTTTTTTTTTCAATCAAAGAAATTCCTCTAATATTCATTTTCCTTCCCTTTATTGATTCATAATACTCAGACTTCGTTTTAATAATTTTAGCTGGAACCCCAGCAACTATTGTCTCATCTGGAATATCTTTTGTCACCACCGATTTTGCTCCAATTACCACATCATTCCCAACTTTTACATTAGGTAAAATTGTAGACCCATAGCCAATAAACACATTATCACCAATTTCAATAGATCCAAAAATATCAATATCTGGGTCTTTTTCCCGAAAGATCCAAACCCCTCCGTCATGCGTGAAAAATTTCACATCACCAGCGACAGTAACATGATTTCCAATCTTAACTAAATAAGGTTCACTCCCAAAAGTTCCTTCCATAGGTTTAATACTAATTAATCTTGCTTCTTCGCCAATTTGAACACCTAATGAACGAGCATATTCAACAGGGTTTTTCTTGATCATATAGTATGCAAATATTTTTTTGAGTATCATGACAATATTTATGTTCTTAACTACCAGTTACATATAAGGTATTTGAATTTTAATTTTTTATAACTCTAAACCTATTAAAAATAATTTTCTTTTCTAGCCTATTGACCCCAAGAAAAAATGTCAATACAAAAAGAATAATAAAAGTTAAAACACTGCTTAAAATAAGCTTACCCCACGAGTTAATAATAACATGATGAGATACTTTCCAACAAATTCCAATAAACAACAAAGTGACTATAAAGCGTCTATAGTGAAATACCTTTTTTTTTACTTTCAGGAAGTCCCTTATAACTAAAGGGTAAGTAATCGATAGGATACCCCTACCTAATATCAATGCCAAACATAAACCCATAATCTTATACTTTGGGACTAAATAAACCATTAAAAATAATAAAACCACAGAAGATAAAAAGCCTAATATAACTTTTTTTCTCACATCTAATGCCAAGTTCAATATATTAGCATCATGCCTAATGAATACAAGCTGCATAATACACAGCGCAATAAGCGCATTTATATCATCACCAGCATAGTGTGTTTCTCCCACCCATAAATTAAGGAAAGAATGATTAAAAATAATAACCAAACTACAAATAGTAAGCATCAACCACCAACTATAAAGAAAACTTTCTCTTCTAAGCTCTGCCGCCCTATCTAACTCCCCTTTCCCAATAATTCCTGCAAGCCCTGGTAAAATTGAAGAAACAGCAGTTAATATTGCAATTGTCATCATTTGAGAAACATACATAGTCAAAACGTATTGAGAAACAATTTTTGGTGGCAAAAAAAATCCAAGGACAATTACATCTCCCGTGAATACCCACAAACTTATAAATGCCCAGAGGGTATACCAAAAACAACGGATTAAAGTCATCTTTATTTCATTAATATTTGGTTTTCTTAGCCCTAACCATGAAATATTGAGTCTAGCAACTATCAAGTAACTTAAAATAAATAAAAAAGATGCGAATAACTGCGCTCCAGCGACCCCCTTAATTCCATAACCTACAATAACTGCAACTGCGGAACATACACCACCCACGATTAAAATAAGAGCTTGAATTCCCAAAAGCTTATAGGCAATATTCATTCCTCTTATTATCGCTTCCAGAATAGCTGCAATTGCCATAAATAAAGCATTGAGCCCTAAAATGGCTAATGTTATTTTTACATCCTGTTGTAATTCAGTTGCTATATGAAAAAAACCTGGTAATAACTTTATTAAAGCAAAATATGAAAATATTAATAATGGGGAAAATAAAAGTAGACTTATTATTGCACTACCGATAGCCCGTTGCTTCTTTGCAGTATCTTCATTATTTTGTTGACTTGCAATAACCCATTTTAATACTTCTGATGACCTACCATCCAATGCAGCAACTTGAAAAGAACTCTTCTGAATGAGCTGCCAAATACCAAACATAGCCCCTCCCAAATGAGTTACCAGAATTGGCGTTAAAAAAAAATTAATAGCGATACGCGCTATCTGGTCTACTGCTAATTGACAGGTATTTAATAAAGCTTTTTTGGTCAACATTAGCTATTTACACACAAAAGGAATCAATTTAAATCGTTTTGATTCAATTACAGTACTAATTTTATTTTTTTCCTTCCAAACATCAGCAAAAGCCCACGTACATTTTGAATGATTTTCAATTCCTATAGTGAGTAAATTTATTGATTTGCCTATATTGATTTCTTTTTTCATTGAATTTAAATTAGATAGTATCACTAAGATTCTTTTTTTATCCTTTGATAAATAATGACTATGAAAAACATTGTTATTAAAAATATTCTTTGGGTAATTCCAATATCCTACGAAATCAGCCGTTTCTGGATTAATCCAGTCTATCAACTTTAAAATACCTACTCTTGATTCTAGTTTCGCAAAAGCCCATGTTGGCATATCATGTAAAAGAGCTAAAGACATAAAATTTTGATAAGCATTCTCATATTCTTTTGAGGCATGCCATTCTTTCTTTTCCATTTTTTTAGGCCTAGAAGATCTTTTCAACCGATTATCTTCTGTAAAAATGACTTCCATCCAAACAGTTGGAACCCCAAAGGCCACTCCACTTAATCTTGACCTAACCTCATCCAATGATGTAGAGCCGATGTAGTCGTAATTATTCAGCCAATGGTTGAACTCTTCGCCTTGCACCATCCCAGTCACAAACGTATATGCCGGAATGATCATAGAATTTGAATTATGGCTAAATATTAATCCCTTTTTTCCTTTTAAATACAATAATGTAGCTAACCGTTTATGAAACTCTCTTAATGCCAAGATATCTGTCGAACCCCTCTTATATCCTTTTGAATCAAACCAAAGGCCATTTTTTGGATTTTCGGTCACCATAACACCACCTTGGTCAAAATACAGCCCTTCGAATCCTAACTGATCGATTAACTCTGAAAAACGAAAAAGAAGATAATCTGTATATCCTTCAGCTCTGTGAGTTAAAAAATAGTCGTCTCTTTTGCTAACAAAGGGATTATCGTATTTTATTTTCCATACTTTTTCTGGTTTAACTTCCCACAATAATCTATATTTTTGATAGTTTGGGTCAAATCGATTCAAGGTATGAGCAGAAAAATAAGGCAATATATCAATTTTATACTTTTTGAAGTTTTCTAATACCAATTTGTTTTTAAACAACCCAGGATAGACCTCCTTATCTTTTTTTGGCAAGAGACTTTCAACTCCTGAAGGATAGTCAACGAAAGGTAGATTTTGATGGGCAAAAGCGGTTATCCACCATAAATTTATTCCATGATTTATGCCTTCTTTCATACTTGCTGACCGAGCAACGCGATATTTCCTAATATTTCCATTACCTTTTTTGATTGGCGTTACCAAAAAATTGAATTTAAAAACTGCCTCAGCTACTAAAGGGGTTTTTCCGGCAATTAAATTCTGCTGAATATGAACATAGTTCTTCTGTTCTCGGATAATAGTTGAATGTTCATAGTCGCCGAGCCAACCAATGGCATTGTCTTGAAATAGCCAAAAGCTTCTTTCCCCATCGACAGTTGAAATTGCATTTAGAAAAGGGCCATTGTATTTCATTTCATGTAAAACGTGTTTTGTTCTATTACTAATTCCATCTGGTTTAAAAATCAGCATTTTTGTCCATGGATTCTCTAAAACATCAGTTTCAAAAGAAAAATTTTGAATTTCAATTGATTGTAACGGTTTTAATGTGACCTCAACCATTGCAACGCCATCATATTCCACTCGGGTTACTACCGATATTTTTAACTTATTATTAACAACCGTTTCACCATAAATCACCGCATGATGCTCAGTCTTTTTAGAAAAATTTAAACTACCAGGACTTAAGTCAATTTTTTTTCCTTCTATGACTAAAGATAGTTTTGTATTTGTAACTAGTAACTTCCCTTTGGAAAACATTTCCACAGGTAAAAAGGTATTTTTCCAAATATATTTCCTTCCTGCCCCCAATAAAATTGTTTGGTCTAAATACTTTAACGGGAAAAAACCTGGTAAAACTATTTCTTCTTTACCGATATCATTATTCCACCACTTGGGCTTCAGTTCGTTAGAGTTAACTGGGAAATTCACCGCAACTATGAATAGAACGGTAAAAATTCTAAAACGAAGTGTTTTTAAAAAAGATTGCCTTCCCATTTTTTTAATTTTGAGGAATGATAACTAAAAGAAAAAATAATAATACGCAAAGACAATTTTATAGCCCATGTTTAATTCAAAGCCTCTCTAGATCCCTTCTTTACTTGATAAGCTAAAATAATTTCTTCGGCTATTCGATGCCAGGAAAACATGGAGGTCACTATATTTTTCGCAGAATAAATAAAACTATTCTTCAACTCAGTATTTTTTACAAGAGTGACAATTGCCTGACTAAAAGCATCGGCATTAAGCGAAACCACATATCCAGCATTATATTCTGAGACTTCTGGGAAATGACATTCTTCTGAAACGATGACTGCACATCCATACGCCATTGCTTCAGTAATTGCCATGCTAAAACCTTCTTGCCTAGAAGGCAATACGAAACATTCCGCATTTTTCAATGCAGAATATTTGAGATCACCATAAATCGGACCAATAAAATGAACCTTACTATCAAGATTATTTTCTTTTATTTTTCGCTCCAAATTTTCTAGTTCTCCATCATCATTTCCGGCAACAACTAGATTCAAATTATCTATCTGACTAGTTACTTGGGCGAAACAATCAATCAAAATATCCAATCCTTTTTTATAATGCAACCTACTTAGAAAAAGAATAAAGGGCTTATTTTTTAATTGAGAAAAGGAATCAAAAAAAATATTTTTGTCGACATTATCTTTAATTTTCTCAGGAAAAATACCATTAGGAAAAACACGTAATTCACATTGTAGACCAAGAGGTTTAATTAATGTTTTTTCAGTTTCATTAAGACAGTGGATAAAAAGAGATTTATTCAATAAATATCTAGAAAAAAAAGTAAGCATTATTTTTTTCTTCCATTTTTTTTGTGAAAGGCTCCATGGGTCTAACATGCCTCTAGGAGAAAAAACATATGGCTTATTAAAAATCAAAGCAATCACTGCACTCAGAAGTACAATTGGATCCCATACTCCATGCATATGGACAATATCAGCTTTGCGGATTTCATTAAGAAGAGGTTTAACAGCACTAATCGCCAAAACCTTATCCTTGATTCCTTTATTTGGGATTAAAACTAGTTCTATTCCATTAAAGTAAGGAATATTATTTTTAGTTTTTTCAATCCCTTTTTTTTGATCTTTCGAATACATAAAAGCTAAAGATACTTGATGATGCTGTTTTGCTTGCGCTGCAGCTAAACTTGGCGCACTAACTGCTGGCCCCCCATGTACAGGGTCAATTGTTTTAATAACGTGGAGAATTTTCATTGAATAGCTCAGGATAAAATTAAATCAGGAATTACCAGCATATTACTGGCTTCGAAAAAAAATAACCCATCAAAAAAGAAATGTAATAATTCTCGATGCCGCCTTCCCATCCCCATAAGGATTATGGGCCATAGACATCCTTTCATAAACATCCTTATCCAACAAAACCTTTTCAACTCCACCTACAATTTTCGATTTATCCGTCCCGACTAATAACACCGTCCCCGCATCAACTGCTTCAGGTCTTTCTGTTACCTCTCTCATCACCAGCACGGGCTTTCCTAAAGAAGGCCCTTCTTCCTGAATTCCACCAGAGTCAGTCAATATCAGATCACTATGATCCATCATCCAGACAAAAGGCGCGTAATCCAATGGATCGATCAAAAAGACGTTGCTAATGTCATTCAGGATTTCAAAAACAGGGTTTTGTACATTTGGATTCAAATGAACTGGATAAATTAAATCCCAATCAGGATATTTTTCTGCCAATTCTTTAATGGCGTTGCATAAATCAATAAAACCCTGGCCAAAATTTTCTCTTCTGTGTCCGGTAATTAAGATCAGCTTTCGTTCTTTATCGATAATTCTCTGAAACAGTTGCTCACCAAATTTTTCTGTCCATTCAGCTTCGGGCTTTGAATTAACTTTATCTCTGACAATCAAAAGTGCATCGATAACTGTGTTACCAGTGACGACAATTTTATCTTCTGGCACACCTTCGTCTAATAAATTCTGCTTTGACTTAGGTGTTGGAGCAAAATGTAAATCCGCAAGCCGACCAACCAGAGTGCGGTTTGCTTCCTCGGGAAAGGGGGCTCTAAGATTACCTGTTCGCAACCCAGCTTCTACATGGCCTACTTTTATCCCCTCGTAAAATGCCGCCAGCCCTGCGGCAAAGCAGGTTGTTGTATCACCATGCACCAAAACCACATCAGGTTTTGCTTTCCGTAGAACATCACGCAAACCTAGTAAAACTTTTGCCGTTATATCGAACAAATCTTGATTTGGCGCCATCAAGTCAAGATCATACTCGGGTATTATATCAAAAAGATTAAGAACTTGATCCAGCATTTCCCTGTGCTGTGCAGTTACACAGACCAATGATTCAATTTCATCATGCTTCTGTAATTCGAGGACAACAGGAGCCATTTTGATGGCTTCAGGTCTGGTTCCGAACACGGTTAGTACTTTTAAAGTCATCTTATATGGTTTTCCAATAAATTTGTTTGTTTATTAACTTTTATTCACTCTTGTCTGTTGGTGCAATCTGCAGAGAATATTTAAGTTAGGTTAAAGTTTCCCTTTGATGTGAATTAAGAGACAATTGTTTTTCCTATATTCATAGGGTTGGGATTTTTTTATTTTTTATTTTCCCCTCAACCAACCTTCTCCCTCTGGAGAAGGCTTTAAAGTTTTAAGCTCTTAATTCATATTTCATCAAATCTTCTTACTTTCGAGTGGGTACGGCAACTATTTCCCACCTAGGAGAAAATTTGAACGTTTCTCTATCTTTACCTTCCTACACAATAATAGTTTAGCCCAGCTTCTTCCATTAGCTTTGATTCATAGACATTTCGTAAATCAACAAATACATTTCCATTCATCATCGATTTTATTTTCTTCAAATCCAGTCCACGATACTGATTCCATTCTGTCATTAATACTACTGCATCTGCTCCATTACAGGCATCTTCAATAGAAGAGCAATACGATATGTTTTCTGGCAATAAAGGTTTTGCCTCTTCCATTGCTTCGGGATCATGCGCATTAATTTTTGCACCTTTATCAAGTAAGGCAGGTAATATCGCAAGTGCGGGTGCATCGCGCATATCATCGGTTTCTGGCTTGAAGGCAAGTCCTAATACTGCAATGGTTTTACCCGATTCAGATCCACCAAGCGCATGGCGAATCTTACTCACCATTCTGGCTTTTTGGGCTGCATTGACTTCAACAACGGATTCAACAATCCTGCTAGAAACACCATGCTCCTGAGCAATTCTAATCAATGCCAAGGTATCTTTTGGAAAACAGGAGCCGCCATAACCAGGTCCTGCATGAAGAAATTTCTTGCCAATTCTGCCATCCAGCCCCATACCTTTTGCAACTGCATGTACATCTGCTCCTACTTGCTCACATAGCATGGAAATTTCGTTGATAAAGCTTATTTTTGTCGCTAAAAATGCATTTGCTGCATATTTGATTAATTCCGCACTCTCCAAATCGGTGACCAAAATAGGCGCTTCGATTAAATTGAGTGGCCGATACAATTCTTTAAGAAGCTTTTCTGCTCGTTCACTTTCCAGACCAAGAACCACTCGATCTGGTCGCATAAAATCACCGATCGCCGATCCTTCCCTCAAAAATTCAGGATTAGACACAACATCAAAATCAGCTTGTGGATTGGTTTCTATAATGACTCGGTAGACCTGTCTTGCCGTTCCAACGGGGACGGTTGATTTATCAACAATAACTGTATAGTCCTTTAAGTGGACAGCAATTTCCTCAGCAGCTTGATAGATATATTTTAGATCAGCATGACCATCACCCCGTCTCGTTGGTGTACCAACTGCAATAAAAATAATGTCTGCATTTTTGACTGCATCTTCCAAATCCAGGCTGAAACTAAGCCGCCCGGCTTGTACATTTTTTTCAACTAAATCGTCAAGTCCTGGTTCATAGATGGGAATGCCACCTGCATTAAGCTTGTCAATTTTTGCTGGATCCTTGTCAACACAAGTCACGTCGGCTCCAAATTCAGCAAAACAAGCTCCTGAAACCAAGCCAACATATCCTGCGCCAATCATCACTACGTTCATTAATCCATCCTTAAAAAAATGTTTTCAATAAAAAATTATTTGCAAAAACCATAACTCGTTAATTTAATACCTGAATCCGTGACTTCACTACGGCGCAGGTGGCAAGCTCTTGATTTATTTTCTCCCCACCCAATCCTCTCATCAAAAGAGGGCTTAACTTAATGGTTGCCTTGTTACCTACATTGAAATAACGAATTCAGCTCAAGGCAATTCATACTAAATAATAGTCTGTATACAAAGTATAACGTGAATTTATTAGCGGGAACTGAATCAATCGGCTTGTTGACTGTACCATTCATACGTCTTAGTAATCCCACGCTCCAAGTCTGTCCCAGCTTTCCAGCCTAATTCATTTAAAAACCCAACATCAAGTAATTTCCTAGGTGTCCCATCTGGTTTGCTGGTATCAAATTCCAGCTTGCCAACAAAACCAACCTTTTCTTTGACCAGCTCTGCTAATTCTTTAATGCTTACATCACGTCCAACACCGACATTAACTATCTGGTCGCCAGAATAATTCTCCATCAAAAAAACCGTGGCCTCTGCCATATCATCAACATACATAAATTCACGTTTAGGCTTACCTGTCCCCCAAATGATTACAGTATTATCGCCTCGAATTTTTGCTTCATGAAATTTCCGGATCAGGGCAGGTAAAACATGGGAATTTTGCAAATCAAAATTATCTCCCGGCCCATACAAATTGGTAGGCATAAGGCTAATCGCATCAAAATCATATTGTTTCCGATAGGCCTGACACATTTTAATACCAGCAATTTTAGCAAGTGCATACCATTCATTGGTCGGTTCCAATGGTCCCGTCAGCAAATATTCTTCTTTAAGAGGTTGTGGAGCCATTTTAGGATAAATACATGACGACCCAAGAAAAACCAGTTTTTTCACTCCGGCCTGATAAGCTCCATTAATAACATTATTTTGGATAACCAAATTATCGTAAATAAATTCAGCAGGATAAGTGTTGTTAGCATGTATGCCTCCCACTTTTGCAGCTGCATCAATAACAATATCAGGTTGCTCTTGCGCATAAAACTGATTTACCGCTTGCGTATCTTTTAAGTCAAGCTCCCCTCTAGAACGTAAGACAAGATTCTTGTAACCCTTACTTTGCAAATTTTTAACAATTGCCGAGCCAACCAAGCCATTATGGCCAGCCACAAAAATCCTGGCATCAAGTGAAATATTTTTCATGATAATCCTTTCTCCTTTTGTTCCATTTTATTCGTGATAATTAAAGGTTTTATAACCTTCTCTACGGCATAGCTCATCTTTTTTTGCTGCCTGCAAGTCTTCTCTAACCATTTCAGCAACGAGTTCATCAAATCTGATTTTAGGCTCCCAACCCAATTTATTTTTGGCTTTTGAAGGATCTCCCAATAAAGTTTCAACTTCTGTAGGCCTAAAATAACGCGGATCAACAGCTACAATGCACTTACCAGTTTCTTGACTAAAGCCCTTCTCTTTCACTCCTTGTCCTTGCCAATCAATTTTGATATCAAGTTCATTAGCCGCTGCATTGACAAAATCTCTTACTGAATATTGTATGCCAGTTGCTATAACAAAATCATCTGGCTGTTCTTGTTGCAACATCAGCCATTGCATTTCCACATAATCTTTGGCATGCCCCCAATCTCTTTTGGCATCAAGATTCCCCAAATACAAGCAATCTTGCAAACCTAGTTTAATTCGTGAAATTGCACGGGTGATTTTTCTGGTAACAAAAGTCTCTCCTCTCAATGGGGATTCATGATTAAACAGAATTCCATTACAGCCATAAATACCATAAGCCTCTCTGTAATTAACAGTAATCCAATAGGCATACATTTTGGCAACCGCGTAAGGAGAGCGCGGATAAAAAGGCGTAGTTTCTTTTTGCGGGATTTCCTGGACCTCTCCAAAAAGTTCAGACGTTGATGCCTGATAAAAGCGGGTTTTTTTTTCTAATCCCAGCATTCTAATCGCTTCTAGTATTCTTAGAGTACCAAGAGCATCTACGTTAGCAGTATATTCTGGCGATTCAAAAGAAACGGCCACATGACTCTGGGCGCCTAGGTTGTAGATTTCATCCGGCTGTACTTTTTGAATGATACTGATCAGATTGCTGGAATCAACCAAATCCCCATAGTGCAGAACAAAATTTCGGTTTTCTATATGCGGGTCTTGGTACAGATGATCAATTCGATCCGTGTTAAAAGAAGAGGCGCGGCGTTTAATGCCATGAACAATATAATCTTTTTTTAGCAGGAATTCCGCCAGATAAGCACCATCCTGCCCTGTAACTCCTGTAATTAATGCTACTTTTTTCATTGGTCAATTAAGATCTCGATGATTAACTAGAATGTTAATTCTATCTTGTTTATCTTAAAAAAACCTTCAAATTACAATTTTTTTACACTCCTCTTGAGGTAGATTTCATTTCCCAATCATGAAACCAACAAATTTGGTTAATGGGACTGAGTAATTTCCGCACAATTATCTCGACCTTGAACCCGTTTGGTTTTAACTAAATATGCTTTGTCCTCAATGGTAATTTCCCCAATCTTGTCATTTTCTTGCATGGTCAAAAAAACATCATTGGATCTTTCTTTTCCCTCAATATGACCAATCCAGATCAAGATACCCTCTACGTTGATTATAATTCTGTCCCTGATTCCCTTAAGTCTCTGCCCGCTGGCCAATTCAATATCTAAAATATCAGACCATAGCGTTTCATTATCGACAGTAGCAAAACCATTCAGAGAATGGCATGTTCTTGGCAAAGTTTCTGCAATAGAAAATTGAGCTGAAGCTGGATTGATTTCTTTAGTTTCATTATTCATTTTGGTGATCCTAAATTACTATGAAATAAAGTTTAATCAAGTATCAGAGAAAAACTGTGAATTTGATGGCGTTTCTCCATAGATCAACAAAAAACTCAAAAACTACTAACTCCGTAAGCATAGGCAAGTAAATATTTTTATGATATTTGCACCAAAATAGTGCAAACATGCTTTATAATGGGTCTAATCCTAATATTCTTATCTGGAACCTTACCTTTTCCACGCCTAGCTCCATATGGCGTAATAGTTGCTTGAAGATTGAATGCCATTCAAGTTTTTTAAACAAACATTGTGCTAGAAAAAATCCTAGATCATCTTAACGAATCAATCCTGCTGTTTAATCAACAATTGGAGCTGGAATATATTAACAGCGCAGGAGAGGAATTATTTGCCGACAGTTCCCGACACCTCATCGGGCTTTCAGCACAAAATTTATTTAAAAGCTCTGAGCCCGATTTTATTCAAGATATTAAACTTTGCCTGACTACCGGAGAACCCCTTGTTGATCGCAATTTAAACTTTCATCATTTAAAAAAAAGCCTGACCCTCAATTTAAGTACAACCCCACTCTTTGATGGCCAACAAATATCTTCGGTATTGGTTGAACTTAGCCAAGTCGACCGACATCTACAAATTTCCAAAGAGGAATATCTGCTTGCTCAACAAGAAGCTGCCCGTATGCTGGTTAGAGGACTCGCTCATGAAATAAAAAACCCACTGGGAGGCCTTAGAGGCGCGGCACAATTATTGGATGGCGAACTCAGCAATCCAGAACTAAAAGAATATACCCAGATTATTATTGCAGAATCTGACAGATTACAGGCCCTGATGAATAAAATGTTAGGGCCAAACATGCATCCAAATAAAATCCCTATTAATATTCACGAGGTACTTGAACGGGTGAGACAGCTTGTTATTGCCGAAACCTCAGACAGTATTTCAATTACACGTGATTTCGATCCCAGTATTCCCCTTATCAAAGCCGACAAAAACCAACTCATTCAGGCAATACTGAATATAGTCCGCAATGCGATTCAAGCTCTAGAAAATAAAGGTGAAATAATTTTAACAACACGAATCAGAAGGCAAATGACCATACGCCGCAAGCTCTACAAACTCGCCATTCATATAGATATTACTGACAACGGACCCGGCATTGCTCCAGACATGATCGGCCAGGTTTTCTACCCGATGATTACCGGGCGACCCGAAGGTACCGGTTTGGGGCTTTCCATTACCCAATCGCTTATCAATATGCATAACGGCATTATTGAATGCCAAAGTGAAGCTGGAAAAACTGTTTTTTCTATTTTTCTACCCCTGGAGAATTGCAATGGAGAATAAATATACCGCCTGGATTGTTGATGATGACAAATCCATTCGCTGGGTACTCGAAAAAGCTTTAAACAAGGCTGAAATAGCAACGCACAGCTTTACCAATGCCAACAGCCTTCTTGCTGAATTAGATAAATCATTGCCCGACACATTGATTACTGATATACGGATGCCGGGTATGGATGGCATAGAATTATTGCAAAAAGTCCAGCATCAGCACCCCGACTTACCAGTGATCGTCATGACCGCCCACTCTGACCTTGAAAGCGCTGTTTCAGCCTTTCATAGCGGAGCCTTTGAATATCTACCCAAGCCATTTGATATCGAGGAAGTTATCAGTCTCGTTCAACGAGCCTGTCTGAACAGTACACGTCGTAATAATGCACAAATCGAAGACGAAAATATTGCCGAAACCACGCCCGAAATTATCGGTGAAGCGCCCGCCATGCAGGAAGTTTTTCGGGCCATCGGACGTTTGGCACGTTCTCACATTACGGTATTAATAAATGGTGAATCAGGAACAGGAAAAGAGCTGGTTGCCAAAGCCTTGCACCGCCACAGTCCGAGAGCAAAAAAACCGTTTATTGCATTGAATATGGCCGCAATTCCAAATGAACTCATGGAGTCTGAACTTTTTGGACATGAAAAAGGCGCTTTTACCGGTGCAAACTCAAGAAGATCAGGACGTTTTGAACAAGCCGATGGCGGCACTTTATTCCTTGATGAAATTGGCGATATGCCGGCAGAAATGCAAACTCGTCTGTTACGGGTTTTAGCCAATGGCGAATTTTATCCAGTGGGTTCTCACACATCATTAAAAGTAAATGTCAGAATTATTGCCGCCACTCATCAAAACCTTGAGAACCTTGTTGAAAAAGGTTTATTCCGGGAAGATCTGTTTCACCGCCTGAATGTTATAAGAATTCATATCCCTCCATTGCGCAATCGAAACCAGGACATTCCCTTACTGATGCAACATTTCCTTGCAAAAGCAGCAGCCGAGCTTAATACCAGTATTAAAATTTTGCAACCTGATGTCGAAACCTATTTATGCTCACTCGACTGGCCTGGCAATGTCAGACAACTGGAAAATCTTTGTCAATGGTTAACTGTTATGGCCTCTGGCCGAGAAATTCACATGGAAGAGTTGCCGCCGGAATTACTCAATCAAACAACTACGGAAAAGGCAGAGCCCATGGAAAAAGACTGGCAACAACTCTTCAGACAATGGGTCAAGAAGCAATTACAGAGCAATCAACCAGAAATTGCCAAACAAGCCATTTCAATTATCGAGGCAGAACTAATAAAAACAGCGCTAAACCATACCCATAACCGGCGGAACGAAGCCGCCATCTTGTTAGGGTATGGCAGAAATACATTGACCAGAAAAATTAAAGAACTTTCTCTGTAAGACTTTTAATTTGATGAATCCTTTAGACTTTATTATGCTATGCTTCTTTTTACCCAATAAAAGTTTTTGTAATAGTTTTCATGCTTGTAAAAAAAAGTCTAATTTTTTGTTTTTTATTTTTTGTTCTTTCTCCAGGTTATTCTCAAAATCTCATGGAGACCTATCAATTAGCTCTTGAAAATGACCCTGTGTTAAAGCAGGCACTCGCCAATCGAAGAGCAACTGACGAAATAAAATATCAGAATATTGCACAAATGCTTCCACAAATATCTGGAAGAGCAGAAAGCAACTTTAACCGCTTGAATAACAAAAAAATCAATTTCCAAGGACAGGGATTGCAAGAATATTATGAACATAGCTATTCCTTAAATCTGACTCAACCCATCTTTCACTGGGAACACTGGGTACAATTAAGTCAAGCCGACAATCAGATTGCCCAAGCCGAAGCACAATATCTAGCAGAGCAGCAAAATCTTATTACCCGTACATCAGAAGCTTATTTTAATATTCTTGCTGCACAAGATGCCCTTGAATTTACCATTGCAGAAAAAAACGCTATTGCCAGACAACTGGAACAAGCCGAGCAGCGCTTTAAAGTCGGTCTGATCGCCATTACTGATGTCCATGAAGCCCGTGCAGGCTACGATAAAGCACGATCCGATGAAATTACCGCCATCAATGAAGTCGATAATGCAAAAGAAGCACTGAGAGAAATTATAGCCGAGCAAGATTTTCTGTTATCTTCCCTGGCAATGGAAATACCTTTACCCAGTCCGAAACCAACCGATATTGAAGAATGGAGCAAAAATGCCCAACAACAAAACCTGGAAATTATTTCTGCATTCAATGAAGCCGAAGTAGCCAGAAAAAAAATCGCTCTGGAACGAAGTGGCCACTTACCGCAGTTGGATCTCATCGCCTCCCATCGAGAATCAGACAATAACAGCTCCTTTGGGCTGCGTGGCGATTCACAACAAGTAGGGCTACAGCTTAATGTCCCAATATTTGAAGGAGGTGGGGTATATTTTCGCACCCGTCAGGCAGAGCAACAATACATTCAAGCCAAAGAAAAACTCATTGCCAAAAAAAGGGAAATTGAACGACAAGTAAAAGACGCCTACCGCGGCGTTATTTCCAGTATCAGTCGAGTTGAAGCACTGAAAGCTTCTGTCATTTCAGCAGAAAGCGCACTGGAAGCAACAGAAGCAGGATTCGACGTTGGTACGCGAACCATGATTGATGTGCTGACCGCTACCCGTAACCTGACCCGGGCCAAAAGCGACCACTCCAAAGCACGATACGAATATATCATTAACAGCATCAAGCTAAAACAATCTGCGAGCATTCTTAAAGTTGAAGATATACAAGCAATTAATACCTATTTACAGTAAAAAAGCATTTACATTCAAGAATTTTTAGCAAAGGGTGTTTTATTGTAGAATCTTGAAATAAACAGCTAATTACCAGGTACTGTTTCAACAATTTCCAAATCAAAACCAGACAAGCCAAAATATTTCTTCTGGGTTCCCATTACCTTCATTTTTTTCACCCCCAGATCGGCAAGAATTTGTGAACCGGTACCCGTGGTTCGCCAGTCCATTGGTTTTTCTGCGCTATTTCCCACAGAAACGCCATTATCCTCCATTTGATATTGATGTATTAGCTCAACTAGCGCCTTATTATCCTCTTTCTGACGAATCACCACCAAGACCCCTGCCCCTTGTTCAGCAATCTTTTTCATTGCCATCCGCAATGAAATGCTGCTTTCATTTCGGGTTGAAGCAAATAAATCAGATAACAGGTTTTTTGCATGTACTCTGACTAAAACTGGATTATTTCCGGAAACCTCTCCCATAACCAGTGCCAAATGCAGATTATTGTCATTTCGGTCTTGATATGCGTACAAACGAAAATCACCGTATTCAGTTGGAAAATGGCATTCACTAATCCGTTCCAAAGTGTTTTCATTCTGAATACGATGATGAATTAAATCCGCAATGGTCCCTATTTTCAGGTTATGTTGCTTGGCAAAGGCTTCCAGATCAGGTTTTCTGGCCATACTGCCATCTTCATTGAGAATTTCGACAATCACTGCCGCAGGCTCCAGACCAGCAAGTTTAGCCAAATCACAACCTGCTTCGGTGTGACCTGCTCGAGTCAAAACGCCACCCGATTGCGCCATCAAAGGAAAAATATGACCAGGTTGAACCAAATCATCTGGCTGGGCATCTTTTGCCACGGCAGCCTGGATGGTTTTAGCCCGATCCGAAGCTGAAATTCCGGTTGTAACACCTTCGGCTGCCTCAATGGAAACCGTAAAATTAGTCGAATGTGCAGTTTTATTTTCATTAACCATTAACGGCAAACGCAATTGCTGGCAGCGTTGCCGGGTTAAAGTCAAACAAATTAAACCACGGCCAAAACGGGCCATAAAATTAACATCTTCCGGCCGCACATGCGATGCAGCCATCACCAAATCACCTTCATTTTCCCGGTCTTCATCGTCCATAATGATAACCATTTTTCCCTGGCGAATATCTTCAATAATTTCTTCAATACTGTTCATGATTGAATAAACCCGGCTTTTTGCAACAATTCCTGGGTGACTGGGTCACTTGGCTCCGCAGCTGTTTCGCCTTGCATCAAACGCTCCATGTATCGAGCCAATAAATCCACTTCCAGATTAACTTTTGCTCCAATTTCTGTTTTTCCCAAAGTTGTTTCCTTTAAAGTATGAGGGACAATATTCACGCTAAAAACCGAACCATCAACTTCATTGACAGTTAAACTAATGCCATCAATACAAATAGAACCTTTTTCGGCAATGTATTTAGCCAATTCATCTGGCGCTTTAAATCGAAACCGAAATGACCTGGCATCGGGTTTTTTATCAATCACCTCACCTAATCCATCCACATGACCACTGACAATATGCCCTCCCATGCGGGTGTTGGGTGTTAACGCTAATTCAAGATTAACTGGGGTGCCAACCACTGCTGTGGCCAGTGTTGTTCTAGACAAAGTTTCATTGGAAACATCCGCAACAAAGTACTGATCCCCCAACTCAACTGCCGTTAAACAAACGCCATTAACAGCAATGCTGTCACCCAACTTCACATCCTCCATCGGCAATTTACCAACGTCTATCGTCAACATGCAATCGCCTGATTTTGGACTCATTGCTTTGATTTTGCCTACTGACAAAATAATTCCTGTAAACATAAATACCTGTTATTTACTTGGCAACCAAGTGGAACCAGATATCCGGTCCAATATGTCGCGTATTAATAATTTTTAACTGTTTTTTTTCGGCCATGGTTTGCATACCGGGCAAATTAAACAAACCGCGACCTTTTGAGCCTAAAATGCAAGGCGCCATATAGACCAACCATTCATCCACCAGGTTCAATTGCAATAAGGCACCATTCAATACGGCACCCGCTTCAACCAAAATCTGATTTATTTGCTGTTTCGCTAAAAAAGTCATCACTTGTTTAAGATCAAGCCGGCCATTTTCTTCAGGCAAACAAAAAACCTCAGCCCCTGCCTGCGTCAATAATTGATGTTTTGATTGATCTTGTGAACACGTGAAAATTATGGTCCGTCCCGGCAATTCCAGCATTTTTGCAGTAACTGGCATCTGAAGATTAGAATCCAGAACCACTCGTACCGGTTGCAAAACGTCAACATCCTCCAGCCTGACATTCAAAGAGGGGTCATCGGCTAAAACTGTATTAATACCCGTTAGAATAGCAGAACTTTCCGCTCTAAGCTGTTGAACATCGTTCCTGGACTCTGGAGAAGTAATCCATTTACTTTCACCAGATGCCATTGCCGTACGTCCATCAAAGCTCATAGCCATTTTACTGACGACCCAGGGTTTACCAGCCTCCATTCTATTGATAAAGCCTTTATTTAACGCCCTTGCATCCTGCTCAAGCAAACCCGATTCAACCGTGATTCCTGCATCACGCAATTTTTGCAAACCTTGGCCCGCAACCAACGGATTTGGGTCTTGCATGGCAACCACGACTCTTTTTATATCCGCTTGAATAAGCGCTTCGCAACAAGGGGGGGTTTTACCATGGTAACTGCACGGCTCCAAGGTCACATAGGCAGTTGCCCCGGAAACATCATCATCCGCATTTTGCAAAGCATTAACCTCAGCATGACCCTGCCCTGCTTTTTTATGCCAGCCTTCAGCAATCACTTTGTTACCTTTGACGATCACACAACCAACTCTGGGGTTGGGATCAGTCGTATAACGTCCTTTCGCAGCCAATTTTATGGCTAGCGCCATAAATTCAGCATCCTGTAAATCCGCCATTACTGTTTTTGCAAACTTTTGATCATTTCAGTAAAATCGCTAACATCCTGAAAACTTCGATAAACGGAAGCAAACCGGACAAATGCGACATGATCAAGTGTTTTCAGTTCGGTCATCACCATCTCGCCCAGAACATTGGCAGCCAACTCGCGTTCGCCACATGAAGCTAATTGCTTTTTTATTTGGGATATAGAAGCTTCAATGCGTTCACTGTCAACAGAGCGTTTTTCCAGCGCCCGAATCATACCAGCACGTAATTTATCTTCCTGAAACTGTTCGCGGGTACCGTCACGCTTGACAATCCGAGGCAATGTTAAAGCAGCCACTTCGAAAGTTGTAAATCGCTCCTTGCAAGAAACACACTCCCGTCTGCGTTTGACCTGATCACCTTCATTGGTCAACCGGGAATCGATGACTTTGGTATCGTTTGCAGTACAAAATGGGCAGCGCATATGTTTTTGACATTTGTTGGATAACCAAACAACAATTATACGCTGCGAAGATAAGAAAGAGAAAGCTGCCAACCTAATTTGGAAGCTATTCATGGCCTGCCAGGTTTTAAAAAGCTATTACTACTATTCGGGTTTTACTTCGAAAAATCTTATAACCTTGGAGCGAATACACTACACCAGACGCACAGATTAAAATATTCCTAAAAAAAACAACAATTCAGATTAACCATTTCTGAAGCTTATCACTACACGTCTGTTTTGTGATCTACCCTTTGGAGTCCGGTTGCTTTTGATAGGTCTGGATTCACCAAATGCTCTTACCAGAATCTGGCTTTTCGTAACCCCCTGACTTTCAAGATATTTTTTAATGACATTGCCTCGTTTTCTGGAAATAATTTTATTAGTTGATTTTGAACCCAGGCTATCCGTATGACTATTAATGACTAAACGGCCTTGACGAAAATATTCACGAACATATCGAGCCAACAAACTGAGTCGTTTTTTCTCGGTTCGGGTCAATTTGGTATTTCCTTTCCGGTAATGCAACCATTTTAATGCATCAGGTCCAAATACATGAATACGAATAATATTTTTATCCTGACTTTTATTGAATTTGGCAGAAATTTTTACTCGATCTTCGGTTACTCCCTGCGCCATTAAGGCTTGTTTTAAAGAAGCTGACCTTTTAGTAAACCATTTCCTGTCAAGACCTTTCATCATTACTGTTTCACTGCCAATCACGACCTGACTGTTTTCAATTTCTTTCATGTAGGCCGCGATTTTGCTTACCTTGTCGAGAGCAAATTGATTCAGTGCTTTACTGCCTGGATCAAAAAAAACAATCGTGTCCTGTAGCTCACGCAATCCGAAAGGCAGCATATTTTTTCTGCAATCACGAAAAGTTTCATAGGGTTCTAGAAATTTTATTGCTGAAATGGCAACTCGGGTTTCAACAATATCCAGATCAGAAATTGCCCTTGTGTAAGTAAAAACCGGACTTTGACCTTGCAAGAGTGCATCAATCATGGTTTCAGCCGTATTGCCGAATACCACGAGTTTGTCATAGGCTTTTGCTTCCGAAGTGTTATCCAGGTATACCAAATAGTCATGGGGTGATGCTACGCCCTGCTGCCAAAGGGAAGGTTGTGCTGATAAACTGGCTTTTATAACCGGTGGTTTGAAACGTTGTTCCTGAATTGAAAATTGCAAGGCCTCACCTGAGCGATGGGTAAATACAGCGTTGCCATAACGTGGGATTCGTTGAATTAATTCGCAGTTTGTTTTGCTGGTTTGTACATCCCAATTTGCTTTGAGCAAAGGCACTTCAAAATAATCCCCATAACTATTAGCAATTGATATGATCAAGAGAATGCAAACTGATCCCAAAAATTTCATTTCCAAACAATACCTGTTGTTAAAAGATTTTCTGGGAATGGTATCGGCAGATCAGGCGAAATATTTAGACTTTAATAATTTTTGTTTTTGCAGCGCTGAATGGTTTTTTGTTATTTTGCTCGAAAAATTAGCCAGAAAGCGATGCCACTGGCAAGAAAAATAGCCATTGCCAGCTCCGGGTTTGTTCTTAAAAGCACTTTAGCTGTTGCTGACAAAACTAAAATAGCGAAAATAATTGCAATTGTTCTCATTGGCTTTTATGGGGTTTCAACAAAAAATTGTATGCAAGGAAATTAGCGGTACAATTTCTGAATTACAAAAAAGGAGAACGCAATGAAAAAACTCATTTTATCGCTAGTAACCAGTTTTTTTATTATTGGCTGTGGAGAAAATACTACCGGGCAGAAACGCCATGATCCCAATCATCACGAAAATATCCGTTTGACAAGCAAACCAACAATCCATTAAATCAATTGAATAGCCCCCATGAATCGATAAATTTTTGATAAAAATTCCCATCAGAACTAACAGCGCCGCGTATCGCGACAACAGCGCTGGCAAATTCAGATGCGCGTTGCATAATTACCTCAAAAGGCCATTTATTGAGTAACCCCAGCAAAAAAATACTGCTGAATGCATCACCAGCACCAACTGTATCCACAACACTCACATCAGATTCCGGATGGGTGTGAAACTGAAAACCACTTTTAGTTATTAATTGCGCCCCATTGCTGCCGCGCGTTATTAAAACCAATTCAAGGTTGTTATTTTCAGAAAAAATAGTTTCTCCCTTTTCAGGATCTAAATTTGAAAAACTGTCCAGTTCCTGCTCATTGACTTTCAGCCATTTTGCATCGTTTGTTAATGCAGAAATTAATTCAGGCTTTATCCAGGGTGGACGTAAATTAACATCAACAAAACATTCGGCAGAGTTTTGCTGTTGTAATTTCGTTAAAGTGTCTTGTGACTGCTGACTACGCTGTGCCAAGCTGCCGTGATAAAGCAAAAAACCTTCAGAAACTTCGGGCAATTGTTTTACATCGATAAAATCCCAGGCACTATTTTCAACAATATCATATTCGGGCTCGCCTTGATTGAAACTAACTTCTACTCGGCCAGTTGGGTGAAATTGATCCCTTTGTATGCCTGCTGCCTGCATGCCCCACTCCTTCATAGCAAGCAAAATTTGACCGCCTTCGGTATCATTGCCGACCCTGGAAATTAATAGTGGATGTGCATTGAATGCTTGTAAATGCCAAGCTACATTAAACGGCGCTCCACCCAATGTTTTTTTTCCATCAGGAAAACAATCAAAAAGAACCTCGCCAAAAATGACAATTTTTTTATTCACAGGTTCGAAACCTGTCGAAATAAAAATTACCGACTAAATCCGTCATTCAGGTATTGAAACAGACTCTTGGTTCTTTCGAGTAATGCTTGAAGCCGTTTTCGAATTTCATCATTCCATCCAGCCGGGTTTTTAACAGGTAAATACATACGGGCTTTGGTTAAATTCTTTTCAAACAAACCTGCTGGATTCTCTAAACGCCCTTCAATGCGTCTGCGTTCCTGTAACGAATTTTGTACGACTTTTGCATGGCCTTTGCTAATTAATAAATAAATCGGGATTAATATTAAAATGACAATTATTAATGCAATAGGACCAATAATCGGGTCAAGTAAAGCACTCATTAAGCCTAAATGGACCTCTAAAAATACCATTACAGATGCGGCTAATCCACCAATCAATGCCAAAGTAAAATGAGAACGCTCTTTCCATAAATTGATGGCCTCTTTTACCTCTGGAACAATCTCATCTTCGTTCGCCCGAATACTTTTTTCGAGACAATCAACAATTTGATAAGCGCGATGGATAGTTACATTTTCAATTCGCATTTCAATTTCATCAAGCTCCGGATAACTTCCACCGCTAGAAGCGCTTGCTTTATGACCTGCAATTTGGCTTAAAACATTGCCTCCCGGCGCAGTTGACGCTGTTGCTTTTGATTCTTCGAGCACTTTAAACTGGGTTAGCTTCATGCCTTTTTCAACCAGTTTATTTTTTAATTGTTCCGTATTTCTCTGTACAAAAGGCAAGGTATCCGGATCATCCCGCTGATAGACAATAAAAATTACTTTTTCTGGTTCTTTCTGCTGCCTCATTTCATTCAGCGCGAAATCGAGCTTATTATGATCGGTGTCGTTAGCATCAAGAAACACCAGAACCAGATCAGAAACATCCATGACATGGCTGTATAAAAACTGTGTAACTTTATTTTTTGCTTCAAACAAACCAGGCATATCAATCAAAATTTTGCCTTTCAAACGCTCGCTGGTGCAGGTTTTTAATTCCAGATAAGTATTGACTCTGTGACCCTCTTTAGCAACAGCTTCAAGTTTCTTGCTAACTTGATAAAAAGGAAAACGAGGATCTCCATCTAGGGCAGTACCTGGCAAAGTGACATTATCCTGACTGGCGCTATATTGATAAACAGTAATTTTGTCAGAAACTGAAAGTGAAGGCTGGAGCAGATTGGTTTTCAGATAACGGTTTACAAACTTTGCTTTTCCAAAACCATCGCTACCCATGACAGTGATCACTGGCCACCAGGAAACCTTGCTGGCAGTCGTATCTTCCGGGTCAAGCAGACCCAACTCATATTCGATTTGATCCAGCTCTTTAAAAATCTTGACTGCCTCAATTAAAGCCGGATTTTGTCCTGAAAGAAAACTCTCCAGATTGGTTAAATAATTGCTAGTTGTTTTTTCTGCCATGGAACTTAACCTTTATATTTTAATTATTTGATTTAATGATATATTTTAATTGGCACAAATTGCAACTATAGTTGCCCCCTATTTCATCGCGTATTTTATCTATGCCGTTTCATGCTGAATTGAAGCCCGAACACAACGCAAGATATCATATTCAAAAGCCCCATCCAATGCCTCATAGACTGGTTTTAAAGCATTTTTCTGATCTGCAGGCAAAGCCAAAATACATTCTTCAATAGTTTTGATTTCGGCATCACTCAAATCTACGACCTCGTTTAGCTTAACCTCACCCATTGCCAAATTCTGGGCTAAATGTGAAAAAACAGTGGATTTTTTTAGACCTCGTTGTTCGGCAATTTTTTCCACTGAGTATCCCAGGCGAAATAAATCCAGGGTTTCAGAAACAGTTTCTGAAACTGGCTCTCGAGCTGATTCTACCGGAACATCCCTAAACTCATTAATAACATCAAGAAAAGCATCACCATATAATTCCAGTTTTTTTTCTCCAACGCCTGAAAGTTGAAAAAATTCCTGATGATTATTCGGCTTTTTTTCCATCATGGCCATCAAAGTCGCATCATGAAAAATAACAAATGGAGGAACATCCTGAGCATCGGCAATTTCCTTACGTTTAGCCCGCAATGCTTCCCACAATTTATTATTCTGATATTTAACCTGGTTTGTTGCATGCTGCCGATCTTTAGAAACCTTAACCTGAATATCTTTACGCAGCATGAGCTGCTGCTCACCACGCAAAACAGGGCGACACGCCTCAGTGAGCTTTAATCCACCATAGCCTTCAAGATCCACCGACACCAACCGCCGGGCAACTAATTGCCTGAATACCGAGCGCCATTGAAATTCATCCAGATCCTTTCCTATCCCGAAAGTGCTGAGCTGCTCGTGACCAAGATTTTTGACTCGTTCAGTTGATTTTCCCAGCAAAACATCCAGCAGATAATTTACGCCAAACCTTTGTCCAGTACGATAAATACAGGATAAGGCTTGTTTTGCGGCCAGTGTACCGTCCCATGTTGCCACCTGTTCCAGACAGGTATCGCAATTACCACAAGGGTTTTCCAAGTGATCGCCAAAATAAGCCAGCAATCTTTGCCGCCGACAAGTCACTTGTTCACATAAGGCTAACATGGCATCCAGTTTGTGTAATTCTACACGTTTATGAGCCTCATCAGCCTCAGACCCTTCCAACATTTGTCTGAGTGTTACAACATCCTGTAAACCGTAGGTCATCCAGGCATTTGCAGGAAGCCCGTCACGCCCGGCACGACCGGTTTCCTGATAATAAGCTTCAATACTTTTGGGCAAATCCAGATGAGCTACGAATCGAACATTGGGTTTATCGATACCCATTCCAAATGCGATTGTGGCAACAATAACCACGCCCTCTTCCATTAAAAACCGATGCTGGTTTTGCTGCCGTTCATTGGCAGGCATCCCGGCATGATAGGGTAATGCCGAAATTCCCTTTTGATTTAACCAGTGCGCCGTTGCATCAACTTTTTTTCGGGATAAACAATAGACGATCCCTGCATCACCGGCATGTTCATTACGTATAAAATGAAACAGCTGATCACGAGCATTTTGCTTCTGGACAATCTGGTAACGTATATTAGGCCGGTCAAAACTACTGACAAAATGATTGGCTGTTTCCAGCTCCAAACGTTTAACAATTTCCTCGCGCGTCCTTTCATCTGCAGTCGCCGTTAATGCGATTCTGGGAATTTTTGGAAATCGTTGATGTAACAGCGAAAGTTGTAAATAATCGACACGAAAATCGTGGCCCCATTGGGAAACACAATGAGCTTCATCGATGGCAAACAAAGCAATTTTTATTTGTTCGAACAGCGCCAGTGTGCGACTGGAGGTTAAACGCTCTGGCGCAATATACAGTAGATCCAGCTCATCATTTCGTAACTGCCGCTCAATGATTTGAACTTGCTCAAAAGACAAGGTTGAATTCAAGTATGCCGCTTTTACTCCCAGCAAATCCAATGTGCTAACCTGATCCTGCATTAAGGCAATTAGCGGAGAAATCACGACACCGACACCTTCACGAATAATCGCCGGAAGTTGATAACAAAGCGATTTGCCGCCCCCCGTTGGCATTAATACCAGGGCATCTTCACCTTGAATCAGTTTTTCAATAATGGCTTGTTGCTGGCCCCGAAAACACTCATAGCCAAAGACACTGTGTAAAATTTCAGCTGCTTGATTATCAATCGTCAAGACTTCAGTCACGATATTAATTTTTTATAATTGAACAATAGACCTTATAATACGTCCATTATATACCCATCATGACACAAAACTCACAAGGACTTTTAATTTGGACGCTCGCAATCTGCATCGCTTAAATCAATTACTCGATAACGGACACCAATCCTTCCTGACTCAAGGCCTCAAAGGCATCGAAAAAGAAAGCTTACGCATTACCCCAGAAGGGGTTATTTCCCAAATGCCACACCCACAGGCACTTGGCTCAGCATTGACACACCCCTACATCACTACCGATTATTCTGAAGCGCTACTGGAATTTATCACCCCACCTTTTGTTGATATCAAGGAAACCTTGAGTTTTTTGCAAAATATTCACCAATTTATCTACAACCATCTCGATGATGAAATACTTCTGGCATCCAGTATGCCTTGTGGAATTGATGGTGATGAAAGCATCCCCATCGCTGAATATGGATCTTCCAATATTGGCCAGATGAAACATGTTTATCGCCGTGGACTGGCGTATCGCTATGGCCGCACTATGCAAGCAATTGCTGGTATTCATTTTAATTATTCGGTATCTGAAAAATTGTGGCCAGCATTACTAGAGATAGAAAAACACCCCATTGCTTTGCATGATTTCATTTCCGAATCTTATTTTGGCGCCATTCGTAATTTCCTTCATCAAGGCTGGCTTATTTTGTATTTATTTGGCGCATCGCCAGCTATTTGCAAAGCCTTTTTCAAAAGCCGACCTCATTTAATGGGACAATTTGAGGAGTTCGACCCATGCACTCTCTATCATCCTTATGCAACAACGTTACGCATGAGTGATATTGGTTATAAAAGTAAAAGCCAGGCCAGCCTGGCGATTGATTATAATTCTCTGGATGGCTATGTTAAGAGTTTAGGCGAAGCCATAACAACACCCTACCCTGAATATCAGAAAATAGGAGTGGTTGTCGATGGTCAATATCGACAGCTCAATGGCAACATACTCCAAATTGAAAATGAATTTTACAGCCTGATTCGCCCCAAACAGATTGCAAAGTCGTGCGAAAAACCTACTCACGCTTTGAAAGAAAGAGGAGTAAGATATCTGGAAGTTCGTTCATTAGACCTGAATCTTTTTGAGCCACTCGGAATTGACGAGAACTGCGCAAATTTCCTTGAGGCCTTTCTTTTAACTTGCTTGTTTCAAGATAGCCCTCCAAATGCTGTTTCTGATTATAATGAGAATAATCAAAACCAATTAGCCGTTGCCAATGAAGGGAGAAAACCCGGGTTAAAATTACAAAAACGAGGGCACCAAATTAATTTGCAGGACTGGGCGAATGAAATTCTCGAATGTATGGAACCCGTTTGCGCTGCCTTGGATCATAACAATAATCTTAAACCCTACAGCAAGTCATTAGCGGAACAGCGGCAAAAAATTGATAATCCTGACCTGACTCCATCGGCCCGTATTTTAGCCGGCATGAAGAAAGAACATATACCCTTCGCTCCTATCGCGTTAAAAATTTCCAAACAACACAAGCAATTTTTTCAAAATCTAGCGTTTGACCCTCAAATGATTGAGAAATTTAAAAAACATACTAATGAGTCATTTGCCATGCAACGAAATATTGAAGCGTTTGATTACAATTCCTTTCCAGATTTTTTAAAATGCTATTTTTCTCAATCCCAGTTTGCTGACTGCTAACCATCTCTTCATGAACACCAAGATAACAAGCCTACAGAAACAATTACACAATCAAAACCCGAGGAAAATTATCAAAGCAGCACTGGAGCAATTTGATAATATTGCTATCGCATTCAGTGGCGCGGAGGATGTTGTATTAATCGACCTTGCCAGCAGAATTCGTAAAGATATTCAGGTTTTTTCATTAGATACCGGAAGATTGCACCCGGAAACCTATCGCTTTATTGAAAAGGTCAGAAACCACTATCAAATTGAAATTGAACTACTAACACCTGACAGAAATGTCCTGGATGACTTTGTCAAAGCCAAGGGTTTATTCAGCTTTTATCAGGATGGACACCAAGAATGCTGCGGGATTCGTAAAGTCGAGCCTTTAGCACGAAAACTGGTCACGGTTGATGCCTGGATTACCGGCCAACGTAAAGATCAAAGTTTGGATACCCGACAAAATCTTTCTGAAGTAGAAATTGACACGAGTTTTTCTAAAGAAGATCATACTTTAATCAAATTTAACCCATTATTAAACTGGAATTCAGCACAGGTTTGGGATCATATTGAAGCTTATCAGGTACCATATAATGAACTGCATCAACATGGTTATATCAGTATTGGCTGTGCACCCTGCACCCGCCCAGTATTGCCAAACCAACATGAGAGAGCAGGTCGGTGGTGGTGGGAATCAGATAATAAAAAGGAATGTGGATTGCATGCGGGAAATCTCGACAAAACAAAATAACTCAGCGATTATTGAATTCCAAAAGCACGATTAAATTGACCTTGCTCATGAAACTTTTTCAAGTCAATTCCATAAGCATCAGAATGCAATACCTTGTGTATTCGATATTTTTCCCCTGAGGCATCTTTTTGTTCTGCTGCCAAATCAATAATCTGATGCGGCTGTGGTTGTTTTTCAGCGTCCAGTAATAACAAAACCTTTGGTCTGGTTTTATTGTGGATATTTTTTTCAATTACCACCGCCACCTCGCCATTACTCATTTCCACTAGATTTCCTACCGGATAAATCCCTATACAATCAATAAACTGGATAACAAACCTGGCATCAAAATGGGTCTCCCGAGAACGGGTTAAAATATTTATCGCTTCTAGATGCAAACGACCTTTTTGATAGACCCTGTCACTGGTAATGGCATCATAAGCATCCACAATAGCAACAACTCGCGTATATTCAGAAATCCCCTGGCCATTTATACCTCTTGGATAGCCACTTCCATCCAGTTTTTCATGGTGTCCATAAGCAACATCAACAGCCCCCGGAAAAACTCCTCGGGCGGACATAATGACATCCCGGCCCCAAGTCGTATGCGCTTCCATCAGCCGCATTTCATCTTCAGTCAGTTTGCCTGGTTTATTCAAAACTTCCAAAGGAACCTTCATTTTGCCCATATCATGTAACAACGCGCAAATTCCAAGATTATTGAGATCCTGGATCGACTTTTTTTGATGACGCCCAAGCATGATAGCCAAGAGGCAAACGTTTAAACTATGCTGCTGAGTATATTCATCTTTACTTTTAAGTTGTGTCAACAGCGCCATTGCATCAGAATTTTCAATAATTCTATCGACGCAATCAGCTACCGCTGCTTTAGCTGCTTCGGTATTCAAAGTATTCCCAAAACGAACATCGTGCATCAAATCTTTAACCAGGTTGCTGGTTTGCTGATAGGTGTGCTGAGAATCTGCAAAAGCCCGAGAAAAATTGAGTTTTTTTTCGGTCCCCGAAGTTCCGGTTAAAGCATCGCCATGAATTTGTTTTTGATAGGCAGGGTCAATAAAAACATAATCGCAAACATCTTGAACAGCCTTAATATCTGCAGTCGTTTTAATATCAAAACCCTGCATTAAAAAAGGCGATTGCTCCCACGGAATTTCCAGCTGGCTAACAAACATACCTATTTGCAATTCATAGACATGCAGTTTTATTAATCCCTTTCCTGTCATTTACAATAATGCCTGATTTTCTGAACCAGTCTGTTGATAATCACGATAATCTATCCGGAGTTTCAGTCCAGCAAACCGGCCCCCAAATTTAACCAATTCCAGTGTTTTTTTATCAAACCATAACTTTAAATCTGAAAAAGCCCGGTCTTCATAACCCTCATCAATATGAGCCGTTTGCAATAAAAAACGATAAAAGTACACTTCTAAACCATCCTCTTCCGTTTTTTTCAAAGGAGGCCCAAGATATTTAATGATTATAGTTTGCTTAGGTAATTTTGCAGAAATCTTTAACATTTTGTCTGAACTAACCTTTAGCTGACGCTTTGATTCAATAATATCACCGCCTCCTAAAGAACGTAATGAAGCTTCCAGAAATTCAGGCGGGGCCATTTTTAAAAATTTAGGCGAAAGAGACAAATCAGTTAATTTTTGTTGATGATTAAATTTTAATGAAAAAAAATAATTGATTTCTGGCTTTATCAATTCGCCTTGATCATCAATCTTGCGAAACAACAACTGCCATTTTTCACCTGATTTTTCTTGCAAAATGGAACTGGGCTGCAATTTTGCCAAATAAACAAAATCCTCAGAATAAAGTAATGGCTGTTTAAAATGCCAGGTTAAATCATCAGCGACAATCAAAGAAAAATACTCATCAAAGTCATTGAGTTGAAGTTTTATTTGTAAGAGCCTCCAATAGACACAGCCTGACAAAAAAGCTGTCAGTAGCAAGATAACAAACAAATGTATCGCAAAGCGGCACATTTTAATGAATCGCCGAGGAAGGCTGACCTGAATCTGAACCCAAAACTATTTTTTCCAGATCAGCACGGGAAAAATGATATTGTTTACCGCAAAACTCGCAATTGGCCACTATTTCACCCTGTTCCTGCAGAATTTTTTGTAATGCTTCTTGTTGCATAGCGAAAAGTGTTGATTCAATTTTTTCAGTTGAACAATTACATTTAAATTGACATGGCTGGGCTTCAAAAAGCTTAACTTGCTCCTCATGAAACAACCTGTGAAGCATTTCATGAGCAGGTAAACTCAATATTTCTTCTTCGGTAATAGTATTTGCGAGCATGCTAATTCGCTCCCAATCATCCTGCACATTTTTTTGATCTGGCAGTTCCTGTAAAAAAAGTCCTGCCGCATGCGTTGAATTAGCAAATAACCAGATTCGTGTTGGTAATTGCTCGGATTGTGTAAAATAAGTTTCCAAGGCATCAGAAAGTTGACGACCTTGTAAAGGCACAATTCCTTGATATGGTTCCGGAGCATCTGACCTGATAGTCAATATTAATTGCCCTTCTCCAAACATGTCTTTCAACAAATTTGAATGGGGGGGATTTTCTGAATATCGCGCCCAACCCCTGAATTCCTGATTTTGGGTACATTGAGCAACCACCGCTTGTAGCGGCCCTTCCCCCTGAGCCTGTAAAATCAATGAACCCTCAAATTTAATCGTCGCTGATAACAAAGTTGCCGCAGCCACCATTTGTCCAAGTTGCTCCTGGACCCATAAAGGATAAAGATGGTTCGACTTGGCTGTTTGCCAACTTTCCTGCAACCTAACCCATTCACCACGAATACCATAATCTTGAAATACAAATCGCTGTAGGATATCTTGTTGTTTCATTTTTAAAATTAATGAGTTAGTCAATTTTCATTATACTACCTGAACCCGTGATTTCAATGCGGATAATTAGGGTATAAGATATTGGTTTCACAGGGGTTTAAAAAAATCTCAGCTTCGTTCATCGGTTAAGCGGGTATTTTTTAACTGCTGCGTAATCAATATCTTACGACCTGTGCCGTAGAGAAGTCACAGTTTTAGGTACCACTCAATTGCAATTTTATTAATCATTCTGTTAATCCTATATATGAAAACAAGCACCATTATTTCCGCAACTGATGCACTGCCAGGACGTGCCGAAACAATGCCTGTGACTAAAGACCACTTTGTTACCGGCAATCCGATCAAAGAACCATTTCCCGAGCATTTGGAAAAAGCAATGTTTGGCATGGGCTGTTTTTGGGGTGTGGAACGAAAGTTCTGGCAAATTCCGGGCATCTATAGTACTGCCGTTGGTTATTCAGGCGGTTTTACGCCAAACCCGACCTATGAAGAAATTTGCACAGGCTTGACCGGTCATACAGAAGTGGTTTTAGTGGTTTTTGACCCTGAAACGGTTTCGTATCAGGATTTACTTAAGTTCTTCTGGGAAAATCATAACCCCACTCAGGGCATGCAACAAGGAAATGATACTGGAACTCAATATCGTTCAGCAATTTATACATATAGTACCGCCCAACAAGAACTTGCAATGAAATCCAGAACTCATTATCAGATACGGCTCAACGAAAACGGATTCTCGACAATTACAACTGAAATCAAACCGGCTTCAGAATTCTATTATGCGGAAGATTACCATCAAGCCTATCTGGCTAAAAACCCTTCTGGATATTGCGGAGTTGGTGGACTTGGCGTTGGCTATTAATAATTCTGATTAATCAATCTTAATGGGTAATATGAATAGCCTGGTTCTTGTTTGCCAGCTATATCCTGAAAAAAATGCAAAAAAAAGGCGATTCATCAAAATCGCCTTAAAATCGTTTTAGAAGGATATTTGCTAATAAAAAACACATTTAATAATGTCCTCTTTATATGAAATACGGGATTATCATACCAAAGTATATATCTTACCGGAATGTGGCAAATTGTCGCAGGCAATGTTAATGTCATTAATATCAATTATTTTTTTAAGGCATTGATTATAAATATTTTATTTGAAAAACAAGTATAACCAAGCAATCTTAATGAGTTGATTCTAGGCACTACAAAAATTTATCAACAACCTTTCTAAATAATTTTGACTTAAATTATTATCAGTCATGTTTTTATTTCAACTAGAAGATTATCAAATCAGTATGTCTGATTAATTCAATTTTTGATTTACTCGCAGAAGAAAAGCCCACCCCCTTCTATCAAAAATTAATAACGCCTGTCCATAACCGTATTAGAAAATTCTTACCCTTTACGAAATATCCTTTCTGAGTCATACTTTGTTGCCAGACAAATTCTAATTTTCGAGGGTTGTATATGAGTGATGCCAAACATTGTCGTTTGTTAATTCTAGGTTCCGGCCCTGCCGGTTATACGGCTGCCATTTATGCGGCCAGAGCTAATCTTGATCCGGTTCTGGTCACTGGACTGGAACAAGGTGGCCAACTTACCACGACGACAGATGTTGATAACTGGCCGGGAGATCACCAAGGTGTTCAAGGCCCAGAATTGATGGAACGCATGCGTAAACATGCCGAACGTTTTGATACTGAAATAATTTTTGATCATATCAATAGCGCTGATTTATCCTCGCGCCCTTTTAAATTAACGGGTGATTCCGGGAGTTATACTTGTGATGCTTTGATAATTGCCACAGGAGCATCTGCCCGGTATTTGGGGCTGGAATCGGAACAGGCTTATAAAGGGAAAGGGGTTTCTGCTTGCGCAACTTGTGATGGTTTCTTTTATCGTAATAAACCTGTTGCTGTTATTGGTGGTGGCAATACTGCGGTCGAAGAAGCGCTTTATTTATCCAACATTGCTTCCCATGTCACCGTTGTTCATCGCAGGGATAAATTCCGGTCGGAAAAAATTCTTTCCAACAGGTTGATTGAAAAAACAAAAAATGGCAATGTTACTATCGAATGGGATCATGTGCTTGACGAAGTGCTTGGTGATGACATGGGGGTCACCGGAATTCGTATTAAAAGCACAAAAGATGGCAGTACCAAGGAAATCGAAGTTCACGGTGTTTTTATCGCAATTGGTCATACCCCAAACACTGAATTATTTGCCAACCAATTGGAAATGAATAATGGCTATATCGTTGTTAAAAGCGGCCTTTCAGGCAATGCCACTGCCACCAGTATTCCAGGTGTCTTTGCTGCTGGCGATGTCATGGACCAAGTCTATAAACAAGCGGTAACCTCGGCTGGCGCTGGCTGTATGGCCGCGTTGGATGCTGAAAAATATCTGGATGACCTTGAGGAACAATCCTGATTTTTTTGCGACAGAAGATAGTGAAGTTTTCCTGTCTTCTGTCATTTTAACCACCCAACTATGCAAGAATCTGAAAGAATTCTAAGAGTACTTGACCCCGACCTGCCTGATCAACCCTTTCCACCTGCTACTTCGGCATTACATGACCCTGACGGATTATTGGCAATTGATGGCTGCCTCTCCCCAACCCGTATTCTTAATGCCTACCGGCACGGTATTTTTCCCTGGTATTCAGAAGGTGAACCGATCCTGTGGTGGTCCCCAGACCCAAGACTGATTCTGTTTCCAGATGACCTGATTATTTCTCGTAGCTTAGCAAAAACCTTGCGCCGAAAAAAATTTACAGTCACTTTGAACCAGGCTTTCCCTGAAGTAATTAAAGCTTGTGGTAATCTTAGAAAAAATCAGGAAGGTACCTGGATTACGGATGAAATGCGTCTAGCTTATATTAAATTGCATCAACTGGGTGTTGCCCATTCCATAGAAACCTGGATTGATAAGGAATTAGTAGGAGGTCTTTACGGCTTAACGATAGGCCAGGTTTTTTTTGGAGAATCCATGTTCCACAAAAAAACTGATGCATCAAAAGTTGCATTTGTTCATCTTGTAGAATTATTAAAAAAACTGAATTTCAAATTGATTGATTGTCAGGTGCGTACTGACCATTTAATCAGTCTCGGCGCCAAAGAAATTTCCAGGGAACATTTCCTGGCTTTGCTTGACCAATACTGTGAAAGTTCGCCTGACAAAACGCTTGAAAATACAGATTCTCAACTATCCAACTTTTCAGATAAGTAGACAAGCCCTTTTTTTCTTGAGAAGGTACAATAAATCATTTTAGCTCGTTGAATGGATACGCAACTGCTCCCGAAAAAACTAACTTTATTATCGATCCTGATTTTTTTTGGTTTATGGCAAGGGCTAGCCATGCTCATTCAGAGCAATACTTTTCCACTTCCCATTGTCGTTATTGACGTTCTTTGGCAAGAAATTAAAAACGGTCAGCTACCTTATCATCTTGGCGTAACACTTTTCAGGCTGATAATCAGTTTCACCATCTCCATGATTATCGGCTGCGCTATTGGCATATTGCTCGGTCAATATAAACAATTAAATGCCTTTTTCGATAATTGGCTGGTTATCTTTTTGAATATCCCGGCACTGGTTACTATTATATTGTGCTACGTTTGGTTTGGTCTTATTGAAACAGCGGCTATTCTGGCCGTCGTCATCAACAAAGTTCCCAATGTTGTTGTCACTATTCGCGAAGGCACCCGTACCCTTGATAAAGATCTGATGGAAATGGCTGAATGTTATCGATTCGGCAAATGGAAAACCTTTTTACATGTTATCTGGCCGCAGTTACATCCTTTTGTGATGGCGGCAGCACGATCCGGTCTGGCGCTGATCTGGAAAATTATTCTGGTCGTGGAACTTCTGGGCAGAAGCAACGGCATGGGTTATCAACTGCATTTGTTTTTTCAGATGTTTGATGTTGCCAGCATCCTGGCTTACACCATTGCTTTTGTCAGTGTGATTCAAATAATTGAATTATTTATTTTGAAACCACTGGATCAAAAAGCCATGAGGTGGCGAAGATGACAGATGTTACCATCCAAATTAATCACAAATCCTTTCTTTCCCCTGATTCCGGAGCAGAAAAAACTGTCATAAAAAATCTGAACATTTCGCTGAAATCAGGTGAATTTGTCTGCCTGGTGGGGCCTTCTGGTTGCGGCAAAACCACCTTACTCAATATTTTGTCAGGGCTGGACAAAAAATTCCAGGGTTCAATCAATCTTGGCCGAAGTCAAACTCATACTGATATTGGTTATGTTTTTCAAAACCCAAGATTACTACCCTGGCGAACAGTCAAAGAAAACCTGAAGCTTGCTACGAATGCTACTGATGATGTCCTGGAACCGTTGCTTGAGCTGATGAAACTAACGGATGTTCAGCACAGCTACCCAGAGCAACTGTCATTGGGCATGAGCCGCAGGGTTGCCATAATTCGGGCCTTTGCAATTGATCCTGAGTTATTATTAATGGATGAACCTTTTGTTTCGCTCGATCCGCCAACCGCCCGTCAAGTCAGACAATTGTTGATTAAATTGTGGACCAATCGCCCGCACACTATTTTATTCGTTACCCATAATTTGCGGGAAGCCATCGCTCTGGCAGACAGGTTGATTTTTTTATCAGCTTCCCCAATGTCTGTTGTGGCTGAAATACCCGTACCAATTGCACGAAAAGAGCGACTGAATGAAACAGAAATCGAATTATTCAGGACAAAAATATTTTCAGACTATCCTGATATTGCCAGTTTGGTCTAACTTATTGATCTTTGTACATGGCAAAAATTGATGAAAAGGAGTGAAATTATGTAACTATTCAGCGTATTTATAGATTCAATATCAGTGACTTATTCCAGAAGACGCCGTAAATACGTCCCTGTAGGCTTGGTATGTGTCATCCATGACACATACACTTCTTCCATAAGTCACTGATGTTGAGTAGTTACGAAATTATTAATTAAGACTGAAAATCAATCCATTAAAATCCCACTTGGTTTTTTTATCCAGGCTCCTGTTAAAATCATTCCAATTTCCTATTTAAATCTATTGCCAGCTATTGAAAATGTCCATAATACCAGCGGTAGCAATTCATCAACTTGAAAAAAGCTATCTGGAATCTGATCAAAAGCATCATATTTTCAGCCAGTTGAATCTTAGCATTGCCCCTGGAGAATTCATTGTACTGTTGGGTCGCAGTGGTTCCGGGAAATCAACGCTATTAAATTTGGTCAGCGGTATGGATCAACCTGATTCTGGAGAAATTATTGTTAATGGTATCAATCTCACTCGGTTGCCGGAACATGAGCGCACGATTTTCCGGCGTCATCACATCGGCTTTGTATTTCAGTCGTACAATCTCATTCCAACATTAACGGTAGAAGAAAATTTATTGTTACCATTGGAGCTAATCAAGCGGATTAATTCAACAGATAGGAAAAAAGTGATTGAGTTACTGTCAAAACTGAATCTGTCCGATCGACTTGATAGTTATCCGGATCGACTTTCTGGCGGTGAACAGCAACGAGTCGCCATCGCTCGATCATTAATACATAACCCTGATTTAATCCTTGCCGATGAGCCTACCGGCAACCTCGATCTTGACACTGGAAAAAAAGTTCTGGAACTACTAATTGGCTTAGTGGAAAAAGCCGGAAAGACCTTAATTATGGCGACACATAGCCGCGAAGTTATTGGCTCCGCTGATCATGTTTTTTCCATCCGCAACCAGCAGTTGCTTCCCAGCAACGACAATTTATGACTTCAATTCTGGTTCGCGCCAACAGAAATTTTCTATTCCAGCACCCCTGGCAATTAGCACTCGCATTAATAGGAATTTCCCTGGGTGTTGCAGTAGTCATCGCTATTGATCTTGCTCTTGAAAGTTCACTCCAGTCTTTTCAACAAATCAACCAGGTTGTTTCTGGAAAAACATCGCATCGAATTATTGCCAGAGACGGAAATCTGAATGAAAAACTCTATACACAACTTCGAGTAGAGCTTGGAATTCCAAACCTCGCGCCAGTAATACGTGGCAACATTCAGTTGGCAAATCATCCGGGTGAGCCATTTAAAATATATGGCATCGATCCATTGATAGAAGATACATTTCAGTCAACATGGCGACTACAAACGAGTAATCAAAAATCTGCTATTTCTTTGATTCGTCTGGTTTCAGAAGCTAATACAGCCCTGATTGCCAAAGTGACTGCTGAACAATTGGCTTTGAAAATCAATGATCATCTCGCAATTGCAACTCCGAAAGGAACATTGAATTTGAAGATTATCGGTTTTTTAAATCAAAACAGTACGATATCCAGTCAGATTTTAAAAAACCTGATGATTACTGATATTTCAACGGCACAAGAAATTCTCAATCAGCCTGGAAAACTTAGCTTTATTGAATTTATGAGCGAAGGCAACAACGATAAACGCTTTCTTGAGTCCATTCGCAATCATCTTACTGCTGATACTTTATTAATCACATCAGAAAATCAAATCCAATCCATGCGTCAAATGACCAAGGCATTTAATATTAATTTAAAGGCGCTGGGTATGCTTTCTTTATTAATAGGCATGTTTCTGATTTACAACACCATGACTTTTCTTGTCATTCAACGGCGTCGCCTGATTGGAGGTCTGCGATGTATCGGAGTCACCCGCCGTCAAATCTTCACCCTGATCATCTCTGAAGCCCTGTTCTTGGCATGTATTGGAAGCTTGCTTGGCATTTTCCTTGGCGTCCTGATCGGGAATGCTTTACTGCAATTAACTTCGACAACCATCGAAACAATTTACTATCAGGTGGGTCAAGTAGCCCTTATCATTTCACCGGAACAACTTGGCAAAGGCATGATATTAGGTATCGGAGCCACAATTTTTGCGGTATTGCCACCTGCTTGGGAAGCAACGAAAGTATCGCCAACCTCTTCATTAATCCGCTCACAGCTTGAAAGAAAAATTTACAAATTTACCCACATCGCTGGCATTTTGGGTTTGATTTCCGTGCTCGGCGGAGTCATCCTGGCCTTTAGTTCAGAAAAAAGTATCTTTCTTGGTCTCGCCAGTATTTTTATTTTGCTTTTCGGATTTGCTTTGATGATCCCCGGTCTTACGGTTTTGATGATGAAGCTGCTTGAAAAAATTAGCAACCATTTTCTTGGCATTTTAGGTTCATTGCCACCAAGAATGGTGGGTTCCGAAATCAGCCGAACTGGCGTGGCCATTGCCGCATTAATGATTGCAGTTTCAGCCACTATTGGTATGGATTTAATGGTAAACAGTTTTCGACAAACTGTTTCAGACTGGATAACAACCAGCTTACGCGCTGATTTCTATGTTTCTGCTCTCAGCAATCAATCATCCACTCAAAAACAACTGATTGACCAAAGTGTTAAAGATAAAATTAACGCCTTGCCAGGGGTGCAAATGTTGAGTAGTGTTTTACACACCCGTATCATTTCAGAATCAGGGCTTATAAAGGCTTCTGTTTTTGAATTAAACAACAAATCTCAAGACGGCTTCATCTTTAAGCAAAAAATTGACGGTAACTTGTGGCAACAATTCGAACAACGACAAACAATTTTTATCACGGAATCTTTCGCCTATTTCCATGAATTGAAGGTTGGTGAAACTTTATTTCTGCATACAAAAAAAGGGCATCAGCCTTTTAAAATAATTGGGATTTATTCTGATTACAGTGGTGATCAAGGCCACATTGCCATGACTCGAAAATGGTATCAACAGTATTGGAAAAATTCGGGCTTTACCGGCATTGGTATCTATGCAGATACCAATGCCAACCAGCAGCAGCTTAAACAAAACATCCAGAAACTATTAACCCCTGAGCTGACTCTAAAATCCAATCAGTCAATTTATAAAGCTTCCATGGAAATTTTTGAACAGACTTTTGTTATCACCAACGCTTTGCGCTGGATAGCCGCTGGAATTGCTTTCACGGGTGTTTTTAGCGCATTAATGGCATTACAGTTTGAACGAATCAAGCAATTTGGAATTTTACGCGCCATTGGCGTTACCCAGCGCCAATTAACTTTACTGATTATGACAGAAACAGGATTGATTGGCCTGATAGCCGGTGTGTGTGCAATTCCCGTGGGCTATTTTATGGCTTATATATTGATTTTTATTGTTTATTTACGTTCTTTTGGCTGGACTATGGCTTTTCATTTTAATGTTTCAGTACTATTTCAGGGTCTGGCGCTGGCGTTCACAGCCGCATTACTCGCAGGCATTTTACCGGCGATAAAAATGGCTCAAACCAAACCAGCTGAAGCACTGCGATCAGAATGAACCTAAAGCCAGTGGCATTAGCCGGTTTATTACTGCTGATATCATTGTCTCTGTTCTTTGTTGGCCCTTTGCTTGTAACTGATTCGCCGGATCATTCGTTACCTGGCACCACTTCCCTGGCAGTACTTTCGGCTGTTGACGATCAATTTGAGAAAGTACTGAAACCGAGGAAATTTACTTTTCCACGGGATCATGGAGCGCATGAAAATTATCGAACAGAATGGTGGTATTTTACCGGTAATTTACAAAACCAATCAGGAAGAAAATTTGGCTACCAATTGACATTTTTCAGATATGCACTGAACAGAAAAAATATCACTTCCATTTCAGCATGGCGCAGTAACCAAATGTATATGGCGCACCTGGCATTAACAGATGTCGAAAACAAACGATTTTATAGCGATGAAAAATTCAGCCGCTCTGCAAATGGTCTGGCGGGATCAAAAACCAATAAATTTAAAGTCTGGTTACATCACTGGTCTGCGGAACAACAGGGTGCTGAGAACTCACCCATCCATTTAACAGCCGAAACAAGCCAATTCTCGATCGATTTATTATTGCAAATCACAAAACCATTAGTTTTACAGGGTCAAGAAGGCTTTAGCCAAAAAAGTAGTGAGCCCGGCAATGCTTCCTATTATTACTCCTACACACGGCTCAAAACCATTGGCACTATTCGTGTCGCCAATTATTTTTTTACAGTTTCAGGAATCAGCTGGATGGACCGGGAATGGAGCACCAGCTCCTTGTCTGCCGAACAAATTGGTTGGGACTGGTTTGCTTTGCAGTTCTCAGATAATACTGAATTAATGTATTATCAACTCAGAAGAAAAGATGGTCGTACTGATAAAAATAACTCGGGGGCAGTGTTTCTTGCCGATCACTCCAAAATCCCCCTTGGCCCTGCCGATATAACCGTAAAAATTCTCGATCAATGGAAAAGTCCTCATTCTGGCATTGCCTATCCATCGCACTGGCAACTTTCGATCCCTTCCCAACAAATGGAAATAGAAATAAAGCCATTGATAAACAACCAGGAATTAAATCTTAGTTACCGTTACTGGGAAGGCGCTGTTGCTATTCGTGGCAGCAAAAAAGGCATACCAATTACAGGTCAGGGATATGTTGAGTTAGCCGGCTACCGAAATTGAAGCATATTTGAATCCGTGATTTCAGGATATAGTTTATTCACCGCAGCGTTGCTCAATACTTATAACCCATTTCATTCCTCCCAGCTCCTGACTTTTTTCACCCTTTAGCGTTCCCCCCATCAAATTAACTAATTCATTAACAACGGCCAGCCCTATTCCATGGCCATCGATATTTTGATCAGCTCTAACACCCCGTTTTAGTATGTTATCAAGATTTTCCAAAGCAATGCCAGGGCCGTCATCTTCGATGGAAAGGCAACTGTAGTTATAATGACAATTGTTTGGAATAGTAATTTTGATTTTGCTTTTACACCATTTACAAGCATTATCGAGTAAATTGCCAGCAATTTCATAAAAATCACCTTCATCGCAACACATTGAAAAATGCTCGGGTATCACAAGCTCAAAACGAATATTCTTATTTCCGTAGACTTTTTCCAAAGAATGAATGATTTTTTCAAGAACCGGTAAAACTACAATTCTTCCAGAAATTTGTTTCTGTCCTTTAGCTGCAGCACTTTGTAATTGATATTCAACAATATCATTCATACGGTCTACTTGATTCTGGATGGTTTCTCTGCTGCTAACAATCTTATCGCCAGCCTCGAGGCACCCCCGCAAAATGGCTAACGGTGTTTTCAAACTATGCGCTAAATCAGCCAGAGTATTCCGGTAGCGGGTTAAATGAGCTCTTTCACTATTAATCAAGCCATTCAGGTTGTGGGCCAATAACTGCAGCTCTGACGAATAAGAACCTTTTAAAAACTCTATTTCCCCTTGTTCTATGGCATGCAAATCATTGCCTATTTCACGTAGGGGTCTCAAGCCCCAACGGATTACAGCAAAAAGTATGATCAAGAAAAATACGGCAAAAATCAAAAGCCAGTAGTACAAAGTTTGTCTGAAAGTTTCAATTTGTTGATCCAGAAAACGAGCTTCTTCTGCAATAGTAACAATAAATTCGTATTCCTTACCAGAGTCACCCTCCCAAATAATATCGTACTGTAAAGCGAACCGGCTTGGTTCGTCCAATTGTCTCACGAAAAGACTTTCACCTGGTTTTGGATCGGTATTTAAAGAATTTTTTAGCCCAAGCGCGGAGGCTGAACGCCAAATCATCACGCCGTTTTTTTTGTGAACGAACGCATATAACCCAGAACCTGGAGTTGCTAAACGTGGTTCGTGAAGAAATTCATCAGAGATTTTTAACCGGCCATTGGGCAATAACTCAGCTACAGAAAGTAATGCGTAAATCTGGACTTGTAACCGCTCTTGCAACGCTTGTTCTGCACTTTTTCTAAAACCTTGTTCTAAAACCAAAGCCATTACTGCAAAAGCAATTGCCAAGATAATGCCTGCAGAAAATAATAACCGAAATTGGAGTGATCTGAATCTCACTCGCCGATGCGATATCCACGACCACGGAGGGTTTCAATAGGATCAGTTTTTCCTTCAGGGTCGAGCTTTTTTCTCAACCTGCCAATAAACACCTCAAGGACATTACTATCCCGGTCATAATCTTCATTATAGATATGTTCTGTTAACGTGGCTTTAGAAATCACCTCTCCCTGATGGAACATCAAATATTCCAAAACCTTGTATTCAAAAGCAGTCAATTCGAGCTTTTGTTTATCCACAAAAACTTCTTGGGATACGCTATTAAGCTCAATATTTTTGCAGGTTAAAACCGGATGGGCATTGCCGACCGAACGGCGAATCAAAGCATTGACCCGTGCCAACAACTCTTCAAAATAGAAAGGTTTTACCAAATAGTCATCCGCACCTGCGTCAAGACCTTCGACCTTATCTTGCCAACGAGTACGCGCCGTTAAAATCAAAATTGGAAAGGCCTTGTTTTTCTGCCGAAGTTGTTTGATTAACTCTACACCAGAAAAATCTGGCAGACCAATATCAATAACAGCGATATCCAATGGATATTCATTCCCTATATGAAGTCCGTCAGTCCCGTTATGAGCAACATCTACAGCAAAACCTTTTTGAGTAAAAAAGTCCTGAATTTGTTGACACAAAACCTGTTCGTCCTCAACAACAAGAATACGCATACTCTTACCCTGTTTATTGTTTTTTATCTAGCGGCTTGCCGGTTTCAGCATCAACCTTTTCATTTTGTACCCTGCCCTCATCAGACAGTGTTTTGATGACATGAACCTCTCGCCCTTTAATTACCTCGGTTTTGGCACCTAAAACACGGCTTTTTTTGTCATCAGCCACTTTCCTCGCAGCTTCATCAACGCTTACTTTTGCTAAAACAAGCAAATCTGATTCAGTAAAACTGTAGGCGGTATGGATTGTTAAAAAGCTGAGCAAGAAAAAAATAGTCAAAGTTTTATTCATATTTGAGAAATCAAGTAGCATAATGAAGCGCGTTCTTTTTATTAAAAAACAAGAAACTAATTATTATTATTTGATATTGATGAAAATACCAAGAGACGGATAAACCGAGACTGAACATATTATAAACAATTTAACACGATTAGCAGTATTTATTAAGAAACCAATAACCAAATTTTGACCTATAAACCGAATCAGACCCAACATATTTTTATTGCGTATTCAAGCAACTAGTGCCTTTTTTTTGCCTGAAACCATGATAACTTAATTATCAAATACTAAATGACAGTAAATAAAATAATTTTCCTATATAATTTAGGATCTTAAAAAAAATACTAACAAAAATTTGGAGAAAACATGATTCAACGAATACTACTGACAATTGTCATGGGATTGACTCTTTCCAATAGCCTGATGGCTAAATCAAACCAGCCAGCTGTTGCAATCAAAGAGCCTGTTATTGGCGACACTGTTAATCGAAATCTGTTAAGGCGGCTGGATACCGACATTATTCGCTCAGAAATGGAGGCTTCCTTCAGAGCTACCCGAAAATTTCGCGTGCTAAGCCGAGACAAAGCAACATTAAAAGCAGTTCTGGATGAACAGGATTTTGCCAATTCAGACCTGGCTAAAGGCGATGCTGCAAATTCCGGCAACCTTAATAATGCCCATTATTTAATCTTGCCAACGGTACAAGATTTCAGGTTTTACCGCAAACATACTCCTCTGCCTAATTTTGACAGCAAATATAAGCGTAAGGATTGGGGCGTTCTTGCTGTCAATGCGCAAATGATTGATACCAGCACCGGTCAAATTGTGACCACCTTTTTCCTGAAAGATACCTTTGCCACAAAAAATAAAATTGTTAATAGCAACACCGGCGCACCCAGCAGTGTCTATTTTTCGAAAATGGCCAAGGGTATCGCAGCACAATTGGCAAACCAGTTTGTTGCCCAGGTTTATCCGATGAAAGTCATTAAACGCACCCGAACCAATGAAGTGATTATCAATCGAGGCAAAGACGGCGGACTTAAAGTCGGCGAAAAACTGAATGTGTATTTTGCCGGAGAAGCGCTGATTGACCCAGATACGGGTGAATCTTTAGGCTCCAGTGAAGAATTCATTGGCACTGTTAAAGTCACCCGCATTTTGCCCAAAATCACTTATGCAAAAATCACCTCTGAGCAGGATTCGGAAGGTTACCCTATGCAAGCAGGCAATATCCTGAGAAAACCCTGAATCATTACTCTGAAAAATTCTAAATAGGCAATGATATGAAACAACAATCACCTTTTTCAATCGCAAAAATAATAATTCTAATTCTTTTCGGTTTTCTTATCAGTGCCTGTGGTGAAAAAACTGATGAAAATGAAGGACAAAAATCCTCAGAAAACGGTACTTTAGGTTTTGCTAAAAACCAGCAAGGACAAATTAAAATCGCAGTTTTAAGTACCAGTGATTTCTTTCCTGACCGGGCTGTTCAGCAACGAATGGGGCTTCCTGAAGATCTGGCAGCTCGAATCATCGAAAATTTACAAAAAAGCAATCGTTTTAATGTTCTGGAAAGAACAGCATTAAGAAAAATCATCAATGAGCAACAGTTCGGCAAAGGCGATAAAGAATCCTTTCTTGACCGTACTTTAAATGCCGCCACCGAAAATTTGCCCGATGTCAGCGGTTATGCAGTGAAATGGACAGGCATATTGTCAGACCATAATGATATTGTTAAGGAATATCAAAATCTGGGTACCACCATGGGAGCTGATTTCCTGGTGTTTGCAGTTCTGGAAAAAGCGGATGAAAAAATCAAAAACACTAATATCCCTCATAGTGAAACGGGAAAGCAAATAACCAAGCATGTATCTGATGCCCGGCTTCGATTAAGAGTCATTGATACAAAAACCGGAATGATCGCAGGCACAGCAAGTTTTAGAACCAAAGTTAGCGAGTCGGTATTTGCAGGCCGTGAATCCAATCGTGATGCATACTCAACTTTTGACCATGTTGGCGCTCTCGCCGCACACAAAATTCTGGATATCGTGTCACCGCCTAAAATTGTCAGCGCCAACCCTTATGTGATAAACCGTGGCAGCAACGATGGTTACACCGCTGACAATACCTTTAAAGTTTTCAGGGAAGACAAGGAAATACAAGACCCTAGTGGTATTACTATCGGTAGGCTTAAATCTCCTGTTGGCAATATCAAGCTGGACGCCGTTCAAGATACCATCTCGGTAGTCGATATTGTCGATGGCGACATACAAGTTGGTGATTTACTGGAAATTCCTGAGCAAACTTCAAGTGCGAGCAGCTTATCCCAACAAGCAGTAAAACCAGTTGAAAGAACATCCCAAAATGGCAAACTAACCATTGCCATAGGAAAGGTTCACTTCAATGCTAACAATAATTATATTTTTCTTTCCGTTGATGATTACCCTCGGGTCAAAAATGACCTGATGGTTAAACTAACCAACTCCAATCGTTTTGATGTTCTTGAAAGACATGAGATTGATCAGATTCTGGATGAAAAAAACTTTACCGCGTTAATGGGTGGCGATGAAATTGATCCATATTTAAAAGAAACGATTGGGGCAGATTATTTAGTTCTAACCGCGGTTGATAAATTTGCTATCCAGTCAGAAAATAATAAGCTTGCCTATGTTGATGAAGTTCAAACTCGTCATTATGGCATCGTCGAAGCCACTTTGCGTATCGTTGACAGCCATACTGGCAAACTTCTGGCCGCTGATAAAATTCGCATCAACAAAAAACTGGAAAAATATAATAAAAATATTGCCGCCAACACATACAGCAATCTGATTGATGAATTTACTGATTTAATGGTCAGCAAAATTGTACATCGCATTTATCCCATTAAAATCATGGCGACACTTCCTGATGGCAGTGTCTATATTAACCGTGGACTGGATGGAGGTTTGAAAGCTGGTGATATTTTCAATGTTATGCGCCCTGGCCAGGAATTGATTGATCCAGATACAGGCATTTCATTTGGCTCAGCAGAAACAAAAGTTGCCCAGTTAAAACTAGACACCGTAGAACCTGCACGAGCAAAAGCAGCCATCATTAGTGGCAACGAAGTTCAGCGAGGGGATATCTTGCGCGAGGCTGAAACCCAAAAACAAATACCCAAACAACCCGAAGTCAATAGACCGGTTTTCTAACAAACAATAAAAAATCCTTTCGAGGGAAATATGAATAAAAACTACAAAAAAAAATTTCGCCCAATGAGCCTGGTTCATGGCTTAACAAAGTTGAGAACCAGGTCTTTATTTCCCTTTAAAGGCTGCAAAAGGCAGCCCCCCCTGTGTACAGCCAGCACTGTTTTTATGGCTTTCTGCCTCCTAGCTCTTCAACCTCAACAAGTCTATGCCATTGATTTTCTGGATGCTTTAAACAGTAGTCTTAAGCAGATCAATAAAAGCATCCCTAAGCCACCTGGTTCGGTGCCTCATCACAAGCCAGTAAAACCTGTTCCTGGCCATTATCCAGCCAACACTCATCAAAAAAGAAAAATTCAATATCAAATTACCTATGAAGGTTATTCCAAAGATTTTGTCCCCATCAGAAATTTAATTGCCTCAGGTGATTTCAAACGCGCATACGAACTGGAGCAACAAAACATCAAGGATAATGGTATTGATTTTTTAAATTCTGTTGAAGCCGGCCTGTTATCAATTGATACCCACCACACCCTTGATGGCATTAAGGATTTTGCCAGCGCTGAAACTTATCTCAAACAAATGATGGGGCGATCTATTGCCGAAGAGTCTTTTACTCAATACGGCCTGGAGGCCATGAGCCTGATATCCGGAAAAGGGGACTTGGTTGAATATATCGGGGAACCCTATGAAAGAATCCTGATGCTTAATTATAAATCCATTGCCTATTTATTGAATGGCGAAAGGAAAGCCTATAATGTCACCCGCCGGGCAATCGACTGGCAAAATATCGAAAGAAAAGAATTTGAGAAAAATATTGGGGAAATAAAAAAGCAGGTTAAAGAAAACGAGAAAAAACCAGAGACAGAAAAAGCCGCATCTTATGCTCCAGAAGCTTTCGACCTGATCTTCAATCAATATAAACGTTACCAATCCAAAGCCAACAGCGTCCCCAGTGCGTATATTAATCCGTTCGGATTTTATATGGCTGGAATTATTCAGGAATTTGACAGCTATGAAGATGCATCGCTGCGAGGTAATGCCAGAATTTCTTATAAAAAGGCTCTGGAATTAAACCCTAGAAGCAAGGTTATCAAGCGGGCCATCAGAGCTACCAAAAGGAGACCTCCGCGACATAAACGCCTGGTGCACGTTATTGTTGCCGATGGGTTTGCTCCTGAGAAAAAGACGCTTTCCTTTACACTAAATATAGGCGGGGGGTTGGTTCCCATCAAATCACCTCTTTTTGAGCCGGTCAAATCTTCTGTAAAAACCATCAAAATAAAATCAGGTAGAAAAGTATTGGCAACACTCTCCCCCATTGCTGATATTGAAGCGATCATTTTAAGAAACCAGCTGGACAAACTGCCGATTGAACAAGCTCGAGTCATGACGTCTATCGCCCGGAATATTGGCGAAAATTTATTATGGAATCAGCTTGGTGGCTTTGGCGTCATTGGCAAACTTTTTCGTGAAAGTTTTGCCAACCCGGATATGCGCGCCTGGATGACTTTACCCAAAAAAATATCGGCAGCTCGTTTCTATGTTTCAAAAAGACTAAAAAAAATCACCATTATCAGCTACGATAGGCGGGGCCGGAGATTGGCAAAAAAACATGTATTTTTAAACAGAAAATCGCATAATTTTATTTATGCCAGAAGCATAGAAAAAGCAATTTACGCACAAGTTAATAAAAACCTATGGATCAAAAAACCATGATAAAAAAAATAATCACTCTCATCCTAGTTACCTTTTTGACCAGTGGCTGCACTGCAAAAAAAGGTGCCAATATCCAATACCTGGCACAAAAAACCATTGACGACACGCATCCCCGTGCCACATTAATTCTGGGTTCAAGTGAACTGGTCAATAGAGTTTTAATTACCAATGTCAGGGTCGCTCAAGTTGGCTTGCTTCCCAAAGCCGGTATAGATGTTCAAAACTTGACTGATAATCGCTACAACCTGGAATACAAGATTGTCTGGCGAGATAAACAGGGATTTCCGATTAATGTTGGCAATGTCTGGCACCGATTTGTTCTAAGCCCTAGAAAAATCAAAAGTTTCCAGAGTATGGGAAAGACAGAAGAGGCCTATTCCATCCAGTTTACTGTACGTTTCCCTGATGATTTATTTATTGAATCAGATAGACGTGAGCAAGAATCAAAACAAATGGTCCCTTGCCCTCCTCCACTACCGCCGATTTGTCCTAAATCCATGAGAGATCGCGTACAATTCAAATAAAGATTATTATTGATTATAGGATTACAAACATGATGAAAAAGATAATAGTAATAAGTACCTGTGCATTGTTAGCAACTGGCTGCGCCCAAAACCGACTCGGTGGCCAATCCAGAGTTTCCATTTTAGACGATTCCAGTCGGGCTCACCTGGAAGCTGAATTAACAATGGCTGACTACACCGCCTTCGCAGAAAAAGTCACCAACAAGATGTTGGCATCAAGATTGGTTCAAAGCTGGGGACGAAAACGCCCCCGTCTGGTTGTCGGAAGAATGCTGAATAATACCGATAATGAAAGTATACGGATTCAGGATATTTATGATCGGATTACTGAAACCATTTTGGGTTCTGGCTTGGTGCGGTTATTGGACAAATCTGCAACGTCTTTTGATTATGTCGTCAATACAGAATTATCCTCCACGCGCCAATATGGTACTGGCGGCGAAGAATTAGCTTATTTTAAGCTGGAATTCAAGATGTTCAAGATTGATGGGGAAATGGTGGGCCAATGGTCAGATGTATTACCATTAGGTAAAGCCAGAAGAAATTTCCTTTAATTCCTGGTTAACTTTACACGCTGATATATTTATGAAAATTGCTTGGCTGACCATAATTTTTTTTCTGGGGACGATTCCATGCTACGCTGCCCCAAAGACTGCATTGGTTATAGGCAATTCCAATTATCAATCATCACCATTAACCAACCCGGTTAACGATGCTACTGATATAGCTGAAAAGCTCAGATATCTGGGCTTTGAGGTTTTTGACAAATTCGATTTAAATCGAAAACAAATGCGAAATGCCATTCGCGAATTCGGTCAAACTTTAAAACAAAAAGGCGGAGCAGGTATTTTCTTCTATGCTGGTCATGGCATCCAAGTTAAAGGGGAAAATTATTTAATTCCTGTCGGCGCTGATATCCAATCCGAATTTGAAGTTCCTGATGAATCTGTTCAGGCAAATTTATTATTACGCGCTCTGGAAGATGCCGGCAATCCTCTAAATATCGTGGTATTAGACGCTTGCCGGGATAACCCTTTTGCACGCAGCTTTCGTTCCTCAGCAAAAGGACTGGCGAGAATGGAAGGTGGAGTGGGAACTCTTATTGCCTACTCAACTGGGCCGGGAAATGTGGCAATGGATGGTGAAGGACGCAACAGCCCCTATACTAAATATTTACTCAAATATATGACCCAAACCGGACTGTCCATTGAACAGGTTTTCAAACGCGTCAGAGTGGGCGTGGAAAAAGATTCAGGAGGACGACAAATTCCTTGGGAATCATCATCGTTACGAAACGATTTCTATTTTGTTCCAGAACCTGTTGAATTGACCAAGCATTCACCACAAAACCAGATTAATAAAGACATTGAAAAGTCAAAAAAACACACCATAAAGGTAACTGCTTCTGAAACAAGAGCCAAAAACAGCTCATTGGTGACAAATGCGCTGATGACCAATTATGTCGACACCAATTCACAGACAACTTCAGGTTATAAATTAACTATCTATACCAACCCTGGCTCTGCGCAAATACGCATACTCAATCTGGACAAAAATTATCATTCCGGTATCACACTTGAACCCGGGGATTACAATTTGGAGATCAGTAAAGAAGGATATTTAAGTAAAAAACAATGGGTAACAATTGACCAGGATAATGTGGAAATGCAAATAACCCTGGTGCCACTAGACTATGAATAAAACCTGTTAATAATTATCCGCTTTTGTTTTTGCTTCTTTTGCGCCAAACTGATTACCCTGCATCCGTCTTGCTTCTGCAATTAACAACCACGCCCGACGTTTTATCAAAGTGTTATTTCCTGCAAGAAGCGCTGACTTTTTAGCCAAAGCCTCTGCAAGCCTGGCTTTTCCTTGCCTTAAACGAACTGCTGCCAATTTATAAACCAACTTGGCATTTCTTGGTTCGATTCTTAAAGCCCTTTCAATCGTAGAAACTGCTTGTTCATATTCTCCGGCTTTGTAACTTTGGTCGGCCTTTGTCAGCAATGCGACAACAGCGGGTGTCAAAGGTTTATTGTGAGTAAAATAATCAGAATGCCTTTTTTGAGGGGAAGTTTGGTAAGGATAAGTTTTAACAGTTTGTTGTTTTCCAGAAAAAACCTCTTTATTTTCACTGGGGTAGTGCCTTTTAGTTTCTGTATTCTGCCTTGAACTGTAAATAGAGGATTTCCTCTGTGCTCTCGATGTATGATAAGTACAGGCCGCCAATAAAAAAACCAGTATTGTCAGTAAAATAAATTTATTTTTTTTCATTAAAAAAGTTCAATATCCTCATCTTCTTCGGTTTTTTGTTCTTCTGAAGCAGCAATCTTAAGGGCTTCTTCAACGCTTTTTCCACTTACAATGGCATCAAACAATGCTTTTTCGGATTCCATGGTATAGGTAGATCGAATCTGTTCCTGTAGTTTCGCCCACTCCCTTGGATTATACAGGCGTTCCGGACTTTCGACGATATCTGATAACGCTTTCAAGCTGAATGTAACATGCTGCAACCGCTGCTGTAATCGATCATAGAACTGAAAAGCAACAATTGAAGTTCTGATTTTATCTGAGGTAGCAGCACAATGCGCTAATGCTAAATCTTTTGCATCACTTGGCTCTAATAAATCCAGTTGTTCATTGATTCCCGCCAAATGTTCCACCATCGCAGTAAATGACTCAGTCAAAACAGTTACTGAATCGTCCCCTTCAACCATACTTCCTTCAACATGCGTGGCAGAAAGAGCTAGTAATTTGACTGTTTCTCTAACCTGGCTCCAGTCTAGATCAGGTTGGTGTGCGTAGGATTGTGTCATAAATAATTTCCCCAAAATAAGTCAGCAAAATGCATCTTCGAATCTGTTTAAGATCTGCTACACCACTGCTATTTATGCTTAGGCGGTAATCGAAACCTTCATTTACTCCTTGTAAACTTTCGGTTTCTGCGCTCCGTCCTCACACAACTAACAGCGGTTCCTAACGATCTTGAACAGATTCTTAAAAGCGTATCTTGAAGAAATTATAGTCAATGAATCTCAAGCTGCCATTGTCTCGATCCTGTTTCTACCATTCTCTTTCGCTCGATAGAGTGCCTTATCAGCCCTGGATAAAATATCATCTAAACTGGTGTCTTGTTTATTCAATGCGGAAACACCAATGCTAATAGTTATCTGAATTTCACCTTTTTCGGTCACTAAATAATGATTGGCGATAGTTTGACGAATTTTATCAGCCAACTTCTCAGCCCCTTCAATTCCAGTATTTGGTAACACAATCACAAATTCTTCACCCCCATAGCGGGCAAATAAATCACTGTCACGAAGCTGGCGTTTCGTGACATTGGCAAATTCTTTCAATACCTCATCACCTACTGCATGGCCATATTTATCATTGACTGACTTGAAGTAATCAATATCAATCATCATCACTGATAATGGCTCCTTGGTCCGAGCAGCAATGGAATAATATTTTTCGGCAATATCAAAAAAACTACGTCTGTTTCTTATATGGGTTAACGGATCGGTTGCTGCAAGTGTGTTGAGCTGTTTGTTGCTTAATTCTAATTCATGAGTTCTTTCACTAACTTCTTTTTCCAGAATACGCTGATAATTATTTTCAATTTGCAACCATTCTTCTTTTGCCAGATCAAGCTTTCTTAGCATTTGATTGCCTATTGCCTCAATTGCCTTCAACTCATTCTCTTCTTGAATATGCAGATCAATTCTTGATTTAGAAAGGTTCCCTAAATTAATTAACTCGATATCCTTAGCCAATTTGTTCAAAGGTTTTATGAATATTTTTTTTACTGCCCAAACCAATAATGCACACAACAAAAATATTTTGATTATGCCCAGCAAAAAAATCAATGCAAAACCAAATTTGAGACGATTTAAAATAACGCCGGAATCGGAATATAACCGAACTGTCGCCAATCGAATGGTATCGTCGGCAAACTGCCTGGTGATAACAAGTTCTCGAGAAAATAATTGGGTATCAGATAATCCTACATCCTTACCTTGAGCAAACAAACTGTTACCATTTGCATCTACAATTAACACGCTCACCACTACTGGTAATGCCAGAATCTTATTACCAATTTCAGATAACTGTTGATTATCCGGAGCATTTAATGTTTGTTTTAGATCATTTTTAAATGCATTAGCAATTACTTTAAGTTCATTGGAAATATCTTTTTTTGTATGTTGATACACTTGAACAACATACAACCCCGTTAATAGCAAAACACCAGCAAAGTAAATCAGTAAAACCGATCTAAGTAACTCAACTAAAATTGATCTTCTTGCCTGGTAATGCTTCATTTTTTTCGTAGTTTATTGATTTCTTAGGACAATCAAAGTAAAAGTAAACTATTTCACCTGGTTTTATAAAATTACACAACATTTAATTTTTTGCACATCAACACGCACAAAATTTTGTGTCGATAAATAGGCCTTTAATTTCAGTGCTAAAGAAAACGCAACTATTATAAATGATTTAAGATTTTGTTTTTTTACAATATAATTGACCTAGACATCAAAACAGGAGTTTTTCTTCATGATCTTTTTGACGCGATTATCGTTATTTTATTTGATTCTTATTATCGCAGGTTGTTCCAGTATTTATTACAGTGCCCTGGATTCTGTAGGCATCCAGATGCGGGATATTTTAGTTCATCGAGTCATTGAAGCTCGCGATACTCAACAGGAAGCGAAAGAACAATTCAAATCTGCGCTGGAACAATTTACGGCGCTTACCAATTTCAAGGGTGGAGATTTGCAAGACACCTATAAGAAATTAAATGAAGAGTACGAAGATAGTGTTGCCAAGGCCGAAGAACTACAAAAACGAATTGAAGATATAGAAGATGTCTCCGAATCTTTGTTTGAAGAATGGGAAGATGAAATTGGACAATATAGCAGTACCTCCCTAAAACGAAGCAGTCAGCAAAAATTAAGGGAGACTAAAAGGCGTTACAAACAACTTATTGCCGCGATGAAGCGAGCAGAAGCAAAAACCAAACCAATATTAGCTGTTTTCAAAGATCAGGTTTTGTATTTAAAACATAACCTTAATGCTCAGGCCATCAGCTCCCTAAAAGGCGAATTAACATCCATTGAATCTGATGTTTCTGCTCTGATTTTGTCAATGGAAAAATCAATCAATGAAGCTGACCAATTTATTAAAACCATGGAAAAATAAAAAAAATCACATTTAGCATCTAAAAATCATGTACCATGCAGATTTTCAATTTATACCAAAACACTGATTTTTTAATGAAAATAGAAAATAACAAAGTGGTCTCATTCCACTACACTTTGACCGATGACGAAAACAATGTTCTTGATAAATCTGGTACTGATGAACCATTAAGTTATCTCCATGGCGCTGGTAATATCATCCCGGGTCTGGAAAAAGCATTGGCAGGCAAGGAAGTAGGTAATAAATTAAAGACTCGAATCGAGCCAGAAGATGCTTACGGAGCCAAACAAGAAGGTATGGTTCAGGTCTTACCCAAAGAAGCTTTTCAAGGAGTGGATAAAATTGAGCCCGGATTGCAATTTCAAGCAGCAGGACAGAACGGTGAACCTGTAGTTGTAACAGTCACAAAAGTTGAGGGCGATCAGGTTACCATTGATGGCAACCATCCTATGGCCGGCATTGCCTTAACCTTCGATGTAGAAATTGATGACATCCGTGACGCCACAGAAGATGAAATTGCCCATGGTCATATTCATGGCGATGGCTGCAATCACTAATAACCCTTAAAATTACTCAGAGATATGATTGCTTTGCAAATAACGCTCTGATTGCATTTCAATCAGTCTGGACACGGTGCGTTTAAATTCAAACGCACCATCACCTTCCAAATAAAGTTCATCTGGGGCAACTTCTGCAGTGCATATTAACTTCACTTTATGCTCATAAAGCGCATCAATAAGCGTTGAAAAGCGCTTGGCTTCATTACGTTTTTTAGAACTCATTCTGGGTATATCTGACAAAATCAAGGTTGTAAATTCACTGGCAAGCTCTAAATAATCGGAAGAACCTAAAGGCTGCTCACAAAGCTCCTGAAATGAACTTAACACCAGATCGCCATGAACCGCAGAAAGGGAAATTTCGCGCCCCTTGATCTCTAATTTCCCAGGTATTTGCGGAGCATAAGCTGTTAATTCATCAAAACTGTTTTGGATAAATTTGTCTGCTTGATCGTCAATTGGAAAATAATACCGGGTTTGCAAAGCATGTAAATGCTGAAGGCGATAATCTTTTCGTGCGGGCAAATCCAGCGTCAAGCAATATTCTTGTAACAAATCAATGAAAGGTAAAAACAAATCCCTTTGCAAGCCATTTTGATACAAATCTTTGGGATGCCGATTAGAAGTAATAACCATGACAACATCTAATGCAAATAACTGACTAAACAACCGGCCTAAAATCATGGCATCAGCAATATCTGTGACATGAAATTCATCAAAGCATAGCAGCTTGGTTGATGCCCTGATTTCTTTTGCCATAGTCATAATCATGTCGCCGGTTCTGTTTTGTTTTCGCCATTGATGAACAAACTCATGAACTTCCAGCATAAAAGCATGAAAATGAACTCGACGTTTTTGTTGAAATGGACAAGCTTCGTAAAACAAATCCATCAACATCGATTTACCCCTGCCTACGTCACCATGGATATAAATACTTTTGCACGATTCAGGAAACTGTGACAATATTCTTTTTGCCCGACTTAGATTTTCAAATTGCAAGCTGTTAACTACATTGCTTAAAAGCACCTGCAAATGATTCAGCACGTCTAATTGAGCCGGATCTTTCTGGAGATGGTGTTGCTCAACCTGCTTTTGATATTTATCAAATAACAATCCAGAGACATCCTGGTTCGGTATTTGTTGCACACCGGACTGAAAAATGAAATTAAGCATCAGATTATATTGCTAATATAAAGTCTATTGTTGTAAATATAGTGGGACTTGGAAATATTGAACTAATTTCAATGTGATTTGGTGGATCATTCACAGTAATTATAACGCATCGTGACGAAGTTAATTATCAGAACTCTTATGAGAGAACTAACTTTTTTTACTTTGCCTTAAGCAGCCTCAAACCATTAGCCACAACTAAAAGAGAAGCGCCCATATCTGCAGCAATGGCTGCCCAGAGTGTTGCCAATCCTGCAAAAGCCAGAATGGCAAATGCTGCTTTCAGGGACAATGCAAAGAAAATATTTTGCCTGATAATACGCAAAGTTCGTTTGGAATGCTCAACTAACCAGGGAAGTTTGGAAAGATCATCACTCATTAAAGCGATGTCAGCCGTTTCAATGGCCGCATCTGAACCCATAACGCCCATTGCAATGCCAAGGCTTGCCCGACCGAGTGCCGGCGCATCATTAATTCCATCGCCCACCATTGCGACTTTTTCATATTTAGCAACCAACCGACTTATTTGTTCAACTTTATCAGCGGGGAGTAATTCTGCGTAAATCTCGTCAATACCTATTTGTTTAGCAATATTTTCAGCAGTCACCTGATTATCACCCGTCAACATGACCAAGTGCTGAACTCCTGTTTTTTTCAAGGCTTTTAAAACAGATTGTACTTCAGGCCGAGGCTGGTCTGCTACGGCTATCAGACCACAAACATGCTGGTCATTACCTACCGCAATAACGGTTTTTCCCGTTTGCTCCAAAGCCTGTGCCTTGTCACTGATTTCCGGGGTTTCCTGTGCTCGCTCAAGCAAATATCTTCTGGAACCCAACCAAAAAGTCGTTTCATTAAACACGCCCGTTACACCTTTTCCAGGCAGCACTGTCACATCATCAGCACTGGAAATTTCTATTTGCTGATTCTGAACATATTTAACTATCGCCGCAGCTAGTGGATGATTACTGCGTATCTCCAAAGCCGCCGCTCTACTCAATAACTCTTCCTGAGTATGATTATTAAAAGGTATAACATCTGTCACTACAGGCTTTCCCTGGGTCAAAGTTCCCGTTTTATCAAAGGCAATTGCCTTTAAAGATGCCGGAGCTTCAATATAAATTCCACCTTTAACCAATACGCCTTGTCGAGCTGCGTAAGCTAATGCGGCAACTATACTGACCGGGGTCGAAATAACCAAAGCACAGGGGCAAGCTATGACTAACAAAACCAGCGCCCGATACAACCATTCCTGCCAGGATCCTACCATTAACAACGGTGGAATAACAAACACTGCCAATGCTAATAACATAACCACGGGGGTATAAATTCGGGCAAACTTTTCCACCCATTGTTCTGCTTCAGCTCGTTTACTGTGAGCTTCTTCTACTAGACGAATAATATGAGCCAAAGTGGTATCTGAAGCAATTTTGGTCGATTTCACTTCCAACATCGCTTCACCATTAATGCTGCCGGCAAATACATGATCACCGATTTGTTTAGTGACTGGAACACTTTCACCGGTAATAGGCGCTTGATTGACTGAGCTGACTCCTGAAACGATTTCCCCATCCAATGGAATCTTATCCCCCGGCTTTACAATAAAAACCTCCCCAACAACCACCTCAGAAGCAGGAATTTGTTTTTCCTGACCATTTTTTTCTTTTACCAGTACTGTTGAAGGAGCTAAATCCAATAAGGCTTCCACAGCATTTCTGGCTCTGGCAATACTCCAACTTTCAATAGCCAATGACAGGGAAAATAAAAAACTTACCGCCGCTGCTTCAAACCATTCATTGATAATGATTGCGCCGATTATGGCAACAAACATCAGAAGATTCATATCCGCCCGCAAGCGTTTTAAAGCATAAAAAGCTTTAACTATAATATGCCGAACCCCAAAAACTATAGCCAATCCATACGCTGCTTTTTCGGGTAATGGCATGGCCACCTGACTGTGAGCATTCAATAATTTACCAAGATACTGGGTAAATTGCTGCCAGGTAAACGTCAAGGTTTCAGGGGATTTGAAAAGATTTTGTAAATCAGTAAATCCCCCGGCTAATGCGATATGCATGAGGATACCGGAGAAAATGAACAAACCACTAAGTGCAGCAAACAATGTTTGAGAGCGCTGTCGCTTTTTGATGTCTGGTTGGGTATATCCTTGCTTCCAAGGAGTTGCTTTCATTCCGGTTAAGCCAACGGCTTTAATGATGGCTTTTTCCGATACGGAATTAGCTTCAGGAACAACCGTCATTCGACCATTGATTACGTCAAACACCAATTTATCAGCACCACCCACTAGAGGACCAATTTCAGATTTTAAAATAGAAACTTCCTCAACACAGTCAAGCCCTTCAATTTTGAATGTTGTTCCTTTCTGAAACCCGGCAGTTGTTGATTGTAACGTTTCACTCGACTTGTCATGGCAACAACAAGATTCTTCCGCTTGATTCAGTTTGCTCATAAGCTTGTATATATCATTTCATTCAAGGGCTTAATTACTTTATATAATTAATGATCATCAAGGCAATTTTTTAAATTGTGCAAATAACACGTTCGAAAAGCAGTTATAAAAATTATTAAACGGCAATTTCTCCAGTTTCACCAGTACTGATCCGAACAGCATCCAGCACTGGCAGAACATAGATTTTGCCATCACCTTTCAGCCCTGTATGTGCATTACTACGTATCGCTTCAATGACCTCCTGGGATTTGTCATCATGACACGCTATTTCAAGTTTTAACCTAAATACCAGACCAAAATTATCTTCATCAAAAATAGCATCAGAATTTTCTTTTCGAGTACGTCCACAACCTCGTATATCTAACAAGCTGATACCCGTAAGTCCTTTAATTTTATGTAGGGCCAGCATAACATTTTCCAGTTTGTGAGGTTTTATATAAGCAATTACTTGTTTCATTTTATAGTCTCTGTGTTATTAACGGGTTATCAAACGTCTCTTTGTACATGATAAAAAATCGTAAGAAATAGGAAATGTAATTTTTTGTCGTACCACATAAAAAACCTTAAAAATTAAATGGTTTAAAATGTTTTATATGGAGATATTTTTTGTTATTTCTTACTGGAACTCCCCGCCCCCACCGTAAAAAAACGGCAGAGAGCATTTTAGGTGCTGTATTTCCAGCGAGTTATTCCAAAAAATTACTTTTTAATTTCCTCATCTGTCACAAACCACTTAAATAAAGCGGGTATAACCAGCAAGGTTAAAAATGTTGATGTTACTAAACCACCAACAACAACTGCTGCCAATGGCTTCTGAACTTCTGACCCTGTGCCGGTTGCCAGCAAAAGTGGAATCAATCCTAATGCTGTGGTCACAGCTGTCATTAATACCGGCCTCACTCTCAAACAAGCCCCTCTAATTGAAGCTTCATCAATGTCAACACCATCTTTAATCAGTTGATTTAAATAGGTCATCAACACCATGCCATTTTCCAGAGCAATACCAAACAGCGCAATAAAACCCACTGATGCAGGAACTGAAAGATTCTGGCCACTAATCCATAACGCAATCACACCACCGACCAATGCCAGAGGAATATTCAATAAAATCAAGGCCGCATTTTTCAGCGACCCAAAACTGCTATACAGTAGTAACGAAATAATAACCAAGGTAGCGGGAATCACGATAGCCAAACGCTTATTGGCTTCCTGTTGTAATCGAAATTGCCCACCCCAGGTGGTGTAATACCCAGGTGGCAATTGTATTTTGTTATCAATTGCTTGTTGGGCTTCTTCTACAAAAGAAACAATATCCCGTTCAATAACATTGGCTTGAATACTGATAAATCGTTGATTATTTTCACGGGTAATTTGCCTTGGCCCGACAATTTCTTCGATGGTCGCAATTTGCGCCAAAGGCACTTTGATACCTTCTGGTCCGCTAATTAATAAATTACGAATTGCCTCGGGAGTACTTCGATCCTGTTCCCGATAGCGAACTAAAATATCAAAACGCCTGATTCCTTCAAACACTTGTCCTGCCGTAACGCCCCCAACGGCGCTGCTGATCACATTTTGTACATCGACCAGATTGAGACCATATCGGGCAATCGCACGACGATCTGGTGTAATGACAAGTTGTGGCGTTCCAGATACCTGATCGACCTGAACATCTGCTGCACCTTCAACAGCTTTAACAACTACCGAAATTTCATCGGCCTTGGTTTTTAACTGTTGTAAATCATCGCCAAATAATTTTATCGCCAGCTCAGCCCGAACTCCTTCTAATAATTCATCGACTGTCATTTCGATAGGTTGAGTCAGATTTGCGGTTATACCCGGTAAACTGGCAACAGATTGGCGAATATCTTTCTCGATTAACGCTTGATTCCCAGGGTCTCTCCAGTCTTCTTTTTCTTTAAGAATGATATACATTTCTGCTGAATTAATCGGATCTGCATGAGCGCCGACTTCGCCCCGACCAATACGACTGGTAACTTCAATCACTTCAGGAATTTTCAGCAAACGTCGTTCAACAATTAAGGTATTGCGTTTACTTTCATTAATAGAAATAGAAGGTGCCATTGTCAAACGCACAACTATCGTACCTTCCTGTAATTTTGGCGTAAATTCCGAACCCAAAAAAGGGAAGATCACCATGCCAATCAGTAAAAGTCCAGCCGATAATGCAACTGCAATCTTGCGGTTGTTAACAAAATATTCAACTAAAGGACGATAGGGTTTAAGCAAAGCATTCAGTATTCGCTCATCCATGGTCGGTTTACCATCGGCTTGTTTTAAAGCACGCCTCATTAATGCATCAGATAATACCGGGGCAATAAACAGGGCATAAATCAATGAACCTAACATGGCTAATGCTACGGTATACGCTAATGGCCTAAAGGTTTTTCCCTCCACGCCCTCGAGTGTAAACAAAGGTAAAAACACAATAATGATAATGGCGATGGCAAATAAAATAGGTTGACCCACTTCCCTACAGGCTCTTCCAACAACATGCAGTCTCGATTCTTCAGGATCTGATTCCCGCAGCAAACGATCAACATTTTCTACCATAACGATGGTACCATCGACCATCATCCCAATTGCAATCGCCAAACCACCTAATGACATTAAGTTTGCAGATATGTCAAAAAATCCCATGGCAATAAAAGCAAACATCACCGAAAATGGAATTGATAATGCAACAACCAGACTGGGACGAAAACCGCCCATAAAAGCAAACAATACCAATGCCACCAAGATAACCCCCTGCACCAAAGCACTGGTAACAGTACTTACAGCGGATTCAACAATATCTTTTTGTTGGTAATAAGGCACAATACTGACACCTTTCGGCAAGGTTTTATTGATGTCGCTTATTTTATTTTCAACCCGTTCAATCACCGTTGAGGCATTGGTTCCATATAATTTAATTGCCATCCCGGCAACAACTTCTCCCTTACCATTATGAGTTTGTAGACCACGCCGAATTGCCCCACCAATTTTTACTTCAGCTAGTTCGCGTAGGTAGACAGCTCTGCCATCAACGCTTTTAATGATAATTTCATTTAAATCATCAATTCCAGTTGCGAGCCCCACTGACCGAATAACAAATTGTTCACTGTTTTTTTCCAGGTATTGGGCGCCGACGTTTAGGTTATTTGCCTCAATACGCTCTATCACTTCTTTTAATGTCACGTTATAACGAAGTAAAGCATCTGGTTGAACAATCACTTGAAATTGTTTTTCAAATCCGCCAATTCCCAATACTTCGGTGACTCCGCGCACTGTTTGTAAATTAAATTTTACAATCCAGTCCTGCATGGTACGTAATTGTTCTAAGGAATAGGATTGGGTATCATCCTTAAGATAGTAAAAAAGTACTAACCCCATTCCCGTAGAAATGGGTCCCATGGAAGGTTCACCAAAACTAGCCGGAATCTGATCTCTTGCCTCTTGTAATCGCTCACCAACCAATTGCCTGGCAAAATATATATTGACATCATCCTGAAAATAGATATTGACAACCGATAAACCAAAATTAGAAACTGAGCGTATCTTTTCAATGCCCGGTAAACCGGTCATTGCCGCTTCAACAGGGTAAGTAACATACATTTCAATTTCTTCGGGCGCTAGTCCTTCAGTAATGGTAAATACCTGAACCAGATTGGGTGAAACATCAGGAAAAGCATCAACGGGTAATGCCCGATAACTGCGATAGCCTGCCGCCAACACCAAAATAGCCAGCACTAACATTAACAAACGACTGCGCAGGGACAAATTAATTATCTGATTAATCATATTATTACTCCCTTGTTAGTGACTATGCCCATGACCAAAACTGCCTTTTTGTAATTGCGCTTTCAATGAAAATGCATTTTGGCTTACATAGGCCTGCCCCTTTGCCAATCCTTGCAATATCTCCACGTTCTGAAAGTCTCTGCGCCCCGTTTTTACAACTTGTGGCTCAAAATCTCCATCATCATGCCGAATAAAAACAACAGTCTTGCCGTCAATGGTTTGCAGCGCTGAAAGTGGAATTACAACTTCAGCCTGTACTTTTTCAATAGCTACCTGACCACTAACAAACAACCCTGGTCGCCAAAAACCCTTGGGGTTATCAAGAATTACTCTTGCTGTTGCGCTCCGCGTCATTTCATCCAAAACAGGACTAATCCAGCTTATTGTGCTAACTGCTGACAGCTCTTTGGTCGGCATACCAAATTGAGTTGTCACCATGACTTTCTGTCCTTGATGCACAAAAAGCAAATCTTTCTGATAAAGTGTAAAATTGACCCAGACCTGTGATAAGTCGGCAACAGTAAAACTTCGGGTGTTAGTTGTTAATACTTCTCCGTGTACTGCATGTTTTTCGATAATGACACCATCAGCCGGCGCACGAATTTCATATAATGTAAGATCTTTATCAACATCTTTCAGAACTGATTTAATTGATTGTTCAGATAACCCTAACGCTTTCAGACGTTGCTCTGCAGCTTTGCGTTTAATTGACGCTTCAACTTGAGCTTGCTTTGCCTCAAGGTACTCACTTTTTGCCGTAATTTTTCTTTTAAACAAGGTATATTCGCGTTTGAGATTTGCATTAGCCAATTGTAATAAACTTTGTGCAGCAACAAACTGGGCTTTTGCATCGGCCAGTTCACGACTGGATAAGGTAGCTAAAATCTCACCCGCTTTAACCTTATCACCAAGATGTTTATAGACCTGACGAACAACTCCTGAGACTCGAGGAACCACATGAAATAAACGCTCTGGCGCTACAGCCACTTCACCAAACAAATTCAAAGTTTTGCTAATAACTCCTGATTTGGCTTGTTGTATTTTTATTTCAAACTCTTGTAATTCTGATGAAGAAAATTTTAGTCCTGCCTCTTCTTCATGCCCTTCATGTTCCCCATGCTCGTGTCCCTCGTGTTCCTGCTCTTTTGGTTCCTCATGCTTCTCTTGACCTTGGTCTTTTTCTTTTTCTTCCTCATGCCCATGTTCTTCATGTTTTTCATGTTGTTTTTGATGATCATGCTGCTTCTGATTGGGTTCGTGCTTATGTTCCTCACCTACATGAGCATGTGCGTCATGGTCATGATCTTCTTCGGCTAAAGCTGACGGAGAAAACCCTTGAAAACAAACCAGAACAATTATCAACAAAACCAGGCTGATATTATTTAATTTTTTTATACAATATTTTAGGTACTGAATCATTTTATGTTCCAACTTAATTTGTGGTCGCAGGGTTTAAAGCCCCACCAATTAATCGTTCAATTTTCGCGACATTCAGATGGTATGAAGCTAAAACTTCTAATTGCTGAATACTGGTTTGAAACAACGTTCTCTGAGCATCCAACAAATCCAAAGAACCTATTTTTCCCAGTCGGTAAGCCGTTTTCGCAGCTTCTAAAGCCGCTTTGGCACTAGGTAAAACTTCTTTTTTAATCGCTTCAATTTCAATCTCACTCATTTGCAATTGTTGATAGTTTTCAACAAGCGCAGTACGGATCTCGACCCCTGCCGCTTGACGCCTTTGCAAGCCTTGAGTTAACAGAAGATTGGCTTCATCCACACCGTATTGCTTGTTATCAAAAATGAATAGTGGTACGGAAAATCCTGCAACAGCAGCAAAGTCATCCTGATCGGCAAAATGTCTTGCACCTGCCATAACAGTTACATCAGGAATTTTTTTTGCTTTTGCCAAAGAAATAGCTTTCCGATACCGTTCAATTTCAGCTTCCCAGCGCGCCAGATCCGGATTGTTTTTTAGCCTAGCTTGAATTTCTGAGAACTCTGGAAGCTTTTGAGTAATAAATAAATTACCCGACACATTGTTGAATAGAGGATTTACACTACCCCACAGTGCGGCTAAATTTTGTTTGCTGATCACCAAAGCTCGTTTAACACGCGCTAGTTCCAGACGTGCATTGGCTAATTCCACTCGAGATTTGCTTTGTTCTAAAGGTGAAACCTTACCTGCTTTTACCCTGGCAACGACAGTGTCGTAGATTTCTTCCGCCAACTTGGTGGTTTCTGTTGCTAACTCAAGACGTGCCTGGCTAGCCAAAACCTTGATATAGTTGGTCGCGACCAGATAAATCATATCCATTCGCTGAGTTTCGTAGTCCCAGATAGAAAGATCATATTCAGTCTCGGCCAAAGCCCGACGTTTGGAACGCTTCCCGCCCAATTCAAATAACTGACTAATCGAAAAGGTCGTTTCGGTTTGTTGAAATCGTCTTAGCGGACCAGACCCTAAAAAGTTTTCGACCTCAATATCGAGTTCAGGATTTTTAAATAGACCAGCACGCAAAGTATTTACATCTGCAACTCGTGTAGACAAAGCAAAATCCTGTAACATCGGATTATGTAAAAGAGATAAGGACAAAGCCTGCTCCAGGGTCAATAAGCCCTGTGGCTCAACCAACTTTACTTTGGATTCAAGTATGTTGGGCGGGGGTGGCACATCATACTGAGCAGTATCCGCACCAGCCGATTGCATGCTGAAGCAAAATACAAGCGCTACAAAATGCTTTATTTGTTTTTTTGGTTCCACTGAACCTCCTGATTGACAAATATTATCTGAATTGACCTCAAGCTTTAAAAGCTAAGGTTTTAATGTGGATAGCGTTGACAGAAGAAAAAGCGTTCAAAAAAATCAGACTGATGGCATGAAAAGCCAGTCAAGCAAAATACGAACTATAAGATTGGTTTTATTTTGCCATGCTTGGCAATCTTTACCTCTGGGCGCTAAGGCAACTCAGGCAATCGGAGGGCGTAGTGTAGGTATTGTGGTTCTGGAATACCAGAAATCAGGATGAAGAGTATTTATTTGATTCTGCGACTGAATAACCGGAGCAAAATAAGAAATTGCCGCCAGTGTATGACCGATATGGCCACCGTGATCATAACTGCAAACTCCGCAATGCGGTTGATGATCTGTTGCAGTCGCTAAATGATCATCAACAGAATCAGAAATGGTTTGATTAAAAGAAAACACTGGATGGGGCTGGTTATTCTCTTCCTCAGCCCAACCGTGAATATCTGTCACCATCCAGGTGGACATCCAGATTATTACAAATGCTAGAAAGAAAATACTAAACCGTTTCATACACTCTATGCTAGCAAAATACCTCGAAAGTTCAAAAAAGTTTCATGCCCCCAATAAATCAGCTTAGAACCACGGCCGAAAAAATGTCTTGTGCTTTTTCTTTGCAGATGATTGATTTTTTGCTTTCGGTAATTCTCGCAAATTTTTCTCTGTTTTTTGTTGGTGACTTTTATTTTCCCTTTTTTCATTGTTGCTTGATACTGCCGGTTTCCCTCTAGCATTAGCTTCTGCGTTAGCGTTGGAAATAATAAAACCACTAAGTTTTTGCAGATAATTAGTCGACCCTGAAAAAAAAATAATGGCCTGGAACTACAGGTCGTCATTTTCCACAGAGAATTATTTCATTGCCAATTGCAATTGTTCTGTTGATTTTGAATAGTG